>Ga0163144_10020344_pt1 | contig 13275 bp, 14 predicted proteins | sample OliLak19BULKMAT1_FD_123175 | JGI IMG/M metagenome (GOLD analysis project Ga0163144, IMG submission 123175) | Freshwater microbial mat bacterial communities from Lake Vanda, McMurdo Dry Valleys, Antarctica - Oligotrophic Lake LV.19.BULKMAT1 | ecosystem: Environmental > Aquatic > Freshwater >... | reverse complement strand
GCCTCGTCGAATCCAATGAAGGTGCGATATCCCCCCGTGCCACCGTTGTGCCAGGCAATCGGCCGTCCGCCAACGCTGAGGATGTGCCAGTTGAGCCCGATGCGCATCCGCGCGCCATCCACGCCGCGCCGCGCAAAATGTGTCGTCGCCAGGACTTTGCCGAGCGGCGTGCTTGTGCCGTCCAGATTCGCGGCGAGGAATTTCAGCAGGTCATTGACCGTTGAGCGAAGAGCGCCTGCACCAGCGAGTGTCGGGAGGTCCCAGTTGGCGGTGACCGCGCCGCTCGCCGTGTGTCCGGGCGCGAGCCGGCTCTTCATCGAAGGGTTGAGAACGATACGGGTGTCGTTCATCCCCAGCGGACGCACAATCCTCTCGGTGAGCAGATCTTCGTAGCTCTTGCCGGCCCTCAGTGCGAGCGCATGGCCGAGGAGGCCGACGCCGAGGTTCGAGTACTCATACTGTGATCCGATGTCGCGCGGCAGGTCGTAGCCGGAAAGGAACGCGTACATCTGATCGACCGTGTAGTCGGCGTAAGGGTTGTTGTCGTCCTTCGGATGAAAGCTGTTGGGCATCCGCGGCAGTCCCGACGACTGCGTCGCGAGATCGAGCAAAGTGATCTGCTTTCCGTTGCGCGACGGCACCTTCACCGAGCTCGGCAGGTATTTCGAGACCGGATCCTCGAGCCCCACCTCGCCGCGGGCGACCATGTCGGCGAGGAGGGATGCCGTGAAGACTTTGGTGATCGATCCGATCTCGTAGACCGTGTTCCCATCGAGTGCGACACCAGGTGCTCCCGCCGAGCCGGCGGTGAAGATCGTCGAGCGTCCGTGGTCGAGCGTCGCGGCGACGATGCCCACGGTTCGCTTGGTATCGACCCGGTCTTTAAGTATCGCGCGGATCGCGGAGTCGGACGGAACCGATACCTGGTGCGCGCGCAAGGCAGGCGTGACCCCGACGGTCAGGACTGCGACAATTACGGGGAGGATCGATCGGCGATTCAGCGACATGTAAGCCTGAGGTATGTGAAACGTGAAGAGTGCCGGTGGCGGTGCAACGCTTTGCGGCCGGGCGTCAAAGAGATCGTTGGGTGCTTACGAAGTTACTCCGGCCGACGCCGCTCGGGAACACTTGCGAGGGAGGGGATGACGATCTCTCGCTAACCCGAGAAGCTCGCGCGCTAGGACGCCCTCACGAAGTCGGGCGTCGAAATCGTGCCCGAGCGCTGCTTCCAGAAGGTCCTCGGCAAATCATGGAGCGGGCCGTCACTCCAACCTCTCACACTTTGGAGTCTCCTGTAAACCCGGGGCGGTTCAGTCAGTAGAAGCTTGTGCCTATCGGCGAGTGCCAGCTTCAGAGTGTTTGCAATGACATTGGATGGCTTGTAGACGTTCCGGAGCCTGTGGGCCTCATCAATGACGACGAGATCCCATGGCGTCACGTGAACATCAGCTGCTTTGTTCCGCGCAAACTGGTATGAGCAGATGACGACGGTATCCGCTACCTCGAATGGGCGAAAGCGTCCTGACTTGATCGCTTCGTTGTACGGGCGCGCCTCAAGGATCGTGCAAGGGAGAAAGAATTTTTCGCTGAGCTCTTGGTGCCACTGCTTTCGAAGGTTTGATGGCGTGATGACCAGAATTCTGCGTTTTCGTTCGGCCCAGCGCTGAGAGATTACCAGTCCCGCCTCGATGGTCTTGCCAAGTCCCACTTCGTCCGCGAGCAGTGCGCCTTTCGCAAGCGGCGACGCAAATGCGAAGAGCGCCGCATCGACTTGATGCGGGTTCAGGTCTACCTGCGCGCCAGCTACGGCACCGGCAAGTCTATCAGCGCTGTCGGGCGCACATCGCTTGGTTAGCTCGTAGGCGAAGTACTTCGCTTGGTGGTCAGTAATCGTCATTGCCCTGGCGCGCTTTCGACGGTTCGGTGCTCGCACGCGCAACCTGCTCCACAGGTTCGATAGCATCCGCGATCAATCGCTGCGCAGCTATGCGCAGTTGCTCTCGGGTGGTACTCACTGACGAGAGAAGGCCGTTGATACATGTATCATACGCCTGATCGAAATCACCTTCCGACCGCAGCAACTCGCGGAGTCCGTCTCCCAGTTTGGCTGCGATCGATGTCCACTGCGACGGAAAACAGTGCCGTAGAGCGGGTAGCCAGTGTGCGATCCACGGACGAAAGTCGTCCACGTCCGCGAGCACCGCAATCGCGAGAACGCGGCCGAGGTCTTTGTTGCTTCTTTTGATGCGACGATCTACTGGAAGTTCGCTCTTGATGGTCTCGAGCTTGATCGACGGATGTTCCAAGAGATTCGCCAACGCCATGAGTTCCGGTCGCGCGTACCGTATGCCTAATGATTGGACCGGAAGTGCTCGGTAGGACACAATCGAGAGATACCGAAAGCTTGGCAGCGCGAAATCGCCCTCTCGCAGAGTGATTCGCGTCCACTTACGCTCGGACTGATGTTCGGACTCCGGTACCGTCAGTAGCTCGATGAACCAGGCATCGGCGGACTTCATATCCGCACTTGGTGGGTAGAGGCGAACCGCCGGCAGATCGCGATCGGGCGTTGCAGGTGTTCCGGGTACCGTGTGCTCTCCTGCCAGGCGCCGCTGCCAGCCTGCGTCAATCAAAGCGCGCGCGATCGCTTCTCCGGTCGCTACCGCGGCTTCGAAAGGCTCGAGAATGCAGTCAACATCCTTGGTACGAACTGCCTTCGTGCTGTCGCCTGCGAAGAAGCTGTAGCCGGCAGCGAGGCTCCCGATCACGATGATGTGCTTCCTGCAATGTTCCGGTAGGGCAGCCGATACCTGCGCCAGCACATCTGCCGGTGTTAGGCCGTTCATTGAATGGCCTTTGCCGACAGCGCAGACTGTAACTCGTGCGCTTGCTGATCCAACCTCGCCTCGTACAGGTCCAGAATGCAGTCAACTTCATCTGCCCAGCGATTGCCGTCGCTGTCTGAGGTAAACAGCGATTGCGGCTGTCGAACTACGTGAACGACGACGCGGCCCGGTTCATTTCGCTCCGCAAGCTTCAGCGCAGGGTCCAAGCGGTGCATGATGTCATCGACACGTTGAATTTGCGAAGCGTTGATTGTCAGGTCCAATCGTGGGATTCCGCTGATATCCAGACTTGGCAGATAGTGTCGGGCTCCCAGCACTCCGCCGATTGCGGTGTCTGCGGACCCTTCGCTGCGAAGTCGTTCCATCAGCATCTCAAACGCGCGTGGACGACCGGAACGGTCGGCATAGCGCCTTGTCGCACGCACGCCCTCGGATAGCGCAAGGAACTCGCGCCACGGCTGCTCTGGGAATCGGCGGAGTTCGACGCGCCGATCTGAATGAATCGAGAGATAAGGTTCCAGCCGCTCCAGCGATGCCGCGATCGTCGGATACGAGAACCCGGCAAGTTCGCCTAGGGTCTTCGATGTGAGAGGACCACTCTCACGAAACCAGTGAACCATCAGAATCCTGAGGATGTCATAAAACGCCGTCGATCGTTTTCTGATCGGGACTGGGTCCTTGATCCCGTGCTCAATAAGCTCTTGGGCTGCGCGTTTGAGATCCCAGGAGAGTGGTTTGGGCAACTCGACTGTCTCCTTGGAACCGTATATCACAAGGGACAGTCGATTGGAGACCTCGGGTCTGAGAATCCTCAGGAGTGACTCCCAAACCGAAGTGAGGCGGGGTGTGCTTATATGCGGCTTGATGAGTATCAGAATCGCATTGTACTCCGTGCCCACGACCGCTTCCGCCAACTCCATGAGCTTGCTGCGAATTCTTCGCACATCCCGCACCTCCGATTGCAGTTCGATGATTGAATCATCGTAGAGGCCATCGGCTTGAAAGCCGGTTCTGAGATGAACGTGCCGTTGAAGCCTTCTTGCCAAGTTCATTGAATGAAAGTGCTGCTTTGATAATAAAGTAGCAAGTATGGTTTCATCGCCAAGAGGCCACCACTAAAGTAGCAACTCAATATTAAACGCGCGCCTAAATTCGCTGCAGATATACTTCTGTGCGAAGAAGCTCGGTTTGACCGCTTGGTCGTCTCGGCCTGCGACAGGCGATCGGCGTCGGTGGTCGACATGACCTGCAATCTATTCTCTGCTGGCCGCCGCACCGGCGCCCGCGAGGTCGCCGTGCGAATTGAAGCTGGGCTGCACACACACGGCTCGCTCGCCAAATGGCTACGCACAGAAACGCAAAGCGCCCGACCGAGAGTCTCTCCGGCCGGGCGTTTTCAATACACGTTCAATTGCAGCAGACGGGTCCGCTTACAGCACCAGCTTCCCGACCGCGAGTCCGATGGCAAACATGCCGACGCCAACCGCCAAGGCCATGTTCATCGACAGTCCGCGCTCGGTGTCGGCGGCAACGGTGGTCCGGGTCGCCGTGGCGGTGACCGTCGCGGCTTGCGCCTCAACGCGCTTTTCCGGCAACGCGGCCATGATGTTGGCGGCCACGTAAGCCGGCGTCACCATGCGCTTGCGCCGATCGGTTTCGGTGGCAATGCGGTTCCAGAGCTCCACCTGCTTGCTGTCGGCGCGGCGCGCATCGGCTTCGGTCACGTCTCCATCCAGCCACTGATTGAGCGCGAGTGCTGGACCGTCTTCCGCTGGCAGCATGCCATGAAGCGGCACTTCGCGATCGGCGAGCGGACGATCAGCCTGCGAACCGTCGCCCGCGGCATCGCGGTACTCCGGATTCCGGCCGGCGTTGGCGCGGCCTTCTTGCGCTTCGTTTGGATCGAGCATCACGCGTATTTCTCCTCGAGCAGGGCCTGAAGAGCCTCGCGTGCCCGATGCACGCGCATCTTCAGAGCGCCTACGGTGGTTCCCAGAAGGTCCGCCATCTCTTCGTACGAACGTCCTTCAACGTGCTTCATGATGAAGGCTTCCCGGAGCGATGGGGCCAGCTGCGCGAGCGCGTAGTCGAGATCGGTCCGCAGTTCCGTGCGGTCCAGATCCTCATCGGGGCTCGCGAAGCCAGAGGGCTGATCGTCTTCGTCGTAGCTCAGGTGCGTGCGCCGAATGTTCTTCAGCCAGTCCTTGCACCCGTTTGCCACGATCCGAAAAAGCCAGGCGTCGAAGCGGCCACGCACCTCAGTGAGGTGATGGTACGCCTTGATGAATGACGTCTGAAGAATGTCCTCGGCGACGTCGGGACTACCCGTCATACCGAGTGCATGTCTATACAGCGGATCGCTGTACCGACCGATCAGCGTCGCGAATGCATCGCGATCTCCCGCGATCACCCGCGAGATGACATCCTGGTCCGAATCGACTTCTGTAAGCGGAGTTGCGGTTTCCGTCATTTTCACGGCGTTAGCATAACGCCGCACGTACGGGACCGACACCCCTGCTGACCACGGAATCGTTGAGGACATCGTTGCTTCTCGTCTCGTTGAGTGGACGAATCGAACTTCTGGAGGTCACACGACCCTGCTGGCCAGTATCGGCACGTGGTCGAACGCACTCCAGTATTCTGCCCGAACGAGTTTTTCATGCGCACTTCGTGACGGTGGGGGGTAGCGAACGGATCCGCCGGTGGCCGGTGCGACACCGGTGGCCGCGGCGCACGCGACATCCTTTAAAGCTTCCCGCACAGACCGGACCAACCCACACGGTACGCCCGCCTCATCCAGCCGCGCAATCCAGTGCGCTGCCTTCGCTTCGGCGACCCGAGCTGTGATAGCCGCCACCACATCCCTGCGCCGCGCCAGCCGCCCGGCGTTCGTATCCAGATCCGGTGCGTCCGCCAGTGTCGTGAGATCCAGCGCACGCGCGGCCGCCTTCCATTGACCGTCGGTGCCGACGGCGATCACGAAGGGTCGGTCTGCGGCGTCGAAGAGTTGATACGGCACCAGATTCGGGTGGGCATTCCCCCAACGACCTGCGTCGCTGCCACTGACGAGGACGTTCTGCGCCACGTTGACCAGCGCGGCGGTCGCGCTGTGTGACAGCGAAATGTCGATCGACCGAGACGATGCGACGCCGCGATCGCGTCCATGAAGCGCGGCGAGGATGGCGACGGCCGCGTCTTTGCCGGTGATCACGTCGGCGAATGCGACGCCCGCCTTCATGGGCGGACCCGATTCCGGTCCGGAGACGGACATCCATCCGGATTCCGCCTGAACCACAAAGTCGTAGCCTGGACGTGTGCTCGACGCGCCGAAACCGCTGATTGTACACCAGATGAGGCGCGCATTATCCAGCAGTAGAGCAGCTTTATCGAGCCCATACCGCGCCAGTGTTCCTGGCAAGAAGTTGTCGACGACAACGTCCGCGTCGCGGATAAGGGATCTGATGAACTCGATATCATCTTGAAGGGTCAGGTCGGCCGAAACCGAGAGTTTGTTGCGATTGACGCTCAAAAAGTAGGCAGATTGACCGTCCGCATCGAATGGCGGTCCCCAACCGCGGGTATCGTCGCCCGAGATCGGGCGTTCAATCTTGATTACCTTCGCACCGAGATCGGCGAGCATCATCGTACACAAGGGGCCGGCGAGCACCCTCGAGAGATCAAGCACTCGAACGTTTTCCAACGGTTGTGGTCTCATGCTGTTCTTTTGGTGACGTGTTTATGCCGCTATAACCCTGGCATTAATCCGGCGACATTAACGGACATTGTCAGCCTCACACCCATCGCCGGTCGCTATACCGTAGAAAGCCGACCTGGCAGACCGCGTCACCACGCCTTGCATAGATGTCCGAAAATCATATAGTTACCTCGTTCTGGACGACCCGAAAGCCACGGCTTGCCCGCGCAACTCGCGCGATGCTGTGAATTTCTGATCGCCGCTACCCCCATGTTTGGCGGAAGGAGTGCGTTCGACCCATGACCGATAAGCCGCAGGCGGACGACGACACGGTTATTGTAGAAGGCGAAGCGCCCCCAGCCAGCCCACCACCGCGCCGTGGCCCTGGCCACCGTGCGGCGGACGCGCGGGATACTGCGGCCGAAATGGCGCAGCGCGCCCACGAGATCAGTCTCGAGGCGGGCAGCAAGATGGCTGGCGCGATGCGCGAGGTGATCGGTGCCGCCGCTGGCTTCAGCGCGTTTGCCATTGAAAGCGCGCGCGACCTCGTCCACTACATGGTACGACGCGGGCAGATGGGACAGGAAGAGGCGGAAGTCCTCATCCAGCAGGCCGAAGCGGCGTACATCGCCAAGCACGGCTCGCTCCCGAAGCCCGAACCCAAGGCACCACCGCCAAAGCCGATTCCCCTCGGACAGATGCCCAAGGCCGTCGCTGCCCCCGCCGCCGCTGCCGAAGCGGCGCTGGAGGCGCGCGCTGCCATGCGTATCGAACCGCAACGCGCCGCCGATAGGGCACCGGCATTCGTAGCCAAGCCGCCTGCGCCCAAGGTCGAGAAGGCCGCGGAAAAGGTGGTGGAGCAGGTCGTCGAAAAGGCGCCGGAAGCGGTTGCGGAGAAGCCCGCAGCGAAGGCCGCGCCTGCACCGGTTGCTGCACCCGCCAAGGCTGCGCCGGCGAAAGCAGTCCCGCCCGCCGCCAAGGCGCCGGTCAAGCCCGCTCCGTCGGTCAAGCCGCCCGCCAAGCCCACGGCCAAAGCACCGGTCAAAGCACCGGTCAAAGCACCGGTCAAAGCACCCGTCAAAGCACCGGCGAAGGCACCGGTCAAGGCAGCGGCCAAGCCAGTCACCAAGGCGCCGACCAAGCCCGCGGCCAAGGCGCCTGCCAAGCCCGTGGCCAAGACGCCGGTCAAGTCGGCCGCCAAGGCACCGGCCAAGAAGGCGGCGCGAAGGTAGCACTCCGCTTGACCAGACGGCTCGCATGACCGAGCCAGCACGGCGCCCCGCAATCGTCGCGTCGGCGCCGACCCGCCTCGACTTCGGCGGTGGGTGGACGGATGTCCCGCCCTTCCCCGAAGATCGAGGCGGTTTCGTCTGCAACCTCGCGATCGATCGACGGGCCACCGTCACCCTGCACCCGTCGACGGATGGCCGTGGTCACGAGCCGCCACTGGTCGCTGCCGCTCTCCGACGCGCCGCGCGAGACGGACCACTGCCCGATGCACTCGCGGTGGAACTGCAGTCCGACTTCCCGGTCGGCGCAGGACTGGGTGGATCGTCCGCGGCACTCGTCGCGCTCGCGGCCGCGTTCGCGCACCTGCAGTTCCGCGCACTTGACCCAACGGCACTGGCCGAATGGAGTCGAGCCGTCGAGGTGGAGGAGTTGGGCATCGCGGGCGGGCGACAGGACCACTATGCGGCCGCGTTCGGCGGGGCACTGGGGCTCAGCTTTGGCCGTCACACCACGGTCGACCGATGCGCCATGAGTGCAGCCACGGTGCATGCACTCGAAGCGCGCGGTCTGCTGGTCTACACCGGCGAGTCGCGTCTCTCGGGCACCACCATCACCGCCGTGCTCGACGCATACCGGGACCGGGTGCCGCGCGTGCTCGACGCACTCGACCGGATGAAAGCGCTCGCGGTGCAGATGCGCGATGCGTTGCGGGCTGGCGACGTGGACGCGTTGGCCGCCCACGTGGACGAACACTGGACGCACCAGCGCGCCCTGCACCCGAAGATCACGACCGATCGCATCGATGCGCTGGAGACGGCCGCACGCCGGAATGGCGCGATCGGCCTGAAAGCGCTGGGCGCGTCGGGCGGCGGTTGCGTGCTGCTCTTCTCTGCCGAGTTCGACATGGAGCGGCTCGCCCGCGCTGCGGAACCGTTCGGCAGTCGCCTCCTGTGGCGTGTTGCCGCAGACGGGGTGCGCGTCCGCGAGGTGGAGCTCGACAGCACCCGGTCCGTCGACGGTTAGCTCTGCCGCGCGTGCGGCCCGGGCGATATGCTCCGAAATCGCCAACTCGCCCGTGACCTCCGGATTTCCGCTCGACCCGATCGCGCTCACTGAAGCGCTCGTTGCCATCGACTCGCGCAACCCGAGCCTCGTGCCGGGCGCGCCGGGCGAGATGGCGTGCGCGCGTTTTCTGGCGCAGGTACTGAGCGGCTGGGGCTTCGCCGTGTCGTTGCACGAAGTCGCGCCTGGACGTCCGAACGTTGTGGCACGGATTGGCCCCACCGCCCGATCGCCGCTCGTGCTCAACGGTCATCTCGATGTTGTTGGCACCGATGGCATGACGCATGCGCCGTTTGCCCCCGAAACGCGCGGCGACGATCTGTACGCGCGCGGCTCGAGCGATATGAAGAGCGGCATCGCTGCCATGTGTGTGGCCGCCGCGCGCGCGGCGGCGCGAGGGTCACTGGCCAGCGAGATCATCATCGCGGCGGTGTGCGACGAAGAGTTCGAATCCATCGGCACGCGCGCACTCATCGACGGCGGACTGCGCGCCTCGGCTGCCATCGTCACCGAGCCCACACGTCTTGCCGTGTGTCCCGCCCACAAGGGCTTCGCCTGGATCGAAGTGGTCGTGCACGGTCACGCCGCGCACGGCAGCCGCTACGACGTCGGCGTGGACGCCGTACGACATGCCGGACTGTTGTTGGCCGCGCTCGATCGCTTCGAGCACGCGGTGCTGACGAAACGCTCGCACCCGCTGCTCGGGCGCCCGTCGCTGCACGGCGCAACCATCAGTGGCGGAACTGGCTGGTCCACCTATGCGGAGTGCTGCACGCTGCGCATCGAACGGCGCACGATTCCCGGCGAAACGAGCGCGTCGGTGCTGCAGGAGATTCACACGTTGTGCAACGAGCTGACCCAGTCGCGACCGACATTTCAGGCAACGGTGTCACTCGCGTGTGCGCAGCCCCCCAGTGATCTTGCAACCGACGCATTGCTCACGACGGCAGTCATGGCGGCCGCGCAGCAACATGGCGTGCCTGGCGCGGTGGAAGGACTCTCCTGCTGGACTGACGCGGCACTTTTCAACGAGGCCGGGATCCCTGCGCTCTGCTTTGGTCCAGGCGATATCGCACGCGCGCATTCGGCGACGGAGTGGGTGGAGCGCTCACAGATTGAGCGCGCCGCTGCCGTTCTCGAACAAGTGTGTGCGTCATGGGGACGCACGGGCGCGACCTGACGTCGGAAGACGCATCTCAACAGAACTTTATGGCGATGTCGGTGAAGGATTACGATCGGCTCGAGCGCGCGATCGCGGATGGAAAACGCATGTCGTTCTGGCGACGCGGTACGGAGTATCTGGTGATTCCGGAGCGTTTGCGCGTGGCCGATGGACGCGAGGTGATTCTCGCACGCCATCCGTCCACCGGACAGCGCATGGAGCTGTTCATCGACGAGTTGGACGCCATCGAGACAATGCAGTGAGCGCGCAGTATCCGCTCGTTGCCGTCTACGCCGACGAGTCGTGCCTCGGCAACGGCAAGGCGGGCGATACGCCGGGCGGCTTTGGCGCACTCGTCGAGTTCAGGCGCAACGACGGCACGCTGCAGCGCTTCGACCTGTGGGCGTCCGAACCCAACACGACCAACAATCGGATGGCGCTACGCTCGGTCATCGACACCGTGTCGGCGCTGTCTCGCAAGGGCAACACGCTCTCCATCCACTTCACCACCGACTCGCGCTACATCGTGGACGGCATGACGTCGTGGGTACGCGGCTGGATCTCGCGGGGCTGGAAGCGAAAAGAGGGTGCCGTCGAGAACCTCGAGCTCTGGCAGGACGCGGTCTCGGTGATCGCGCCGCACGAATGCATGTGGGCCTGGGTGAAGGGGCACGCCGGTCATCCGCAGAACGAGTACGCGAATCATCTGGCCACCCGGGCCGCCGCACAGCAGGATGCCAGCGATTCGCTGGTGCCTTCTGCGTTCGAGACGTGGATGGCGTCGCTGCCGGTGCGCGCCGGAAAGTCCGCCCCGCCTATTGCGCCGTTTCCGGACGCGGCCCGATTCGTACCGGCCGCGCCTCTCGTGGACAGCGCGTTACGCGCACCGGCGATGGCGCGTCGTCTGGGGTAGGTCCGCTGGCGCAAAGGCGCCGGCTCAACCCCCGGAATCCATGTTCAAGTTTCTCCTCGTTCTCGGTCTCGGCGTCGCCATCGGCTACGGCTACGGATGGAAAGACGCCCACAAGCATGAGCTCAACGTCGCCGAGCGACTGGTGGGCAAGATCGGTGGCGCCAGTCGTGACATGGTGAGCGGAGACATCGACGACAAGATGACGCGGGCCGAGAAGCGGTGAGGCCGGAGGTGGCATCGTCGGCGCCTCGCTCGATGGATGATCTGGATCGGCTGGCGTTTCGTCTCGTGCGCACGATCCGTACGCACCATCCGCAGCTGCGCGACCGCGGCTTCACGTTGACGGATCTCGAGGAGCGGCTGCTGCCCTATCGCGAAGCCCGTCGTGAGATGGCCGACAGCGGCGCCGACGCGTGGGAGCGCACGGTGTTGCGACTTGTCGGGGGGGAGCGCGGCTATGTCCGTGCGGAGTCGGAGTTGCAGTCGGCCTGCCGTCATGCGCTGACGCTCCCGTCCCCCACGATCGCACTCGTTCGCACCTGGTCCGGCTCGTCGCTGACGCTTGGCGAATCGGCGACGGCGGTGGGGTCGGAGCGCGTGAGCGGCGCCTTCGAGGCGGCGCAGATGGCGGCGCCTGGCGAGGCCGCGAGCGATCGGACGTCGAACGGATATGCGGAGCCGTTGACCGGGCCGCGCACCGCGTCGCACACCGCATCGCATACCGCGCCGTCGTCGGCGCCGCGACTGCACGCGGAAGCGGGTGGCGCGCCGGCCAGGACTGCGCGGGGCTCCGCCTGCGGATGCCGTTATTGCGGCGGCCGGCTGCCGGACGGTCGCACGGTGACCTTTTGCCCTCACTGCGGCATCGACCAGACCAAGCGACAGTGTCCCGCCTGCAGCACCGAGCTGGATGCCGCGTGGCGCTTCTGCGTGACCTGTGGCCGCAGCGCCGACTTGCCGGATGCGCCCGTCGAGATGAAGCGCGCGGCGAGCTAGCGGGTACAACGCACCAACGGTTCGGCGACGTGAGCGCGAGCGCGCGCTACCTCTTCCGCCCTTCCTTGGTGATCTTGTACCGCATGTCTCATTTGTCGTTGACGCCACGTCGTCGTGGCTGGCGCGGCCTGATCGCCGCGGCGGCCACCGTCGTCGCTTCTGCCTGCGCGCAGCCGATTCCGGTTGCGCAGCCCGAACCGTCGACCGATACACCGCCGCCGCGCACCAGTCGAACGGCGCGTCCGCGTGGCGCGCCGGTGCCCGAGGCGAATGCCGGTCCCTATCAGCAAGCGCGCTGGCCGATCAAGACCTCGCAGCACATTGACCTCTGGCTGCACTCGTTCGCGCTCATAAGCGAAGACACACTGCGCGTTCCGCTGTATCTGCGCGGCTATCGCGACTCGCTCACGGTGCTGAAGAACCGCGCCAATGTGCTCACGTCGCTGGATGTGAATCGCACGACGCTGGCCAAGCGTCTCGCGCAGTCGCCGTCGTATCTGCAGGCGCAGTTTCTCCCGTTCGAGTTTGGCAGCTGGGAAGAGATGCGACTGGCAGCGGAGCGTGTGGCGCTGCGCGACGCAAATGCGCGGGGCGGCGATGCGCGGGCTGATCGATCGGCGGTCGCGGCGGGGGCCAACGCCTTCGCGGCGATCTTTCCCACCGCCGCCGATCGCGAATGGCTCCGGCTGTTTACGACCGGCGTGCAGGACGAACAGCTGCGCTTCTTCAACGCCGAGCATTCGCGATTGGTGCGCACGCGCGCCGCAGTGATCACGGCGGTCGATTCGCTCTGGCAGCGCGTGTATCGCCCACGCTTCGATCGCTTTCTCAATAACACGGGGCAGCGCACCGGTGAGGTGGTCTTGTCGGTGCCCATCGGTGGCGAAGGCCGCTCGGGCGTGGGGCGCGAACGGCAGACGGTGGTGGTGGTACCATTTCCGAGTCGGGTCGCGGACGCCGCGCAGGTGGTGCTGGTGCTCGCGCACGAGCTCACCGGCGGACTCGTCAACAGCGTCATCACCGACAACACCACGCCGGCCGAACAGCGCGATGGACAGGCCGATCGATACGTCGCGATGGCGCAGGTGCGCACCGGCGCGATGCTGATCGAGAAGACCGCACCCGAGCTCAGCGACGCGTACATGCGCTTCTATCTGGCGCAGTCGGGTGTGCGCACCGACGTTGCAGACGTGAAAACGCTCTTTCTCCGCACCTACGATATCCCGGCAGCCATTCGCGACGGTCTGCTTCGCCAACTTGACATCGTGTTGGGCGGGATCTGATGGCCGACGATCCGATGACGCCACCGAACGCCGGCGTGGAGCGCAGCAGCGCGCCGGATGCGGCCGCGCCGGATGCGGCCGCGCCGGAT
>Ga0163144_10020342_pt1 | contig 13277 bp, 9 predicted proteins | sample OliLak19BULKMAT1_FD_123175 | JGI IMG/M metagenome (GOLD analysis project Ga0163144, IMG submission 123175) | Freshwater microbial mat bacterial communities from Lake Vanda, McMurdo Dry Valleys, Antarctica - Oligotrophic Lake LV.19.BULKMAT1 | ecosystem: Environmental > Aquatic > Freshwater > Lake... | reverse complement strand
CTCGCGCATCCGCATAAATTAAAACCAGCGGGTGACGCTGTGCGCCGATTGCGGCGATGAAGCTTTTTCGGGAGGCCGAGGGTTATGCCGACGATCTGCAGGCGGCCTACGATTACTATCGGACGTACAGTCCGAGTGCGGCAGAGCGATTTCTGACCGCCTACTCACGGGCAACAAAGCTCATTGAACGAAACCCGTTGGCCTGCCGTCCACGGCGTCACGGCTGGCGGCAGATGATTGTTCCGGGACACCCCAACTACTCCATTTTCTACAAGGAATTCCCCGTCTGCTGGCTCTATGCCGGAGTCATCCCGACCGTTCGCGATCCTGATGTAATCCAAGCCCGCTTGCTCATCCGGGAAATCGGGCAAGAAGAGGCATAACCCGGCTCAAAAACAAAAAGGCCGGCGGAAATTAATCCGCCGGCCTTTGCTTTATAAATCTTAACTCAGGCGCCGAGGGTGACCTCGACCTTCACAGCGGTGCGGCCGTCGGTCGGGAGCGGGATCACGTTGCCGGCGATTTTCTGGCCGTCGATCTTGAGCGACTTCACGCCCTTCGATTTGCTCTTTGGATTCGTGACTTCGATGCTGTAGGTGACGCCGCGGAATTTCCGTGAAACAGAAAAACCTTTCCACTTCTTCGGAATGCACGGGTCGATGCGCAGGCCGGTGTAGTCCGGCTGGACGCCGAGGATCGACTGGCTGGCGACGACGAACGACCAGGCGCCTGTGCCCGTGAGCCAGGAGTTTTTGCCTTCGCCCGGCGTGGGCGAGAACTGCGAGGCAGTCATCTGCGCATAGACGTAAGGCTCGGAGCGATAGACGTCGTGATCTTTTTTCGCGGAAGGGCAGATGCTGAGGTAGTATTCGAGGGCTTTTTCGCCTTCGCCAAACATCGTCCAACCGATGTGAATCCACGTGTTGTTGTGGGAGAACACGCCGGCGTTTTCCTTGTAGCCGGGAGGATAGCTGGAAACTTCGCCGAGCTCGGAGTGGTAGGTCGAATACGGTGGGTACTGGAGCGCGCAACCGTGTTCGGGTGTGTAGAGATATTTGTCGACGGCTTGCAGGGCTTTCTTGGCGCGACCGTTGTTTTGGCCGGCACCGCCGAGGACGCACCATGCCTGACTCTCGATGTAGATTTTGCCTTCTTTGCAAACCTTCGAACCGATGGGCTTGCTTTCGGCGTCGAACGCGCGGGTGTACCACGCGCCGTCCCATGCCTGCTCTTCGACCGTCTTGAGCATGTCGTCGTAGTGGCCTTGGATGCGGGAAGCGTCCTGTGTTTGGCCCATGAAGTGGTAGAGTTTCACGAGGTCGCGCGTGGCGTAGAGGAAGAGGCCGGCGATCATGACGGACTCGGCCTTCGAGCCGGCGATATCACCGGCGGTTTGGAAGGACTCGTTTGGCTCCTTGGAATGACAATTCAAGTTTAAGCAATCGTTCCAATCGGCGTGGCCGATGAGCGGGAGTGCGTGTGGTCCGCGATTGTTGAGCGTGTATTGGATCGAGGTCTCGATGTGGTGGAGCAGCGGGTCCTTCGAGCCGGGTTTATCGGCGTAGCCGCAAGGTTCGTTGAGGATCGTGAGGTCACCGGTTTCGCGAATGTACGCGCAGGTCGAGAGGATGAGCCAGAGCGGATCGTCGTTGAAACCGCCGCCGATGTCGGCGTTGCCCTTCTTGGTGAGCGGCTGGTATTGGTGGAAGCAAGTGCCGTCGGCGAGCTGCGTCGACGCGATGTCGAGAATACGCTGGCGGGCGCGGGCGGGCAGCAGGTGAACGAAGCCAAGAATGTCTTGGTTCGAGTCGCGATAACCCATGCCGCGACCGATGCCGGTCTCGTAACCGGAGGCAGAGCGCGAGAGGTTGAACGTGGCCATACACTGGGCCTGATTCCACGTGTTGACCATGCGCTGCAGATGCTCGTTCGGAACTTTGGGCGCTTGGTAGATCGAGAGGAGGGATTCCCAACGCGCTTTGACGGCGTTGAAGGCGGCATCGACCACCTTCATGTCGGAATATTTCGCGAGGATTTCTTTGCCCTTGGTCTTGTTCATGACCATCGGCGAATCGAATTTCGGTAGATCTCCCTGATCGACGTAGGCGAGGATGATGGCGAAGGTTTCTTCCTGGCCGGGCTTCAGCGAGAGATTGATTTGCTGAGCGCCGACGGGATTCCAGCCGAACGCGCGGCTGTTGGTGCATTTGCCGGCCATGACCGCTTTCGGATCATGCAAGCCGTGATGGACGCCGACGAAGGCATCGCGCGAGGTGTCGTAGCCATCGATTTTCCGCGTGCAGCCGAAGAGCGTGTAGTGATTGCGGCGCTCGCGGTACTCGGTCTTGTGGTAGATCGCACTGCCTTCGATTTCGACTTCGCCGATCGAGTAGGTGCGCTGGTAGTTCGTCATGTCGTTCAACGCTTCGAAGAAGCAGAACTCGACGTAGGAAAAGAGGGAGAGCTTCTGGGGCTTCTTGGTCTTGTTGCGGACGGAAATTTTCCAAACCTCAAGATTCTCGCCGGGCGGGATGAACATCAGTTGCTCGACTTCGATGCCGTCCTTTTTTCCGGTGATCCGGGAGTAGCCGAGGCCGTGACGGCACTCGAATGCGTCGAGTTTCGTGCGCGTGGGTTTCCAGCCTGGATTCCAAACCGATTTGCCCTGCTTCACATAAAGGAAGCGGCCGTCGTTATCCATCGGGTTGTTGTTATAGCGATAACGCGTGAGACGACGCAGCTTGGCGTCTTTCCAGAAGGTGTAGCCGCCCGCGGTTTGGGTCGCCATGCCGAAGAACTCGTCCTGGCCGAAATAATTCAGCCAGGGCAAGGGAGTGTCTGGGCGCGTGATAACATATTCGCGGTTGGAGTCGTCAAAGTGACCGTAGTTAGCCATGGGAGTTGGAGAGGTGTCGGGTGTGGGAGAGGTGTCGTTTATAGGTAAAGTAAGGAGGGGATTTCGATCAAAATCCTACTCTCACGTTAGCGGGTGGGAGAAGGCAGTGGGGCTGGGGCGATTTAAAGCGGGAATTTTCGGCAAGGGTTTGGTGAAGGGATGAGCAAGTCGGTGGCCGACGGATCGGCAGGTCAGGCCTTAACTTTCGGTTGGGTGCCTTTTAAGTTTACGGTTAAATTAGCGACTCAGTTGTTTAGTCTCTTAACTGATTTTCCAATAACTGCGTGATCCCAAATCCCGAACGAAAGGGACCGCCTGTAGGTTGCGAGCTTGCCTCGTTCTGCTGGCCAGCAGAATAGCGCGACAAGCTGGCTACCTACTCCGGAACAGGGCGGTCAGTCTATTTCGCGAATTTAGGTTTACAGGTCGAAGTCAGCTGCGTGCTCAGAGGAGGACTTTGATCGTTCAGCCGGTTCACCGATTCGCTACGTGCCGCAGAAGGTTTGATAAACGCGGCCGTTGTCCGGGGCGGGTTGGTGATAATCTGAAGTAGGGCGGGTGTGATCGAAAGGCGTGGCGAGCACGTCGAGCAGCCGCTCCAGCGGGCGCAGATTGTTTTGCTCGGCGGCGGCGAGCGCGGCCTCCACGTGATGATTGCGGGGAATGACCGCAGGGTTTTGCGCGCCTCGGAGTTCATTCGACTGGGTGAGTGACTGCGGCTGCCGGGCGAGCCGGGCGAGCCAGTGTGCGTGCCATTGAAGAAAAATTTCGTCCGCTCGCCGGGGGTCATCGGCGGGCAACGCGGGCGCCAGTCCGGCGAAAGTGTTGGTGAAATCCGCCTTCGTCTGCTGCATCCACGTGAGGAGCGATTCAATCAGGGCGGTGTCGGCCGCTTCCTCGGTGAAGAGGCCGAGTTTTCGCCTCATGCCGGCGAGCCAGTGCTGTTGATAGTGGTGGGCGAAGCGCCCGATTGCGGACTTGGCGAGTTCGATGGCGGAGGTTTCTTCGGCATGTAGCAGCGGAATCAAGGTCTCGGCGAGCCGCGTGAGATTCCATTGGGCAATGGCCGGCTGATTGCCGTAGGCGTAGCGCCCGCGGGTGTCGATCGAACTGAAAACCGTCGCGGGATCGTACGCCTCCATGAAGGCGCACGGGCCATAGTCGATCGTCTCACCGGAGACGGCCATGTTGTCGGTGTTCATCACGCCGTGGACGAAACCCACCAGCATCCAGCGGGCGAGCAAGGCGGCTTGCTGATCGATCACGGCGTTGAGCAGGGCGCTTGCGGGATTCTCCGCTTGGACGAGTGCGGGATAGTGTCGCTGCAGCGTGTAGTTGATCAGCGCACGTATCATGGTGGCGTCGCCCCGGGCTGCGGCCCACTCGAAAGTGCCGACGCGAATGTGGCTAGCGGCCACGCGGGTGAGCACGGCGCCCGGCAACGCGGTGTCGCGGTAAACGGTTTCGCCGGTGGTCGCGACGGCGAGGCTGCGCGTGGTGGGGATACCGAGCGCGTGCATCGCCTCGCTGATAATATATTCGCGCAACATCGGCCCGAGGGCGGCGCGGCCATCGCCTCGGCGCGAATACGGCGTGGGGCCCGGTCCTTTGAGCTGGATGTCGAAGCGCTCGCCGCGCGGCGTGATTTGTTCGCCGAGCAGGATTGCGCGGCCGTCGCCGAGCGTGGTGAAGTGTCCGTATTGGTGGCCGGCGTACGCCTGGGCCAGCGGCACCGCGCCGGGGGGCAGCCGGTTGCCCGCAAAAATCGCCGTGCCTTCATCGCCGCCGAGCGCCGCAGCCTCGAGCCCCAACGAGGTTGCCAGCGGCCGGTTCACAAGCACCAGCCGCGGGGACACGACGGGGGTGGGCGGCACCATGAGGTGGAAGAGCGCCGGCAGTTGCGCATAGGAATGTTCCAAGCGCCAGCCGCCCGTGGTTGAGGAAGGAGCAACGGAATCTGAGCCGGACGCGCTTTGAGCCATGGAGGACCATCCCGCGAAATCAGTTCCGGTCAAGGGCGGGGTTGAGCAGTAAAGGGTAAGCTGCAGGCAAAGGCGTTATGCACAACCAAGGCAATTCAGCGCCAGTGGGATGAGGCCAAAGCAGGAGGTGATTTCCCCGAAATACAAAATATCCTAAAATGAAACGTACGGATAAAGTGGTGGAAAAATTACTGACGCGCGGTTTACCCGTAACCTACGATTCGTGGAAAGCCGAGGAGTTGCAGCTGGGCCTGAGTGATCGAGTACGTGGAAATTTGCTTCTGCCTTTCTTTGATCAATGCCGCTTGAGTCTGGGTATGGTCGGTGCGCTGCTGGTCAAGCAGCAGCAGTTCATCATCCATCGAATGTTTGATCAGTTGTTGGAGGTGCGGCTCCGGTTGCTCAGCAGACAACCGGTCGTTGTCTGCTGCCGACCTTTGAATGGCGCGCAACCGGTTCGTGGGAACGGGATCGACTGGAGTGGGTGACGGTGGCGCGAAAGCTAGACTGCGATTTTCAGATAGGGAGCTGAGCATTGAATAATCAATTTCTGGAGCCGATGGGTGAAGCATGGCGCTTCGAACCCTGCCGTCCAGCTGCGGCATGGCAGAGGATTGTGAAACCAACGTCTCGCCTGCTGCCTGCGGGGAGCCAGCCCTGCGATGCATCAAAATTTTGCAAGTGATTGCCTCACTCAGGGAACAGGCAGAACAGCGCTGCGCCGCACTCAAGGCGTCTCCCCTAACGCTTCATAACAGCCGGGCGTGAAGCGCGGCGTGCAGATGCAGTGAAAAATCAAATCGGACTCCCCGACGTTGCTGATTTGCTGCGGCACTCCCGCTGGGATCAGCACAATGTCACCCGGTCCGACTCGAGTCGGCATGAGTGTCCCCGTGCGCATGAGGCCGGTACCGGTCATGATCACATAGCGTTCATCCACCCCGCGCAGGCGGTGCCATTGCGTGGTGACGTCCGGCGTTACCCGCGCCCGGGCGGTCGAGACGGAGCCATCGCTGGGATCGTTCCATGATTCGAGAATCCAGCAACCTTCCGGCGTCAGAACCTCATTCTTCAGATCCGGTTGATGAATTATGGGGAGTATGGGGAGGCCTGAAAAATGAAAGAGGGGCGGGCGGAATTAAAACAAAAAAGCCCGCCATCGTGGGAACGACGGCGGGTTCCTGTTTTTGAGCGCGAAGTGGTGGAGGTGAGGGGAGTTGAACCCTCCGACGCCACGTCTCAGGATGCCTCCCTCAGAGGAGAGCGGGACGACTGGAGGGGACTGAACATGTCAGAATTGGCCCAAAATCTGTTGGGAATTGTTGGGAGGCCAACCCCCTCGGCTGTGAGGTACCAAAACCCCCGGTTTTCACTTCAGTCAGCCAGTCCGGCCAGAATCCAAAAAACCTTACCACGCCAATTTGGCAAATTTCACGACCAGAGAAAAATCGGTAACACCTAAGCCGGGACCGCTTCGGGCTAAATTCTTCGAGCGACTGCTTCACCCGCTCAATGACATCGTAAGCTGCGATAGGAACAGGAGTGAGGTCTTAAGGCAAAAATATCAATAAAGGAGATAAACTGGATTTATCTTGTTTATGAGATAAACTGGATTTATCGCATATATCAGATATGGAATACGTCCTTCAAAACCCCCACCAGCTTGGCGCCGTGTTGCAGGGCGTACGCCGAGAAAGGAACCTGACGCAAGCCATCGCTGGCGCCAAGGTTGGCTTGGCCCAGAACGCCGTTTCCGGGCTGGAGACCGATCCTGCTCGGGCCAGCCTGGCCCGAGCCTTCAAGCTGCTCTCTGCCCTCGATCTTGAACTGGTGGTGCGCGACCGCCGGAAGAATCGCACCAGGTCGGACTGGTAAACCATGGGCCGGCGCTCACATACCCGCTCACTGGCGGTCTGGATGAACGGCCAACTGGTCGGGCACTGGCGGCTACCGGCCGGCGGCGGTCAGGAGTTTGCCTACGTGGATTCATGGCTCGCCGCACCCGAAGCGCGGCCGCTCTCGCTTTCCATGCCGTTGCGACCCGCCGCGCAGCCGTACAAGAAAGGCGTCGCGGAGTTTTTCGAAAACCTCCTGCCCGATAATGCCTCGATCCGGGCCCGTATGCAAAGCCGGTTTGGCACAGCATCGGCGGACGCCTTCGACCTGCTTGAAGAAGTCGGGCGCGATTGCGTCGGAGCAATACAACTGATGCGGCAGGGCGAGAAGTTGGACGTCAAACGGATCACCGGCCATCGTCTGACAACCGCTGGCGTGGCCAAGCTGCTGGCAGGTTCGCTGGGGAGCACGTGGGGCCAGAACGAAGGAGAAAATTTTCGGATCTCTCTGGCGGGAGCGCAGGAGAAAACGGCACTCCTGTGGCAGGAAAACAGATGGCATAGTCCAACCGGGACCACACCGACGACGCACATTTTCAAATTACCCATGGGCCTCGGCCCGCAGGGGCTGGACCTTTCAACGTCAGTCGAAAACGAGTGGCTTTGCGCTCACATCATCCGGGCCTTCAAGATTCCCGCCGCCAACTGCGAGATCAGGCAATTTGGCGACCTCAAGGCTCTCGTGGTCGAACGCTTTGATCGCAAGCTGGCTGCCGGCGGCAAATGGTGGTTACGCCTGCCGCAGGAGGACTTTTGCCAGGCGACCGGCACGCCGCCCGCACTCAAGTACGAGAACGATGGCGGGCCGGGCATCACACGAATCATGGATTTGCTGCTGGGTTCGAGCGAGGCGGCAGCCGACCGAGCTGACTTCATGCGCACCCAAGTTGTATTCCGGCTCCTCGCCGCCATCGACGGGCACGCCAAAAATTTCAGCATCTTTTTGGAAGCCGGCGGTCGGTTCCGCCTGACCCCGCGCTATGATGTGCTGTCCGCTTATCCCGTGCTCGGTCATGGCAAAGGCAAATTGGCCGTCCAGAAGATCAAAATGGCCATGGCGGTCCACGGGAAGAACAGACATTACGAATGGCGAAGCATCCGCGCTCGCCACTGGCTGGAAACCGCGCGGCGCTGTGGCTTGCCGGGAATGTCTGAAATCCTAGTCGAGTTGGCGGAGATGACCCCAGCGGTGATCAGCGCAGTCTGCAAGAAACTCCCCAAGGGGTTTCCTCAGCCGATCGCGGATTCAATTTTGCATGGGTTGCAGCAAGCCTCGCGTGAGCTGGCTGAAGCGCTCGCGCATACTCACCAAGGGCGCTAGCGCGATTCAAGGAGGCTTGGAACCCGAATTGCAGCCAACTTCGCCTTGCGCTTCAGCGCGCACCACTCTTTCAACGGACGCCGTTCAGGAACGGCCAAAATGACGATCGAAATTGGCTTTAGCCACACGACGATGCGGGCTGCCCCACGAGAATGATTATATGTTTTGAATCTTCTTCTCAAAATCCGGCTGATGAAGCGTGGGGAAAGCCTGAAAAGCGTAGAGGCCAGAATTAAAACAAAAAGCCCGCCATCGTGGGAACGACGGCGGGTTTTGTTTTTTGATCGCGGATTGGTGGAGGTGAGGGGAGTTGAACCCCTGTGCCCCTGGCCTTCGCGCACCGCATCTACCTATATAGCGTCGGTTTGGTTCTCGCCTCGGAAGGCGCGTGGACGCGCGCTCCTTCTTCGGCCAGCCGTGAGGAAGATACGGCGGCGACAGCACGACGGATGTCACCGCTATTCCTGCTGTCGGCGTTTCCATCCACCAGCAGGAGTCGTGGTGGAAACGTGACCGCACTTAGGCGGCCATTAGCATTTCTTCGTTGTTGCCGTTTGTTTGTTTCGAAGGGGGATTAACGAGAGACCTTCGGCTCTCGACAGGCAGCGGCGCACTCTAACCAAGGGTCGAATCCGGAACACCCCCAAAGTGAAAAGAGACTAAGAGTCGAAAAGACTCAGAGACTAAAAGCGGGAAGGACCAAGTGACCAAATGCTGAGCACGCGATCAAAGAACAGGACGGTCAACGTGCCACACCTTGCCTTGAATGCAAGCCCGGTGGCGGTTGCCGTAGCTATCCCTTTGTCTCGCAAAGACGGCGATAGTATTCCTCGTAACGCCCAACGATGCGTTCGGCGGAGAATAATTCTTTGGCGCGGGCTTGGCCGGCGGTGCCGAGAGTGGTGCGGCGGGCGGGATCGGCCATGAGTGATTCGGTGGCGCGGGCAAGGGCGGCGGTGTCGCCGAAGGGGATGAGCAGGCCGCTGCGATTGTGCTCGATGACTTCGGGTATTCCGCCGACGGCGAAGGCGGCGCTCGGGCAACCGAAGGTCATCGCTTCGAGAATACTCAGGCAGAAACTTTCCATCTCGGAGGTGAATATACCGAGATCGGCGGCGTTGAGGTAATCTTCGATGGCGGTGATTTTTTCGCGAATGACGATGCGATCAGCGATGCCGAGCTGAGCTGCGATGGCGGTGAGTTCGGTGGTGTCGCCGCCAGCGAGCACGACGAGTTTGAAGGAATTACGCGGCTGAATCTGTGTGATCGTTTGCAGGAGCAGATCGATGCGTTTCACCGGGCGAAGATTCGAAGCGTGCAAGAGCATCGCTTCGCCGGGGACGAGACCGAGCTCGGTGCGCACGGCTTCGCGGGTGCGGGTGGGTTTCTGCGGGGCGAAGAAGTTGGGGATGATTTTCACCTTGCCGCAGTAGTCCAAGCGCGTACGGACCTGACCTTGGAGAAATTGCGAGACGGTGGTCACTCCGTCGGCGGCTTCCAGCGCGTGACGGATGGCGGGGCCATAACCGGCGTCGCAACCGAGCAACATGACATCGGTGCCGTGCAAGGTGACGATGACGCGCGGACGTTTTTCAGCCGGCAGCATCGACATCGCCAGCATGGCGGCGGTCGCGTGCGGCACCGCGTAGTGGACGTGCAGAATATCGAGCTGATGCGCGACGCTGACCTCCGCCATCTTCACCGAGAGCGGCAGCGTGTAGTCGGGATATTTGAAGAGGTCGTAGTCGTTGACCTTGACCTGATGGAAATGAATCCGTGGTTGGTCGCGCGGCATGCGGAAGGGTGCCGCGTGGCTGATGAAATGGATTTCGTGGCCGCGCATCGCCAGTTCCTCGCCGAGTTCGGAAGCGAGAATGCCGCTGCCGCCGACGGAGGGGTGGCAGGTGATGCCGATGCGGAGCGGGCGAGTGGAGATCATTTAACTTTGTTTGGTGGAGACGAGGTGCCCTCACACTGCGAGGGAAAAAAGGTGGTCGCCGATTTCCATATCGGCGATCAGCGTCGGTGTGGAAACCGACGCTCACCAATAGCAAATATTCGGGCGAGAATGTTCGGGTGGATTCGTGTTCATTCGCGGTATAATAATCAGGTGTTTCAAAATTTGCTGGCGGCGCGAGTGAGCGGTGCCAGCGAGGAGAAGATGAGCGGATCGTTGGGCCAGAGGGGTTGGGCGTGGGCGACGCCGGCGTTGAGACCGTGGACGCGCGCGCGGGCGAGTTGGAGTTCGACGTAATTGCGCGTCTTCATCTGCGAGGCGTGCGCTTCCATCGCTTTGGTCCAGGTGGCGACTACTTCGGGCGAGGAAATATCGATTAGCACGGGTGGGGCTCCGGCGGGTTCGGCGCCAGGGCCGAGGGCGTAGAAAAATAATTCACCAATTGCGTGAGGCGTGAGAGTATTTAATTCCGCAAGGCCACCGTAACGGGCGAGGCGGGTGGCATCACGCACGAGCGTGCCGAGTCGCCAATGATCGGGATGTTGGTTTTGCGCGGTGGTGGGCGCGAGGACCAGAGTCGGACGTGCGCGCCGGAGAATGGCCGCGAGCTTGAGCGCGTGGGCGGAGCTGAGTTGCAGATGGGCGTCGCCGTCGAACTCGACGAATTCGAGCGTGGCACCGAGAAGCTTCGCGGCTTTTTCGGCCTCCTTCGTGCGCACGGCGGGGGTGCCGTTGGTGCCGGCCTCGCCGCGTGAGCAGACGACGAAGTGAATGGGCCGGCCGGTCTGGGCTTCGCGGGCGATGATGCCGCCGCAGCCAAATTCGATGTCGTCCGGATGCGCGCCGAAAGCGATGAGGGGGCTGGATGATTCGGCGTGTTTCATGGAATGGGATGAAAAGGAGAATGTAGTTTAATAGACTACAAACTGGTTTGGTGGGTTGGGGGTTCCGTGTAGGCTTCGTCGGAGCGGTCGATGGGGGCGCGGTTGATGAAGAGTATTTCCGGGGCGTCGGCTTTGTTCAAGTACGCCTGCTCACCGGCGCCAGATATATAGTGAGTGCAGTGGATGATGGATTGCATCCAGTGCAACCGGCTGTCGCGGGTGGGACTGACTTGTTCCTTGGTGAAACTGGTCGCGGGAAGAGTGATGTAGGCGTTGCCGCCTTCGTGGAGTTGGAGGGCTCCCTCCATGAGGCGGGCGCGGACGGTCTCGCCTTCGTACGGCACATCCACGAAACAATCGGTGATCTCGCACGCGGCGCGTCGAACGACGAGATCGCCCGAGCGGACGACCCGGATGCCTTCGAGCAGGCCCATGCGGCGATAGAGCTCGAGGCAGAAGTCGGCGACGTTGGTGGCGGTGGTTTGCTTGAAGGCTGCGACCCAGCGCGGATCGACGTAGTTGGGGAGTTGGCGTGCGGTGTTGGTCTGCCAGTCGGCGGCGATGCGCTTGAGGGAGAGTGGGGAAAACTTGCGCTGCACTTTGCTGGGGCAGGTGAAATTGAACGTATACGGTTCATTTGTTTTGCGGTGACGCAGCGTGGTCTGGGTTTCACGCGGGTCGTGGTCGCTGTCGTGGTAGAAGAAAACAATCTCGCCGCCGATCTCGGCCTGCAGTTTTCGGGCTGTCGCAACTTTGGCGTAGAGAAACCGTCGCGGGAAAAACCCGCAGGGTTGCTGGCCGAAACAGATGATGGGGGCGGCTGACAAAGTGAGAGTGAAAATGAGAGTAGCCGAAGGGCTATGCAGTAGCAGAGTGCGGAAGAATTGACTGGAGGATCAGGCTGAATCCGACGCAGACGAAGCAGCCGATCGGATTGAGCCAGAGGTAACCGATTTCGTGGGCGGGATAGGCTTTGCCGAGGAAGAAAATCGCGAGCACGACCGCTTGCGCGGCGATGGCGGCCCAGAAAACCGCCGTGCCTTTCACGTGCTTGATAAAGAAGGCGACGATAAACACCCCGAGCAGCGCCGGGTAGAAAATCGAGGCCACGATGTTGAGCGCCTCGATGAGATTCTCCGCGAAGCTCACGAAGAGCGCGAAGCCGATGGCGAACAGGCCCCAGATCGCGGTGAACCATTTCGCGACGCGGACGTTGCGCGCCTCGTCGGGGGCGGCGAGCGGGCGAAAGTGACGCCAGAGATCGATCGTGGTGGTCGTGCTGAGGGCGTTGAGCTCGCCGGCTTTGGAGGAGAGGGCGGAAGAAAACATTACCGCGAGCAGCAGACCGATTAAACCGTGGGGGAGTTGCGTCAGAATAAAAGTGATGAAAATGAAATCGGAATCCTTGGTTTTTTTGGTGGAGGGATCGGCCGTTTGCAGGGCAGTGCGCGCCTCCTGGCGCATGGTATCGGAGGCGGCTTGGGCGGTGAGCAACGCGGCCCGGGTGGCGGATTCTGCGGTGGGATCGTTTTGCTGGCGCGCGGAGACCCAGGCGCGGATTTTAGTCTGTTTGTCGGCGTGGAGGGCGGCGTGTTTTTCCTCCAATGCTTTGAACTTCTGTCCCTGCGGGCCCTGCGCCTGAAGTTGCCAGTGAGCTTGGTTGAAAAGCACCGGCGTATCGGGTTGCAATTGATAAAAGACAAAAAGCATCGCGCCGAGGATCACGATGAAGAACTGCATGGGAATTTTGAGAACGGCGTTGAACATGAGACCGAGGCGGCCTTCCCGGAGCGAAGCGCCACCGATGTAGCGCTGCACTTGGGATTGGTCGGTGCCGAAGTAAGACAACGAGAGAAAAAATCCTCCGAGCAACCCGCTCCAGAGGGTGTAGCGCAGTTTCAAATCCGGCGTGTAGTCCACGCCTTGGAGTTTGCCGAGGGCGCCCGCGATCGGGAGCGCATCGGCCGGGAGCTTGGCCACGAGCACGATAAACGCCGCAACCATGCCGACAAAGATCACGCCCATTTGCGCTTTCTGGGTGAGATTGACCGCCGCACTGCCGCCGGTGACGGTGTACACGATGGCCAGCAGGCCGGTGGAAATAATCGTCACGTCCAATCGCCAGCCGAGAATGGTGCAAAGAATAATGGCGGGAGCGTAGATGGTGATGCCGGCCTGCAAGCCGCGTTGCAGCACGAACAAACCGGCCCCGAGCAGGCGGGTTTTTTTATCGAAGCGCTGGCCGAGAAATTCGTAGGCGGTGTAAACGCCGAGCTTGCGGTAGATTGGTAGAAACACCGCGCACACGAGGATGAGCGCAAGGGGCAGGCCAAAATAATTTT
>Ga0163144_10020339_pt1 | contig 13279 bp, 11 predicted proteins | sample OliLak19BULKMAT1_FD_123175 | JGI IMG/M metagenome (GOLD analysis project Ga0163144, IMG submission 123175) | Freshwater microbial mat bacterial communities from Lake Vanda, McMurdo Dry Valleys, Antarctica - Oligotrophic Lake LV.19.BULKMAT1 | ecosystem: Environmental > Aquatic > Freshwater >... | reverse complement strand
GAATTTGGCGGAAGCTCAGAAGATATCGCACGCACTTGCCACGCTCACCCAACACTCTCAGAAGCCGTTAAAGAAGCTGCTCTCGCAGTGGACAAACGCACTCTGAATATGTGATTCAAAAGGTGCTATAGCTCCTTTTGTCGATTGGCTATTACTTATAGAGCAAGAAAGGGTTTCGTCTTTGACGGAACTCTTGGCTTTGTCTTTTCCACTCGTTGTGAATTTTTGCGAAGCTCTCGTCATTTTTTATAGAATCAATGCTTTGCTTGTTCAGCAATAGTACGTTGTATCGCTCGAGGGAAAACTTCCGTGGATAAAGCTTATAAAGAGCGTGTCCCAGAGCCAACCCCAATGCAGCGGAATCGAATTGAGAGGAGTCTGTCACCTCAAACTTAAGTCCTTCACAAAGTTCAGTCTCAAAGTGTCCTTTAGAAGGGGTGAACTTATCTTCTTCAATATGGACTCCCTTGAGTTGGTAGCTTCGCATTTGCCTCAGGAGTCGTGATTTTTTGATATAAGGTGCGCCTATTTTTTCAAAAGGAAAGTCAGTGCCGCGACCTGTGGCTATTTCAAACTCCAGAAGAGCAACGCCTGGATAGAGCAACGCAGTTTTAGGGCCGTTCATGATGGGTGAAGGATTGTGCCATTGGAGACCTGTCGCCTCAAAGCTCATACCGCGTTTCCATCCAGAAACAGCTACGACTTTGAGATCCAATTTTAACTTCAAATCAGATTTCATCAAAAAAGCCAATTCACCTACCGTCATGCCGTGACGAAGTGGGATGGGGTGAATTCCCACAAAGACTTCTCTATCTATTTGCTGGGGACCTTCGATCTTTTCACCACCAATAGGGTTGATACGATCAAGAACTAAAAACTTAATCCCCGAACGATCGGCCGCTTTCATGGCGTGCTTCATTGTGGAGATATAAGTGAAGAAACGAGTTCCGACATCCTGAATGTCAAATACGAGAACATCTAAACCCTTGAGCTCTTCGGGAGTAGGGTCTTTGTGATCACCAAAGAGACTTACGATAGGCAATCCAGTTTTAGAATCAACATCGTCAGCGATTTCTTCCTGATCGAGATCTCCCCGTATTCCATGTTCAGGACTGAAGAGTTTTACAAGATTGACGTTGGGAGATTCGTGAAAGAGGTCAATCGTGGATTTGTTTTTAATGTTCAATCCAGAAACATTTGTGATGAGCCCTACACGCAATCCTTTTAGATCTTCAAAGCTACGCGATTCCAACACGTCAATGCCATTAAGAACAGTGGATGAAGAATGAGCCTCAAAACTAGCTCCGAGCAAGGTTCCAAGAAGAACAAAAAATCCAAGTTGCTTTAAAGCGCGCGCCACCGCGTAATTTTAACAAAAAAGGGCCAACTATGTTCTGACAATAATTTGTTCAACTATTCTTTAATGCCAGACACTTTCAACATAAATACAAGCTCTTGAGCTCTTTCTCGAATCGCATCGTAACGTCCCGAAGAACCCCCGTGACCCGCGTCCATGTTAATCAAGAAGAGTAGGGGATTAGCATCTGTTTTAAGTGTCCTAAGCTTGGCCACGTATTTGGCAGGCTCCCAATACATCACCTGACTGTCATGCAAGGCCGTACGCACGAGTATGGTGGGATAAGCTTTGGCAGCTAGATTGTCGTAGGGCGAATATTCACGAATACGATCAAAAGCAGCTTTTTCGTTAGGGTTGCCCCATTCTTCATACTCTCCAATAGTCAGGGGTAAGTCGTCATCCAGCATGGTGTTCAAGACATCCACAAAAGGCACATGCGAAAGAACTCCAGTGTAAAGATCAGGACGCAAATTCGTCACAGCGCCCATCAACAATCCACCCGCGCTTCCACCTTCGATAAAGACTTTGTCTTTGGATCCATATTCCTTTGCCAACAGCTCTTCTGTCACGGCAATGAAATCGGTGAAGGAGTTCATTTTGTATTGCATCTTGCCCTTGTCATGCCAAGGTTTGCCATATTCAGAGCCTCCTCGGATATGGGCAATCGCCATAACAAAACCTCGGTCCATAAGTGGAATCCGAGAAGCACTGAAAGACGCACTCATGGAATATCCATAAGAACCGTAACCATAGATATGAAGCGGGTTCTGGCCCTTTTTGAAAAGATCTTTGCGGTAGACCAATGAGATGGGAATTTTGCTACCATCTTTAGCCGTCGCAAAAATACGTTCTGATTGATACTTCGTTTTTTCGTAAGCACCAGGAGGAGTTTTTTCTTTGAGAAGCGTAGAGTGGCCGGTCCTTAAATCTAACTCGTAGGTTCCCTGAGGGCTTGTGAAGGAACTGTATTTGTAACGATAAGTTGAAGACTCATAAACATCATTGGATGAGGAAGAAATTGAGTAGGTGGGTTCTGGGAAGTTAACTACATATCCTTCACCTTTAGAGAAGGGCATCACTCGCAATCGTTCGAGGCCATCACTTCTCTCTGACAAAACATAATAATCTGCAAACACATCATGATCGTCTAAAGAAACATCTTTGCGATGGGGAATTAACTCGTTTGCACCTTTTAAAGAAGGCTTGTTTAGCGGTGTGCTGATCAAACGAAAGTTATTTCCTTTGTCATTGATACGAATCAGAAAATCTTTATCATGAAGTCCGACTGAATATTCAACATCTTGCTTGCGAGGAATGATCACTTGGAATGGAGCCTCTGGAGTTTTAGCCGAAACGAAATGATACTCGGTAGTAGTGTGACTCGATGTCACCAAGTAGATCAAGCTACTATCAAGACTTTCACCGACATAAACACGAAAACGCTCGTCGGGTTCTTCAAACACCAAAACAGCATCGCTGGAATCGTGCCCCAAAACATGACGATAAACTCGATACTGTCGTTTGGCATGATCTTCAACCGTGTAGAAAAGAGTTTTGTTATCAGCAGACCAAGCCACACTTCCGACTTTTTCGGCAACAGGTCCCTGGATTTTACCCGTCTCTAAATCCTTCACATATAGTGTGTATTGACGAAATCCGATGGTGTCAGTGGAGTAAGCTAAAAGCTTCTCGTTAGGACTGACTTGGAGATCACCTAGGCTAAAAAACTTGGTGCCTTTAGCTAAGACATTGAGATCCATGTAAATCTCTTCTTTGGAATCTGTGCCAGCCTTCATGCGGTACAAAATGGGATACTGCAATCCTTTCTTTGTTCGAGTGCCATACAAAAAAGAACCCTTACGAGAAGGCACCTCTTCGTAGTCTTCGTTGATGTAGCTAATGATCTCTTTATTGAGCTTGTCTTCAAGATCCTTAGATCCATCGAACCAAGAAAGTGCGTATTTGTTTTCTGCATTCAAATAATCAAGAACAGGCTGCTCTTCTTTTTTATGAAGCCAACGGTAATCATCTTTGAGTTCGAGACCATGAATTTTTGTGACATGAGGGACCTTATTAGCAATGGGCGCTTCGTTCAAAAAAAACTCCTTATGGGCGCAGGCTCCCATAAGGAGTCCTACGCACAACGATGTTAAAATTAAAGGTGAATATTTCGAGTAGGATTTCATCAGATCATCTCTTCCAGTTTTCGTCCCTTTGTTTCAGGAACGTATTTGATAATAAAAATACCTGCCAGAAGTGCGCATACGGCATAGAAGCCATACGCAACACCTAAACCCAAGCTACTTAATAGCACTGGGAAACTCATGGTGATCAAAAAGTTTGCAATCCACTGTGCAGAGGCACTCACGGCCAATGCAATCGCTCTCATTCGATTGTTGAACACTTCACCTAGAAGCACCCAAACACATGGCCCCCAAGAGCAACCAAAACTAAACACAAACACGTTCGCCAACACTAGAGCAAAGGTTCCAAGGGAAGAACTCAAAATAAGTTGACCACTAGGAGCCACATCAGCCGTAGCGAAAATAATCGTCAAAGCTCCTAGGCTCAAAAACATTCCTATCGCACCTCCCAAAAGAAGAGGTTTGCGTCCAATTTTATCAACCAGTGCAATGGCCAAAAAAGTAGATACTACGTTCACAGTTCCGCTGATCACATTTGTTAAGAGCGCATCCGTTTCTGAGAATCCTGCGGCCTGCCAGAGGATAGAACCATAGTAGAACACCACGTTAATGCCCACGAACTGTTGAAACACAGACAAAGCAATTCCCACCCAGAGAAGTGGATAGATCCGTCCACCATTTTTGAGATCGCGCAATTTAGGAGGAATGTAGTTAGACAAAGTCTCTTTGATTTCAATAATCACTGTTTTGGCACGATTGCCACCCAAACTACGACTCAACACAAGAAGAGCATGGGCCTCTTTTTCTCTAGCGACGAGATAACGTGGGGATTCAGGAATAAAGAGCACTGTAATAAAAAACAATGCTGCTGGAATAATTTCCATCCAGTACATCCAGCGCCAAGCCGAATAGTTCATCCATAGAATCTGCTCTGCGCCGCCAGCACTATTCCCAATCAGAAAGTTACTTAGGAAAGCAAGAAAGATTCCCAAAACAATGGCTAATTGTTGAAGAGAAGCAAAACGACCCCGATGCTCCTCTGGAGCAATTTCGGAAATATAGGCGGGCGCTAATACGCTCGCAGCCCCCACAGCGAGCCCGCCGATCAAACGATAGACAATGAATTCCGCCGAAGAGATCGCAATTCCGGAACCCCAAGCGCTTAAAATAAAACAAAGAGCAGAAACAAGCATCGCAGTTTTTCGACCAAAACGATCGGCAATCGGAGCAATAAATAAAGCCCCAAACGCACAGCCCAAAAGCATTGAAGCCACAGAAAATCCTGTTCCCACATTGCTCGATTGGAATGAGTTCTGCAAAGCCCCAATCGTTCCATTGATCACGCCACTGTCAAAACCGAAAAGGAAACCTCCTAAAGCGGCTACAGATGAAACGATAAAAACATACCAAAGATTAGATGATGATTGATTGTCGACTGTCTGATTCATAGAGCAATTTCCTTTCGGACGGGACGTTGGTCGCATTTTCATTCGATGTGCTGTTCTTCTTCCTGAATGAGATCATTCACAAGAGGAGTTTGAGCGGGAGCCGCCTGCTGATCTCCGACCTCAACCATCTCCTGTGCATAGGCAAGCGTGCCTAGTTCCAGCGCCAGGATCAACTGAAGACTAAAAAAGTAAAATAGGAGGGTGCGATGTGGACGACCGAAACGTCTAAAGGCCATTAAAAAGTTCTAAGTCAGCTCTATAGGTTTAGGCAAGTTTGGGGCTAGGAAATTAAGCTACACAAAAAGGGAAGCTGCTTAAGAAGCTTTTTTCTTTTTTTCTTTTTTCCACTGAGTCTCTTCTTCGACTTCGTCATCCCAGACTTCATTTTCGTCGAGACTCGACACAAGACCCATTCCTGCACGATAGGCTCCACGAGCAGGTTGATTCCGGAAGTAGTGATGAAGCTGAATTAATTCAAAGAATTCTTGGCGGCTGAGGCAGGCCAAAATAAAGTCAAAATGAGGATGGGCGGGAGTCACACTGAAGTAAAGACTCGAAGCCGAGGCCAAGGGAGTCAAAGGCTGTGTGGTTGCGATATTCCCTTTAATAATCGTAATGGAACCCGACTCGGGTTGAACGTTGTAACCATCGATTGAGTTCAGAGCTTGCACCACTGAAAGAGAGATTTTACGAAGTTTTTCGGTCACACCTTGTTGATCCAAAAAATTCGAAAGATTGTCTCGAAAATCGCTTTCGATAATATCGAAAGCCGATTCAATTTGTGTATCGATGGAACAGATATCGTCTTCACTCAAGTTAGTTAACTCTCGAGCACGACGAATGCATGTCCCTACACGAACTACGATGTCTTCAAATGCAAAACCACTCATATCCCTTTTCTTATCGGAACAGGTGAAGCATTCTTGACTCATTTAGAGGACTTAACCTTATCTTTAAGGCCCTTAAGTGCCACAGAAGCCTATAGACGGGCCCGCAACGCGTCTTTATGGAACTTTAACGATCTGAGCCTCTATGGCAAGATGGTCCGAAAATGCGCTCTCAAAAGTTCTCACCCCATTCCCACTCATTCTCCAAGCTCCGATGGAGTTACGCAGAAGGATCACATCCAAAAACGAGGCCGTTCCCCCATGAAATGCAGTCCCCCTGCATGTGCGACATCCGACCCAATGAGAAACAGCCCAATTTTTAGTAAATAAACGTTCCAGAGCTTTGTGCTGGGCCGACTCGCGTGAATTGATATTTAGATCACCTGCAACAAGGATCACCCTGTCAGAAGGAGCTTCTTCCGCTCTATTTTTAACAAATACCAAAGCCTCTTCTCTCACTGAGGCTGGAGCTTGGGCCGAGGGCAAATGCAGAGCATAAGCCTCCAAAACTCCCCCATCCGGCAAATCAAATTCTGCATGCAAAATGGGGCGAGATCGCATTCTTCGAAAATGGCTCGAATAGGGAATCTTCACAAGTCGGGGTGGGGAATGAAGAGGCAAACGGCTCAAAAGGGCGACATCAATACCTCGCTCATCTGCACCTTCGAGCAAATAGGCCTGATAACCCATCTTCGGCAAATATTGCTGATTCAGGCGATTCAAGATTTCCATATTTTCAATTTCCTGTAAAAAAACCAAATCCGATCCTTTTCCGAAATTCGATTTTTTGATGGTTTTCGACAGGGATTCAAGTTTTTCATTCAAAGCCTTTTCCGACCAATCCAAAAATAGGCATTCTTGGCGCCATTTTCGAACCCCGATTTTATAGCAAAGCTTTCGATGAACCGGATTTTGCTTTTTGGAAATTGGGAGAAAAGTATCATCCATCTTTAAAGGATCATTTTGAGTGTCGAAAAGGTTCATCACATTGAAGCTTAAAACCGATATTTTCGAAGCTTTTCCAGGAAGCCAATTCACCGATTCACTCACAGATTTCCAACACAAAACAAACGTTAAAAGCATCGCGTTAATTGCCACAAAAACTCTCATAGAGAAGGCACTTTGCAAGTTTTATGCGCGATAAGTTAAATTATCGCGCTCTCTAAGTTGTTGATTTAAAGGAAATGTGTAAAAATCCACAGAGAGAAGCAAAGGGACTCAAAAATTGAATCTAAAAACATCACGCTTCAAAGGCTTCGTAAAAGATCTCGCAAAGAGCGTGGCCAATGGACTTGTTCGAGCTCGAAAAAGGATCCAGAAACGATTTCAAAAAACACAAACTCTCGCTTCACCTAGAAAACCTTCTTCGAAAACTCGCAAAAAAAGGCCCCTAAATCAGGCAGTTTTGCCCGCTCCCTATACGCCCCAAACCGATCCCGGAGTTCTCGCTCTTTTTGAAGAACCTTCTCGCCGCCAAACCCCGCTCCCTCCACTTCCACAGGTTCCAGTTTCTCGAGCCATTGAAGAATTTGCCCTAGTTCAACTCAGCCCCCACAGCCGCAAGGCTTATCAAGGCGATCTCCGCGACTTTTTTGCTTATCTGCGCACCCGAGATATCTGGGCTCATTGGAACATTGAACTCAACCCCCTTTTGGTGGCCGAATACCGTGAGCATCTATTCGTGGAACGCGCACTCGCCAAAAGCTCGGTCACTCGCAAACTCGCCGTTGTTAAGAGTTTTTGCCGTTGGTCCTTAGCTCGCGGTTGGCTTCAACAAAACCCCGCAGAACTGGTGCGGAGCTTCCCTCAAACTCAAGAATCTAAAACTCCGTATTTGAACCTCGCCGAACTCAATCAGCTTCTCAGTTCGTTCCCCGACATCGCTCAATGCCGACTTTCAAGAGCCTTGGATCGAGTCATCGTAGAAACACTCCTCATGCTGGGACTTCGTCGTTCTGAAGCCGCATCTATTCACATGAAAGACATCGAACGTCTTGAGGAATCATGGGTGCTTCGAGTTCACGGGAAAGGCGATCGAGAAAGAGTGTTGCCACTCGCAGAGCGTCTCTTGGAAACATGGAGCGACTGGCTTCATCGACTCCACCCCGAAGACACACCTCCTCTCGGTCTTTTGGAAGATGAAAAATCATGGATCCATTGGTTCAAGCAGCACTCGGGCACACCTCTTTTGATTTCCACCCGAGCCACCCAATCCGACTCGCCACTCTCCACTTCCGAAATAGGACGTAGCGTGCGCAAATCCGCTCGCAAAGCCGGCCTGACTCAAAGAGTGAGTCCTCACGTGCTAAGAGCCACCGCGATCACGCACGCCCTCGATGAGGGCGCCTCTCATCGAGGTATTCAACAAATGGCGGGGTGGACTTCCCCACTCATGATCACGCGCTACGACAAACGCCGAAAGGATCATCGCTTCTCCGCCATTCACTCGCTCTCCTACGCAAAAAGAGTTACAAACGAAGAATGTCCAGAAAAGTCCTTATCTTTGGAGTCAGCGGACTCATAGGCTCAAGCCTCGCTCCTTTGCTCACCAAAGAATACGAAGAGGTCGTTGCCCCCGTTCGCAAACCTCACGGCAACAACGATCCGCAACTTCAAACACCCATCATCGACTTTTCGCAACTCTCCACCAACGCCTCATTGTTCTATGGAAGCGAAGTGCTTTTCTATTGTTTAGGGACCACTCGCAAGCGTGCGGGTTCTTTCGCTAAATTTCGTGAGACCGAATGGTCACTCGCCAATCAAGTGCTCGGTTCTGCTCGACAGTTTGGAGTTCCTAAAGTTGTTTTGATCAGCGCACAGGGAGCCAATGAACGATCTCTCTTTGGCTACATGAAAGTGAAGGGCGACATTGAACGCTATGCCCAAAGCCTAGGCTTTGATCGCCTTGTGATTGCACGTCCCTCGTTGTTGATGGGAGAACGCTCGGAAATGCGCGCGCTTGAAGGTCTTTCAATCTCACTTCTAAAACCAGTGCTCAGACCTATTCAACGCTACTTCCCAAAGTCGGCTCCGATTCAAGATTTTGAGCTCTCTCAGGCCCTTGTTAAGTGCGCCCAGATGACCCGAAAGTCGGTCTGGATCGTAGAAAACCAAGAGCTACTGTCTATTTCCGGTGCATCCAAACCCCTTCAAATAGGCCCATTAAGTATCTGAATTTAAATAAAACTTGTAAAAAAATTAGTCATTCCCATTAATTTTTATAGATTTTCTAGTTCCATTATGGCACTCTACATTTCGACTTAACGCATTGAGTTATAAAATGCGTCTTATTAGTTGTCTTACAAATGTTGAGCTGAATTGAGGTTGTTATGTTGAGTTATTTTCAAACCAAGTCCCCCATTCGATTTTTTGCCCTGCTTTCCCTAGTCACACTTACGGTGGCGATTCCCAGCAAGGCACTCGCTGAAGAGGTCCGGCTTCTTTCAAATCCCGAATTCGTTTATTCATCTAAGCTCAGCGATATTAAGAATCCGCTCAAAGCGCTCACAACTCCTGAGAGAAAAGACTTTCAACTCTCCTACGAATTCGAAATTCAAGTAGCCAAACCCTTTAAAGAAATTCGAAACGCCGATTTTGAAAACACCTCACTCCTCAAAACCCTGACGGGAGCTCAGCAAATCACCGAAGTGCCCAATCTCCCCAATCTCACTTGGAAACTCGTCAAGTCGGTTAAAAAAATGGGCATCACTATGGATGTTGAATTCACCCTCGAACAAGCCGTCATCCGCGGTACAGATGACCGAGCTTCACTCCGAGCTTCGGCTTGGATTCAAAAAAACTTTGGAGCGGGAATGTCCATCATCGTAGCAGCAGACGAAATTGTAGTGATCCAAAAGCTTTCCAATTTCGATAAAATTTTTGCAGAAGGCGCTTCATTGATTCGCATCCGGCAAATCAACCACAATTACATCTCCGTTAAATCGCAAAGCCTTGTGGTGATTCGAAAGAGCGCGCACAACAAACTTCAAGCGGCTACTTTCTTCCGCACTGAAAGCACTTTCGAAGAAGCACTTAGAGAACAGCTAAACGCCGCCATGGCCACGATTCCACAAATCTGGTGATATTTTATGAAAGCGCGATTTCCTCTCTTACTTGTAGCCGCAAGCACATTCATAAGCATGAATGTGCTTGCGCAATCCGACCGAAACAGAGAGGACCTAGAGCGCTATTCCTATGCGGTCTACCAACAAAAAAATTATAAGCTCGTAGACCCCGCGGGCGACCTAGCCCTCATCCGCTATCACAAAGACAACCTTATGAAAATTTCCTATCGTCTCCTCGACAAGCCAGAAAGCCTTGCCGATGTGAAACAAAAAATTGCCGAAGCCCGAGAGATGTTTAAAGATTTATCGGAAGAGTATTTCGAATATGATCCCATCAACAATGATCCGCTTGAAGATAAAACTTGGACGAAAGAACGCATTTCAGATCTTAAAGAACTAAGTCCTTCAGCCCAAGAAGCTCTCACCACTTACGCACTCGAAACAAAGTTTAGCTTTGAATCTGAGTCTCAACCTTTTGATATCCAATCCATGCTCAACATGCTCCAACAAGTTATGCTGGAGGAAAAACGAGATAGAGCTATTTCTCCCAGCTTTTCACCCCATCATGATTGGTCAGCCGAGGTGAAGGCCAAATCCTTTCACTCTCTCGTATTTTCCAAACTTGTGGTTGCACTTGCGAGTGGGTTGAATTCTAAATTTACGATCACCGGCAAAGAACACCAACTCGCAAGTTGGATCCTCGCTCAGTCCGACAAATCGATCACTCTCGAACAAATGTTTCGCAACTCCTACAGAATTCATCAAGGCGATGTGTATCTCACGCTCCTAGGCGTAACCAATATCCTATCACGCCACTGGAACGCACCCGCTCGAGACACCCGCTCACTCGTGCGCAAACTCAAACCCTACACACACACTCTCAATGAGGAGGACACTTATGGTCACTGGTACCACCTCTTTGGAATCATGACCTACGGATTTGCAAGAGGGGGCATTCGAGCCTCGTTCATTGCGAATACAGAATCCTTAGGAAGTCACATTCTAAGCCGAAGCGCGGAGCCTCAAGAGGACTTCGTGAACAGTCTAGGAGCCCGTCTCGGGTCGAAACTAAAAAATGCGGTTGAAAATCCCAATCTATTAAACACCCTCAAATCGCATCCCAACTACTTGAATGAGGCATATTATTTGAGCGACGCCAACATTTCTAATGAGATCGCAAAACGATCCATTCTCCTTACGAGCCTTGATAAAATCGACGCCTATCACGACCGCACACAAGCTGCCGTAGACGAATATTTCCGAGCCCTAAGCTTGGGGATGGAAACAACAGAACCTGAAGTTCTTAAAAACAATGCATACGAAATGTTGCTCAATGCACGAGGCGAGAATGTTTATCTCATATCACCCGCTCGTTCTGTTGTTGGAAAATTCATCGAAGCGCTTGAAGCTCACAAAGGACAATTTGAGGGAACCTATTCACAAATTCGTCTCATCAACACTTTAAATAAGCTCTATAAACAAACTCAAGGAGAATTTGCGGTGTTCAGCACTCGCAGAGCTTGGTATCAATACCGACTCTCACAAGCCTACGAGAGTCTCCAGCCTAGCGTCTCTGAATCCAATGAGGCCGAAGACAATTCTATCAGCAAGGGCCAAGAAGATCCGAAGAGAGAAGCTCTTCGCTCAAGACGCAGCCTTATTCACGGCAACCGCAAATTCCAAAGATAAAGGCCTATCTCTCCAAGTATTTGTGGTCTACATAGCTCAAAAAGCTTTGCACTCCCAAATCGCGTCCGCCTAAAAACTTGCGAATACGGGTAGGGGTGTCTGAAAAGGCAGCCTCTTGGTGAACCTGCTTGCGCAAATAATCTCTAAGCGAGCCAAACCGCCCCTCCTGCGCCTTAGCTTTCCAATTAGGCTCAACTTTTAGAAACTCTGCGAAGAGTTCAGCTGAAAGAAGATTGCCCAATGAATAGCTCGGGAAATAACCAAAGGCTCCGCTATACCAATGAATGTCCTGAAGACAACCTTGAGAATTTTTCTCAACAGTCAGTCCAAAGAGTTCTTTAAAGCGTGAGTTCCACGCCTCAGGCAAATCCTTCACATCGAGCTTAGACTCAATCAAAGCTTCCTCTAGCTCCATACGAAGTGCGATGTGCAAGTTGTAAGTGACTTCGTCCGCATCGACACGCACAAAGCTCGGCTCCACCCAATTGAAAATCGAATAGATCGCGTTAGCATCGAGACCACTTCGTTTGGCGAGGTAATAACAAAACTCATGCGAGCGTCCGACTTGGTTTTCATAGAGCCGGCTTTGTGACTCATGGATCGCAAAGGAGTCGGTTCGTCCACAGGGAGTGCGCAAGGAATCAAAGGGCAGACCTTGCTCATAGAGAGCGTGCCCACACTCATGAATCGCACCCGAAAGAGAATCTGTAAAATCTTCTTCTCGGTAGCGAGTGGTCATGCGCACATCGTCTTCCGAACCTCCACAAAAAGGATGAATCGATTCGTCAATGCGCCCTTTGCTGAAATCAAATCCCAAATCCTTAACCACACCCATGAGCAACTCTTTTTGTTGAGCCACGGGCATGTGGCGAAACGCCAAGGCTTGATCGCGCTTCACTTGAACGTGTTTTTGTTTTTCAAGAATAAGAGGAATTCGTTTTTTAAGCTCTTCACTCAATTCACCCAGCAGGCCACGAACGTTGTCAGCCTGCATGCCAGGATCATACTCACCCAAAAGAACTTCGTAATAGGAGAGATTCTTAAACTGATTTTTTAGAAAGGAATCTTCTTTCCAACGTTCGATACGCTCTCTGTTCAAGTCGATAAGTTTTTTTAGAGGTTCTTTAACCTGTTCAAAATTATTTTCTTCGCGAGCTTTCTTCCAGATCCGAGTGCACTCAGACGAAGCACGCGCCAGCCTCTCCACAAACTCCGAACTCAAAGATCGCTCTTTAGCGAGCTCAAGTTTCAATCGTTTGATATGCGGCGATTCCGAAGCGGACACCATCACCGATTCAACAAAATGCGGTTGGGTGCTTTGCCCATGCTGCATCGTAGCGAGAAGGGCCAACTGATCTTCTCTCAATCCAGATGATCCCTCAGGCATCAGAGACTCTTGATCCCACGAGAGGAGATTCAACACACTCTGGAGAGTGGCCGATTTGCGATAATGTTCAAGGATTTCTGCATCATTCATGAATTTCATGATGAACCCATCCTATCAAAAAATTCTCCACTGGCGACTTGCTAGAGCCGAGAATTTCGATAGATTGAGGCTGTGCGCACTCATAGCTCAATTGGATAGAGCATCAGACTTCGAATCTGAGGGTTGTAGGTTCGACCCCTGCTGGGTGCACCATTTTGCAAGCTGTTCGAACCAGCGAATGCAGATTTATTTTTTATTAGATTC
>Ga0163144_10020337_pt1 | contig 13279 bp, 8 predicted proteins | sample OliLak19BULKMAT1_FD_123175 | JGI IMG/M metagenome (GOLD analysis project Ga0163144, IMG submission 123175) | Freshwater microbial mat bacterial communities from Lake Vanda, McMurdo Dry Valleys, Antarctica - Oligotrophic Lake LV.19.BULKMAT1 | ecosystem: Environmental > Aquatic > Freshwater > Lake... | reverse complement strand
GAGGTGCTGTTCCTGCCGCTGCCGGCCGAACTGAAGTACCGCGCCAAGCCGTTCATCGATGTCACCGTCGATCGCATGGCGAAGGGCATGGGCGCGCTGCTGATCCTGGTTCTGATCAAGGACTGGGGCCTTGGCTGGAACTGGCAGCAACTGAGCTACGCCAGCCTGACGATGGTGGGCCTGTGGGTGCTGACGGCGATGCAGGCGCGCAAGGAATACCTGCGGACGTTCCGGCGCAGCATCGAACGACAGGAGGTCGCGCCCGAGGAACTGCGCTCGGCGAACCTCGACCCCAGATCGATCGAGACACTGGTCAGCGAACTCTCGCATCCGGAGCCCCGCCGGGTGCGGTATGCCATCGACCTGCTGGATGCCCTGGACAAGCGGCACCTGGTGACGCCGCTGCTGCTGGCGCACGAGTCAGCCGGGATTCGCGCCCGGGCCCTGAGGATCGCGGAGGACGCCGGACCTGACGCGGCTGACCGTTGGTTGCCGCGCGTCGAGCGCGCGTTGACAGATCCGGACGCGACGGTCCGCATCGCCGCGGTTGGCGCGCTGGCGGCCCTGCGGGGCGAGGCGGCCGCGGACGTCATGCGGCCCTTCCTGGGCGGCAGCGATCACGCGCTGTCGATCGTCGCAGCGGCGGCCCTGGCCTCGAGCACCAACCCCGTCGACGTGACGGCGGCCGAGGATGAGCTGCGCAGGTTCTCGAGCGATCCGCGCGAACAGGGGACGACGTGGCGGTGGCACACCGCCCGAGCGCTCGGCGAGGTCACCAACCCGGCGTTCCGGCCGCTGCTGGTGCCACTGATGTACGACGCTGACGTCGAGGTGGCGCAGGCGGCGATTGAGAGCGCCGGCAAACTGGGCGCGCGGGACTTCCTGTTCGTCGCGCCGCTGGTGTCGTTGTTGCGGAACCGGCGGCTGAAGTCGGCCGCCCGGCAGGTGCTGGTCGGCTACGGCGAGCCGGTCGTGGCGCCGCTCGCCTATTTCATGCTGGACCGCGACGAGAACGTCTGGGTCCGCCGCCACGTGCCGTCCACGCTCGGCCTGCTGCCCTTCCCGTCATCGGTCAGTGCGCTGCTCGCCGCGCTCGAGGACAGCGACGGCTTCATCAAGTACAAGGCGGTGTCGGCCCTTGAGCGCATTCGCCGCACCCATCCCGCGCTGGTGATCGATCCCGTCGCCGTGACCCGTCACCTCACGGCCGAGGCCGGCCGCGCGTTCAGCGCGCTGACCCTGCACCACAACCTGTTCGTGGCCGGTGGTCTCGACGCTGGGTGCCTGCTGGCCCGCTCGCTGACCGAGAAGCACAACCGCCGCCTGGGCCGCACCTTCCAGCTGCTCGGCCTGATCAACACGCCCTCGGACATCGCGGCCATTCGCCACTCGCTGGGCGACCGCGATCCCAAGGTCCGCTCCCGCGGCATCGAGTACCTCGACAACCTGCTGGCGGGTGAGGTGCGCAAGCGCGTGATGATCCTGGTGGAAGACATGCCGGCAGAGGAGCGTATCCGCCAGGGTAACGTGATCTACCGCACCCGCGAGCGCGACGTCGAAGACACGGTCGCCCAGCTGCTGCACGACGAGGACGAATCGATCGCCGCGGCGGCGGTCCTGCTGGTGGAAGAGCGCGGCCTGTGGGCGCTGGCCGGCGACCTGGAACACGTGCTCGCGCACCGCGACGTCAAGGATCAACACGTCTTCGAAGCGGCGTCGTGGGCGCTGGCGGCGCATCGCATGCCGCGCGAGCAGCGCAGCAACCTGTGGCAGGAACCGCTGCCCTCGATGGAGCTGGCGGATCGCCTGCGGCGACTACCGCTGTTCGCATACACGCAAGTGAACGACTTGTTCCGTCTCGCGCGACTGGGCCGGCAGGCCCGTCACGAGGCCGGGCGGGTGCTCTACGAGCGCGGCGCCCAGCCACGCACCGTGCAGTTCCTGCTCGATGGCACCGTTCGCGTCTCGACCGCAGGCGGCGACACCGAGATTGCCGCGCCGGCGCCATTGGCGGTGGAAGCACTGCTCGAAGGAGCGCCGATGGCCAGCACCATCACCTCAGCCGGGCGCGTGATCACGCTGGTGCTGACCAATGACGAGTTCCTGGCGCTGCTGTCCGAAAACGTGGAGCTGGCGGAAGGCATCTTCCGGCTGTTGATTCATTCGCGGCAACTGGGCGTCGGCCACACGCTGATGCCAGGCACGGTGGCGCCCGAACTCAAGGCGCGGGCCGCCACCGACCTGCAGCCGGTCGATCGCCTGTTGCTCCTGCAAGCGAGCCCGCTGCTGGCGCATGCCACGGCGGCGCAGTTGTGGCGGCTGTCGGCGATTGCCCGGCCCATCACCGTGGCCGCCAACAGTGAACCCATTGCCCGCGGCGGCGAGGCGTCCATCCTGATCGTGCTGGGCGGATCGCTGCGGGTGGTGATGCCGGATGGCGAAAGCGCGACGGCGGCAGCGGGCGACGTCATCGGCATCTACGAAACCCTGGGCGGGTCACGGTTCGAGGCCACGCTGACGGCGCTCACGGAGGTCACGGCGCTTCGGCTCGAACGCGATTCGCTGTTCGAGCTGCTGGCCGATCACACCGATCTTCTGCAAGGGGTGTTTTCGATCCTGCTCAGGCGCGGGAAATAGGCAACGACACCTCGAACACCGTCTCAACATTCGGGACGCTGCGGACGCTGACGGTGCCGCCGTGGCGCTCGATAATCGCCTTCACGATCGACAGGCCCAGGCCGGAACCCGACTGGGAACGCGAGCGGTCGGCCTTGTAGAAGCGATCGAACACGTGCGGTAGGTGTTCGGCCGGAATGCCGATGCCGTTGTCACTGACCGACAGGTTCACGCGACCCGCGTCCCGCCGAGCGGTCAAGCGAACCAGGCCCCCGGGCGGCGTATGCCTGAGCGCATTGGCGGCCAGGTTCTGCACCGCCTGCTCGATCCGCATGGGGTCGCCGACCAACCGCAGATCCTCGTCGTGCGGCTCGATCACGATCGTCACGTGCTTGTCCTCGGCCGCCTTGGCGTGACGCTCGGCGACGCGCTCGAACACCTCGTCGACCGCCACGGATTCCTGCGCCAGGGAAATGCCGCCGGCTTCGAATCGGGCCAGGTCGAGCAAGTCACCCACCAGCCGCTCGATGCGCTCGCCTTCTTCCTGGATCACCTTGACGGCCCGCAGGCCTTCTTTTGACTCGGGCGCGAACTGCGTCAGGCCCAGCGTTTCGGCGTAGCCGCGAATCGCCGTCAACGGCGTCATCAACTCGTGCGAGACGTCGGCCAGCAACTGGCGGCGGGCGCGATCGGCTTCGACCAGTTGCGCCTGCCGGGCCGCCAGGTCGGCCGCCATCCGGTTGAACGCCTCGGCGACGGCCGAGACTTCGTCGCCACCAATCGCCGGCGCCCGCGCCGTCAGGTCTCCTTCTCCGAACCGGCGAGCCGCATCCTCGAGCGCGCGCAGACGAGCCTGCGCCGGACGGAAGATCACGAGTGCGGCCAGTGCCGTGCCGGCCAGCAGCAGCAGGAACGCGCCGATCGCGAGAGGCGTAGCGATTTGGTCCGCCACGCGACGCAGTCCGGTGAGCGGCGGCACCCAGACCACCCCGATCACTTCGCCGTGGTGTTCGATCGGCGCCATCTCCGGACCTCTCCGGGGACCGCCGAACGGTCCGCGCATCATCGACCCGGGCGGAGGACCACCATTTCCCAATCGCGGCGGCGGCATCCGCTCGCGATCGGGCGGGGGTCCACGGCGCTCGCTACCAGGTGGTCCGGGCGGCCAGCGCTTGAACGGGCCGGGCATCCGCATGCCCTGCGGCACATCGATACCTGGCGGGGCGACGACCCGGCCATCGGCAAAGATGATCACGGCCGGACGATGGAGTTCGCTGATGCGCCGCTTCGCGTACGCCTCGAGATCAAGTGCCGGATCCTGGGTCAGGGCTGACCCAAACTCCGTCGCGACCAGTTCTGCGAAGTCGCGGCCCATGCGTTCGGGCATGCCGCCTTCGGTTTCACCCGCGACCCAGATGAACAATCCCATCTGCAGGCCAAGCGTGAGCGCCAGAAACAGGATGAAGCCGAAGCCAATGCGCCAATAGAGACTGCGGCCAAACGAACGGCTTGCCCTGAGCGAAGCCTGAGGAGCGGAACGCCGCTCATCCTGGGTCGAAGGGGAACTAGACATCGGCACACTTGTAGCCACTACCCCACACGGTCAGGATGATGGCGGGATTCGCCGAGTCGACTTCCACGCGACGGCGCAGCCGCTTCACCAGCGAGTCGACACTCCGTTCGGTGACATAGGTGTGGCCGGGCCACACGCGCGCCAGCAGCGCCTCGCGGCTGAAGACGATGCCGGGGTGCGTGGCCAGGACGAACAGCAAGCGGAACTCCTGCGCGGTGAGATCGACTTCGTCGCCGCGGACGCGGACCAGCCGTCGGGCCGGATCAATGTGCAGACCATGCACTTCAACCGGCTTCTCGCCGCTGCCGGCCGCCTCAGCCTGCAATTGCGACCGGCGGGGCCGTCGCAACAGCGCTCGCACGCGCGCGACCAGTTCGCGAATGCCGAACGGCTTGGCCAGGTAATCGTCAGCGCCGCTCTCGAGCCCCAGCACCTTGTCGCTCTCTTCGCGCCGCGCGGTCAGCATCATGATCGGCACGTCCTGGTTGGGACCCTCGCGCCGAATCGCGCGGCAGATCGACACGCCATCCATCCCCGGCAGCATCAGGTCGAGGACCACCAGGTCGAAGGCCTGCGACCCGGCACGTGCCAGCCCCTCAAGACCGTCGCCGACGGCGTCAGTCTCCAGACCCTCAAGGCCGAGGTGCAGGACGATCAGGTCACGGATGTGGGTGTCGTCTTCAACGACCAGAACACGGGCCATTGGCCTAAGTGTAACGGTGTCAGACACCGTTCCAATTTCTGCCACAGTTTTCTCACACCCCGGACACAGCCGTGCCACGATAATCCCGTCTCATAGTGTAGAAAGAGAGAGGCAACACATGACCAAGACATTCAAGGTTTCCCTCGCCGCTGGGTTCGTTGCGGTCGTTCTGGCGGCGGGATCGGCACTGGTAATGGCACAGGAGGCGCCCGGGTCACGCCGCGGGCCCGGCCCCGGGATGGGCGGTCCGCCCCAGGGTGGCATGCGCGGTCCCGGCGGCCCCATGGGTATGGGCATCGGTCCCGGCTTTCGCGAGCTGGATCTGACCGACGATCAGAAGGCGCAGGTCAAGTCGATCGCTGACTCACACCAGGCTGAATTCAAGGCCGTGGGAGAGAAGATGCGCGCCGCTCGCGGCGGCATGCAGGCGCTGATCGAGGCCGATGCGCTGGATGAATCGGCGGTGCGCGCAAAGAGCGTTGAGGTGGCGGCCGCCGAGGCCGACGCGGCGATTCTCAACGCCAAGGTCCGGACGCAAACGCTGCAAATCCTGACCGCAGAGCAGTTGGCCAAGCTGAAGGAGTTCAAGGCGTCGCGCAACTCGATGCCGCGCAAGCAGCGCGGACCGGGCCGGCGCTAGCCAAAGAGGACCTGCTCCCCTTTTTCAACGGAAACGGCGTGGCCGTCGTCCACTGCTCTTCCATCTCGACCAAGACGCCGAGCGCGGTTAGCGGCCGCGGAATATCAGGTAGGCGACGATGATGACGGTCACGGACACGGCGGCGCGGGGACCGAGGTGCGCAACAGCCGCAGACCATTCAACGTGACGGCCACGGTCGCACCGGTGTCAGCCAACACGGCCAGCCACAACGGCGAGGCGCCAAGCAGCGCCGAGATCAGGAACGCCGCTTTGGTGACCAACGCCAGCGTCACGTTCTGGCGAATCACGCCCACGGCACGCCGGGCGTGCGCGACGAGGAATTCCAGATCCTCAGGATGGTCACAGGTGAGCACCACATCCACCTGATCCAGCGGCATCGTCGCCGTGGTCCGGCACTGCACTATCACTCCCGCCGAGGCTAGCGCCTCGGCGGTGGGTGCAGAGGCGAGCGCCGCGCGCTCGAGCGGCGCCCCTCCCTTGAACAACACGCCGCGGCGGGCGGCCGACGTCAGCGCCGCGACCACGGTCACCGGCGTAGAGATGACCAGCGCGCACGGACAGCCGAGGACCAGGAAGATCAAGCCGCGATAGAACCACGTCTCCCAACGGCCGTCGACGAGCGGCGGCCCCAGCGCCACCGCGAGTGCCGCGAAGGTCACGACCGGCGTGTAGACGGCCGCGAATTTCTCGATCCACCGTTCAGCGCCAGCCGGCTCGTGGCCGCGTTCTTCGCCCCACCCTGGCTCGTGACCGACCAGGTCCGCCACCGCATGGCGCGCGCGATCGATGCTCCACGCTTCCATCAGGTGCGCGACCGCGAACAGGAATGCGACGGCCGCCGCTTCGGCCCACTGGCCGATGGCCGCCGCGCCAATCGCCGACAGGCACACCAGCACGTGCATGTCGAGATGCAGGTAGCGCAGCGACGCGATGGCGCGCGGAATCATGGGTGCCAGCCCGGTGACGGCCGACAGCGCGTACGCGACCACCGCTGGCCCCTGGTGCGAGTGGCCGGGTTCCGAGCCGTGGCCGAAGAGCGCCTCGCTCCAGGTCTCGGCGGCGGCGGCATCGATAATCCAGCCGGCGGCGAAGCACGCGAGGCTCGCAGCCGCCCACCACTTGGCGGTGTCGTGATGATGATGGTGATCGTGATGATCGTCGCCCACGACGTCGCCGGCGTCGTGCGTGTGCGCGACGAGGCCGGTATCGGCAACGGCAGCCAGGATTGCCGGAGCAGGGACGAGGGACGGGTCGTACGTGACATCGACGCGCCGGCCGACCAGGTCGAAGTTGAGGCCGGTAATGCCAGGCCGGTTCAGCGCGCGCCGAATCAGCGCCGCTTCATCGGCGCAGTCCATTCCGGCGACGTGCAATCTGAGGATCATTTTGTGGCTGGGACCTGGCCGGCATAGTCCGCGAGCGAATGGACCGTGCCGGCCTGGTCGGGCAGGGAAAACGACGGGGCCTTCTTGCCGGGTTCGATCAGTGCCATGATCTTCTCCAGGCGGGTCTTCCGCCTTCGCTCAAGCTACGGCGGACAAGCAAGACCCGCCACTACGCGTTTGATGCCTATTGGGCGGTGGTGGTTGCGCGGCGGTCAAACGGCACCGCGGCGTGGGCGCGCCGGGGCTCGGCGCCGCCTTCGACCTTCTTGTTGGCGACGTCGACGGTGATGGCCGCCGCATAGCCGTAACGCACCTCGCCCTTGCGGCCAATCCGCTGGAAGCGGTGGCCACGGTCGATCAGGTTGTTCAGCAGCGTCCGCGGAAAGCGATCTTCGATTTCGATGCGTTCGGCGTTGTCCAACGGATCGGCCGGATCGCGGCCGGGCAGGAAACGCGGCGCTTCGATCGCCGCCTGCGCCCCGAGCTTGCCGTCAATCACGCCGGTGATGATGTTGTAGACCGACAGCGGAATCCACGCATTACCAGCGCAGCCCACGGCCAGCCGCGGCACTTCTTCGCCGTTGGCCTTCTGCTCGAACACCAGGGTCGGCACGCTCGCGGTACTCGAGCGCATCAGCGGCACGAGGCTGCCATAGGCGCCGGGGGTCAGGCGATTCGATCGCAAGTGGTTGTTATAGAGGAAGCCGAGGCCCTTCGAGACATAGAAGGTGCCGCCCCACGTGCTGAGCGTCTGCTTCACGGCGATCATGTTGCCGTCCGCATCGGCCACCGCAAACGAGGTCGTCCCGGTGCTGATGCGCGGCGTCGGCGCCGTGGGCGTGGCCGGCGCGTCTTCGGGCGGCTGGCGCGCGTAGCGCGACGCCTTCCGCGCATCGATCTTCGCAAACAGCTTCTTCGCGTGTTCGAGCGTCAGGTGTTCTTCGAACTCCACCGGCCAGCGTTCGGGATCGGCGACGCGGCGCAGCGGGTCGCGGACCTTCCACGACTCAATGAGGTAGTGCAGGTAGTCGGGATCCGTCGAGGCGCGCGCGCCAGCTGCCGGCTGGTAGTTTTCGAGCACCTGCAACGACTCAAACAACTGGATGCCGGTCGAGACCGGCGGACCGCCGGCATACAAGGTGTGACCGCGATAGCGGCCCATCACCGGCGTGCGCTCCATGGCGCGATACTGCGCCAGGTCGGCGAACGTCAGGAGGCCGCCGTTTTCTTCCATGTCGGCGGCAATCTTCTTGGCGATTTCACCCTTATAGAACGCGTCGGCGCCGCCCTTCTGGATGGCGCGCAGTGTGTTGGCGTAGTCCTTGTTGAAGAACCGATCGCCGGGCTTGGGCACCTTGCCGCCTGGCAGATAGATCTTCGCGGCCTCGGGCCACTTCTCGAGGAAACGTCGGCCCTCGGCAATGCTCGACGGCAGGCCCTCATCAAGAATGAACCCCTCGTCTGCCAGTGCGATGGCCGGCGCCACCAGCTCTTCCCACTTCACCTTGCCGCTCCCGTAGGTCCGGAAGGCGTAGTCGAGACCGGCCACGACGCCGGGAATGTTCGCGGCCGCGGGACCATCGGCGACAATGCGGCCGTCCTGCATCAGCAGCGGGTTGTCCGCGGTGGCGTGCATCGGCGTCATGTCCTTGTATTCGATCACCGTCGGCTTCTTCATGCCCTTGAGATAGAGCACGGCGGAGCCGTCGCCGCCGACGCCCGAGGCTTCGGGCTCGACGACGCCGAGTGCGAACGACACGGCGATCATCGCGTCCACGACGTTGCCGCCTTTCTCGAAGGCCAGCCGCCCGGCCTCCGACGCCAGCGGATGCCCCGACACGACGACCGCGCCGTTCGAGGTGATGACGGGCTTGATCAGCGGCTGCGCGGCGACCATCTCGTCGATCACCGACTCGAGATCCGCTTCACTCTTCGCGTTGAGCGCGCGCGGCCGGAATTGTTCCTTGAGGCTGGTCCACTTGTCAGCTGCGGGCGCGGCGCCGTAGTACATCGTCCGCAACGTGTTCCACACGCGATCGAACATCGCGGCGTAGGTGGCCGGGGCGGGCGCGATCTCGGCGGTCACCACGCCACCGTCTTCGTGGACCGGCAGCGGTGCGGCCACGCGCCACAACTGGAACGCGGCGTTCAAGGCGAACAGCGGCGGCGCTTCCACTTCGTTACGAAGCGGGTTGCCGTTGTAAACGGGCTGCGGGTCGGGCAATCCCGACACGAGCAGGGTCTTGCCATCCGGCGACCAGGCGGGCGCGCCGCCCTTGCGCGACACCAGTTGCGGCGGCGCCGACGGCTTCGGCCGAGGCGAGGGTTCTTCGGTGCCTTCGGGACGCGCCGGCTCGACGGCGGTCACCCACACCGAGCCAATCCCTTCGCGCACGGCGTAGAAGGCGAGCCGCACGTTATCCGGCGCCCACGATGGATAGGCTTCGTTGCCGCGAGCGCGGACAATGCGGGTGGCGCGCAGCGGACGCCCGTCGGTACCCACACTGGGGACCGACGCCGTCACCGGCTTGGCGGGACGCGAGCCAAGCGGCGTCGGCTTGGCCACGGCCGCGGGCGGCACCGGCATCCACCAGAGATCCAGATCGTCTTCTGAATCACGCTCCGAGACGAACGCGACCTTGGAGCCATCGGGCGAAACGCGCGGATAGGTTTCGCTGTCGGTGGTCTCAGTGAGCGGCTGCGGAGCCTGCCATGCGCCGGAGCCCTCGACCGGCCGCACGATCAACAAGTCCCACTGCAAGCCGGGATCGCCGCCACGACCGGCCGCGCGTGGCTCACGATGCGCGAACACCAGCCGGCCATCGGCGGTCCACGACGGCCATCGCTCGTCACCGGGCAAGGTAGTCACGGCCACCGGTGCGCCAGAGGCGGCACCGTTCTTCAGCGAGACGACGAAGATATCGAAGCCATCACCGCGATCGGCGGAATAGGCGAGACGATTACCGTCGGGCGCCCACGCGGGCTCGCGCTCAATCGCGTTGCTGTCGCCGGTCGTGACGGCCTTGCCCTGTCGCCCTTCGGGCGTCATGGTCCAGATGCGATCGAGATACGAGACCGCGACGCGCCGGCCGTCTGGCGCCCAGGCGGGCTCCTGGACGCCAACCGGCGTTTGCGCCTCGACCGACGCCTTGGCCAGGCCGCAACAGATCGCAATCGCCGCCAGGCCGAGGCCGATTCGTGAGTTGGTCATGGTTTTTTCCCGGCGCCAGCACGGGCGCCGAGGAGAGCTTCCAGGAGGCGCGCCTCGGTCATGCCGAAGTGCTCCCAGACCTGGAGATGCGCTTCCGAGGGCGCGATCTGCGGATCGACAATCCCGAAGTAATCGATCGTGATTCCGGTGGCCGCCAGGTGTCCGGTCACAAACGCGGCGAAGCCGCGCAGGCCTGCCGTGGCAGTTCCGATCACCCCGTCTTCGATGGTGAGGACATGGCTGTAGTTCTTGGCGATGCCGTCGAAGAACGCGTCTGGCACAGGGAATCCGTTGACGACGAAGACATCGGTCGGAACGCCGGCGGACGTCGCCTGGTCCGCGGCCGCGGCGGCGAGATAGGCCGGAGCGCCGAGTGCCAGGACGACCGCCTTCGCTCCGGGTTCGGTTCTTAGCGCCGTGACCGGCTCCCACGCATCCTCAGCGGACCACATCGGCTCCGTGGTGCCCTTCCTGGTCAAGATCGGCAGCACGTCGCGCGGGATGGCGACGATGTGGCCCCCCATTCCCGCGGCCGCGTCCCTCACCGCGATGAACGCGGATCGCGCATCAGCCGGCGCGTAGAAGCGACGCAAGTACGGCATGTAACCCAGGGCGAGGTTCACCCAATCCAGGCTCCAGCCCGAAAAATGATCGCGGCCGGTGCAGGCGCCGACGTGTGACAGGTGCAACAACACGTTGAGTCCCTCGTTGGGGCCATCGAGATTGCGCTGATAGCGCCAGAACTCAAATCCCTCGCGGGCGATGCCCTCCATGAACGCGGCGAACGTCGCGAAGACGTTCAATTGCGGCTTGATGCTGGAGAACGAGAGGCCATTGGTCAGCAGCGTGGCGGCCTGCTCCTGAATGCTCATCTCGATCGAGTGGCCCGCCGGCAGCAGGTCGGCGGCCTTGCCCAGCTTGGTCGAGGGATTCAGGTCGCACGAGACGAAGAAGCAGTTGTGCGGATACTTCCTGGCGATGGCGACATAGGCGGCTTCGGTGCCCGCCCGCGCCGAGACCCACTTGTCGGCGTTGGGCAGCGTGATGCCGGCGAGATCGGCGGCATCGAGCGGAAGGTTCGGGGTGCCTTTCGGCGGACGAGCTGACGACACCACCAGACGCGTCGGCCGCGCCCGCAAGTCGGCCAGCGCCTGCTGCTCGGCCGGCGACAGCGCCAGCATGGGGTTGGCCAACACGCTGACTTCGTCGCGGCCCTTCATGCCGCCGTCGTGATGCGCCTCGCCACCTTCGAGGCCGTTGACGTAGAACACGCACTGCGTCATCGCTTCGGCGTCGCGGTAACTCATCAGCGAGCCAGGCACCCAGATGGGCGTGCTGGCCGCCACGTGATGGCGTTCGGCGAACTTCGTGACCGAATCGGCAATCCCGTAGATCTCGCCAAACCGCTGCACGGTGGTGCCGTCGCCCGGGCCGAAGCCCACGGGATAGATCAGCGAGGGACGGCCGGCCTGGGCCAGCCGATAGGCCTCGCGGTAGGCCTCGAACAACCGGGGTCGATCGTGCAGGGACGGAATTTCAAGAACCGTGATGCCCAGGCTCGCGACGATCGGGCGCGGATCCTTGTTCATGATCCGTGCGGTCGTGCCCGACAACTGGATGCCGTTCTTGTGCATCACGAAGGTGATCGGCGCGCCGTGCAGGCTGGCCGCCACGAAGCCGTCGAGCGCCTGGCCCGAAATCCAACCGGCGTCGCCGGTGTGACAGACCACGAACGCCTCGGCACCGTGATGCGCCTTGAGGCCGAGGGCCAGGCCGGCGCCGACCGGCATCGCCACGCCGAGGCGTCCCGAACCGATCGGCGTGCCGCCCGGCACCCACGACACGTGGCCGGCGATGTCGAGACTACGGCGGAACGACTCGATCACCCGTTCACGCGGCAGGAACCCCAGGGCTGACAGCGCCGCGTAGTAGCCGATGCTGGTGTGGCCATGCTCGATGGCGTAATGCTTGGCGCCGAAGTCGACCACCGACAACGTCATGAGCAGGGGGCCGATCAGTTCGAGGCCGCCGCCGAGATGGTCGATGTCGTTGACGCGGCCGAGCGAGACCAGTGACTCAATGGCGATGGTGGCCGCGGTCTTCTCGAGCGCCGCGAGCATCGTGTTGGCGTCGGCCCCGACGCCCTCGCGCGTCAGGTCCAGCGCGAACGGCAGCACGGCGGATCGCACCTCGCGTCCGAGCGTCGGGGTGTCGCGCAACAGGGCAGCGTTGCGATCATCTTGCTCGCGGGTGAGCCGGGCCAGGGGATTACGGTGGTTCGAAGATGTCATGGGGAGCAGAAAGTTTATCAGTAAAATGGGAGGATGATCTTCCTGCGCTACCTCTACATCCTGGCCCTGGTCGTGTGGCTGGGCGGAATGGTGGTGGCCGGGGGCGTCGCGGCGCCAGCGATTTTCAGCGTCCTTGAAGCGTGGCACCCGGTCGACGGCCGCGTCCTGGCCGGACGGGTCTTCGGCGAAGTGCTGCAGCGGGTGTATTTGCTGGGCTACGCGATGGCTGGCGTGATGTTCGTGTCACTCACGCTGCACCGGCTGCTGGGGGCACGGCCGATCAGATACGGCGTGCGCGCCGTCATCCTCGCCCTGATGGTCGCCTTCACCCTGGTGGCCGATTACCACGTCGGTCCGCAGGTCACAGCCATCCAGGCGCAAGTGTCGGGGCCGGTCTCGGCACTGCCGGCTGACGACCCGATTCGGGTCGAGTTCAACCGCCTCCACGGGCTCGCCAACATTCTGCTGAGTCTCACCGTCGCTGGTGGCCTCGGATTACTTTTCTGGGAAGCACGCGAATGATCATTACTCTCATCCCCGGCGACGGCATCGGTCCTGAAGTCACGCGCGCCGTCGTCAAGGTGCTGGCCGCGGCCGGCTTCACTCCCGAGTGGGAAACGTTTTCCGCCGGTGCCGAGGCGCTGGCCGAGCATGGCACGACGCTGCCACCGGCGCTGCTCGAGTCGATCACCCGCAACAAGATCGCGCTGAAGGGTCCGATCTCGACGCCAGTGGGCAAGGGCTTCACCAGCGTCAACGTCGGCCTGCGCAAGGCGCTCGACCTCTACGCGAACCTGCGGCCGGTGTGGAACCTGCCGGCGGTGCCGTCGCGCTACCAG
>Ga0163144_10020336_pt1 | contig 13279 bp, 13 predicted proteins | sample OliLak19BULKMAT1_FD_123175 | JGI IMG/M metagenome (GOLD analysis project Ga0163144, IMG submission 123175) | Freshwater microbial mat bacterial communities from Lake Vanda, McMurdo Dry Valleys, Antarctica - Oligotrophic Lake LV.19.BULKMAT1 | ecosystem: Environmental > Aquatic > Freshwater >... | reverse complement strand
GACGATGTGCGCGCCGGCAAGATCCCCGCACAACGTTCCGAATCGGCGCCCGTACTGGCGCGACCCACCTGAGGAGGGCGCATGAAGCGCACCGTCGTCCTGAGTCTTTCGCTGCTCGCGGCTGCCAGCGCCCTGGCCAAGCTGCCCGCACCGGTGCTGACCGATGAGGCCAAGGCCAAGGCTGCGGAAGCCACGGCCAAGACCGCGCACGGCACCAAGGTGGCCGACTTCCAGTTGTGCCGCTCGATGGACAAGGTCGCCGTCCGCTACCAGGCCGACGCCAAGCTCGCAAGCAAGGAGCTGAAGCCGCCGACCGCGACGCCGGCCTGTGCCGACCCGGGGCCCTTCGTCTACACGCCGCCGGCCCCGGCGGCAGCAGGCACGACCGCCGCCGCTGCGACACCCGCCACAGCGGCGCCTGCAGCGGCCGCAGCGTCGTCTGCCAAGCCCGCGGCCGGCAAGGGCTGATCCGCCCGGCGTATAAACGCGCCATGCCATCCCAGCCCCGCGCTGCCGAGCCGCTGCCGCGGCTCCTGCCCTACCTCACCCGAGCCCAAGCCCCGCTGACGCGCGAAGTCGAGGTGCGCGACGAGTTCGGACAGCGGCGCACCGTGCAGATTCCCGCCGAGCGGCCGCTGACGCTCTTCGTCGACAAGCGCGAGGTCGTCACGCTGATGACGCTCGGCGCGGCACCCGAGATGCTGGCACTCGGCTATCTGCGCAACCAGCGCCTGGTCGACAGGCTCGACGACGTCGAGTCGATCACGGTCGATTGGGATGTCGAGGCCGCGGCGGTCAAGACACGCGCGGGTGCCGCCCCCGGCATCGATTCACGCACCGCACGACGCATCGTGACCACCGGCTGCGGCCAGGGCACGATGTTCGGCCACCTGATGGACGAGCTGGGCGCATTGAAGCTGCCTTCGGCCGCGGCCGCGCGCATCCATCAGTCGACGCTCCAGCAGCTCAACGAGGCGATGCGCAAGACCGACAGCGTGCACCGCCGTGCCGGCTCAGTGCACGGCTGCGCACTCTTCCGCGGCACCGAGATGCTGACCTTTGTCGAGGATGTCGGCCGCCACAACGCCATCGACACCATCGCCGGCTGGATGTGGCTGCAGTCCGATTCGTCGCTCGGCCAGGGCGGCGACAAGGTCTTCTACACGACCGGCCGCCTCACCAGCGAGATGGTCATGAAATCGGCCCAGCTCGGCGTGCCGATCATCGTCTCGCGCAACGGCGTCACGCAGATGGGCTACGAGCTGGCAGTGAAGCTGGGCATGACGCTCTTCGGCCGTGCCAGCCAGCGGCACTTCATCTGCTACTGCGGCTTCGACCGCTTCGATGCGCAACCCGAGCCGGAGCGCCCGCCCGTGCGAATCGTGAGCGCCTGAGCCGGTCAGCGCACGGCCGGTGAGTGCAGATCGCGCAGGTGCGTCGGGCCGACGCGCCGGTGGATCTCGCTCAGCAGTCCCTTGCCCCAGCCGGCCGCAAACAGGGCTTCACCGGCGACGAACATCGGCCCGACCAACAGGCCGCGAAGGTCGTCGACGAAGGCCGGCTTCTTGCCTTCGTAGTAGTGCCCGACAAACTGGATGGCCCAACCGAGCACGAAGGCGCCCAGGCTCCAGGCCAGCCAAGGCGCCGTGTCCTGTTGTCCCAGCGGCATCGCCAGCAGCACCAGCAGCAGGTTCATCAGGCTGACCGCGGTGCCCAGGGCGAGTGCCCCGCGCGTCATGTACCACAGCGTGCTGGCCGCCCAGGCCAGCGCCGCAGGTGTCACGGGCCAGCCCGCCACTTCGACGACCGGCCGCGACAGCAGTGCACCCACCGCAAACACCAGCATCGGCACGCCGACGAAGTGGGTCGCGATGTTGCGGCGGTCGCGGTGGTAAGCGGCATAGCCGACCATCAGTTCGGTGGCAGCGCTCATCGGCTCTCCGATCGAAAAGGCTCGTCCGCCCATGGTAACGGCAGCTGCACGGGGCGGGCGTCGGTGCATGCGGACACCTGCGGACGCATGCCTACAATCACACGCATGACGATCAAGAGTGACAAGTGGATCCGCCGCATGGCGCGTGAGCACGGCATGATCGAGCCCTTCGAGGCCGGCCAGGTGCGCCAAAACGCCAGCGGCGAACGCATCGTCAGCTACGGCACTTCGAGCTACGGCTACGACATCCGTTGCGCCCCCGAGTTCAAGGTCTTCACCAACATCTACTCGACGGTCGTCGACCCGAAGAATTTCGACGAGAAGAGCTTCGTCGACATCAACGCCGACGTTTGCGTGATCCCGCCGAACAGTTTCGCGCTGGCCCGCACGCTCGAGTACTTCCGCATCCCGCGCAACGTGCTGACGATCTGCCTGGGAAAGAGCACCTATGCGCGCTGCGGCATCATCGTCAACGTCACGCCCTTCGAGCCCGAGTGGGAAGGCTACGTGACGCTGGAGTTCAGCAACACCACGCCGCTGCCGGCGAAGATCTACGCCGGTGAGGGCTGCGCGCAGGTACTGTTCTTCGAGAGCGACGAGGTCTGCGAGACCTCGTACAAGGACCGTGGCGGCAAGTACCAGGGCCAACGCGGGGTCACCCTGCCCAAGACGTGACGGGCATGTGAATTGCCCCGGCCATGGGCCTGCAGCCGATGGCCCTGCGCTTTTCGCGGCCCGCATATCCATCAGGAGACAGCCATGAAGTGGGAAGGCCAACGCCAGAGCGAGAACGTCGAGGACCGCCGTGCCGGTGGGGGCGGCGGCGGTTTCCGCATCGGCGGGCGCGGTATCGGCCTGGGCACCGTGGCACTCGCCGTTGTCGGCGGTCTGATCTTCGGCGTCAACCCGCTCACCTTGCTGGGCATGCTCAGCGGCGGCGGCGAGGCACCGACCTCTCAGCAGGCCCCTGCGCAGCGGCCGCCGGCGAACGACGCGATGGCCAGCTTCGTCGGGACCGTGCTTGCGGACACCGAGGACGTCTGGCGTGCGGTAATGAAGTCCAGTGGCACCGCCTACCGGGAGCCGAAGCTGGTGCTGTTCCGTGGCGCGGTCGGCACCGCTTGCGGCACCGGCCAGTCGGCCATGGGGCCGTTCTACTGTCCGGGGGACCAGAAGGTCTACATCGACCTCGGCTTCTTCGACACGCTGCGCTCGCGCATGGGCGCGCCGGGTGACTTCGCGCAGGCGTATGTCATTGCGCACGAGGTCGGGCACCATGTGCAGAACCAGCTCGGCATCACCGGCAAGGTCGACGGGATGCGCGGCCGCGTGTCGGAGCGCGAAATGAACGCCTTGTCGGTGCGCGTCGAACTGCAGGCCGACTGTTTCGCCGGGGTCTGGACCCACCACTCGCAAAAGGGCAAGGGTTGGCTCGAGCAGGGCGACATCGACGAGGCGCTGAACGCGGCGGCGCAGATCGGCGACGACATGCTGCAGCGCAAGTCGCAGGGCACCGTGGTGCCCGAGAGCTTCACGCACGGCTCGAGCCAGCAGCGCCAGACGTGGTTCCGCCGCGGCATGGAGTCGGGCAGCGTCGCGCAATGCAATACCTTCGACGCGCGAGCGCTGTAGCGACACGCCCAGGCCGCGCGACGGCTTGCGCGCCTGTCGGTCCTATCGGTCCTACCGGTCGTGATCGTCGCCCGAGGGTGGCGGCGGCGGGCGCAGGATCTCGAGCTTCATTGCCGCTTTGATCAGCAGGTGTGCCGACACCGGTGCAGTGAAGAAAAGGAACAACGCCACCAGCAGTTCGTGCAGGCTGGTCGCGCCGGCGAAGGCAAACCACAGCATCGAGGCCAGCAGCACGCAGCCCACGCCGAGCGTCGTCGCTTTGGTCGGCCCGTGCAGGCGCTTGCCGAAGTCGCCGAGCTTGACCAGGCCCCACGAGCCGATCAGCGTGAAGCCGGCGCCCAGCAGCGCCAGCAGCGCGATCAGCGCCTCCGCCCACAGCGGCAGCAGAACGGTCACGGCACGATCCTGCCGCGCAGTAGGAAGGTGGCGACGACGACGGTGCCGATGAAGCCGAGCAGCCCGATCAGCAGCGCGGCCTCGAAATACAGCCCGGTGTCGAGCCAAACGCCGAGCGCCACTAGCAAGGCCAGCGCGTCGATGTACAGCGTGTCGAGTGCGAGCGCGCGGTCGGGCAGGCTCGGGCCGCGGACGAGCCGCCAGGCCGCGAGCAGGAAGGCCAATGCGAGCATCGCGACGACGATCGGCAAGACCAGCGGCAGCAGGATCATCGTTCGGGCACTCCTTCGAAGATGCGGATCAGGGGCGCTTCGTAGCGGCTGCGGATGTCGGCGATCAACGCCGTCGCCGCGGCGTCGGCGTCGACGTTGAACGCATGGATCAGCAGGTGCCGCCGGTCGTCGCTCAGGTCGGCCGACAGCGTGCCCGGCGTCAGCGTGATGATGCCGGCCAGCAAGACGATGCCGTGCGGATCGCGGATGGCCAGCGGGAACCACACGAAGCGCGGCTGGATCCGGGCTTCGTCGCCAAGGATCAGCCGCGCAACCACCAGGTTCGAGCGCACGATGTCGACGAGCACGGTGCCGGCCAGGCGGATTGCAACGCCCCCCTGAGACAGCCGCGGCCGCCCGGGCCGCCAGCGTGCCGTCAGCAGTGGCAGCGCGAGCGCGAGCGCCGCGCCGATCAGCAGGTGCCCGACCGAGGCCGACCCGTTGAGCATCAGCCAGGCCAGCAACAGCACCATGCTGAGCAGCGGCTCAGGCACCAGCCGCCTCACGGGGCGTCTCCTCTTTCGCGCATCTCGCGCCGCACGTCGTGGGCCGGCGGCACGCTGCGTGCGCCGAGCACCGCGGCGATGTAGGCCTGGCGCGCGAAGAGCTGGGTCGCTGCCGCGTCGGTGTACGCCGACAGCGGCCGGGCGAAGAGCGCGGCCGAGACGACCAGCCCGAGCGCCAGCACGATCGATGCGACATGCAACCGGTGATGGCCGGCCACCGCGGCCGGCGCAGGGGCGCCGGGTTTCCAGAACAGCGACGAGCCGGCGCGCGCCAGCGCCATCAGCATCGCCAGGCTCGACACCAGCACCAGGGCCACGGTCCACGCCGCCCACGCGCCCGGCAGGCGGCCGGCGGCCTGCAGCAGCAAGGCCTTGCCGAGGAAGCTGCCGAGCGGCGGCACGCCCGCCGCCGCGATCGCTGCGACGATGAAGGCCAGGCCCAGCGGCGCCCATGCGCGCGGGGCCAGCGCGGCTGGCCGCAGCAGCGCGTCGCCACTGGCGCGCGCGGCTGCGATGCGGTCGGCCACCAGGAACCAGGCCGCCGCGACCAGGGTGCTCGTGACCAGGTAGAACAGGCCGGCGGCGACACTGTCGCGCGTGGCCAGGCCGATGCACAGCAGCAGCGTGCCGGCCGACGCGACCACCAGGTAGGCCACCAGGCTGCGCAGCCGCACCGAGGCCAGCACGCCGATCGCCGCCAGCGCCAGCGTCGCCAGCGCCAGCGCCGGCAGCATCGGCTGGAAGACCAACGCCGTCGCTTCGGCGCCGCCGCTGCCGCTGCCGAACATCAGCGTCGTCGTGCGGGCGATCGCGTACACGCCGACCTTGGTCATGATTGCGAACAGCGCGGCCACCGGCGCGGTGGCGCTGGCATAGGCGTCGGGCAGCCAGAAGTACAGCGGCAGCAGCGCGGCCTTGACCGCGAACACGGTCAGCAGCAGAAGCGCCGCGGCTTGGGCGAGGGTCCTGCTGTCGGGCGGCAGTTCGGCCAGGCGCACGGCGAGGTCGGCCATGTTCAGCGTGCCGGCGATGCCGTAGAGCAGGCCGACGGCGACCAGGAACACTGCCGAGCCGACGAGGTTGAAGACCATGTAATGAACGGTCGCCTTCAACCGCTCGCGCCGGCCCTCGGCCCCGCCGTGCAGCAGCAGGCCGTAGCTGGCCGCCAGCAGCAACTCGAAGAAGACGAACAGGTTGAACAGGTCGGCGGTCAGGAAGGCGCCCGCCAGCCCCATCAGCTGGAACTGGAACAGCGCGTGGAAGTGCAGCCCGCGGCGGTGCTCGGCCGCCAGCGCGTAGAGCAGGCTGATCAGGGCCACCAGGGCGGTGAGCAGCAGCATCAGGGCCGCCAATCGGTCCAGTGCCAGCGCGATGCCGAACCGGGCCGGCCAGTTGCCGAGGAGGTAGGCCTGGACGGCGCCTGCTTCGGCCTGGCGCACGAGCGCGATGCTGAGTGCCAGGAAGCCGAGCGTGGCCGCCAGCGAGAGCACCGCGGTGGCACGCGGCCAGCGCGTGCCCGTGAGTGCCGCCAGCGCGCCGGTCACCAGCGGCAGCACGATCGGGGCGACCAGCCAGTGGTTCACCGCGCGCCTCGTTCGGGCTCGACGCCGTCGACATGGTCGCTGCCGGTGGCGGCGTGCGTGCGCAGTGCCAGCGCAAGCAGCAGCGCGGTCATCGCGAAGCTGATGACGATCGCGGTCAGCACCAGGGCCTGCGGCAACGGGTCGCCGGTGTCGGCCAGCGTCGCGGCGCGGCCAGCCGCGACGATCGGCGCGGCGTCGGTCTTCCAGCGCCCCATCACGAAGATGAACAGGTTGACGCCGTAGGACAGCAGGGTCAGGCCGAGCACGAGGTCGAAGGTCCGGGCGCGCAGCAGCAGCCACACGCCGCAGCCCACCAGGGTGCCGATTGCCAGCGCGAGCAGCAGGCTCATCGTGGCCCCGCCCCACGACCGACGCGCGCGATGCCCAGCAGCATCAACATCGTTGCGCCGACGACGACCGCGTAGACGCCCAGATCGAAGGCTGCGGCACTGGCCATCGGCACCCCACCGACGCCGGGCAGCCAGGGGTAGTCGTAGGTGCTGGTCAGGAAGGGCGCGCCGAACCACGCGCTGGCCAGGCCGGTCACGGCTGCAACGAGCAGGCCGATGCCCAGGCCCGCGCGGTAGTCGACGCCTGCGTGCCGGTCGACCCAGGCCAGCCCGCCGGCCACATACTGCAGCATCAGCCCCAGCGCCAACACCAGGCCCGCGATGAAGCCGCCGCCGGGCTGGTTGTGTCCGCGCAGGTACAGGAACAACGAGACCAGGATGGCGAAGGGCAGCACGCCGCGCGCGACGAGCTGCAGCATGAGCGGCGGCTCGTCGGCCGGCAATGCGCGATACCCCGCAGCGCGGGGCGCGAAGCCCGCCAGCAACGCCTGCACGACGAGCGCGGCAACGGCCAGTACGGTGATCTCGCCCAGCGTGTCGAAGGCGCGGAAGTCGACGATGATGACGTTGACGACATTGGTGCCGCCGCCCAGCGGCAGGGCCTGCTCGAGGAAGTAGCCCGCGATCGAGTCGGACGGGCGCTCGAGGACCTGCCAGACCAGGGCCGCGCTGCCCAGACCGGCGCCCAGCGCGATCAGCGCGTCGCGGCCCTGGCGCCAGCGCCCAGGCTCGGCCGGACTGTCGGTCGGCAGCCAGGCCAGCGCCAGCGTGATCAGCACGATGCTCGCCATCTCGACCAGCAACTGCGTCAGCGCCAGGTCGGGGGCAGACAGGTGGACGAAGGCCAGGCACACCACCAGGCCGACCGCGCCCAGCAGCAGCAGCGCGACCAGCCTGCGGCGGTGCGCGACGACGACGCCCAGCGTGGCCGCCAACCCGATCGCGCCGACGACCGCGGCTGGCGCGGTCAGGCCATCGAGGTGCAGCGCCGTGCCGTCGGCGCCCGCGGCGCCTGCGCGCAGGAAGGGCCAGGCCCCGGCCGCCAGCGCCACCGCCACCAGCAGTGCCAGGTAGCGTTGCAGGCTGCCGGTCTCCAGGGCGGCAGTCAGGCCGCGTGCGGCCGACAGCATCCCGGTGTTGACCGCGAGGAAGGCGTCGCGCCCGCTGCGCTTCCATAGCAGCGGCAGGTCGACCACGCGGTGCAGCTCGATGAAGCGCTGAAGGCCGAAGTACAGCAGCGTGCCGCCGGCCATCGCCACCACGCTCATCGCCAGCGGCAGGTTCAGGCCGTGCCACAGCGCGAGCTTGTAGTCGGGCAGCGGCGCGCCCGGCGCGCCGTGCAGTGCGGCCTGGGCCGCGACGGCCAGCGTCGGGCCGACCGTGACCTGCGGCAGCAAGCCGACCACCACGCACAGCAGCACCAGCAGCAGCACCGGCAGCCGCATGAAGAACGGCGCCTCGTGCGGCGTCTTCGGCAGGTCGACCGGCTCGCCGTTGAAGAACACGTCGTGCACGAAGCGGATCGAATAGGCGACGCTGAACACGCCGGCCAAGGTGGCGCCGGTCGGCAGCAGCCAGTTCATCATCCCGTGGCCGTCCTTGTTGAGCGCTTCGGTGAAGAACATCTCCTTGGACAGGAAGCCGTTGACCAGCGGCACGCCGGCCATCGCCGCGGCGGCCACCATGCCCAGCGTTGCGGTGAAGGGCATGTACTTCATCAGGCCGTTGATGCGTCGCATGTCGCGCGTGCCGCATTCGTGGTCGATGATGCCGGCCGACATGAACAGCCCCGCCTTGAAGGTCGCGTGGTTGATCAGGTGGAACACGCCGGCGACGATGGCCAGCGGCTCGTCCAGGCCGAACAGCAGCGTGATCAGGCCCAGGTGGCTGATCGTCGAATAGGCCAGCAGGCCTTTCAGGTCGTGCTGGAAGATCGCGATGTACGCGCCCAGCAGCAGCGTCGCCAGGCCGACCGACGAGACGATCCAGAACCACGGTTCGCTGCCGCCCAGGGCGGGGTACATGCGCGCCAGCAGGAACACGCCGGCCTTGACCATCGTGGCCGAGTGCAGGTAGGCCGACACCGGCGTCGGCGCGGCCATCGCATGCGGCAGCCAGAAGTGGAAGGGCACCTGCGCGCTCTTCGTGAAGGCGCCCAGCAGCACGAGGACCAGCGCGGTTTCGTACAGCGGATGCGCGCGGATCAGCTCGCCCGAGGCGAGCACCACGTCGAGCGAAAAGCTGCCGACGATGTGGCCGATCAGCATCACGCCGGCCAGCAGCGCCAGGCCGCCGGCGCCGGTGACCGCCAGCGCCATGCGCGCGCCTTCGCGTGCGTCGCCTCGTCGCTGCCAGTAGCCGATCAGCAGGAAGGAGCTGAGGCTGGTCAGCTCCCAGAACACCACCAGCAGCAGCAGGTTGTCGGCCAGCACGATGCCGAGCATTGCACCCATGAACAGCATCAGGAAGACGTAGAAGCGGCGCGCCGGGTCTGCGGGGTCGAGGTACCACGCCGCATACAGCACCACCAGCGCGCCGATGCCGCCGATCAGCAGCGCAAAGAGCCAGGCCAGGCCGTCCATGCGAAAACCGAAGTCCAGGCCGAGCGACGGCAGCCAGGGCACCGACCATCTCAGCACTTCGCCGGCGAACACGGCGTCGGCGCTGACCAAAGCCAGGACCGTGACGCCGAGCGCTGCGGCCCCAGCCAACCAAGCCGCGCCGCGCCGCTGGGCCGCCGGCAGACAGGCCAGTACGCCCGCCGCGATCCACGGCAACAGCGCGAGCAGCAGCAAGGTCATTGCGGCGGCGGGGGTGGCTTGCGCAGCATGATGACCACCAAGGTGACGACGGTGATCGGGACCACAAAGCTGAGCATCGCGACCGAATATGCCTTCAGCGCATCGTGCTGTTGCACGGCCAGGATCAGGTAGGCCACGTAGGCCACGTAGTAGGCGACGAAAACGGCGCCTTCCCAGCGCGCGATCTCGCGTCCGCTCATGAACACCGGCAGGCAGGCCAGCGCGACGGCAAGCATGACCCAGATGTCGAAGGCCAGGATCGAGGACGCCACGCCGAGGCCACCGCTGCCCGCCACAAGGCTCGACAGTCCCAGGCAGCCGAGGATGTTGAAGGTGTTGCTGCCGACCACGTTGCCGACCGCGATGTCGCGTTCGCCCTTGATCGCCGCCGTGATCGATGCCGCCACCTCGGGCATCGAGGTGCCCGCCGCGACGATGGTCAGGCCGATGACGACGTCGCTCACGCCGAGCGCCCTGGCAAACGCCACCGATGCGGTGACCAGCCACTCGGAGCCGAACACCAGTGCCACCAGACCGGCAACGATGAGTGCGATCTGCGCCGGCAGCTTGGCATCCCAGGCGCCGGCCTCGGCGGGTCGGTTCTCCCGGGCATACCCGTCCTGTGCGACCTGGGTCTCACGCCGCGACTGCACGATCAGGAACAGCGTGTAGGCGATCAGGAGGGCAAACAACACTGCGCCATCGACCACGCCGAGCGTGCCGTCGAGCGACAGCGCCAGCAGCAGCAGCGACGCGCCGATCATGATCGGCACCTCCTGGCGGATCAACTGCACGTTGACCACCAGCGGCGTGATGAGCGCGCTCACGCCGAGGATGAACAGCACGTTGAAGATATTGCTGCCGACCACGTTGCCCAGGGCGATGTCGGTCTGCCCCTCGAGCGCCGCGCCGACCGACACCGCGACCTCGGGCGCGCTGGTGCCGAAGGCCACCACCGTCAGGCCGACCACGAGTGGTGAAATGCCGAACGAAAGGGCCAGCTTCGAGGCGCCGCGCACCAGCAGATTGGCACCGAGCACCAGGGCTGCGAGGCCGCCGAGGAAGAGCACGAGATTCATGTCGGCAGTTCCGTTGTTGTCATCGATGCGTGCCTGCAGCGGCGGGTGCGACATGCGACCGGCCGGCGGGAGTTTCAGTCGTCGCGTGCGCGCCCGTCGAGCCGGCGCGCGGGCGCGTCGGAATGCTGCATCAGCCGGTCGGTGTAGGCGATCGCCATGGCGGAGAGGAGGAACGTGATGTGGATCACCGTCTGCGCGATCAACACCTTGTCGCTGTAGTTGGCCGCATTGATGAACGTCTTGAGCAGGTGGATCGAGCTGATGCCGATGATGGCGGTGGCCAGCTTGACCTTCAGCACCGACGCATTGACATGGCTCAGCCACTCCGGCTGGTCGGGGTGGCCCTCGAGGTTCATGCGCGAGATGAAAGTCTCGTAGCCGCCGACGATGACCATGATCAGCAGGTTGCTGATCATCACCACGTCGATCAGTGCCAGCACCACCAGCATGATGATCGTCTCGTTGAGCCCGACCATCTCGCCGGTGTAGCCCACGCTCTTGGTCAGGATGGCCAGGGCCGTGGTGTCGCCGAAGGCCGCCTCGATCAGATGCCAGAGCTCGAGCAGGAAGTGCCACACGTAGACGCCCTGCGCCGCGATCAGGCCCAGGTACAGCGGCAGCTGCAACCAGCGGCTCATGAAAATGAGCTTGGGCAGTGTCCGCATCTCGGGCGTGATCGTGTTGGGGCGTTGGGCCATGGGCGGGTCAGGGCAATTACGGATGCGGCGGATTGTAGGCAGGGCAGAGTAAGGCAGTGGTCAGCACGGGGCCCTACCGTCTCGCGCCCACCGAACGGCCACTGGCCACCGAAAACACCCGCAGGAGACCCGCATGAGCAGCGATGACAGCAAGCGCCCCTATCCGCCGCCGGCGGCCCTCCAGGCATCCGCCCACGTGGCCGGCCCCGCGGCCTACCATGCGTTGCTGGCCGAGGCCGCGGCCGACAACGAGGCCTACTGGTCGCGTTTGGCGCGCGAGTTCTTGAGCTGGAAGCGGCCGTTCACACGCGGCCTGAATGCCGAGCAGGCGCCTTTCTACAAGTGGTTCGAAGACGGCACGCTGAACGTCTCGTACAACTGCCTGGATCGACAGGTCGAACGCGGCCTGGGCGACAAGACCGCGCTGATCTTCGAAGCCGACGACGGTGCGGTCACGAACGTCAGCTACAGCCAACTTCTGGCGCAGGTGGGCCGCTTGGCCAATGCGCTGAAGGCGCGCGGCGTCAAGAAGGGCGACCGCGTGGTGATCTACATGTCGATGAGCGTCGAAGGCGTGGCGGCGATGCAAGCCTGTGCGCGCATCGGCGCGACGCACTCGGTCGTCTTCGGCGGCTTTTCGGCGCACAGCCTGCGCGACCGGATCGAAGACGCCGGTGCGGTGATGGTGATCACAGCCGACGAGCAGCAGCGCGGTGGCAAGGCGCTGCCCTTGAAGGCCATCGTCGACGAGGCCCTCGCGCTGGGCGGCTGCGACAGCATCGCCAACGTGATCGTCTACCGCCGCACCGGCGGCACGGTGGCCTGGAACCCGTCGCTCGACCACTGGCTGCACGAGGAGTGCGCCGCCCAGCCCGAAGTCTGCGAGCCGGAGTGGGTGGGCGCCGAGCACCCGCTGTTCCTGCTCTACACATCGGGTTCGACCGGCAAGCCCAAAGGCGTACAGCACAGCAGCGGCGGCTATTTGCTGCACGCCGCGCTGACGACGAAGTGGACCTTCGACCTGAAGGATGACGACGTCTTCTGGTGCACGGCCGACATTGGATGGGTCACCGGCCACACCTACATCGCCTACGGCCCGCTGGCGCTGGGCGCCACCGAAGTGGTGTTCGAGGGCGTGCCGACCTACCCCGATGCGGCGCGCTTCTGGAAGACGATCGAAAAGCACAAGGTCACTGTCTTCTACACCGCGCCGACAGCCATCCGCGCCCTCATCAAGCAAGCCGAAGGCAATGCGGCGGTGCACCCGGCCCGCAGCGACCTGTCGAGCCTGCGCATCCTCGGCTCGGTCGGCGAGCCGATCAACCCTGCGGCCTGGGAGTGGTACCACAGGCACGTGGGCGGTGGCCGCTGCCCGATCGTCGACACCTTCTGGCAGACAGAGACCGGCGGCCACATGATCACGCCGCTGCCCGGTGTGACCACCCTGGTGCCCGGCTCCTGCACGCTGCCGTTCCCGGGCATCGACGCGGCGGTGGTCGACGAGACCGGCAACGAGGTGCCGAACGGGCAGGGCGGCATCCTGGTGGTCAGGAAGCCGTGGCCGAGCATGATCCGCACGATCTACGGCGACCCCGAGCGCTTCAAGAAGAGCTACTACCCGCCGGAGCTGAAGGGCTACTACCTGGCGGGCGATGGCGCGATCCGCGACAAGGACACCGGTTACTTCACGATCACCGGCCGCATCGACGACGTGCTCAATGTCAGCGGCCACCGCATGGGCACGATGGAAATCGAGTCGGCCCTGGTCTCGTGCACCGACCTGGTGGCCGAAGCCGCGGTTGTCGGCCGGCCCGACGACACCACCGGCGAGGCGATCTGTGCCTTCGTCGTGTTGAAGCGCGCGCGGCCGACCGGCGAGGAGGCCAAGAAGATCGCCACGCAGTTGCGCAACTGGGTCGCCAAGGAGATCGGCCCGATCGCCAAGCCCAAGGACATCCGCTTCGGCGACAACCTGCCCAAGACTCGAAGCGGCAAGATCATGCGCCGCCTGCTGCGCTCGATCGCTAAG
>Ga0163144_10020334_pt1 | contig 13281 bp, 8 predicted proteins | sample OliLak19BULKMAT1_FD_123175 | JGI IMG/M metagenome (GOLD analysis project Ga0163144, IMG submission 123175) | Freshwater microbial mat bacterial communities from Lake Vanda, McMurdo Dry Valleys, Antarctica - Oligotrophic Lake LV.19.BULKMAT1 | ecosystem: Environmental > Aquatic > Freshwater > Lake... | reverse complement strand
TTTAACGCGACCGATTTTTCCTTTCGCTTTCGTTTCTTTTTAACTGCCAACCCGACGGCCCACCCGCGTGTTTCACGTAGGTGGGCTCTCTTTTTGGTAGTCGCAAAAAAATCCGGGTGGCATTTTGGTTCGGTTCGTAGTATTTACTCCCTGATTCTCGACTTGAACTTCCGGACCATGAATACAATCACGATCCCTTTTTCCTCCCGGGCGCGCCTGGCCTGTTTGATGGCGGTGCTGCTCGGCCTCGGCGCGACGGGGCGCGCGCAAACCCACGTTTATCTCACGGGGACTCCCGATTATACCTGGCATGCGGGCTGTTTCGGCACCGCCTCGGGGAACCTGGCCGGATTCTGGGATCGTCACGGGCTTCCGGACCTCTACACCGGTTCCACCGGTGGCGGCCTCGCCCCCCTCAACAGCGCCGGCGCCAATGAAAACATTCGAGCCCTGTGGGCTTCCCAAGCCGGCGTCGATGGGCGCCCCGCCAACCAGCCGGGGCATATGGACGATTACTATTTTGGCTACGAATACACCGGCGCGGATCCCTTTGTCACCGCGGGCCGCCCGGAGCACACGCCCGATTGCACCGGGGATTTCATCGGGTTGAGCCAGAACAAATGGACGAGCTCGAACCAGCTCAACAACGAGTGCCGCGGCAATATTGATGCCTACTCCTTTGTGTTCTGGGACAAGTCCGGGCGGCGGCGCACCAATTTTTACACCACCAATACCTCGGGGGTTTACATACCGGACATTGGCTCGGGGCTCAAGCAATGGGCGCGCTGGCGCGGTTACGACGCCGATGTCTTTACGCAGTTGACCGATTTCAATCCGGAACGCAGCAGCACCAATGGCTTCACCTATGAGGATGTCCGGCGCGAGATCCTCGCGGGCTATCCCGTGCTCTGCTTCCTCCAGCCCGCCCTCGTCTACTCCCGCACCATGGGCGGCGTCAGCGGCGTCAATCCCCAGATTCACGGCGTCATGATCTACGGCCTGATCAGCGACCCCGGCAGCGGCATTAACAAGGGGGTCATCATCCGCACGAGCTGGGGATCGGGCGATAACCAGATTATGGAATGGAGCCTCGACAATTGGCTTGGTCTGTTTCCGGTGCGCGGGGTCATCGGGTTTCATCCCCGGCCAAAAATTCGCTCCGTCACCCACGATGCGGGATCGATTACGATGGCGTGGGACGGACCCGCGGCCCAGCTTTACGACGCGATCACGGGCCGGTCCACCGAGGTCAGTCGTTACGCGGTCCAGCGGGCCACCCAGTTGAATCCGCCCAATTGGAAATACGTCGGCACGACCAACACGACCCGGAGCGTGACCTTGCCGGAATCCGCGGGCGCCACCGCCTTCTATCGCATCGTCTCGGTCCCCTGACGGCCTTTCAAAAACCCCTCATCTCGTAACATCCCGGCGTGAGCCGGATCACTATTCCTAGGGAATCCCACCCGGATCAGATCCGGGTCACTAATTCAATCTGATGCAAATTTCCCATTTTTCACCCCGCCGGACCCTCGCGTTGCTCGCGGTGTTGTGCTCGTTCTCCGTGCTTTCGTCCGCCCGTGCCCAGAAGTGGGTTTACCTCTCTGAAGTGCCTGATTACACCTGGTACGCCGGGTGTTTTGGCACGGCCTGCGGCAACCTGGCCGGCTTCTGGGATCGTCATGGTGTTCCCGATTTTTACACCGGACCCACCGCCGGAGGCGTGGCCCCGCTCGACACTTGCGGGGCCAACATCGGCATTCGATCGATGTCGGCCACCAAGGCGGGATTTGACGGTCGACCCGCCGACCAACCCGGGCACATCGACGATTACTGGTCCTATTACGGCATCGACCCGTCGAACTGCGGTCGCCGGGACGGGTTCAGCTACGAAAGCCCGGTTCCGGATCCTTTTACCACCTCAAGCCGGCCGGAGCATGAGCCGGATTGCACCGGTGATTTCATCGGCTTGAGCCAGAAGAAATGGACCAATCTCAACAATGAATGCAGCGGAAACATCGACGCCTTCTCCTTCGTTTTTTGGGACAAGACCGGTGCGCGGCGACCGAATCATTACACGACCAACGATGGAACCTATATCCCTGACATCGGTTCCGGGATGAAGGAATGGGCGCGGTATCGTGGCTATGACGCGGATGTCTTTACCCAACTGGCCAGTTTCAACGCCGAGCGCACCACCACCAATGGATTCTCGTTTGCCGATGTGAAGGCCGAGATCAATGCCGGTTTTCCGGTGCTGCTGTTTCTCCAGCCGACCGCGGAGTTCTCGCGTTCGGTGGGCGGCGTGGCCAACGTCAACCCGGAGATCCATGGGATTCTCATCTACGGCTACGCGGAAAATGTCCCGGAAATCGGCGCGAACCAGGCCGTCATCGTGCGCACGAGTTGGGGTTCGGGCGACAATATCTTCGAGGAATGGTCCCTCCACACGTGGCTGGGCTTGTTTTATTCCAGCCCCTTTGCGCCGCGCGGGGTGATCGGGTTCCATCCCAAACCCAAAATAAAATCCATCTCGCTCGGAAACGACGCCATCACCCTGGTTTGGGAGGGTCCGTCGGCGCGGCTTTACGACGCCCTCGCGCAAACCTCCACCAATGTGAGCCATTACGCGGTGCAGCGGGCCACCCAACTCACCCCGCCGAATTGGAAAAACGTGGGAGCCGTTACCGATGCCCACACGATGACGGTTGCGGCGGCCGGGACCGCCGGGGCCTTTTACCGCGTCGTGTTGGTCCCATGAGGCGGCACGTTCTCCGGGAACAGGCCGGGGAAGGATTGGGCGACCTGCTCGAAGGTGGCGGGTGTCACCAGCACAAAGCGTCGATCAAATTCCGCTGACGCATCCCCCTGCAGCGGCACATCATCGCCGGGGCCGCCCGGTTTGCGGGCGACGAAGGCGAGGAGCTTGCCCGATTTCACCGCCGTCTTGACCGCCGCAGCGTCTCCCACGATTCGAAGATCGGGCAGCAGCAACGCAAAAGAGGGGGCGCCCGCCGCCTGCCACGCCTCGCACCGATCCAATTCCGCCGGCAGCCCAATCAGGCTCACCACGATTTCGCATTCAGGATGCTGGCGAACCACACGGTCGAAGGCGCCCGGCGCCACCAGGTAACTCAGCGGAGTGGTGGTTTCGGTGTCGATGGGAAGCGCGCGCGGATCCTCCAGCGCGGCCGGGCGCAGCTCCGGGAAGGCCACGGCACCCAGGGCGAGCTTCTGGCCGAGGCCTTCACGCAGGCCGCGCAGGCCGGCCTCCTCGGTCGCGAGAATGGCCCGGTCGGTTCCGGCCCGCTGGGTGAACGGGTTTGCCATCACCACCACGCGTTTGCCGGATTGCGTTTTGGCCAGGTGCTCCGCCAGCACCCGGGTCGCGAGCGCCCGCGCCTGCAGGGCATTCTGGTGGGGTTGGGGACGCAGAAGATATTTTGCGCCAAAAATCGCCGCCACCACGACGACGAACACCAGGGCGATGCGGGGGCCGTTCATCCTCGGAGCGGGCGTTTAGAAATAACCTTGCGCGGCATCGATGCCATACTCGGTGGCGATGCCGAGGCTGTCGAGACGCGGGCGCCCGCAACTTTCGACATGGCCATCGAGAAAAAGCCCGTTGGCCCGCCCGCCGTGGCGCGCATGCACATTTTTTACCGGCCCGGCCGCCCGGAAGAAGTAGTACTGGCGCGCGGTATAGCCGCTCTGGGCCTGGCTGGTGGTATCGGCCACGTGCAGATAATCCACGGGAGACTCCACCATGTCGACGAGCAGGAATTGCTTGAGCAACCCGCTGGCGTATTCGGGGGGCGGATCCCGGCGGATGCCGTAGGTGGTGACCCAGTTGTCGAACTTGAACGGCTTGTAACTGGGGCAGACGAAGGTCTGGCTGGTCCCCAGGTCAGTGTTGGTGCTAAGGATGGCCGCCCACGTGTTGACCCCCTGGGGAAACCCGTCCAGCGTCACCCGCCCGTCATTCTCGTGCGCATACATCAGGGTGGCGATGCCGATTTGTTTGAGATTATTGATGCATTGCGTGCTCTTGGCCTTCTCCTTGGCCTTGGCCAGGGCGGGCAGCAGCAGCCCGGCGAGGATGGCGATGATGGCGATCACGACCAGGAGTTCGATGAGGGTGAAGGCCAGTTTTTCTTTGCGCATGATTTGATTGAACTCGTATCGACTCGGAACGTATGCCTAGACTATCAGAAATTCATGATGGGTCAAACTGAGCGCGGTCATGCTTTTTAACTCGGGCGTTTTCCTTCAGTTTTTCGCCGCGTTTCTCCTGCTCTACGGGCTGGTCCGCCATCATCTCGCCGCCCGCAACCTGCTCATTGTCGCCGCCAGTTATCTTTTTTATGGCTGGTGGGACTGGCGGTTTCTCGCGCTCCTGTTCGGCTCCAGCACGTTCGATTTCCTCGTCGGGCTGGCCCTCGAAAAACTTCCCGATCCGCGCCGGCGCCGGCTCCTCCTGGCCGCCAGCATCGTGGTCAATCTCGTCATCCTTGGCTTTTTCAAGTATTACAATTTTTTCATCGAATCCCTGACCGCGCTCTTCGCGCATGGGGGCGTTCCATTCCACCCGTTTTCGCTCCAGGTGATTCTCCCGGTCGGGATCTCGTTTTATACCTTCCAATCCATGAGTTATGCGCTCGATGTTTATCGACGCGAGATCCCCGCCACCCGTCACTTTATCAATTTTCTCGCCTACGTTTCCTTCTTCCCGCAGCTCGTCGCGGGACCGATTGAACGCGCCCGCCACCTCCTCCCGCAATTCGACCGGACGGTCGTCATCAGCCGCCCCATGCTGGAGGAAGGCATCTGGCTGATCCTTTGGGGCATGTTCAAAAAAGTCGTCGTCGCGGACAGCGTGGCGCCGCTGGCGGAGATGGTCTTCGACCATTCCCACTGGTCCGCCGCCAGCGTGACCCTCGGGACCATCGCCTTTGCCTTGCAGATTTACGGCGATTTTTCCGGTTACTCGGACATCGCCCGCGGGACCGCTCGCGTGTTGGGGTTCGATATCATGGTGAACTTCAACATTCCCTATGCGGCGCGCAACCTTCGCGATTTCTGGCGTCGCTGGCATATCAGCCTTTCCACCTGGCTCCGCGATTATCTCTACATCAGCCTCGGCGGCAACCGGCACGGATCGGCCCGCACCTACCTCAATCTGCTCATCACCATGGTCCTGGGCGGCTTGTGGCACGGCGCGGCCTGGAACTTCGCGCTCTGGGGATTATGGCACGGGGCCGGTCTGGCGGTGCACCGGGCGTTCAGTTCCCGGCGGCCGCTCGTTCCTTCCGCTCCGGTGCCGGCTCAGGCCCCGCCACGTTTTGCGTTTCAGGTTTTACGTTTCCTCCCCGCCTGGCTCGCCACCCTGGCTTTCGTCCTCTACGGCTGGCTCCTCTTTCGCGCCCGGTCCTTCACGCAGATCCTCGAGATGACTCGCGCCCTGGGTGATTTCTCGCTGCCTCCCTGGACGGGCAGTTTTCTCCTCAACCTCGGGGTCTTCGCCGCCCCGCTCGTCCTCATCGAGGCATGGCAGGAACGAACGGGCGACCCGCTCGTCACCCTTAAATTATCCCCCTGGCGCAAGGCCGCGCTCCAGGGCGCGCTGCTCATTGGCATCGTGATCTATTGGCAGCGCGAAAAGGTCCCGTTCATCTATTTCCAATTCTGAGCGCCATGAAAAGCCACACTTGCGAATTCACGCCGCGCGATCTGCTTCGCTTCCTTGCGCCGCCCTTGGTGCCGCTCGCCCTCTTCGCCCTCGCCATGCACGGGGGCGCCGCCTGGAACCTGCTCCCGGCCCCCCGTCCGGCCCTCGACACCGACCGCACCATCCTGGTTCATCAAGCGGAAACCGCCCGCGCCCGTCACTCCGCGGAGATCCTCCTGCTCGGAGATTCCTCCTGCCTGATGGATGTCTCGGCCCGGCAGCTCGGCGAACAACTGGGCCGCCCGGCGCTCAATCTGGGCACCTTGAGCTTCCTCGATCTGAACGCCTACGCGTTGCTCCTCCGCGACTATGTCCAGGCCAATCCGGGAACCGTTCGTGCCGTGGTTCTCCTGATGAATCCCGAGGCCTTGCGCCGGCTCGACTCGGAACCCTACCACCTCGGGGTGCTGAAGAATTTTTGGGCCGGTCGCGATTCCTGTGCCGCCACGAACTGGGAAGGGGAGGCCTGCTGCCTGCTCGGCTCCGAGATTTTTAAGGGACGCCTGCTCAGCCGGGCCGTGCCGGTGCCCTTGCCCGGGGCCTTCGGCCGTGCCTATGGATTCACTCGTGACCTGGAAGCTTCCATGACCCGCGAGGCCGGCAGCGTCCTCGATCCCGGCACCAACGCCTTCCAAGGCAACGCCGAATATCGCCTGGCTCCCACGCTTGAGCGCGCCAGCCAGGCGTTCAAGTCGGCGCTGCCGGCGGGCGTGAACCCGTTCGTGGCCATCACGCCAGTGCCCGAATCCTTTGCCGGTTCCAGGTATCCCGCCCGCCACGCCGCCATGCTCGCGCAATGGGCGGCCTGGCTCAACGCCGACGCCGCCCTGACCGAGCTTCCGGCCACGTTGCCCGCGGGTGCCTTCACCCGGGTTACTCATCTCAAGGAAATCGCCGTGACGAATTACACCGCGCGCCTCGCCACGAGTCTCAAAGCGCATTTAAACTGACCAGTTGCCCCTCCCAGGCTCAATCGTTGCGGCTCCAGACCCGATAAAAGCCACCCGTCGCCACCCCGCTCACGGCGCCCGTCCAGGTTTCGGTGATATCATTGGCCTTGATGTCGCCGCTCAGATCGGTCCATTCCGTCGCCGGCAATTTCGGGGAAAACTCCACGCGATACCTGCGGTCAGCGACGGCGTTCCAGGCCAGGGAAATCTGATTGCTCGAGACGCTGACTGTGGTAATGCCGAGTGCGGAGGTTCCTTTCAGGATGGTGAAATAATCGTCGATGACTCCGGTTTCCCGGAGAAATTTCCCTTCCAACCGGTTGGCATGAATGTCCACCACCATGGAGCCGAGTTGGTTGAGCGAGCGGTACATGGCGGGATGATTCAAGGGGCCGCCTCCCAGCGCCGCGCCGCTGCCGGTAACCGCGTAGACCGCACCTGCGCGCGGTCCCTCGCCCAGGGTCGGCTTGAGATAGGCGCCGGCGCCGTCCAGGCGGCCATTGCCGGAATTCCTCAGGAAATTCGTGGTGAAGTTGGAGGAAAGACCATAGTGACCATCCATCAGATAGGAACGTTCATAGCTGTGGCTGTGTCCGCCCAAAACCAGGTCCACGCCGTGCGCTTCCAGCAACGGAACAAAACCGTTTCGCATCTCGATCTGTTCGGTGCGAACATCGGAATCGTTGGAGCCCTTGCTGTAGGGCGGGTGATGCCAGAAGGCGATGAGCCATTCGTTGGTGTTGGCCGCGAGGTCGGCCTCCAGCCATTGGTGCATCGGGCTGCCATTCGTCCGGGCGGAACTCATCGAATCCAGGCAGACAAAATGGGCGTTGCCGTAGTCGAACGAATAATATTTTTCCGTGCCGCTGGCCACGCCGCCCGCCTCTCCGCTGGTCGGAAACGAAAAGGCCTCGAGGTAAGGGCGGGTGGGTGAAAGCGTGGCGGCGCCGCCGGTTTCCTGGTTGCCGATGGTGGACCAGACGACACTCTGGCGCAGGAGATTCGAGTAGGTGTTGAACACGCCCACCTGCCACACCTCATCGCCGCCATTGTGATAGGCGTTGTCGCCGAGCATCAGCCAAACCTCGGTGGAACGGTTGGTCGTGAAATTCTCATAGGCGTTGCGCACGGGGCCGGCGGAGGCATTGGTAAATCCAAAATCGCCCAGCACCCAGATCCGCATGGGCCGGCGGGAGCCGGGGGGCGGGGCGGTCCGAAAGTGGTAACTCGCGTTCCCGGCCAGCGTAAGATTGCTCAAGCCGATCGAATAATAATAGACGGTCTCGGGCAGGAGATTTGCGAGGAGGACCGAGTGATGGGTGGTGCTGTTGGAACCATCGGAGAAAAGGTTCAGGGCGGCCGGATTCGTGCCGAAACTCACGCGACCAACCCCGGCCTGATCCGTCCGCCAGCGCACCAGGAGGTTGGTCGACGTACCGGACTGGAGATAGGGCCCCCGGACCACGCCGGGAGTTGCCGCGGCGGAAGCGACGGCAAAAATTCCAGCGAAAAAACCCCAGGCGACGACCGGGATCGAAACCACGACGTTGGTTCGAAAATTCATAGGGAAGACGGAATACGATTAATCGCCAATCGTCGCGTATTTCCTCGCGCCCGTCAAATCCGCTTCCCTCGCGCAGCCGTCCCTTCTCGACATCGTGCGCGGGCTCATTACTCTCTCGCCATGTCCGCTCCCGACGAAGGAAGGCTCACCCCCGGAATCGTTCAGGCGCTGCTTGCCATCGTCGGCCCGGACGGCCTCATCACCGGTGAGCAGGAATTGCTCGTTTATGAATGCGATGCCTACACCCTCGAACGGCATCTGCCCGGCCTGGTTGTGCTGCCCCGCACCACGGAACAGGTGTCGGCCCTGGTGACCCTTTGCGCGCAGCACCGGATCCCCATCATCCCGCGCGGCGCCGGCACCAGCCTGAGCGGCACGGTGCTCGCCGTCACCGGCGGCGTGATGATCGCCCTCACGCGCATGACCCGTATTCTCGAGATCGATTACCGCAATCGCCGCGCCCTCGTCGAAGCCGGGTGCGTCAATGCCTGGGTGACCAACGCCGTCAAGGCCCGCGGGTTGTTCTATGCGCCCGATCCCTCCAGCCAATCCGCCTGCACGATCGGCGGGAATGTCGGGACGAATTCCGGCGGGCCCCACACCCTCAAGTACGGCGTCACCACCCATCATGTCCTCGGCTTTGAAATGGTGCTGCCCGATGGCGAGATCGTCTGGCTGGGCACCCGCCCGGATGGCGGCGAGGAGGTCGACGGTTACGACTTGCGCGGCGCCGCCATTGGAAGTGAAGGGATGTTTGGCGTCGTGACCCGGGTGCTTGTCCGGCTGGTTCGCGCCCCCCAGGCTTTCAAGACCATGCTGGGGGTGTTCGAGACCGTCGATGACGCGAGCCAGGCCGTCAGCGAGATCATCAAGGCCGGCATCGTGCCGGCCGCGCTCGAGATGATGGACCAGTTGATCACCCAGGCGGTGGAAGCAGCCTATCACTTCGGCTTCCCCCTCGATGCCGGCGCGGTCCTTATCGTCGAACTCGACGGGCTGGCGGCCGGATTGGATCGGCAGGCGGAGCGCGTCATTGCACTGTGCCAGCAAAATGGCGCGCGCGAAGTGCGCCTGGCCAAAACCGAACAGGAGCGGGCGGACCTGTGGAAATCCCGCAAGCGCGCCTTTGGCGCCATCGGCCGGATCAGCCCCAACTTCATCACGCAGGATGGCGTGGTGCCGCGATCGAAGCTTCCCGAGATGATGCGTTTCATCGCCGAATGCAGCCGCCGCCACGGCCTGCGCATCCCGAATGTGTTTCATGCCGGCGATGGCAATCTGCATCCCTTGATCCTCTATGACGAACGCGATGCCAGCCAGGTTCTCCGCGCGCGGGCGGCCGGGGACGAAATCCTGACCCGCTGCGTTGAACTGGGTGGCAGCGTCAGCGGTGAGCATGGCATCGGGGTGGAAAAAATCGATTTCATGGCCCGGCAATTCAGCGCCGATGATCTCGACGCGATGCGGCTCCTGCGCCGGGTGTTCGATCCGGAAGGCCTTTGCAACCCGCACAAAATGTTCCCCGGCTCGAAACGCTGCGCGGACTTCGCGCCGCGAAGGCAGGCGTCGGCGTGAAAGGCTCCGCGGAACCGGCGACCGTGCGCAGGTGGGCCGGGGAGAATTTGAGGACGACACCCGAAAAATCTCACTTGCCCACTTTCCCACCCGCCCAGTTTCGAACCGACGCGTCACGCGCCTCCGCGGTCCAATTAACTTGTTGGCGAAACCGACGGCAGGCAAGGTCTCGGGCATGACGCCCACGCGGCAAGGTTCATTCCGACTGTTTCGTCTGGCAGGCATTGACGTTTTTCTCCACTGGTCCTGGTTTCTCATCGCGGCCTATCAGTTGAGTTATCGTCTGCGTGATTATTCGACGCCTTTCTGGAGCGTGCTGGAATACCTGACCTTGTTCGCCATCGTCCTGACGCACGAGTTTGGACATTCGCTCGCCTGCCGCCAGGTGGGGGGCCGCGCGAATCAAATCGTGCTCTGGCCGCTGGGCGGAGTGGCCTACGTCTCACCGCCCCCCCGACCTGGCGCCATGCTCTGGAGCATCGCGGCGGGACCGTTGGTGAATGTGGCGTTGATCCCCATTTTATTCGCGTTGATGGCCCTCGGCAAATCGATGGGTGCCAGTCGGGATCTCACCCATTTCATCAGGGAGATCAACACGATCAACTTCTACCTGCTGGCGTTTAACCTGCTGCCGATCTATCCGCTGGATGGCGGGCAAATCCTGCGTTCCCTTCTTTGGTTTGGCCTGGGCCGGGGCCGCAGCCTGCTGGTGGCCTCCATCGTCGGACTCCTCGGGGTGGCGGGCTTGGTCGTGCTGGCGGTAAGGATGCAGTCCATTTGGTTCGGTGTGTTCTGCGCGTTTATCTTCCTGAATTGCTGGCGGGGCCTGGCCGAGGCACGGGCGCTGTTGCAAGTGGCGGGCGCCCCCCGCCATGAGGGGTTCGCCTGTCCCTCCTGCCGGATGGCACCCCCCCGGCTCTCCCTTTGGATATGTGGCAACTGTGAGAAGGCGTTTGATATTTTTGCCGGTCACGGAACCTGCCCGAATTGCGGAGCCCATTTTGATCGCATGCAATGTCTCGAGTGCGGGGCCGCGCATCCCATGAATGAGTGGGTGGTGGCGCGGTCGGGACCGCCCCCACTGCCGCCGCGGGCCTGAACCCTCCCGCTGGGACGGACCCGGCCCTCCGGGAAAGCGATGGTCCGGGGCGGGGGACGGAGCTTTCTCGCGATGGTTCCGTCCAATCGACCGTGCGATGACGAATGGTCCTATGAAAAAACTCGCAGTGATTCCAGCGCTGGTCCTGGTGCTTTGTCTCCATCTGTCGGCGGCGTCCCGCGTGGAGGATTGGAAAAGGGTGGAGACGGCGATCAACCAGGGCCTGCCCCGCACCGCCATCACCAACCTCGACCTCATCATCGCGGCCGCACTCCAGGAGAAGGCGTACGGGGAGGCAACCAGGGCCATCGCGCGCCGGGTCGTTCTGGAGGGTAACATCCAGGGCAACAAACCGGAGGAAAAGATCACGCGCATGGAGGCGGAAATGGCCCGGGCCCCGAAGGAAATGGTCCCGCTGCTCAACACCATCCTGGCCAACTGGTACTGGCATTATTTTCAAAACAACCGCTGGCGCTTCCTGCAGCGCACCGCCACCGCGCAGGCGCCCGGGAAGGATTTCACCACGTGGGACCTGCCCAGGTTGTTCGCCGAAATCGACCGGCAGTTCGGCAAGGCGCTCGCCACCGCGGACGCATTGAAAAAGATCCCGGTCGCGATGTTTGATGAAGTCCTGCTCAGGGGAACCCTGCCGGATGCGTACCGGCCGACCCTCTACGACTTCGTCAGCCAGGACGCGCTCAAATTTTATACCAGCGCCGAGCAGGCGGCGGCCAAGGCGGAGGACGCCTTCGAGATCAGCGCGGACGGTCCGATGCTTGGCTCGGTCGATGATTTCCTCACCTGGAAACCGGAGACCGCGGACAGCGGTTCCCCCGCGTTCAAAGCCATCGGGCTTTACCAGGATCTGCTGCGGTTTCATCAGCGGGACGCGGACCGGACGGCGTTGCTCGACGCCGATCTGGCGCGGCTCATCTGGGCCCACAACGTCGCGTTTGGCGAGAAAAAGGCGGCCCGCTACAAGACGGCGCTGCAGGCGTTCGCGGACCAATGGGCGGACCACGAGCTTTCGGCCGTCGCGTTGCACGAATGGGGCCGGATGGTGCAGGGCGAAGGCGGATGGGTGGAGGCGCGGCGGTTGGCGCAACGCGGCGTCAATGCCCACCCCAACACGGTGGGTGGACGCATGTGTCACAACCTCGTCGCCGAGATCGAGGCCAGGTCGGCGGCCATCACCACCGAGCGGGTTTGGAACAAGCCGTTGCCGAAAATCGCCGTGCGCTATCGTAACGTCACGAACGTCTGGTTCCGCGCGGTGGCCTGGGATTGGAATGCGTTCCTCGAGAAACGGCACTCGCGCCCGGAACAATTGAATGACGAGGAGCGCAAGCAACTGTTGGCGAAAGTGCCCCTTCTGGAATGGTCCGCGGTCCTGCCGGCGACCCCGGATTACCAGGAGCGCGTGGAGTTGTTGCCCGCTCCGGACGCGCTGAAACCCGGCTTTTATTTCCTCATCGCAAGTCATGACCGGAACTTCACGGATTCCGACAACCAGGTGACTTACACCGATATTTTCGTCAGCGACCTGGCGCTCGTCATGCGCCCCTTCCACGGAAACCTCGACGGTTTCGTGCTGGAGGCCAACGGCGGTGAACCGATCCAGGGCGCCGAGATCATGGCGTGGTACCTCGACAATAATGGCGTGCGCGTGGCAAATGGCCCCGCTGCGAACTCCGACGCGAACGGGTTCTTCACCATGGCGGCGCAGCAGGGGCGCGGAAGTATCATCCGCGTGCGGGCAAAGCTCGGGGGCGTCCTGCAGGAGCTGGGTTCCTTGCAGGACTATTACAGCCATCGCCCGCCTCCGTTGGAGCCGAATGCGCAAACCATTTTCTTCACGGACCGGGCGATCTATCGGCCGGGGCAGACCCTCCATTACAAGGGCATCTGCGTGCAGGTGGACCCGGAGAAGGACAACTACCAGGTGATCGCGGGCGGCCGGGTCACCGTGGTGTTTTCGGATCCGAATGGAAAGGAAATCGCGAAGGCCGGGCATCAGTGCAACGACTATGGATCGTTCAGCGGCAGCTTTACCGCGCCCCGCGACCGGTTGATGGGGCGGATGAACCTGTTGGTGTCGCAAGGGCCCGGGGGCAGCACCCAGTTCAACGTCGAGGAATATAAGCGGCCGAAATTCCAGGCCACGCTCGAGGCGCCGAAAATTGCCGCGAAGCTCAACGACCAGGTGGAACTCACGGGCAAGGCCGAAAGTTACACCGGCGCCGCGGTGGATGGTGCGCCCGTCAAATGGCGCGTGGTGCGGGAGGTGCGCTGGCCGGCCTGGTGGGGTTGGTATGGGGGGCGGTCCCCGCGCGTGCAGGGCAGCCAGGAGATCGCCCACGGCACCGGA
>Ga0163144_10020333_pt1 | contig 13282 bp, 8 predicted proteins | sample OliLak19BULKMAT1_FD_123175 | JGI IMG/M metagenome (GOLD analysis project Ga0163144, IMG submission 123175) | Freshwater microbial mat bacterial communities from Lake Vanda, McMurdo Dry Valleys, Antarctica - Oligotrophic Lake LV.19.BULKMAT1 | ecosystem: Environmental > Aquatic > Freshwater > Lake... | reverse complement strand
TGCTGAACGTGTTGATCCTATGATGGTCGATGACCTCGATGATCCGCATCTGTTCCGCCCCTTTTACTGCCTGCGTCAGCTCGTTGTGATCCACCAGAATCAGCTGGCGTTCGACCTTCTTGAGGAAGTCCGTCTTGGTGACGATGCCGATGACTTCCTGGGAATCGCCGACGACGGGGAAAGCCTGGAACTGGGACGCCACGGCCAGCCTTTCGGCGTCGCAGAGAAGTTCATCGTCGCGGAACGACAGGAAGTGCTCGTCCATCATGTGGCGGACGGCGATGGCGGAACGCAACAGCATCGAGGTCGTCGCGGAGTCATGAGGCGAAAGCAAGACGCTGACCTCGTTTCGCTTTGCCAAGTCCATGACGGAGGGCTCGATGTCCAAGCCGCCGGTCACAACGATGACGCGGACGCGGCCTTTGACGGCGATCTCCTGCACGCCCTGGCGGTCGCCGACCACGACGATCAGCTTCTCCGGCGGATACTGCGGCATGCGCTTGGCGAACGATTCCTGCTTCATGGCCGCAACCATGAGGATCAGGTGCTCCTCGCGGTCGGGCTCGACGGCGAAAAGCATCTTGGCGTTCAGCGTGCGGGCGAGATTGCGCACGCTCGCGGAGACGCGCCTGGAATCGAACGGGCGGTTCGGGGCCGGGAAGAAGAACTTGGCGACCTTGAAGAGCGACAGGAGCCCTTTGCAGTGCCGCGACGGATCCAGGATTGGAAGCACGCGGATGCCGCGTTCCTCCATGATGGACAATGCCTCGGCCACGGTGGTTTCAGGGCCGACGTTGACCACGTTCGCCGCCATCACGTCACGAACACGCGGCGAAACATCTGGAACAAACCGCGGCGGCTCGACGCCGAATCGTTTCAGGACGAAGTCGATCCGGTCGTTGATGTCGCCGCAGCGCGCGGCGATCGCTTCGGGCAGGCCGGTGCGGCGCTTGTATTCCGCATAGCCGATGGCGGAGCAGATGGCGTCGGTGTCCGGATTTTTGTGCCCGATTACGAGGACTTCACTCATGCATTCTGGCAGGACTCAGCGGCGTTGGAACCCCCGTCGCCCTGCGCCCCTTCATCTTCCACCCGGCAAACGGCCAAATCCAAGCCCGGAAACTCTGGCGATCCTGAAGCAGAACACCGCCGGCCCGTCGTGCGACGCAGATGCACCCTTGCTCCTGTGCCGATGCGCTCCTTAAATCCGCCCGTGCCTACGAAAGTCGTTGCGGTCGCCAACCAGAAAGGCGGGGTGGGGAAAACCACCACGTCCGTGAATCTCTCCGCGTGCCTCGCCGCCCTCGGCAAGCGGGTTCTGATGCTCGACCTCGATCCCCAGGCCAACGCGACCAGCGGTGTCGGACTCGAAAAGACGGAAGGCGCCTCCTGCTACCGGGTCCTGCTCGGGGAAGGCAGTTTGCCGGACAAGATCCAGCAGACGGCCTTTGAGAACCTTTGGGTGATTCCGAGCGAACTGGATCTTTGCGGGGCGGACATTGAGTTGTCGCGACAGGAGAACTACCTGCACCGGCTGAAGACCGCTCTACAGCCCATCGCCGAGTCCGGCCGGTTCGACGTCATCCTGATCGATTGCCCGCCGTCGCTCGGCATCCTCACGCTGAACGCCTTCGCCTCGGCCAACTACCTTCTGGTTCCGCTCCAGTGCGAATACTATGCGCTGGAAGGAATCTCGATGATCACGCGATTGTGGAACCAGCTTCGCGACACCGGCATCAATCCCGGCCTGGAACTGCTCGGCGTCGTGATGACGATGTTCGACGGCCGGACGAACCTGTCGCACCAGGTCGTCGGTGAAGTCCGCCAGCATTTCGGAGACAAGGTTTTCGAAACTGTCATTCCCCGCACGACGCGCCTCGCGGAAGCGCCCAGCTTCGGCAAGCCGATCATCCACTACGACAAATACAGCGCCGGCTCCGCAGCCTACGAGGTGCTGGCCGAGGAAGTAGCGAAGAGGTTGGGAATTTAAATCCGAAGGCCGAATCCACGAAGGCCAAATGGAGTCGCCCGGTATTTGGCGATTTGACGGGCTACACCCGTCGCAGGTCACCCAGAGGATGAGCCCGACAGGGCTCAAATCCGAATAACGGCAGGTGAAACCTGCGGACAAGTTGGAACACGGATTCGACCCTGAAGGGGTCGAACGTCGAACGGCATCAAACCGCAGGTTTCACCTGCGGCTATTCATGTTCAGTCCCTCCGGGCCTGCATCGGGCAACGGACGATTCAATGGCAGTCGCAGCCGCCGAGGCTGGCCATCACCTCGGCCATCTCGATGGCGGCGTGCGCGGCTTCGATGCCCTTGTTGAACTTGGGATCGAGGCAGCGGGTCTTGGCGTCAGCTTCCTTGTTCACCAGCAGCACCTCGTGGATGACGGGGATATGGAAATCGAGCTGGATCTGGGTCAGGGCCATCGTGATCGCCTCGCCGATGTGATTCGCGTGGGCCGTCTTCCCCTGAAGGATGAGCCCGAGGCAGATGATGGCGTCGAAGCGGTCCTTGCCGCGTCCGGCCAACACAGCGGTCACGAGGGGAATTTCAAACGCGCCCGGCACCCGGACGATCTCCACGTCCTTCGCGCCGGCCGCCTTCAACGTGGCCTCGGCTGCGTTGAGCATGGAGTCGACGTAGTGGGCGTTGTATCTGGCCGCGACGATGGCGAAACGGCCTTTGGTCTTGGCGGCTTTGGTGGGCTTGAGCTTCTTGAGCATTGGAAAAAGAAATGACGAATGACTAAGGCAAAAACTACCGAGCAAATGGGTCGATGACGTTCGAGCTTTGGCCTTCAAGCTTCGAGCTTCAGATCGTATGTCCCATCTTCTCCTTCTTGGTCTTAAGGTATTTCGCGTTGTGCGGATTGGCCTTCACGCGGATGGGGATCTGCTTGGTGATCTCCAGGCCGTAGCCTTCCAGACCCACGACCTTCTTCGGGTTGTTGGTGATGAGCTGGATGGTTTTCAAGCCGAGGTCGGAAAGGATCTGAGCGCCGATGCCGTATTCGCGGAGGTCCATGGGGAAACCGAGCTTCAAGTTGGCCTCGACGGTGTCGTAGCCCTTCTCCTGGAGTTTGTAGGCGGCGATCTTGCCGGGCAGGCCGATGCCGCGTCCTTCCTGGCGCATGTAGAGCAGGACGCCTGCGCCTGATTCGGCGATCTGCTGCATGGCTTTCTGGAGCTGCGGACCGCAATCGCAACGGCGTGAGCCAAAGACGTCGCCGGTGAGGCATTCGCTGTGGACGCGGACGAGGACGTTCTTCTTCCTGGCCACGTCACCCTTGACCAAGGCGATGTGGTGCTGGCCGTCGAGCGTGGACTTGTAGAGGTGCAGGTCGAAGTCGCCATAGTCGGTCGGCATTTTGATGACCTCGACGCGTTCCACGAGGCGCTCGCTGCGGCGGCGGAACTTGATGAGGTCCTCGATGGTGCAGACCTTAAGCCCGTGCTTCTTGGCGAACTTCCGGAGGTGCGGCAGGCGGGCCATGGTGCCGTTGTCGTTCACGATCTCGGCGATGACCCCGGCGGGACGAAGACCGGCCAGGCGAGCGAGATCGATCGCGGCTTCGGTATGGCCGGCACGTTGCAGCACGCCACCCTGGCGATACCGAAGCGGAAAAATGTGGCCGGGCCGGACGAGGTCGTTGGGCCGGGTTTTTGGATCCGACAAGAGGCGAATAGTGCGGGCGCGGTCGGCGGCGGAGATGCCGGTGGTGACTCCCTGCGCTGCGTCCACGGAGATCGTGTAGGCGGTGCGCATCCGCTCCATGTTCTGCTGGATCATCAGTGGCAGGTCGAGGCGGTCCAAGTTGGCGCCCTCCATGGGAACGCAGAGCACTCCGGACGTATGCCGCACCATGAACCCGATCTTCTGGGCCGTGGCTTTTTCGGCGGCCATGACGAGGTCGCCCTCGTTTTCCCGGTCGGCGTCGTCGACGACTACGATCATCCTCCCACGGCGGATGTCGTTGATGCCGGATTCGATGGGATCGACGCTGTTCTTCATTGCTGGGCGGAAGTTAGCCCGGAAGCGTTGCGGGGCCAGAGCGAAACCCGTTCAGTAACGGAAACGGGGACTAGAGGTGCGGAATCAGCTCGGACACGTCGACCTCGAAGCCTTCGAGGACGGTGGACCGAAGCGAACCCTGCTTGGCCGCGACGGAAATGAGGTCGTAATCCTGGCCATTGAGAACGAGCACTTCGACGGCGGCATTGCCAGGATCGACGACCCAGAATTCACCGATGCCAAAACGGCTGTAGAGCCGGCGCTTCTTGTAGCGGTCGACCCCGATGGTCGAAAGGGAGACTACTTCAACCACCAGACTGGGAACACCCACGATCGATTGCTTTCCGATCGTCCCCAACGAGGAACGGCCCACGAACGTAAGATCGGGTTGGACGATGTTTTCGGAGTCGAGGACGACGTCGATCGGCGACGGCAGCAACTGGCCCAAGCTGCGGGTCTTGATGTAGGCGCCGAGGCTCAGGGTCAATTCCCGGATCCACGCCTGATGCTGGGTGTCCGGACCGGGAAGCATCAGCAACTCGCCGTCGATGACCTCGTAGCGCTGGTTATCTCCGAGAGTATGATACTCATCGTAAGACCAGCGCTTCTTTTTGGGATTGGAAGCAGTCTGAACCAGCACGGCTTCCTTTCTTATCAGCCAAGCGTTGCGAAACAATCCCAATCTTCAACATCAGCTCCGACCGACGCGTTTATTCGCTTCAGGTTCCGAGAGGCGACGTCCCGATCGTGCCGGTGATTTCTTCGACGTAGCCATGCGCGGAAACCGCCTTGAGATGAAGCCTGACCCGTTCGAGACGGCCCTCGATGTCTAGCCGGCGCGATTCGTCGGCGTAGTTCGGTTTTGCGAGGAACTGGCCGAGGTAACCCTGGTGACGTTGCCACAGGGCCAACTCGCGTGAGCGTCGCGTTTCGAGCCTTGCGCGATACCAGTCGCTGGCGAGCAGGGACTCACGGGTAAACAGGCTGCGGAACTCCGCGGAGTCCAACCTGTGATCCCCGGTTTCCTCGTCTCGCATGATGTCGAGGAGCGCCTTCAACGGAGGGCACGCGAGGTTGATGCTCCCGTCGTTGAAGTAGTGCATCGCGACACGGCGCTGGGTGGAGACGATGACGTCCATGCCGTCAGCGAAGAGTCCCATTTCCTGAAGCTCCGGACGCAGCATCTCCGGCGTGAAAACGACATGCGGATGGTAGAAGACGCGTCCGAAGAAGGCGCGGACGAACCGGGCCGTGATCCGGTTGCCGAGGCGGCTGGAGAGAACCTTGTTCCCGTTGAACTCCATGTCCGGGACCTTCTCAAGGTAACCTTCCGCCAGAAGGAACTTCGGATCGCGTTCCTTGGGCGACATGCGGCACCACACCTCGGGCACCAGAAGACTGATGTCGTGGTCGACGCGGCATTTCGGACCGACGTAACCGGCCGCAGTGACGAAGCCTTCATGGCCGGTAAGGATCCAGCTCACGAGGGCGTCGTTGAGGTCGAGGATCGGCGGCAGCGCATTGAACGGTCCCTTGGTCAACGCGCCTTCGGAACCGGCACCCGTCGTGGAAGGCGACTTGCCGGTCATCGAGCAGATGAACTCGAGGAACAGCTCGGGCAGTTCCAGATGATGGATCGGGTTGAAGACGGCCAGCGAGGGAACGCCAGCCGAGAGATCGGGCGGGTTGTTCCGGCGTCCGGGAAGGACGGCGTTAACCGGGGTCAACACCGGCTTGCCAGTGGGAATCTTCCGGCGAAGGCGAAGGCCGACTTCGGCAAGGTGGACCTCCCTCGGCATCAGCAGATCGGGCCGGGTCTGAAGGTAGCGCGGATTCTTGGTCGGCTTGCCGTCGACGATGCGATGACGGGCATTGCACACCAGATAGGAGGGTCCGGTGGTGGCCGTGGCGGCTTCGAGGATCAGCTTGGACATGGGCTCCGAAAACCGGACGAACGAGATCGCGTCATCGACGAGATCGCCCGCGTCGTTCTGGTTCAAGGGCGCGTAGTTCGAAAAGAAGTTGCCGGGCCTCGCCATGTCCAATTCGGTCTGTTTGTCATAGCCCGGGTTAATGGCGTCGTCGGGGCGTTGGAAGAGCCGGTTCTCCGTATTCTTCACGAACTTCACCGAAGCGTGGTGCGCATACTCCGGGTTGAGATTCTCGAGCTTGTTCGTCGGAACGACGACCGACGCGGTGATGTCGTCCTCCATCTGGAGCTTGGCTCCGGGATGGAAGTCTTTGCGCATGCCGAAGACCCGCCACGAACCATCCTCGTCGTAGCCGACCCGCAGATGGTTCGAGATCAGTTTGCGACCGTCGCACTTCAGTTCGTTGGCCGGAGTGCCGTTGATCGCATCGACTCCGAAATGCTTCCGCCAGCCATCGCCCCACGCGGGCTTGTAGTAGCGCTTCACCACGAAAACCAGCTCCTTGATGTGCGGCGGAATGGTCCGGAGCCATGAATCGAATTCGTCGTTGTAGTCGATGGAACTCGGCGTGAGCAGCTTGATCACGGAACCCAAAGATCGTTCCGGGTTGAGGATCGTCCGGCTATCAGGGCTCTGCCGTGCCAGATCCCGAAACCGACCCGAGTAGTCGCGGTTAATGATGGCCTCGACCTGGTCGAAATCATGTTCGAAGTCGGCCACGAAAACGGGTCCTTGGATGATGGCGTCGCTCAACGCCTTCGAAATCTCGGACTTGCCGCCACCCGAGACGGTGCAGGGTTTGTGGCACACGGTCGGTTCAGCCACCGTGCCGACCAGACGCCACGAGCGATCGCCCGGGGGCTTTTCCATGTGGAGGCGATAGCCCGAGGGCCGCACGTAGTTCTTTCCTGGAAGGAGCTTGATGGACTGCTCCTTGCCATCGCGCTCCCAGGTGATCCGCAGCTTCCGCATGTCGAACGCCGCGTGACCGGGCACGTAGAGAATCTCGGGGAACTTACGGTCGATGGCGTAACCCTCCGGCTGCACGTGCATCAAGTCGCCGTGCCGCTCGACCATCTCCGCGAACGAGTAGCCCAACTTCGGCATGTGCACGTCGCCGCTGAACTCCTCGCCGAGATCGTAGCTCGGAAACACCATGGCTCCGCCGGCGTGTTCTTCCTCGACCATTCCCATGAGGTTGGCCGCAAAACTGATCTGGGTTTTGACCTCCTTCTTGCAGTAGCCGAAGTAGTTGTCGGCGATGATCGTTACCACGACGCCCTTCTCGTCGCGGGCCGTCAGTTTGAAGGCGCTTCCACCGTTGTAGATGTCCTCATCGCTCTTCCAGCACATGCCGTCGGCGCGTTGCCGTTCCGTCGCCTTGTCAAAGTGCGGCAGGCCCACGGCCTTCTTGGTCACACCGACAAGGTGCGGAGCCAGGATGATGCAGCCCGTGTGGCCGGACCAATGATCCACATCGAGTCCGGAGTCGTTCTCGGGCAGGAACGGATCGCCCGCGTTGCCGAAGATGGTTTCGACGAAGTCGAGATTGCTGACCAGGTTGCCGGGCGCAAAAAACCGGATCTCGCTGCGCTTCTCCTCGCAGTAGCCGGGAACTTCCGGACACACGATCGGCCGGATCATCAGCGACACGAAACACTCGGCATGGTCCGCCTGGCTGGCGGTGATCGGCAGGCGCATCAGCTCGCGCGGAGGATTTAGCGCAACGGCCAACATTTTGCCGAAGGTCGCAAGTGGAACGGCCAGCTTGTCGTCGGGTATCGGAAGGCCGCCTTCCGCCACGTGGAAAACCCCGGCCGTCGTGCGACGGTCCTTGGCCGGATTGTGCAGCACGCCGTTCCGGACACGGTAGGAGCTGATGATGTCGGAAACGAACTTGTCCTGGTCCGGCGGCAGCGACAGCTCACGGGCCAGGCCGGGCATGTCGAGGATGAAGGTCGTCGACGGCAGCTTGGCCGGTGCGCAGACGTCGTAGAGGTAGTCGTTCAACCACTGCTGGATCCGCCAGTCGGCCGGGCAAAGGTAGTTCGCCAGAAGGCGGTTCGTCTCGCGATTACGGGCCAGCAACTGGCCGGAAGCCTGTTGCAGCGGCCCGGGCGGCACCGAATGCAATGCTGGAAGTCCGAGCAACGCGAGTCGGAGGTTGATCGACTGGAGCAGGGTGAGCTGCGTTTCCGATACGGACATGGCTGGCGTCGAAATCATCGTGGGGAGCCGGGGCAGGGAAATCGCCTCCGACACGCGGATGCTAGAAAGCATTCCCGCGGTTCTCCAACTGGAATCGCGACCCTGAGGGAAGAATTAGCAGGCGCCTCATCCACCGTGCGGCTGTATAATCGCGCCTTCATCTCCTTTGCCATTCGTAAATCCACGCGCCAGGGCCATTCGGCTTCTAATCCGTCGACCAACGCGGGACCCTCAATTGCATGAACTGGCTGGCCCACTTCGCACTTTCGCCGTTGGACGATCGCGTCCTCATGGGCAACTGGCTGGCGGATCTGTTCGGTCGGTCGCGACTCGAATTGATCGGTGATCCGAAACTCAGGCACGGGCTGTCGCTGCACACGCTCATCGACACTGCGACAGACCGACATCCCCGCATGCTGGCGGCAAGGGCGGACATGCCCGCGGAGCTTCGCCGCACCGGAGGCATCGTGCTCGACGTCGTGTGGGACCATTTCCTCTCCATCGAATTCCAAGAGCGAACCGGCCGGCCGCAGGCACCTTTCGTTGCTGAGGTTCTCTCCGGACTGGAGAGGGCGCTGGCAGTGGCTCCCGACGGGACCGAAGCCATCCTGATCCGGATGCGGGACGAGAACTGGCTCGGATCCTACTCAAGCATTGAAGGAGTAGAACTGACCCTGACCCGCATTGGCCGGCGGCTCAGTCCGCAGGCGCGCGCAAAGCTCTCCCCTCAGTTGGCTTCGGCCTATCTCCAGGCCACAAGCCCGCGACTACGGGAAGACTTCGACGCGATATGGCGGGACGTATCGGCCACGGTGACCCGCTCCGGATTGGGAGCCGTTCAAGCAGGGCAACCCAGACTTTGCGAATCCTCGTTGCACGGTCCATAATCTAACTACAGCCGGTAGCGAGCAGAACGTTGAAACCTTTCGGGCAGCACCGGGTTTTCCTCCAACCATGAAGATGATTTCTTCCACGACACTCCGCACCGGACTTGGCCTCCTGGGCCTGTCCCTGACACTCAACGTGCTCGCCGCCGACCCCAAGAAAGACGTCATCGAGAAGACGTTCGCGTTGCCTGGATCCGGCAAACTTGTCGCCACCGTTGAGTCGGGTTCCCTGACCGTTTCCGGCAGTGATACGAAAGCCATCACGGTCAAGGTCACGCGGGACGCGGAGAACGCCAGCGAGTCGGAGGCGGCCAATCTGTTGAAGGACTACCAGGTCACGATCACCCAGGACGGAACCACCGTCCGGGCCGAGGGTAAGGCGCCGCGGTCGCAAGGCTGGGGCTGGAACAAGCCTCGGCTAAAGGTGAAGTTCGAGATCTCGGTCCCACGGAAGACCGAAGCCGAACTCTCGGTTTCTGGGGGCAACGCCAAAGTCGATGATTTGGCCGGCACCATTTCCATGAAGACCGCAGGCGGATCTATTGCGGCCAACAAACTCGCGGGCACCGTGTCTCTCCAGACCAGCGGCGGTTCTGTCCAAGCCGAGGCCATTGCCGGAGACCTTTCCGTCAAAACCGCCGGAGGAAGCATCGGACTAAAGGTCATCGAAGGCGGGAAGATCGACGCAGCGACCAGCGGCGGCTCGATCGCGATCACCGGTGCATCCGGCAAATTCGACCTCCGCACCGCCGGTGGGAACATCAAACTCAAGCAAGGCAAAGGCACCGTCGAAGCCGCCACGTCCGGCGGCAACATCACCCTGGAGCTCACCGAATCCCCCAAGGAGTCCATGAGCTTAAAGACCGCCGGAGGGAACATCAGCCTGAAACTTCCGGGAACCACCTCAGTCAACCTCGATGCCACGGCCTCGGGCGGCAACGTGACGTGCGATCTACCGGTCACGATGCAGGGAAAGGCCAAAAGCCATTCCATCGTCGGCAAAATGGGTGAAGGCGGCCCCGAGTTGAAACTTCGCACATCGGGCGGCAACATCCGCATCGGCAAGAACTGAGCGAAACGCCCCCGGACCACTTGGCACCGGCGCCACGTCTGGATAAACCGGCGGCGTCAAATTCCCGACGCGTAGAGGAAACAAAAAGAGCCCGGCTGACCGGGCTCTTTCGTGAATCGATGGAGGTTGGCCGGGACTAGGTCGACAGTGCGCCCGCACCGGCAGTCGAAGCGCTTTGGCGGAATACAATCTTGCCCTCTTCCACAGTGACAAGGACAGGTTCGGTCTCGTGCAAGTTGCCGCGAAGGATCTCTTCGGCGAGCGGGTCCTCGAGATGGCGTTCGACCGCACGGCGCATCGGACGGGCGCCGTAGGTCGGATCGTAACCCTTCTCGACCAGGAAATCCTTGGCCTTCTCGTCGAAGGTCAGGTTGATCTTCTGGTGTTTCAGGCGATCGGAAACCTTCTGGATCTCCAGATCGAGGATCTGAAGCAGATCGGGTTTGGTCAGCGACCGGAAGACGATGATCTCGTCCATGCGGTTGAGGAACTCCGGTTTGAAAACGCGCTTGGATTCTTCGAGGATCTTCTCGCGCATCTTCTCGTAGCTCGACTCGTCCTTGATGGGCGAGAAGCCCAGGGTGGAGTTCTTCTTGATCAGCTCCGCGCCGACGTTCGACGTCATCAGGATGATGGTGTTCCGGAAATTGACCACGCGGCCCACGTTGTCGGTGAGCTTACCCTCCTCAAGGATCTGGAGGAGCATGTTCATCACATCGGGATGAGCCTTCTCGATCTCGTCGAAAAGCACGACGGAGTAGGGACGACGCCGGACCTGCTCGGTGAGCTGGCCTCCCTCCTCGAATCCGACATAGCCGGGAGGCGAGCCGATCATGCGGGAGGCGTTGTGGCGCTCCATGTATTCCGACATGTCGAGCTGGATGAGCGACTTGGAGTCGCCGAAATAGGTTTCCGCGAGGCTCTTCGCGAGCAGCGTCTTGCCAACGCCCGTGGGCCCGAGCAACGCGAACGTGCCGATCGGCCGCTTCGGATCCTTGAGATCGGCGCGCGACCGGCGAAGCGCACGGCAGAGGGCGGAGACCGCTTCCTTCTGGCCGATGACGATCTTGGCCATCTCCTCCTCGAGGCGGAGGAGCTTCTGCTTTTCGTTATTCTCGAGGCGGGTCAACGGAATGCCCGTCCACTTGGAAACGATCTGGATGATGTCCTCCTCGTCGACCGTGACGCGTTTCTCTTCGCGGTTCGTGCGCCAGCTTGTGAGAACGCTTTCGAGCTTCTCCTTCGCCTGCCGTTCCTTGTCGCGCATCGACGCGGCGCCCTCGAAGTCCTGCTCCTTGATGGCCTTCTCCTTCTTGCCCTTGATGTCCTCGATGTCGGCTTCGAGGAGTTTGACCTCAGGAGGACGGGTCATCGAAATGATGCGGGCACGGGAACCGGCCTCGTCCATCACATCGATCGCCTTGTCGGGAAGGAACCGGTCGGTGATGTAGCGCTCGGAATACTCGACCGATGCCTTGACCGCCGCGTCTGTGATGTTCGCGCGGTGATGCTCCTCATACTTGCCGCGAAGGCCCTTGAGGATGGCGATGGCATCCTCGATGGAGGGAGCCTCGACCTTGACGCTTTGGAAGCGGCGTTCGAGCGCGGCGTCCTTCTCAATGTATTTCCGGTATTCGTTGAGCGTGGTCGCGCCGACGCACTGCATCTCACCGCGCGCAAGCGCCGGCTTGATGATGTTGCTCGCGTCCATCGTGCCTTCGGCGGAACCCGCGCCGACGATCGTGTGCAATTCATCGATGAAGAGAATGACGTTCTTAGCGCGGCGGATTTCGTCCATCACTGCTTTGATGCGTTCCTCGAACTGGCCGCGATATTTCGTGCCGGCAACCATCAGGGCGAGGTCGAGCGTGACGACGCGTTTCTCGCGAAGGATCTCAGGAACGTTACCACGGGCGATTTCCTGGGCGAGCCCTTCGACGATGGCGGTCTTGCCGACACCGGCTTCGCCGAGCAGCACAGGGTTGTTCTTGGTGCGACGGCAGAGGATCTGGATGACGCGTTCGATCTCGGACTGGCGACCGATGACTGGATCCATCTCGCCCTTTTTCGCGATCTCGGTGAGATCACGGCCGAAGGCCTTCAGAGCGGGGGTCTTGACGTCTCCCTTCTTTTCACCGGCACCGGGAGGCTTCTCACCCGCACTTTCCTGCGGGATGCCCGACTGTTCTTCCTGGGCGGCGAAGTTCGGATCGAGCTCCTTCAGGATTTCCTGACGAGTCAGCTCAATGTCGACATCCAGGTTTTTGAGAACCCGTGCGGCAACACCGTCACCCTCACGCAGCAAACCAAGGAGGATATGCTCGGTGCCGACGTAGGTATGGTTGAGCGCCTTCGCTTCCTTCGCGGCAAGGGCAAGGACCTTCTTGACGCGGGGCGTGTAGGGAATGTTGCCGACCATCTTCTGGTCGGGGCCGGTGCCGACCTGTTTCTCGACTTCGAGGCGGACGGTATCCAGGTCGAGTCCCATCTTCTGCAGGACGTTCACGGCGACGCCCTGCCCCAGTTTGATCAGCCCAAGGAGCAGATGCTCCGTGCCGACAAAGTTGTGGTTAAAGCGGTCGGCTTCCTTGCGCGCAAGAGCCAGCACCTGCTGGGCCCGGGGCGTGAAATTGTTCATTGCTTCGTCGCTCATACTTCGTGTTGCAAGCTGTGCCTACTCCTGTGGTTTGTCCAGAGACGCGTCGCCGCCGCGGGCCCTGCAGTGCGGCCGCGGCACGCTGGCGAGACGTTCGCGCAGCATGTCGGCCCGTAGCAGGTCGCGCTCCTCCGGTTGCAGCTCATCCGAGAACTTCTTCCGGAGATGCGCCGGCTGGGTGACGATCGAAAGTTCATCCACCAACGCACGCTCGACTCCGGGCAGGAACCCGAGGTCATGTCCGAGCCGAAGCAACGACAGGAGGTTCATCGTCTCCTTCGACGAGATGCTGTAGGCGTTGGAAAGGATTCCGTAGGCCCGGCCAATGTGGTTGAAGAGGACCTTGGGCTTCTTCTCCAGCAGCGACTGCCGGCCGTTTTCCTCGTGCTCGATGATCTGGGCGAGAACCTTGTCGAGGCGCGCGACGATGTCGGCCTCCGATTCGCCGAGGGTCATCTGGTTGGAAACCTGGAAGATGTTCCCGAGCGCTTCTGTCCCTTCACCGTA
>Ga0163144_10020331_pt1 | contig 13282 bp, 12 predicted proteins | sample OliLak19BULKMAT1_FD_123175 | JGI IMG/M metagenome (GOLD analysis project Ga0163144, IMG submission 123175) | Freshwater microbial mat bacterial communities from Lake Vanda, McMurdo Dry Valleys, Antarctica - Oligotrophic Lake LV.19.BULKMAT1 | ecosystem: Environmental > Aquatic > Freshwater >... | reverse complement strand
TCGCCTACGCGCACATCCACTATGCCCGCAATGGATGCTTCGCGGCAAAAGCCGTGCGAACCTGATCAGACCGCCGCTTCGGGTTCATCAGGGCACGCCCCTAAACCCCTCTCCCATGAAATGGGAGAGGGGGGGCCCACGACCGAAGGTCGTGGGAGGTGAGGGTCTTGAGGCAAAGACTTACGCCTACATCCACCCTCGCCCCGCCCCAGCAAAATCAACCCGTTACAAAACACTTCCCCAAACTTGCCCCCGCCCCTCCGCACCGGGCGTACAATGAGCGCATGACAACAACCCCTCCGCCCCCGGAACATGCAATCCCGGAACGCACCGGATCGACTGCGATGTTTTTTTGCCGCCAGAACACGCGGGCACGCCAGACCGGCAACAGCCAAAGCCCTGTCAACTAAAGGAATATCTCCGTTCCCGGACAGCCGGCGCCGCTCCCGGACCGATAGAGAGTGATAAAGAATGAGAATCTTTGAGCAAAGGACGCGACAAAAACGAGAAAGATCGAGACAGAAACGGAGTGAAATGGAGACCGAAAGGGAGGGAAAGCGTGAGCTTACGCAGCCCTGCGGGCGCGGGCAGCATCGATGCGGCCCTTGATGTCCGTCAGTTCCAGAAGCGCTTCTTCGAGCCGGTCCTTGCGATCCGGTGCGGCGAACGCCCGGGCGACGCTGGCCTGCAGTTCGCGCGCCGGACTTGGCACCGCTTCGAGAACGGCGGCGGAGAGTGTCGCCGTGCCCGAGAGGACCGCCTCGATCCCCAGCTCCGCCAGGATTGTCTTGGCGCCCTTCAGCGTCATGCCGCGCTCATGCACGAGGATGCGGATGGCGCGCAGGGCGTCCATGTCCTGCGGGCGGAACATGCGGCGGCCATCGTCGCGCTTGATCGGGCGGATGTCTTTCGGGAAACGGGTTTCCCAGTAGCGCAGAACATGGGTTTCGAGGCCCAGTTCATGGGCCGCTTCACCAATCGACCGGAAGGCAGTGGACGACTTTTCGATCCGGGATTTGAGTGCGGTCATCCAGTATTCCTGTCGGGGGTTCAGTCGCGGCCGACGAGCGACTTGAGCATCGGCGACGGACGGAAGGTGACGACACGGCGGGCAGCGATGGGGGCCTCTTCGCCGGTCTTGGGATTGCGCCCTTCGCGGGCGGATTTGGAGCGGACGACGAAGTTGCCGAACCGGGCGAGCTTGACCTCTTCCTCATGCTCGAGGGCGGCGCCGATCAGTTCGAGCGTGCGGTCGAGCAGGTCTGCCGATTCCTGACGGGTGACGCCCACTTCGCGGACGATGGCATCTGTGACTTCAGCCCGGGTGACGGTCTCGTTGCTCATTTGCCCATTCGCCTTTCATGAAAGCCTAGACCCGGTATCTTAACGAATTCCTAGCGCACGCGTTAGTGAAATCTGGAACATCCGTCCACTCAGAGGCGGAAAAGGCTGGCACCCCAGGAGAAGCCGCCGCCCATGGCTTCAGACAGGATCAGGTCGCCGGGTTTGGCGCGACCCGTTCGCACGGCATGGTCGAGCGCCAGAGGAATGGAAGCAGCAGAGGTATTGGCATGCTGGTCGACGGTGATGACGACCTTCTCTTCCGGGATGTTCAGCTTCCTGGCGACCCCGTCCAGGATACGCTTGTTGGCCTGGTGGGGCACGAACCAGTCAATGTCCGCCGAAGTCAGCCCCGTCTCGGTGAGCACGGCTTCGATGGCCGCAGAAATATTGGCAACAGCATGTTTGAAGACGCGGTTTCCTTCCATCCGGACATGGCCGATCGTGCCGGTGGAGCTGACGCCGCCATCGACATAGAGCAGGTCAGACTTCGTGCCATCGGTGCGGATATGGTGGGTGATGATGCCTTCATCGGCGGCGAACTCGCCCTCGCGCACTTCGATCACCACCGCGCCGCCGCCATCCCCGAACAGCACGCAGGTGCCCCGATCCGACCAGTCGATGATGCGGGTAAACGTCTCGGCGCCGATCACCAGCGCCCGCTGGAACAGGCCCTGCTTGAGCATCGAGTCTGCGGTCGCCAAAGCGAACAGGAAGCCCGAGCAGACCGCCTGAACGTCAAAGGCAGCGCCGTGCGTGAGGCCGAGCTTGGCCTGCACGGCAGTTGCCGTAGCGGGAAAGGTGCGATCCGGCGTCGTGGTGGCCAGCACGATCAGGTCGATGTCCTTGGCCTCGATGCCAGCAGCGGCCAAAGCGCGGCGCGCGGCGGCGGTGGCGATATCGGAGGTCAGCTCGCCATCCGCCGCGACATGGCGCTGGCGGATGCCGGTGCGTTCCTGGATCCACGCGTCGGAGGTCTCGACCATTTCGGCGAGCTCCTTATTGGTGAGCACGCGTTCGGGCAGATAGCTTCCGGTTCCGAGAATAAAACTGCGCCGCGCCATCCTCATTCTTCCTTTCGATCCCGCGTGCCGCCTTCAGGCTGCGACGCCGCCGGTTCCAATTTTTGCGAGGTTCGCTGCGATCTCTCCCTGGAAATCGCTGGCCGCCAGATCCGCCGCCATTTCACACGCCCGGGCGAAGCCGCGCGCATCGGCGCTGCCATGGCTCTTGACGGAAATGCCGCCAAGGCCGAGCAAGACGCCGCCGTTCACGTTGCTGGGATCCATCAGCGATTTGAGGCGCTTCAAGCCGTTCATCGCAAGCACAGCGCCAGCTTTCGACATCAAACTTTCCGTGAATGCCTCCCGCATGTGGCTGGCCAGCATCCGGGCGACACCTTCGCCTGTTTTCAGGGCAACGTTGCCGGTGAAGCCATCCGTGACGACGACGTCCACCATGCCCATCGAGATATCATCCCCTTCGATGAAACCACGATAATCCAGATCAAGTCCGGCCGCGCGCAGCCATTCATGCGCCTCGCGCACTTCCTCATGGCCCTTCATTTCTTCCGAGCCGATATTCAGCAGACCAACACTCGGCCGCTCGATGCCCAACGTGGCGCGGGCAAAGGCCTCGCCCATGATGGCGAAGCTGACGAGTTGCTGGGCATCGGCCTCGACATTGGCGCCGACATCCAGGACCACCGTGCGCCCGCGCAGCGTCGGCCAGACGGCCGTCATCGCCGGGCGGTGCACCCCGTCCATCTTGCGCAGGATCAGCATCGACATGGCCATCAGCGCGCCGGTATTGCCCGCCGAAACCGAAGCCCCCGCCTTGCCGTCCCGGATCGCCTCGACGGCGTTCCACATCGACGTGCCCTTGCCGCGGCGCAGGGCCTGGCTGGGTTTCATGTCGCTGGTTATCTTTTCGGCGGCATGAACCAGCGTGGCGCGGGCTTCCAGAACGCCATGCCCAGCCATCAGCGGCGCGAGCAGCGCTTCGTCGCCGTGCAGCAGCGCCTTCATGGCCGGCCGGCTTTCCAGGAACTCCGCGACCCCTTCGACGACGAAGCGCGGGGCATTGTCTCCGCCCATGGCGTCTATTGAAAGCGTCTGCGAGGGGTTCATCCGGTCCTGTGCCTGCATGAGTGGCCAGATTCTACGTTTTGGCGTGGTTTAAGCGTCGCCGGGGGGCAAGGCAACGGGCCAGATGCGGCTGCATATCAGTGTTGAGCGGCGCCCTGCCCCATGGATGCGCCGATCCAGTTGAGCCGGCCGAGCAGGATTTCGGCATCCGGTTGCTCTGCGAGATGGGCGTTGAGCGCCAGAACCGATGCGGACAGTGCGCCCACGCGATCCGGATGGGCAACCCCGTTGCGGCGCAGGATGACGTCGACCGGCTCCGCGCCGGCGGCACCTGTCAGCGCCGCAAACAGAGCCTTTCCAAGTCCGGCATGGCCCTGTGCCAGCTTGCGGACTTTCCGGGCGATCGACGCATCCCCGACCCCCTTTTCCCGGTAGGCCGCATCGAACCCGTCGAGAACCAGGTCAGCCAGCCGGACGATCAGCCGAGCCGCCTCCGGTCCTTCGATCCGGCTCAGGCGGGCGCAGGCCAGACTGGTCAGAACCGTGACCATTCCGGCCCGTCCCTCAAACGTATCCGGCACACCGCCGGAGAGGTAGTAATCCGGCTCCAGCGCATGGCGCAGCAGGCAGCGATAGGCCTCCGCTGCAGCCTTCCGCCGCGCCGAACGGCGCTGGAACCAGTTACCCGAAAATGCCGTCAAGGGTGTACTCCCATGCTTGCCAACCCCGGTTACCTGCCGCTAATTCGTTGGTCAAACCGGATCCGGAGTGACTCCATGCGTAAAAGTGCCATCCTAGCGGTCAGCCTGCTCGCGCTGCCCCTGACGGCGTGCCTTACGCCCGCTCGCGATTTCCACGGTTACATTCCGGACGAGGTTCAGCCTTACGACATCAAGCCGGGTGAAGATACACGCTCGTCCGTCACGGCGCAGCTCGGCTCGCCCTCGACCAAAGGCCTGTTCGACACTAACACCTGGTTCTATATTTCCGACGTGCAGGAGCGCCTGGCATTCTACAAGCCGAAGGTTGCCGAACGCGTGATTACCGCCATCCGGTTCAGCGAAGACGACAAGGTGGATGAAGTGCTGCGCTATGCAGCGGCGGATGGCCAGGTCATCAGCTACGCAGCACGCGAGACCTCGACGCGCGGCCGCGAACTCGGCCTCTGGGAGCAGATCTTCGGCACAGTCGGCACCGTGCGCCTGCCGAACTCCGACGAAGCGACGCCGGGCAACCCGACGGGCCGGCAAGGCCAATAGGACCTGCCCCTTCCATCAAGCCCCAAATGAAAAGCCCCGGAACCTGAGTTCCGGGGCTTTCGTTTTGATCCGTATCCGGATGACTAGTGGCCAGCCAGTACCGCGAGCATCAAGAGCGCCACGATATTGGTGATCTTGATCATCGGGTTCACGGCCGGGCCGGAAGTGTCCTTGTAGGGGTCACCGACCGTATCGCCCGTGATGGCAGCTTTGTGGGCCTCGGAGCCCTTGCCGCCATGGTGGCCGTCTTCGATGTACTTCTTCGCATTGTCCCATGCGCCGCCGCCCGAGGTCATCGAGATGGCCACGAACAGGCCGGTCACGATCACGCCGAGAAGCATGGCGCCCACCGAGGCAAGCGCCGCGCCCGAACCGGCGATCAGGTAGATCGCGATGAAGAGCACGATCGGCGACAGCACCGGAAGCAGCGACGGAACGATCATTTCCTTGATCGCAGCTTGCGTCAGCATGTCCACGGCGCGGCCATAGTCCGGCTTCTCCGTGCCCAGCATGATGCCCGGCTTTTCGCGGAACTGGCGGCGGACTTCCTCCACCACCGACTGGGCTGCACGGCCGACGGCCATCATCGACATGCCGCCGAACACGAAGGGCAGAAGCCCGCCGAACAGCAGGCCGACCACGACGTAGGGGTTGGCAATCGAGAAATCGACCGAGACGTTGTAGAAGAACGAACCTTCGACAGCCCGTGCCGAGAAGTATTTCAGGTCTTCTGAATACGCCGCAAACAGCACGAGCGCGCCGAGGCCAGCCGAACCAATGGCGTAGCCTTTCGTGACGGCTTTGGTCGTGTTGCCGACAGCGTCGAGCGCATCGGTCGTCTTGCGGACTTCCGAGGGAAGCTCTGCCATTTCGGCAATGCCGCCCGCGTTGTCCGTCACCGGTCCGAAAGCATCGAGCGCAACGATCATGCCGGCAACGCCGAGCATGGTGGTGGTGGCGATCGCGATGCCATAGAGGCCGGCGAGGTTGTAGGTCAGCAGGATGCCGCCGATGATGATCAGCGCCGGAAGCGCGGTGGCTTCGAGCGAGACGGCCAGGCCCTGGATGACGTTCGTGCCGTGACCCGACTCGGACGCTTTCGCGATCGAGCGGACGGGACGGTACTTGGTCTCCGTGTAGTAGGCCGTGACGACGACGATCAGCAGCGTCACGAAGAGACCTGCCACACCGCAGGCAAACAGCTTCCAGCCGGTGATGTCGGCAGGTTCGCCGGTGACCGGATTGACGAGGCCAAGCAAGGCGCCGGCGCCGTCAAGCGTACCGTTTAGGCCGCCCGGAAGGACGGTTTCGAGGGCAATCGCAAGACCGCCGACGGAGAGAACGCCGGTGACGATGAGCGCCTTGTAGAGCGCGCCCATGATGTCCGTGGAGCCCTTCGACAGGGTGGCAAAGAAGGTGCCAATGATCGAGGTGACGATGCAGACCGCGCCGATGGCGAGGGGCAGCATCATGATTTCGCCGATGTACGGCGTCGCTGCGAAGTAGATGCCGCCGAGGACCATCGTGGCGACGAGCGTCACGGCGTAGGTCTCAAACAGGTCCGCTGCCATGCCGGCGCAGTCGCCGACGTTGTCGCCGACGTTATCGGCGATGGTGGCGGGGTTGCGTGGATCATCTTCCGGGATGCCGGCTTCGACCTTGCCGACCATGTCGCCGCCGACATCCGCACCCTTGGTGAAGATACCGCCGCCGAGACGGGCGAAGATCGAGATCAGCGAGGCGCCGAAACCGAGCGACACGAGCGCGTCGATGATTTCGCGTTTCTGGCCTTCGTCTGTCAGGGCGAGGCCGAGCGGGCCGGTCAGCAGGCCGTAATAGCCAACGATCCCCAGGAGGGCGAGACCAACCACGAGCATGCCGGTGACGGCGCCCGATTTGAAGGCCATCTGCAGGCCTTCATTGAGGCCCTTGCGGGAGGCTTCCGTGGTGCGCACGTTGGCCCGCACGGAGACGAGCATGCCGATGAAACCCGCGAGGCCCGAAAGCACGGCGCCAATCAGGAAGCCGAGCGTAGCCTTCCAGCCGAGCAGGAAGAACAAGAGAACAGCCACGCCCGCGCCGACCATGGCGATGGTGCGATATTGACGGCTGAGATACGCGTTGGCGCCTTCCTGGATCGCCTGAGCGATCTCGATCATGCGCGGATTGCCCGAGGGCGCTTTCATGATGGATGTGATCTGCCAGTAGCCATAGGCAACCGACAGGAAGCCCGCTCCAAGCGCGAGTAAGTACCAAGTCATTGGCTTTCCTTCCTAACCCCTAATGCCAGTCAGCCTTGCGAAGGCAGGGCTGCGGCGTCTTATATTGACGGTTCTGCCTGCCAGCCGCCCCTCCGGGGTGCAACTTGCCTCACTTTATGGGCGAGTGACGGACGTTCCGATACTAGCCATGCTGGTAGGCGACGGTTTCCGGGAGGTTAACGAGGCGGCTTTCGTGGGTCACGGACAGGCCCGGCTCCGCCCGGATTCGCCCGATGAGCGAAATGCGGATGCCCAGCGACTTCGCGTCCTGCAGCAGGCTGGCCGCGTTTTCGGGGCGCGCTGAAAACAGCAGCTGGTAGTCATCGCCCCAGATCGCCAGATCGAGCATTTCGGCCAGGCTGGCCGCGCCGCCGGCGAAGGGCACTGATTCGAGGGCAATCTCGGCCCCGCCGCCAGAGGCTTCGGCCAGAGTCCGGGAGTCGCCGAGAAGGCCGTCGGATACATCCATCGCGGCTGAGGCATGGCGGCCCAGAAAGCCCGCCGCTGCAAGGGGTGGCAATTCAGGGACAAGCAGGCTCGCGATCCAGGGACTTGCCTCGCCTGCCGCCCGCGCCAGGAAACCGCGCCGGGGGCCGCCGATCTCGCCGGTCACCCAAAGGTCGTCACCCGGCGCGGCGCCGCCCCGCCGGACCGGTCCAGCGCCGAGGCAGCGGCCGGTCAGCGTCAGCGACAGGAAAAGGCCGCCGGGGCTGGTGACGGTGTCGCCGCCGATCAGTGACGCGCCCCAGACCGCGAGTTCCTCGCCAAAAGCGGCGGCGAAGGCCGCAAGCTCTGCTTCCGTCCGGCTGCGCGGCCAACCGAGCGTCAGCAGTGCCTCTGCCGGCTGCGCGCCACTGGCCAGAATGTCGGACACGTTTACGCGCACGAGCTTGCGCGCGATGGTATCGATGGGGTCAGTGTCGAGGAAGTGCACGCTTTCGACCATGGCGTCTGTCGTGATCACGACCGGCCCGGCGGCCGCAGACAGCTCAGCCGTGTCATCGGCCAGCCGGGCAGCGCCGGGCGACGACGCAAGGGGGGCGAAGTAGCGGTTGATCCAGTCGCGTTCAGCCATCGCGGCGCACCGGACCCGGAAGAGGCCTAAAGCCCCTCACGGCCAATCGCGTAGAACCGGTCGCGGCGTTGCCGGCGGAGTTCCACCGGCGTCAGGCCCTCGAGATCGCGCAGCGCGGCGTCCAGCGCCTTGGCGGCGGAGGCCATGGCGCGTTGCGGATCGCGGTGCGCGCCGCCGACAGGCTCTTTCACGATGCTGTCGACGATCTTGTGTTTCAGCAGGTCCGGGCCCGTGATGCCCATCGACTGGGCGGCCTCGTTGGCTTTCGACGAGTCGCGGTAGAGGATCGACGCGCAGCCCTCCGGCGAGATCACCGAATAGATCGCGTACTCCATCATCAGTACACGGTTGGCCGCCGCAATGCCGATGGCGCCGCCGGACATGCCTTCACCGATCACCAGCGTGACAAACGGGACGCCGAGCGACAACCCCCGCTGCGTGCCGCGCGCAATCGCTTCGGCCTGACCGCGCTCCTCGCCGCCCTTGCCGGGATAGGCGCCGGCGGTATCCGGGAAACTGAGCACCGGCATGTTGAACTTCTCGGCCAGGTCCATCAGGCGCACGGCCTTCCGGTAGCCTTCCGGGTGCGCCATGCCGAAATTGTGCTTCAGGCGCTTCTCGGTCGTGCGGCCTTTCTCATGGCCCATGATGACGACCGAGCGGCCACGGAACCGGGCAAGCCCGCCGATGATCGCTTCGTCATTGCCGAAATGCCGGTCGCCGGCGAGTTCTTCGAACTCCTCGAAGATAGAGCCGATGAAATCCGAGAAGTGAGGCCGGTCGGGATGGCGCGCCACCTGGGTGATACGCCAGGCGTCGAGATCGGAATAGATCTGCTTCAGCTGCTTGGCCGATTTGGTCTTCAGCTTGGTCAACTCGTCGGTGATCGACGGACCGTCCTTGCGCGCCGCAAGGGCTTCCAGTTCGGCGATCTTGGAATCGAGTTCGGCGATCGGTTTTTCGAATTCGAGATAGGTTGCCATGCGCGTTCCCTAGCAATCTGGCCGCGCTTCGCCTAGCCCGTCATGACGGAAGGCTTCTCCCCAGCATCACGACCGCTGGAAGCGTCAGCACACCCAGAAGCACCGGAAAAACAAAGAAAATCAAGGGCAATGTCAGCTTGGCGGGCAGCGCCATGGCTTTTTCCTCGGCATAAAGGATGCGGCGCTGGCGCATGTCGGCGGAAAAAACACGCAGGGTCTGGCCGAGGCTCGTGCCCATTTCCTCGGCCTGGCGCAGCATCGTGGCGAGCGAGCCCGCCTCTTCCAGCGCCAGCCGGTCCGCGAAGGCCCGCCAGGCCGTCTTGCGCGCCCGGCCCGCCCGCAGCTCCAGCGAAAGCGTGCGCATGTGCACCGCGATTATGGGATGGCGCAGTTCCAGTTCCTCGCCCACCCGCTGGACCGACGCATCAAGGCTGAGCCCAGCTTCAACGCAGGCAACCATCAGGTCCATCATGTCCGGGAAGCCGAGCGAAGCGGCCTGTTTGCGCTTCTTGATCTGCGCATCAAGGAACATGCCCGGCGCAGCGAGACCTAAAAGCACCAGAAGGATGGAGGCACCCACGGGGGCGTATTTCGGCAAGTCGGCAAAGTAGGGCAGCGAAAAAAACAGCGCGACTTGCGGAATGACCACGCAGACAAACCGCGCCGCGAAATAGCGCGAGACGGCATTCTTCTGCGTGAAGCCCGCCAGGTTCAGCTTGCCGCGGACGGCATTGACCTCCTCGCCCTCGGTGGGCGCAGCATTGTCGGCAAGCCCCATCACGGCGCGGCCGATCACGCTGCCGCCGCGCTTGGGCTGGTCAATGGCATCCGGATTGCGCCGCGTCAGGCGGCGGCTGACATCCTCATCTGCCTTGCGGTTGCGCAGGAACGAAACGACGCCCGGAATCGCAACGAGCATCGCCAGCACGAAGAGCGCAACCGGCACCAGGGGGCCTGAGAGGAAAGGCATGCTCATCTCGCCTCCATCACATCTTGAAATTGATCATCTTGTTCATGACGATGTTGCCGATGATCATCCACACCAGAAGACCCGCGAAGCCATACTGGATCAGCGGATCATTGATCACGTTGCCGTAGAATTCCGGACGCAGCATGTGGATGGCGCCCATCACCATGAACGGCGCCGAAGTCAGGATCATCGCCGACGTGCGCCCTTCCGAAGAAGCAGCACGCACTTTCAGGCGCATGGTCTGCCGTCCACGGATGGTATCGGTGTTCGACTTCAGCAGCTCGGTGAGATTGCCGCCAGTCTTTTCCTGCAGACGCACCGTGGCCGCGAACAGCTCGACATCCGGGTCGCCGGCCCGCTCCGCCATCCGCTGCACCGCGTTGGTCAGCGACATGCCGTAAGACACCTCATCCGCCGTCATCCCGAACTCCGTGCCGATCGGATCCGGCATCTCGCGCGCCACCAGCGCCACCGCCGTCGCCACCGGGTGCCCGGCCTCAAGGCTCCGGCAGACGATCTGCAGCGCGTCCGGCAGCTGCGCCGCCAGCTTCTTGGCGCGCTGCCCGGCGAGATGCTGGATCACCACGAGGGGGGAAAGCACGAACGCCGCCAAGTAAACCGGAATGGCAACCCACAGCCCGGCCGCATAATACCAAGCCGCCCCGGCCGGGATCAACGACCCCGCCGCCGACATGGCGATCCATTTCGCCGGTTCAAACTTCAGCCCTGACCGGACGATCAGCTGGTTCAGCCAGCGCAGCGACATCGCGAGATTGCCCTCGCGGTCCAGCCCCCGGCTCTTGCGCAGTTCGATCATCGCTTCATTGTGTGTCGCATACCGCTCCTTGAACTGCAGCCGGCGATTGACGGTGCGCTGGGTCTGCGCGTTCGAGACAAGTCCGAGTACGGACTGGATGGCCATGAACACGGCGCCCATCGCCATGATTGCCGGGATGATCAGCGAGGCATCGAAGCTCAGGAGGTCTGTCAGGCCCGGCACGGTTATGCGCCCCGATCAGAACTTGCTTGACGGATCGAAAAGACCCGCCGGCATGAACACGCCCCGCCGCTCCATTTCGTCGAGGAATTTGGGGCGAAGGCCTGTCGCCACGAAATGTCCCTGCACCTTGCCATTCTCGGCCGTACCCGTGCGCTCGAACCGGAAGATTTCCTGCAGCTGGACGACCGAGCCCTCCATGCCCGTGATCTCGGCTATCGAGACGACCTTGCGCGAGCCGTCCGACAGGCGCGTCGCCTGAACGATGAAGTTCACAGCCGAAGCAATCTGCCCACGGATCGCTTCCTCAGAAATCTTCATGCCGCCCATCATCACCATCTGCTCAAGACGCGTCAGCGCGTCGCGCGGATTGTTGGCGTGGATCGTCGCCATCGAGCCTTCGTGGCCGGTGTTCATGGCCTGCAGCATGTCGAAGGCTTCTTCGGAGCGTACCTCTCCGAGGATCACCCGGTCAGGGCGCATACGCAACGCGTTCTTGACGAGTTCACGCTGGCGGATCTCGCCCTTGCCTTCGATGTTCGGCGGGCGCGTTTCCATCCGTGCGACGTGCGGCTGCTGCAGCTGAAGTTCGGCGGCATCTTCAATCGTGATCAGGCGCTCGTCCGGATTGATCGCGGCCGACAGCGCATTCAGCAGGGTCGTCTTGCCCGAGCCTGTGCCGCCCGAGATCACTGTCGAAGCCCGGCACTTCACGGCGCCAAGGATGAAGTCAGCAACCGGTCCCGGAATGGCCCCGAAGTTCACCAGCTTCTCCATCGTCAGCGGCGATTTGGAGAATTTCCGGATGGAGACGAGCGGACCATCAATCGCAATCGGCATGACGGCGGCGTTGACACGGCTGCCATCGAGGAGGCGGGCGTCCACCAATGGCTGGCTCTCGTCCACGCGCCGGCCCACCGCCGCCACGATCCGCTGCACGATGCGCAGGAGGTGGTCATTGTCCGCAAACCGCACCGGGGCGAGCTGCAGTTTTCCGTGACGCTCGACATAAACCTGGTTGCAGCCGTTGATCAGGATATCTGCGATGGAATCGTCCTTGAGCAGAGGTTCGATCGGGCCCAAACCGGTCATCTCGTCCATCACGGCGTCCGCAAACGAGGCCTCCTCCGCCGACGACAGCGCCATCTCTTCCTTGCGGATGATCTCGCCGATGATGCCGCGCACCCGGCGGCGCATCGTCTCGTCATCCATCTTGTCGAGCGCAGACAAGTCCAGTTCGTCGATCAGTTTCCCGTGCACGCGCAGCTTTGCATCGAGCAGATCGAAGACCGCTGATTCCGGCTTGTTGCGCATGTTGGAGGCCGTTCCGGCAACCGGCGCAACCGCGACAACCGGCTCTTCCTTCTTGGCGGCCGGCGTAAATCCGAAGCGGCTCATGCGCGGGCCTTCCGGGTCGATTTGGTCGACTGGGAGTTCTCGATCATGCCGTCCGGCGCGAACTTGCGAACCATACCGTCCACATCCGTCACCAGCGCACTCTTCGGTTTCACATTGGCAACCGGTTTCCCGATGTTGACCGCTGTCCGCGCAGCATCCCAATCGGATGTCACCGTCACGTCTATCTTCCGCTCAATTGCCTTCTCGGCCTGGTCTACCGGAAAGCCTGCCCGGAACTGTTTTTTCTGGAACATCCGGTTCAGCACCAGCCGGGCCTTGCTCGCCTCACCGCGCAGCACATCCACATCCCGGCACATGTCTGCGGCGGCGTGCAGGCTGGGTACGGTCAGCTCACTGACGATCACCGCCTGATCGACCGCCGACATGACCGATTTTGTCCACGGCATCATGTGGCGCGGCATGTCGAGGATGACATAGGGAAACGCGGCGCAGGCAACATCCAGCAGGCGCAGGATCGCCGCCTCGCTGGCCAACGCGTCCGCTTCCGGATTGCGCGGCGAGGCGATGATCGAGACGCCGTCCTCATGCTGCCAGCACCAGGCCGCCAGCAATCGGGCATCCAGCCGCTCGGGCGCCGCTGACAAGGCCTGCAGATCAAGCTTGGGCACAGCTTCGAGAAATGACGCCGTCATCCCATCGGCGAGGTTCAGATCGACCAGGCAGACCTTGCCGGGTCCGACGAGGCGCGCCAGCGCGAATGAGCTTTCGATCGCCAGCGTCGAGACGCCCGCCCCGCCCACCGCGCCGCGAAACGCCCAACAGACGGAATTGGCCGGGCCGCCCTTGGCTGCGGTGCGCGCTTCGGTGAGCCGCGCTGCCGTCTCCATGACATCGCCGGCATCCGCCGACACGGCGAGCACATCCCAGGCTTCCAGTTTCATCAGGGCCCG
>Ga0163144_10020330_pt1 | contig 13282 bp, 13 predicted proteins | sample OliLak19BULKMAT1_FD_123175 | JGI IMG/M metagenome (GOLD analysis project Ga0163144, IMG submission 123175) | Freshwater microbial mat bacterial communities from Lake Vanda, McMurdo Dry Valleys, Antarctica - Oligotrophic Lake LV.19.BULKMAT1 | ecosystem: Environmental > Aquatic > Freshwater >... | reverse complement strand
GCCCAGTTATCACCTTGATTTTCTATAAAATGATCGTCCATCACCAAAGCCAGGAATAGTGCCAGGAAAGAGCTTATGCAAGGAAGTTTGCGGGAAATCGATCTAAGTAGTCTAGTCAGTCTAATTGAATTTGGACAGCGCACAGGCGAGCTATTAATTGAATCCGCAGCAGGAGAGCAGTGGTTGATTTTTTTTGTGAATGGTGCGATCGCCTACGCCACAGAATCTCCATCACCAAGGTCGCGTTTAGGTGATTATCTTAGCGATCTTGCACCAGCAATTACGAACCTACCTACTTTTTCGCCAGGGCTAGACAATCTGCCCGAATATGGTCAAATTTGGACTTTGCTAGAAAAAAATCTGATCTCTAGCGCGATCGCTGCTCAAATTATTAAACAGATCATCTTAGAAGTGCTATTCGACCTGCTGCCTCTAGGGCAGGGCATATTTAGCTTTGAACAAACTACCGCCATTTCTCCTCAGTTGGTGAATGTAAGATTCAGTGATCATCAGCGCGATTTAATCAAGCAAAGGCAAATTTGGCATCAGTTTTATCCCCAAATCTATTCCCCACACCAATGCCCTCAATTGCACATTCACCCCATAAATCTGAAATTTGACCTAGCCCAAATAGATGGCAAAAACTCGCTGCGCCAACTTAGTCGTCGTACAGGAAAAAATTTAGTTGAGACCAGTCAGCAGCTAAATCAAGCTTGGGCACAGGGCGAAATTATATTGTCTCCGCTTAGCTCTAAAAATCAAAACCAAACTAAATCACATATTCGGATTGTCTGCATTGATGACAGTATTACCACCTGTCGCACTGTCGAATATATGCTGCATCACTTTGGCTATCAAGTAACAGGAATTACCAATCCCATTCGTGCCCTTAGTCTAGTATTTCAACTAAAGCCCAGTTTAATTTTTTGCGATATAGAGATGCCAGAACTAAATGGCTATGAGCTTTGCACCATGCTACGGAAATCTGCTACTTTTGCCTATACGCCGATTGTGATGCTGACGGGTAGAGATGAATTTATTGATCGAGTAAAAGCGCGCCGCGCTGGAGCTACAGAATATCTCAGCAAACCCTTTGGTGAACAGGAATTATTAGCGATCGCGGCAAGATACGATAGCTAAATTTTGTCTGTAGTTCTAAATCCTGACAGTGTAATGGCGGATTTTGTCATGAATTCAGATTTTTTGGATCAAATCCTGAGCTGGAGGCTATAATCTCACTCAATATTGTCTGGTAAAATTTATGAGTAGCGTTCTGGTTGTTGAAGACAGTCCTCCCCAAAGGGCGATGATTACCGCCTTGCTCAAAGACAATGGTTTGGAAGTAACTACCGCAAACGATGGGGTAGAAGCGCTAGATCAGCTTAAAGATTATCGTCCTGACATCGTAGTGATGGACATTGTAATGCCACGCATGAATGGTTACGAGCTTTGCCGCAAGCTGAAGAGCGACCCCAACACCAAGACCGTACCTGTAGTAATGTGCTCTACCAAAGGAGAAGATTTTGACCGTCATTGGGGGATGAAGCAAGGAGCAGATGCTTATATTTCCAAGCCTTTTCAGCCGCAAGAATTGGTAGGCACAGTCAAGCAATTGCTCAGACGTTAAATAATTCTCTTTGATGGAAGCCGAGCAACAACTTTTCAATCGGATTAAGAGTATTGGTAATTCTAGGGGGCAAATCACGCTTCCCTGTGTACCTGCTCTAGCTTCTTGCTACCTACAACAAATTCTCTCAATGTTTGAAATATTGGGAATCAAATTCAAAGAAGAACGACTTACAGACTTATCAGACCAAATTATCACCAAGTTGCAAGAGGGATATAGCGCTTCGCAACATTCGCAATTGGTAATTCGTTATCAGCCTGCAAAGCCTCCCCAAATAGGCACTCAGTTAGATATTTCGGTCGAAATTAACTCGCTCAAAAATTTCTATGAGAAGACTGTCAGCGATCACTTTGCTGACAAATTGGAAACCATGGAAACCGAGGTATTTGGTAAACATCCCAATGCCAAGGTGATTGACGTAGCCCATAAATTGGAGTCAGGAAGTCGAGTTTTAGATGTGGGAGCAGGATCTGGCAGGAATACATTGCCCCTGGCAAGAATGGGTTTAGAAGTTGATGCAATTGAATTAGCTGAAATTTTTAGCTTACAACTACAAAGTTTGAGCGATCGCCAGTCATTACCAATTAAAGTGATTCAGGCAGATATTCTCAATCCTTTGGTGCGCTTGCCTTTTGGATCTTATCAACTTGCAGTTTTGGCTGAGATTTTGCCGCATTTTCGCGATCCCGATCAGGTGAAACTCACTCTGATGAAAATGTGTGACGGAGTTGCCAAAGACGGCTTGATTCTGTTCAATACTTTTATTACGCAGTCAGATTATATTCCCACAGAGGCCGAGCGACAAGTAGCACAAGTATCTCAAGCCTTCTTTCTCACAGAAATAGAATTAACATTTTGTTTGGAGGGATTACCGTTAGAGATTTTATCTAGGGAATCAGTGTATGAATATGAAAAAGCCAATTTACCTTCAGAAGCTTTTCCTCCTTCGCCTTGGTTTGAGCTCTGGACTAGAGGGAAATTAGTATTTGACCGAGAAGAAGTAGCGATCGCTTTAGAATGGATTCTCTGTCGTCGTATTTAGTCCTCTGTATTTAGTCCTGAGGGATTGAGAAATAGTGACACTGGACTTTGCCTACATTGATTTGTTTCAACTCGGGTCCTCGGTTATCGCGTTGGGAACCATGCCAAAGAGTAAGCAATAACCCAACTTTTTTCTGCCTTCTAGTTTGGTACCGATTTCATGCAGACTTTTTAGCGTGATCCTCTCTTATAAGGCTAATTCTCTCTGGGTGAAAGAAGGAAGCCCCCCGTAATTAAGGCTTTGGGAACGGGCTAGACAGGACTCTAACCTGTGACCGATCGCTTAGAAGGCGATTGCTCTATACAGCTGAGCTACTAGCCCCATTGGATCTATCATATACTTAGAAATAAATTAAGTCAAATAAAGTAAAAAATAGCTGAAATTCATAGAATTTTGACAGATATCTGATTAGTTTGTGGGCAGCTTGTACTGAGAAACAATTTTTTTGGCATACTCAGGAATATGGGCATCAAGCTTTTGCGGATAGTTACGCTTAACATATAAATAATTGCGAATGAAGTGGGAATCAATTGAGAATCTGCCGTACTCCAGCCCTTGAGGTCCAACTTTATTTACCACAAAGCTGATTAGCCAGGCAAGCCACATGGGAATAGTAGTTGCGTTGTCATAGGCAGCAATTCCTTGTTGAACTGGGTTGTGGCGATCGCCTTTAGAAAATACCTCCTCTACTGCCAACTGATCTTGAACTAGATCCAGCATTTCTTTGCCAGTTTGATTCCGTACCACAATCCATTGCCAACCGAATGGCGCTCCCATATAACCTACAACTAGGTCAGCTAGTCCATTTACATAGTCAAAACAGGTCATACAGGAGGGAGCAAATACATCTTTAAGTTCTTTTGTATCTAAGCCAAAGAAAGGAACCAATTCTATTGAACCATCACTATGTTTGAAATGCACTTTGAAGTCCTGCATAAATTCATAATGCACAACTGTCTCAGGCGATCGGCTAGTGGTTTGGAGGAATTTCTCTAATCCCGCGCGACTAACATTATCTACACAGGGAGTTCCCAAAACATAGAGTTTTTCTAAGCCCAATTCTTTCTCTACTGTTCGCAATGCCTGAATCTGGCAACCTACACCAATCACTAGGAGGCGCTTTAGTTGGGATTTTTCAATTTGTTCTAATACAGAAAGGTTGGGAGAAAGAGTTGGTTTATTTACTCTAGCAGCAAGAATTTCTTCCCTGGTAGTAGCAATAATTGGTTTTGGAGCAAAGCGATCGCTTTGCATATTCTGCACACAGACCACACCTTCTACCAACCCTTTTTCTAGCATCTCAATCGCAATGCTAGAGACGATCCCAGTCCATTGTGCACCTTCAATTGGTTGGATCTTACGCGCTGCCATCATCTCTTGATGTACGCCAAAATAGAGTTCTTTTTCATTCTCTAAATCGCGAGATTTGCCATGAATACTCTCTTCCATTTCGCCAATATGTTGGGTGATAAAAGCACAGGCTTCTTTCACATAGTGAATATAATAAGTATCACAAAGTCCGCATTCGCTACATAGTTCTTTGGCGGGACGACGCTTGTGATTGGGAAGAGCTTTGGCACTGAAGTGAGCTTTACGGGCAAGATTGGACATAGAAATTATTAATTTGTTTTATTATCATAAGTCACGATTAGGTTTTCTATGCTGCCACGTTGATACACCAATGCGCGTCGATGTTGAGAATATCTGGAAGTTACGTTTTGCGCTTCTAGGATGAGCTTTGCCTCTAAGGGAGTAAGCGCCAGGATTTTTGCAACTTCTTCCAATCCTAACCACTGTTGTGAAATCCGATTTAGTAGTAATTCTTCATCATCTATTTCTAATATCTCAAATAATTTTTCAAGTAGCAACCAACAGGCAAGAGTGTCGGCGGCAGCCCGATGGGACTTTCCTACTTTAAAATTAAAATGTTTGACTAAGTTTGGCAGCGATCGCGATTTGAGATGGGGCAGTAATAGGCGAGACAGGATTACTGTACATAATTGAGCATCGGGGGGGCGGACAAAATTTATGCCCAGGCGACGATATTCCATTTGTACAAAGCTATAGTCAAAACTCAGATTGTGCGCAGTAAAAACCCCTTGCCTAAGATGGTCAAGATAGTCTGGCCACAAACCATCACTCGGAACGCCTCCATCTACCATTTCTTGAGAAATGCCCGTGAATCGCACAATCTCTCTAGGAACCTGGACGCTGGGATTGATCAAGTCGGTATATTGAGCAATTACGCCATCTTTGCAATTGGCATGAATCACACAGATTTCGATCGCGCGACTGCGATCGCTTACTCCGCCTGTGGTTTCTAAATCCACCACCGTAAACTGTTGATTGGCAAAACGGCGATATCGGTCAAGAATCTTTCGAGAAGTTAACATGGCTTGGGCAAAATTCTTAAAGCACAGCAAAATTCTGACACATCTAGGAATTTACACGCTAATCTAAAAGTAAAGTTACAGGCTTAAATCATGTCTACCACTCAGCAATTTACCAACTTTGACGAACTTTTGGCTAGTTCAACTCTGCCTTTGCTGGTAGACTTTTACGCGCCTTGGTGCGGGCCCTGTCAAATTATGGCAAAAGTCTTGGAGCAGGTCAGCCCCAGAGTAAAAGATAAAGCAACTATTATCAAAATCAATACGGATAACTATCCCGCTCTTGCCAGTCAATATCGAATTACGGCGCTACCTACGATGATTGTATTTAAGGATGGGCAGCCCGTAGAACGACTAGAAGGAGCAATTCCCGCTGATCAGCTCTATGATCGGCTTCAGGTATGGTTTTAGCTGGCTATCTTTAAGACATCATTCAACTTGCCACTACGAAATCCTTCAAGATCAAGTAGTACACTGGTAAAGCCAATGGAACGGAATCTAGCATTGAGTTGGTTCATCTCCACCAATTGCATAAATTCGGCTAAGTGGGCAAGAGGCAACTCAATTTTGGCAATATCTGCCTGCGATCGCACTCTTAGATCCCAATCTTTGCCCCAAGATCTGAGTTGTTGTTTGAGATAAAATTCTGCCTGACCCACTCTTTGCAGTTTTTCGAGCGTAATGCTCTCGCCGTAGGGAAATCTAGAACTAAGACAGGGCTGGGCGGGTTTATTCCACCAGGGTAACTGTAAATGTTGCGAAAGTTGGCGGATTTCGAGCTTGCCGATCTGGACTTCAGCTAGAGGCGATCGCACGCCTCGTTCTTTTGCCGCCGCGATACCTGGACGATAACCTTGTAAATCATCAGCATTTAAGCCGTCTACGATATATTCATAGCCCCATGCCTGAGCCAAGGGTCGCAGTTGCTGATAGAGTTCACTTTTACAGAAATAGCAGCGATTGATCGGGTTGGCGGCATAGTTGGGGTTCTGTAGTTCATCACCTTCAATGATTTGATGTTTGATCCCAATTGCTTGAGCCTGAAGTTTTGCTTCTTCTAAGTCAGAGGGCATCAAGGCAGGAGAGTTGGCAGTTACAGCGATCGCGCGGTTGCCTAAAAGATCAAATGCCACTTTTGCTACCAAAGTGCTATCAATCCCGCCCGAATAGGCCACCAACACCCTTTGACAATCTTGTAATACTTGGTGTAACTGTTCAAATTTGGTTTGTAAGATTGGTTCTAGCATTGTAAAGTAACGGAAATGTTGCTTTTCTTAGCATACGTCAATCCAATTTCGGCAAGCTGCCATTCTCAAACCCTGTGGTAATATCGGTGAGATTTAGGAATATCTAAATTTTGACGGGATTTTGGGTAAAATCGGTAGAAATAGTTTAGATATGTTTCAAAGGGGCGGCGATCGTTAATTTGGTAAGTATTAAGGCTAAAGTTGGCTTGAGCTAGTATCAAGAGCTAGCTATTAAAGAGTTGGTAAAGCGTTGGCTAAAAAATTGGCTAAATATGTCGGAGTATTAGGAAAGTGGTTATGAGCAAGGTGCTGATTGTCGACGACAGCGCAATGATAAGGGAAATGGTGTCGGTGCATCTCACGGATGGTGGATTCCAGGTGGTAGAAGCATTTGACGGCGCAGATGGAATTGAGAAGCTGAAGTCAGCCCAATTTGACCTAGTAATCACTGATGTGGTGATGCCGAACGTCAATGGTTACGAGTTCTGCCGTTGGGTAAAAAATAACCCTTCTACCAAGAGCCTCCCTGTCCTGATGTGTACGACTAAGTCTGAAGAATTTGACAAGTATTGGGGCATGAAGCAGGGGGCAGATGCCTATATCGTCAAACCCTATAAGCCCGAAGAACTATTGAGCATGGTTAAGAAGCTGCTCAGCGCAGTCAAAAGTTAAGTTAGTTGTTTTATTTGGGCTGTGCAGTTTGGGCTTACAAGGGTTGGGTTGGAGATTTTTATCCCAAATCGGCTAAGTCTGGCAAATATTTAGAACTTTACAGTCAAAGATTTCAGGCTGTTGAAGGCAATACCACCTTTTATCTGATTCCTGATCGCTCTATGCTTTTGCGCTGGCAGCAACAAACGCCATCAGATTTCAGATTCTGCCTCAAGCTACCCCGCGAATTTAGCCATGCTGGGCTGCTTTCACCCCATCTGCCAGGAGCAACAAATTTTTTAGAATTAGTAAAGTGCTTGGGCGATCGCTTAGCAAATGTATTCGTGCAACTGCCCCCTACCTATAGTCCTCGTAACCTAGCAGATTTACAAAATTTCCTGGGTGAGCTAGTCAAAGTTGGGATTCCGCTTGGTTTAGAAGTGCGGCACCCAGGTTGGTTTAGCGGGCCCTTTGATTTAGAACTAGAAAATTTATTGCGATCGCTAAATGTTGCCAGAGTAATTTTGGATTCTCGACCTGTTTATCATCCTAGCTTTCTAGAGCAAAATCACAACTTGAGTCAGAATCTTGCCTGCCGTAAGCCAGATTTACCACTGAGCCTGAGTGTCACCGCCGATGCGATTCTAGTCCGAGTCGTTAGCCATCCCGATCCCAGCTTAAATCAATACTTTTGGCGATTTTGGGCTAGCCAAATTCAAGCCTGGCTAAGTCTTGGTAAAACCATTTACTTTTTTGTGCATTGTCCCCAAGAAGAGCGATCGCCCCACAATGCTCGCCACTTCTATTCTTTTTTGCAAGCAGAAATTTCTACTTTGCCGCCTCTGCCTTGGGATAACTTGAGCCAGGATTCTAGTCCTGAACAACTTCAGCTTTTTTGAGTTTTAGGATTTTGGTTGCCCAATCGAATAATTCAGCGCATAACTCCAGCTTTTAAGCCTAAACCATAGCCGAGGCTGATGCTGCTCTAAATAGGGGCGCATTTTTTGCAAAAATCCAGGCAGCCATCCAGCTAAACAAGCATTACCAAAAGAGTTGAGGCTAAATTCTAAATAGCTGCGCAGCCATCTGATCATGTCCTTTGGGCCTGCCAATTGCCAAATCCAAGGGATTAAAGCGGGATTTTTCATTGCCGCAATGACTGCCAAACGGTTAAACATCCACCAACCAAGCCGATCTTTGATAAAGCGATCGCTTATTTCCATTGGTTGCTCTGCCAGAATGCCAAAAAAAGTATTGAGCATTGAGTTGATCCTTTGGGGCGGAATGAATTTACCCGTAGGCACCATCATCCCCTTAGAAAATAGCCAGGTAACCGCAATATTGCTTTGATAGGCACTGATTTGATTTAGATCGTCCGCTTTCCATAAATCATGTTTGAGTGCAAGATCCAGCAGATCAGTTAGGCGGGGTAAGTTACGCACCAGGGAACCAAACCCAGTAAAAACTAAAGGCGACTGCAAAGCCGCCGCATCACCAATTGCCACTAGCCGATCAAAAGCTATCCGCCGCGAGTTGGCATTAAGGCTAAAGTGTCCTGGGATATAACCAAAAGTGGGTTTGTGCCAAGTTAGATCCGCCATTTGACAGCGTCGATATTCAGGCAAAATCGCAAAAAAGTCTTCGTACATTTCTAGCAGTGAGCCTGGATTTTCGGCATTAACTTGATGGTAATGGAACAAATACACCGCCACCTGATCGCCTTCACCAGGGAATAGCTCCCAAATCAATTGCCTGCCGCGCGAGATATCGCCATGACTATTCAACACATCGCCATACTTGGCATCCCAGACTCCAGGCGCTAAGCCTGAAAGCACTGCTCCCACCGTGGGGCATACACTATCAAATGCCTTGCCATCATTTAGCTGCTGCGCGATCGCACTGGCAGAACCCATGGCATCAACTAGCAGTCTGGCGTGAAATTCCCTAGAATTTTTATTAATTAAATCACGCGCAATTACTTTGACGGCGCGATCGCTTACCTGAGCCTGCTCAAACTCCATATATTCAAAGATTTCACCGCCATGCGCCCTCAATTTTTCACCACAAAGTTGCAATAACTTAGAAGAGTCGATCGCGATATTCAAAACTTCAGGTGTATGTAAAATTTTTGCCTTTGCCTGGGGCGGATTGTTGCCATCAAAGAACTTATTAAAGCCATCGACATACTCTGCCGTAATCATGGTTTCAAACTCGGCCTGGCTAAATAGTCCAAACTGCACTAAGCCCTGAAACTCGGCGCGGGAAATATTCCACTCGCGATTCATCCGTCCAAAGCCCAGCCGTTCTAGTAGACAAACTTTATAACCCAACTTTGACATCATTGCTCCATGAATTGCGCCCAGAGCACCACCTACATAGATCAAGTCATATTCAGGCTCTAGCTTGAGTGCGGGCTGAGAAAATACTACTTGTTTGGGCTTTTGCGGCTGGGCGACACTTTCGCGCCATTTTTTTTCCCACCAGTACACGCGCTGTAGATCCGCTTCACCTTGATCAAATTTTTGGAAGTATGCCACTGTCAAGGGATAGCGATCGCTTAAAGCTTGAAAGATTGATTGCTGCGGTAAAATTTCTGGCGGCGGCGCATAGTTATGGGGAAAAGCGCTCTGAAGTCCGAGCGTTAAATCAGTTAAAAAACCTTGCTCACCCTTGCAGGGCAACTCTGACCAGCGAAAAGCCTTGAGATAGGTGGTGCGTTGGAGTGACCAAATGAAGATCGAGAGGATGCCTTGATCCTCATCTTGCCAAAAGATACCTTGGGCTGTGGTCTTAGTCCTACCAGAGTTAGGCAAAAGTTGATGCAGCCACTGCTTCACCGCTGTAGTATTGGCTGTGGGCACTTCTAAGTAAAGTAACTGTTTCATAGCAAACCAGGCAATTCAACCTTTATTTTGGCATAGGAAACTTGATGTATCTAATTAAACCAAGCCAGCAACCCAAATCAACTAGACTCAAACACCTATTCCAAATTATTCAAACAAAATTGAAATGTTAGTAGATAGCGATCGCGTTCAGGTTTTAAGTGAAGCTTTGCCCTATATCCAGAAGTTTGCGGGCAGAATCATGGTGGTGAAGTATGGTGGCGCAGCTATGAAAGAGGAAGGTTTGCGCCAACAGGTAATGCGGGACATTGTATTTATGGCTAGCGTGGGCATTCGCCCAGTGATTGTGCATGGCGGTGGACCAGAAATTAATACCTGGTTGAGTAAGTTAAATATTTTGCCCCAGTTTATTGATGGCTTGCGAGTGACTGATGCCGCCACGATGGAGGTAGTAGAGATGGTACTAGTCGGGCGGGTGAATAAACAAATCGTAGAATTGATCAACCTGGAAGGTGGTTCGGCGGTGGGCTTGTGTGGTAAAGATGGCAATCTGATTCGAGCAAGACCACAGGGGAATGAAGCGATCGGCTTTGTAGGTGAGGTGAGCAGCATCAATACTAAGGTTTTGGAAACCCTCCTAGAGGCAAGTCATATTCCTGTGGTATCCAGTGTGGCAACCGATGAGACGGGGCAGGCATACAACATCAATGCGGATACAGTGGCGGGAGAGTTGGCGGCAGCCCTGAGTGCCGAAAAATTGATTCTGCTGACCGATATTGCGGGAATCATGGAAAACTACCAAGATCCTAATAGCCTAATTCGCAGTTTGAGTATCCAACAGGCAAGGGAATTAATTAGCGATGGGATTGTTAGTGGTGGCATGATTCCTAAGGTGCAGTGTTGTGTGCGATCGCTAGCTCAAGGCGTAAGATCAGCGCATATTGTCGATGGTCGTGTGCCCCATTCGCTGCTGTTAGAGATCTTTAGTGATTCTGGCGTGGGAACTATGCTCTCAGCGTCGGACTAGACGTATTTATGCTATGGAATGTTCGATCATAATTTGCCATAACTTTTGGCTGAAGGGGTGATCAATAATCGCTGCTAGTAGTGACCTCAACATAGATATTTTCTAATCTAACTGGCTGAATAGCCACAGAATCAATTGGAACAGAAGCAAAAAGATTAATTACTTCTTGGAGAGATTTTTGTTCTGGCAACCAAAATACTAAATCGCTACCGTAGTTTCTAACGATAAAGTTCTGCTTTTTGGCGATCGCGATCGCTAAATCTTCTTCTCTAGTTCGCATAATCAAAATCTCTTTGGCGGGAATTAAGCTGCGTAACTGTTCTAGGCTTCCTTCTACTACAATTTTGCCATTTTTGAGAATACCAATTTTTTGACAGAGGCGTTCTGCTTCTTCGAGTAAGTGAGTGGTCAGAAGAATAGTCATGCCGCGATCGCGTAATTGTTGGATCAATTCCCAAATTTCGTAACGAGCTTCAATATCTAGCCCAGTTGTCGGTTCATCTAGGATCAATAACTTGGGTTGATGGATTAAAGCGATCGCCATATTTAAGCGTCTTGCCATGCCTCCACTTAGGTTTGCCACGATGCTATCAGCCCGAGATTGGAGATTTACTGAGTGCAAACAATAGTCAATTTGCCTAATTTTTTCGGCTTTTCTCAAGCCATAAAGCGAAGCAAAAAAATCTAAATTCTCCGCGCAGGTCAGACTTTGATAGAGTAAATTCTCTTGAGGTGCAATCCCAATTAAAGATCTAGTATTAGCCGAAATCGGCTGAGAGTCGATCTCGACCGTACCTTGATCGGAATTAATCAATCTACAGATAATATTAATTAAAGTGGTTTTGCCTGCCCCATTTGGTCCCAATAAACCATAGATTTCGCCAGCCGAAATATGCAGACAAAGCTGATTGAGAACTTGGCGATCGCTGAAGCGTTTAGATAGTTGCGCAATTTTTAGCATCGATTCTACAGACTATAGACTCTTCTCTTGATTTAACATCTTGCGATAGGTGAGCCAGCCTCCCGCGATCGCGACCACAAAGAAACCAACTAAAAATCTCAAGTGAATTAACATCTCAGGATCATGCCAATCTTTAGCTTGAAAAGAGATGCCTGATAGCGCCTCATTCATGTGATAAACGGGATTGAATTGAGCGATTAGCAAAAGTTCCTTAGAAAAAAATCTGGTAGGGAAGAAAGCACCACCCAAAATCAACATCGGTACCCCAACTCCCGCCACCAAGCCATTCACATCCTCCACCCGCCGTGCAAAATTAATTCCCAACAAAAAGCCAGCCCCCACATATGAAGCGATCGTTAGCAAAATAATCAATCCGCCAAAAAAGAATGAGCCAGTGAATGTAACCTTGAAAAAAGCGGCAACGCTACACACCAGAATAGTCTGTCCTACGCCAATACAGCCATAGGCAAGGAGAATGCCTAGATAATAGGAAATTCCACTAAGAGGAGAAATTAATAGACGCTTAAGCGTGTGACTTTCTCGCTCGCTCACAATTGTGGAAATCGTACCACCCAAACAGCTAAAAAACAGCGCTGAACCAACTAGCGTAGAAGGTGTGGCTAATTTGAATGCCTCGGCTAGGGAAATTTTATTTCCTTCTGCCAAAATAAAGCCATTAAGTAACAAGATTGAAATCGGGAAGATTGCCCAAAGAATTAAACTGCGGCGATGACGCACTAATTCCAACAGAATACGCCGACCTACAGCCGTGGTTTCATACCAATATTTCATTTGGACTTTTATTCATAACATATTCAGCTACTAATTATCTCGCAAAACCGCTCTATTGCAAAGCCTACCTCGCTGAGATGCTTGTCTCTCAAAAACTATGACAGAATAAAAAGGATCATAAAGTGCTAAAAGCTATGGTTACGGTAGAATATCGCTTGCCAACTGTCGAGGAATTGCCCTGTTCCGATGAGACACCTGTGGATAATGAACTGCAAAATGATATTCCAAATATTTTATTAAATCTGCTAATCGATATTTGGGGCGAAAGAACCGATTGGTTTTTTGGCGTAGATATGGCGGTTTACTACGATCCAGATCTAGAAAATCCTAAAAAATCTAAATTCGTGATTCCAGATGGGTTTTTGGCTCTAGGAGTAGAACAACGCCCCAATGAAGGAGGTCGCCTAAGCTATCCGATTTGGCAAGAGAAAGCGATACCAATTTTGTTTTTAGAAGTTATTTCTCAGAAATATAACCAAGAGTACGAAGATAAACTGACAAAGTATGAGGAATTGGCAGTTCTCTACTATGTGGTTTACAATCCCCTCAGTGGCAGAGGAATTCATAAAAATCGTCAGTCTTTGGAAGTCTATAAACTAAACAATGGAAAGTACCAACTCTTGACCTCAGTGGCGTTTTTACCAGGTGGAGAAAAAGTCGTATGGATGCCTGAGATTGGCTTGGGTATTGGCTGCGAATGTG
>Ga0163144_10020329_pt1 | contig 13283 bp, 9 predicted proteins | sample OliLak19BULKMAT1_FD_123175 | JGI IMG/M metagenome (GOLD analysis project Ga0163144, IMG submission 123175) | Freshwater microbial mat bacterial communities from Lake Vanda, McMurdo Dry Valleys, Antarctica - Oligotrophic Lake LV.19.BULKMAT1 | ecosystem: Environmental > Aquatic > Freshwater > Lake... | reverse complement strand
TTCCTGCTCGAACTCAAGGGCGGCCTTGCGCAACTCAGCGCGTTGCTCCAGTGCGCCTACGGTCCTCGCGTGATGACGCTTGGCATCACGAGCAGCGACGAATGCGTGTGGTTGCCCGATCCCGGCAACGCCACGCGCTACGGCACGCGTGACGCCGCGGCGGAGCGCGCGGCGCTCGGACGTCTGCAACGCAGCGGCTTTGGCGCACCCGATGCACAAGGCTGGCGACAGTTGTCCGGCCAGGATGCGGTGCTGAACTTCTTCGCCCGCGAATTCCCCAAGCTCCAGCGTGAATGGGAGGTGACGCTGGAAGAGCGTCTTGACCGCAGCACGAAACAGAATCTCGAGCGCATCGAGCCGCGCTTTGAAATCACGCCCAGCGGCGTGCAATGGTTCGATCTCGGCGTCGTCTTCGAGTCGAGCAGCGGAGAGAAGTTCTCCGCCGCCGATGTGCAGCGCCTCCTGCTCTCGGGCCAGAGTCATACGCGGCTGCGCAACGGACGGACCGCCGTCATTGACACGGGTGCCGTCGAGGAGCTTCAGGAAGTGTTGCTCGATTGTTCCCCGCAGCAGAACGCCCAGGGCTATCGCATCAGCAGCGCCCAGGCGGGCTTCCTCGAATCCACGCTCAAGCAGAATGCTCAATGGCAGGTTCAGGCGCCCGCCGCCTGGCGTGACCGTGCTGCGAAACAGAGCGGCGATGCGAAACTCGAATGCCCGCCCCTCGGCGATCTCGATGCGGTGCTGCGCCCCTACCAAAAGCACGGTGTCGCCTGGTTGCGCTTCCTGCGCGAAAATAGTTTCGGCGGCATCCTCGCTGACGAAATGGGGCTGGGGAAGACGCTGCAGGTGCTGGCGTTTCTGCGAAGCCTGCGGAGTGATGGAGTAATGGAGTATCGGAGTGATGGTAAGGCTTCTCCGCCCAACACTCCAGCACTCCAACACTCCAACACTCCGCCTTCCCTCGTCATCTGCCCGACGAGTCTCGTTTTCAACTGGCAGGCCGAGGTGAAGAAGTTTACGCCAGAGTTGAAGGTGCTCGCCTTGCACGGACCGGACCGTCACGCGCGCTTCGCCGACATTGCCACGAGCGATCTCGTGATCACGAGCTACGCGCTCACGCGGCGCGACGCCGAGCGCTACCGGGAACTGGAATTCGACACCGTCGTCCTCGACGAGGCCCAGCACATCAAGAATCGCCAGACCCAGAATGCGCAGGCCGTGAAAGCAATTCGCTCGCGCCATCGCCTGGTGCTCACCGGCACGCCGCTGGAAAACTCCGTGCTCGATCTCTGGTCCATCTTCGACTTCCTCATGCCCGGCTACCTCGGCAGCGCGCAGGATTTCCGCGAACGCTACGAAGTCCCTATCACCCGCGAGCGGAACGTCGAAGCTCAAGCACGGCTGTCGCGACGGCTGCGCCCGTTTCTCCTGCGCCGCTTGAAAAAGGAAGTCGCCGCTGATCTCCCCGCGAAGCTGGAGCAGGTTTCCTTCTGCGAACTCAACGACGACCAGCGCGAGATCTACCAGCAACTTCTCTCTGCCACACGCAAGGAAGTCCTCGACGCCGTAGGCGCGCAGGGTCTTGCCCGCAGCCGCATGGTGGTGTTGAACGCGCTGCTGCGGCTCCGTCAAGTCTGCTGTGATTTGCGATTGCTCAAGCTGGAGCAGAAGGCGGAAACGGAGTCATGGAGTGATGGAGTAATGGGGGCTGGCGCAGATTCCCCAGCCCGGCACTCCAATACTCCATCACTCCAGTCCGCAGTCCCCTCTGGCAAACTCGAGCTGTTCACCGAACTTCTCGAGGAAGTCATCGACGGCGGTCATCGCGTGCTCGTGTTCAGCCAGTTCGTCTCGATGCTTACAATCATCAAGGCGCAGCTCGCTGCTGAAGAGATTGAATTCTGTTACCTCGACGGATCCACTACTGATCGCGCCGCGGTGGTCAGTCGCTTCCAGAACACTCCCACCATTCCCGTATTCCTCATCAGCCTCAAGGCGGGCGGGGTGGGCCTGAACCTCACCGGCGCGGACACCGTGATTCACTTTGATCCGTGGTGGAATCCCGCCGTCGAAGATCAAGCCACCGACCGCGCCCACCGCATCGGGCAGACGCGCGTCGTCACGAGCTACAAGCTCATCACCCGCGATACCGTCGAGGAAAAGATTCTCCAGCTTCAACAGCGCAAACGCGAAGTCATCCACGCCATGCTCGGCGGCGAGGAGCAACTCACCGGCGCTCTTTCGTGGGATGAGATTCAGGATTTGCTCGCCTGAGCGCCACATTAACCGGATGTCCTCGCACCGCTACAACCGCTTTAGCCACCCGCCGCTTTCCGGTCCGGGCCCACACGCCACATGAGCACGCTGGAACAGGGACTTCGCCTCTCCAAGCTGGCTCTGGTCGTGAACGGCCTGCTGGCCGCCTTGAAGATCGGCGTGGGCATCCTCGGCCACTCATGGGTGCTCGTCGCCGACGGCATCGAATCCACCGCGGATATCTTCAGCTCACTCGTGGTCTGGAGCGGACTGCGCCTGGCCGTGGTGCCGCCTGACGAGAATCATCCCTACGGCCACGGCAAGGCCGAGACTGTGGCCAGTGTCGTCGTCTCCCTGCTCCTGCTCGGCGCGGCTGTGCTCATCGCGGTGCAAAGCATCCATGAAATCATGACGCCGCACCAGGCCCCCGCGTGGTTCACTCTGCCCGTGCTGTTCATCGTCATCGCGATTAAGGAGGCACTCTTCCGCATGGCTTCGCGCGTCGGTTCTTCCATTCAAAGCACCGCCTTGCAAGGTGACGCCTGGCATCATCGTTCCGACGCCCTCACGTCCGCGGCTGCCTTCGTTGGCATCAGCATCGCGCTCATTGGCGGGCGGGGCTACGAGAGCGCCGATGACTGGGCCGCGCTCATCGCTTGCGGCGTCATTGCGTGGAATGGCCTGCGTCTCCTGCGCGTGTCCCTTGATGAACTCATGGACGCCTCCGTGTCGCCGCAAATCGTTGCCGAAGTCCGCCGCCTCGCCAGCGACGTGCCCGAGGTCGTTGCCATCGACAAATGTCGCGTGCGCAAAGTCGGCCTGCACCTGTCCCTCGATATCCATGTGGTGGTGGATGGTGAACTCTCTGTCCGTCGCGGACATGACATCGCCCACGAAGTGAAGGACCGCCTCCTCAGCTCACCCCATCGCATCAACGACGTGACCGTGCATGTGGAACCGGCGGCGCATTGAGGTGATGCCTGGTGCCTGATTCAAGAGGCGTCAGCAGTAGTGCAGAGCGAAGCATGGTAACCTGCATCTTGCATGCTTCACCCCTCACTTCTTCCCCGCCTCCACCTGCAAGGTCGAAATCACCTTGATTGCCCCGTCCGTTTCCATCGCCAGTTTCACCGCGCGGGAAAGCTGGTCGAGATTCTCCACCCGGCCCGCCAGAGTCACCAACCCGTCGGAGGTGACCACATGGATTTGCAGTGAAGACAGCCCCGGCTCCGCCAGTAATTTCGCCTTGATCGCCGCCGTCAACCGCGCGTTGGCCGTGGCATCCCCGATGGCGTGACCGGCGGCCTGCGCCTTCTCGCGCACCACCGTGCCCGTTCGCGCCAGTTCCTCGCGGATATCATTCGTGGCAAAGCCGGAGAACTTTTCCTTCAAACTTCCCGCCGCGCGGCCCGCCTCGTGGACGACGCGATCCCTCGCGAGGCCGAGATGCCGCACGCCGGGACCCTCGTCGAAATACCAATAGCCGAAGACGCCCGCCGCGACACCCGAGACAAAACCGAACAGTAATCGTTTCACCACCCCGCCAGCGTAAAGCTCTACTACTGCGTCTCAAGACCTAAAACGCGGATCTCCGCATGTGGACCCCAGATGTCCGGCACCTTGGTCTGTGCCAAGCCGGAATTTTTACACGCAATCAGATTTCTGCCGATTGAGAGAGTTAAGATGATGAGTCTTGAGTTGAATGCCACGCCGCTCAGCAGTCCGCTGCTGAGTCCTACCTCGAGAATCGAGTGGCGCTTGCCTGCCTCCATGGGCGATGGCGCTTTCCCTCCTGCTTGACGTGCCATGAAAACCGCACTTTTCCTTATTTTCATTCTGCTTTGTTCGTGCTCAGAGCAGCCTTCAGCCAATGACGGCGCTGCGCTGAAGAAGATTTCCCTCGATCGTACGCGCCAGGTCGCGATGCACGTGTTGCTCAACCGCCATCCGGGCGCGCAGATCGTTTCGGAGTCAGGCAGCGGCTGGACCTGGACCTATCGCTTCGCCACAAACGGCACGCTTGTGCCGGTGGCGGTGGTGGTGGATCGCAAGGCGGGCAAGGCCAGGTTTCAAAAGGTGAGTCACTGAGCCAGGCTCGCGTCGTGCTTTACTTTCGCGAAGGCGAACAGGGCGCGCTCCAGGTCAGTGCGCGAATGCGCTGCGGAAATCTGAGTTCGGATACGCGCCTTCCCCTGTGGCACGACCGGGTAGCTGAAGCCAATCACATACACGCCCTCCTGTAACATCGCGTCGGCCAGGCGCGTGGCCAGCGCCGCGTCGCCGAGCATCACGGGGCAGATGGGATGCGTGCCAGGCTGCAGGTTGAAGCCGAGTTTCGCCATGCCTTCGCGGAAGAAGGCGGTGTTCGATTCCAATGTGTCACGCAGCGCGGTGGAAGCGGTGAGGAGTTCCAGCACTTTCAACGACGCCCCGGCGATGGTCGGCGCGAGGGTGTTGCTAAAGAGATAGGGTCGCGAGCGCTGGCGGAGGAGTTCGATGATCTCGCGGCGTCCGCTGGTGTAACCTCCACTGGCACCACCCATCGCCTTGCCGAGCGTGCCGGTGAGGATGTCCACGCGGCCCATCACGCCGCAATGCTCGTGCGTGCCGCGCCCCGTCCTGCCCATGAAGCCGACGGCATGCGAGTCATCGACCATGACGAGCGCGCCGTATTTGTCCGCGAGATCGCAGATAGCCGAGAGGTTGGCGATGTAGCCGTCCATCGAGAACACGCCGTCGGTGGCGATCATCCTGAAGCGCGCGCCCGAGGCTTCCTTCAGCTTCGCCTCGAGGTCGGCCATGTCGCTGTTCTTGTAGCGATGCCGCTGCGCCTTGCACAGACGGATGCCGTCGATGATGGAGGCGTGGTTCAACTCGTCGCTGATGATGGCGTCCTCCGCGCCGAGCAGCGTCTCGAACAAGCCGCCGTTCGCATCGAAGCAGGAGCCGTAAAGGATGGTGTCCTCCGTGCCGAGGTATTCGCTGAGCTTTTGCTCAAGTTGCTTGTGGACGCCCTGCGTGCCGCAGATGAAACGCACGCTGGCGCAGCCGTAGCCCCATTGATCGAGCGCGTCGTGCGCGGCCTGCTTCACCGCGGGATGCTGGGCGAGGCCGAGGTAATTGTTCGCGCACAGATTGAGCACGGGCTGGCCGTCCGCCACACGGATGGTGGTGCCCTGTGGCGTCATGATGACGCGCTCGCGCTTGTAGGTGCCGGCCGCGCGGATGTCGTTCAACTGTTCGAGCAAATGCTGTTGAAACGCTTCATTCATGCGACACCGACGCTAGGCAGCCGGCCATCGAAAGTCCACCCCCCGGAGATGCGCCCTCCCGCATCGTCTCCACCCAAGCCCGTGGCTGGCTTACACCGGAGAAAGGCCATGAAAAAAGGTTCCCGGCCCGAGCGCGCGACGTTCGCCTGCGCGGGGCTGCTTGATCTACGCGATTCGGAAACGGATCACCCGTCTCTCGGACTGGATCAGGGGTCTCGCGGGGCGGATGACCCGTCTCCGGGTCGTGATCAAGAGTCTCACGAGTTGGATCACGGGGCGTCAGTCCGTGATCAGGAGTCTGCGGCTCGTGATCAGCGGTTTTCGACCCATGATACGACCTCTCACCGCCGCAGGCTCTGGGACTGCGGCGGGCATCGCCGCTCTGGATTGGCTTCCCTCCATTCGCTGCGCACGGCCTGCGATTACGTGCATCTGAATCCGTTGCGCGCCGGCCTGCTGCCAGCCCATCAGCCGCTGTCTGCGTATGCGTGGAGCAGCTACCCGCTGTATGTGAGGCCCGCGCGGCGTCCGGCGTGGTTGCGCGTGGATGGCCTGCGGGGCAAGCACGGCATCAAGGAGGACACGGCTGAGGGTCTCATCCATTTTCAGGCGAGGATGGAGGAACGGCGCAAGGAAGGCAAAGAGCCGGAGGCCTGGGTGCATTTCGTCGAGGCTGGCGCCTGGGTGCGGAGGACTTCGTTCAACGGCTCTCCGAGCGGCTGGGCCAGCGCGGACAGGAGCACAAACAGGCGCGCGAACGAAAGGAGACCGATGAACAATACCAAGCTGCAAGCATCAACGCAGTATTGTAAGGTTCATCGCTGATTTGAGTGGAAGGAAAGCCGCCCTCACCCCGGCCCTCTCCCCCAAGGAGAGGGAGGAACGGGTGCCGCCTCGGCGTGGTGCGATCTCGCAGGAGCAAAGTGCGCTCACGGACCACGAATCGACTGGACGCGGGGCGACTGATCTCCCTCTCCTTGGGGGAGAGGGCCGGGGTGAGGGCGGGCCTATTCTCCCACCGCCCAAGTCATTCCACCGAAAACAGCGAAGAACCTTATTAAGGGTTGCAATATGTTGTGGAGCAATTGCTTGGATTCGAAATGACTGCCGATGTGGGGGAATGAATAGTGCAGGCCACCGTCGAGTCAATCCCGGTGAATGTTGCGATCCATCTCGCCGAAAGCGGAGTGGGTGTTAGAGTGCAGCAACAAAACTGAAAGTCTCCTATGAAAACAAACCTGCGAGTGATGGCGTTGGGAAGCGGTTTCCTGAGCTTGTTGCTCTGCGTGGGCTGTGACCAACAGAAAGCCAGTGCCGAGGTTCCGAACTACGTGAAGGAAAATCCTCCTCTGGTGTCTGCTGCGGCACCGAAGGTTCCGGAGACGGAAGTTCACCCCGCCGGGAAAGCGACTGCTGCTCCGACGACGAATGTTCCGCCAGCAGCTTCTCCCGCAAATGAAGGTCCAGTTCCCCCTGCCAGTCCCGTCGCCGCCGCCTCCGTTCCACCCACTGTGCCAGTTGATCTAAACATCTCGCCGGCGCTTGGCGAGGTCGTGAAGTTGGTCAAGGCGGGAGTGAGCGAAGACGTGTTGATGGCCTATGTCACCAACTCAGCGGAGTTATTCGAACTGGGGTCTGATGAGATTGTTTATCTCCATGACCTCGGCGTTTCTCCGGGTGTGATCACGGCGCTGATACAACGCAATGCCTCTCCGGAAACGCAGGCGCGCAAGCAGGCGGCGGTCGCAGTCCAGCCATTGCCGCCGGGTGTGGGCTTGAACACGCCAGCTAACAATGTCTACCCGCCCAAGGCCGCGCCCCTGCCTGTCGAGTCGGTGAATGCATCAGGCACGGCGGTTGCAAACACCCCCACGACCGTGATTGTCAATCCGCCCGTGGTGGTTGAGCAACCTGTCGTTGTCGATCAACCGGTCAGCTATTCCTATTTCTACACGTCCCTTTCGCCCTATGGCTCGTGGGTGGATGTGCCCGGCTACGGCTCGTGCTGGAGGCCGACTGTGGCCGTATGCAATTCCGCCTGGCGTCCCTACGCGGACAGCGGACGCTGGCTCTGGTCGGACGCGGGCTGGTATTGGTATTCCGATTATTCCTGGGGCTGGGCACCGTTCCATTACGGTAGATGGGCCTCCCCGTCAGGCCTGGGCTGGGTGTGGGTTCCGGATACTACCTGGGGGCCGTCCTGGGTGAGTTGGCGCAATAATGGTTCGTATTGCGGGTGGGCGCCGTTGCCGCCGTCGGCGGTCTGGCATCATGGATACGGTTTCTACCACAACACTGCTTCGGTTGGAATCGGCTTCGACTTTGGCCTCGCCAGTTTCAGTTACACATGGATTTCCACTTCCCGTCTATGCGAACGGAATCCCCGCCACCATTACGTTTCACATTCGCACGGGCAGTCGCTCCACAAGGATTCCACCGTCATCAACAACTACGTTTCCGGCAACAACAACACCATCATCAACAATGGCGTGGGTCGTGACCATGTTGCCAAAGTTTCCCGTGGCGACATCCGTCAGGTGGCGTTGAGAGATGGGTCAGCGGCGCGAGGCTTGGGGTCGCGTCGTGAGAACCTGGATGCCGATGGCCGCACGCTCACGGTGGCCCGCCCTTCGTTTGCCGTCTCCAAGGTAGGAGCGCCCTCGACTCCGGTGACCGCGTTGTCCGGCATACGCTCGCGAGATTCCCAACCCGCCAGCAGCGGCAATAGCAGCAGCGGTGTTTCCACCAAGCCCGCCCGCTTCAACTCGATTACACCCTCGACGGCGCGTTCGCCCATCCCGGTTAATGGCGACAACGGTATGAACCGCAGGCCGAATGGTTCGCAAGCGCCCGTGGTTGCGCAGCCCAAGGACGGCAGCGCCGGAATTGTTTCGAAGCCGGCGGCTTCACCCCGAATTGGCAACAGCGCGGGCTATGACAGCCATGTGGTTGGATCGATTGCGAAGCCGAGGGACAATGCCATTCCGCGCAGCGGCGGTGGTCGCGATGCGGTGATCGTTAAGCCCGGTGTTTCGACACCGCAATCCGGCTCCGGCTACGTCAGGCCCTTGCCTTCCATGACGGATCGCACACCGAGGCCGGTGGCACCGATGGTGGGCAACGCAAATCCAACGGTGATTTCTCGTCCAACGATGATTTCTCGTCCAACGGTGTCTGCGCCTGCTTCCGTCATCGCACGCACCGAGCGGGTCGCTCGTCCCAGCGCGCCGGTTGTCACTCCCTCCGTCCGGTCGGCGAGTCCGTCCATCACTCCCGTTCAACCTCGAATCAGCGCGCCTCCTTCCAGGGAACCTGGCACCTCGTTTCGCGGCGCCTATTCCCAGCCTTCGGCACCTTCTTCGCGTGCAGGCACAGTTTCTCCCTCTCGCGGTGAGGGTGGGGCCAAGGTTTCAACTGGCTCCAGCACTTCCAGCACCCGCTCCTCCGGTGGAAATCGCGAGGGCCGTTGATTGAACCTGCGGTTCAGCCTTTGGTGTAAAGCTTCGCGACCTGGTCCCCGTATCCACTGAAAGGCTGGGTTCGCACGCGGTCATCCGTGTCGATCATCCGCTCGAAAGCCTGCGACCAGCGCGGGTGCGGCACTTTCGGATTCACGTTCGACTCGAAGGGATATTCATCCGGCGCCAGTTCTTCCCAGAGCGTTGTGGGCTGCTTTTCCACGAATTCGATCTTCACGATCGACTTGATGCTTTTGTAGCCATACTTCCAGGGCACGGTGATGCGGACCGGCGCGCCGTGCTGTTTGGGCAGCGGTTTCCCGTAGATGCCCGTCGTGAGCAGCGTGAGCGGGTGCATCGCCTCGTCCATGCGTAAACCTTCGTGATAGGGCCACGGATAGCGCGGCAATTGCTTGAAGCCCGGCGCCTGATCCGGACGGTTGAACGTTTCGAAGCGCACGAACTTCGCCTCCGGCTTTGGCTTCGCCTTTTCGATCAATTTGCTGAGAGGAAAGCCCGTCCACGGCACGATCATCGCCCAGGCTTCCACGCAGCGGAACCGATACACGCGCTCTTCCAGCGGGAATTGGTCGACCAATTCCTGCGCGTCGATGGTCATGGGCTTCTCCACCAACCCCGTGATCTCAATCGGCCACGGCGAGGTGACGAAGCGCCCCGTCAACTTCCGCACCTCGGCCTTGTTCAGCGAGAACTCATAGAAATTGTTGTAGCTCCCCGCGACTTCCTCGTTCGTCAGTTTCCAGCCAGGATTGAACTCAGGGCTGCGTTTCGCGGGATAGGAGTTGGCGACCTTGACCGTGGCGGTGCTGGTCGCCTCGGCAGCAGTCAGAGCGCCCGCCGTGAGGGCGGCACCCGCCACGCCGATCTGTTGGAGAAACCGTCGGCGATTCAAGAAGGAATGTTCCGGCGTCACCAGTCGTTCTGGCAGATGCCACGAGGGTCGAAGAATCAAGTTGGCCATGCGCGTAAGATGCCGCAATCGACGCGCCCCGCCACGATTTTCTTCATCCACGTTCGCAGGCTTGCCTGCCGTGGGCGCTTCCACTACCAACGAGGCGAACCATGAATGCCCGACTACTCCTCGCGTCCCTCCTTGTCTTCGCCTTCAGTCCTCATGCTCGCGCCGATGGGCCGGCGGACAATCTTGCCGACAAAGTCCGCCGCGTTCCGCCGCCCGGTGTGAAAGTGCCTGACGACGTGCGCGAGGAACTCAGCGCCGGGGTGAAATTGCTCGGTGAGGACATCGCGAAACTCCGGGCCCAACTCCTGTCCAAATCTGAACTCTCCCGACTGCTTCCTGATGTTGAAATCTTTCACAAAGCCGTCGATTGGGCGCTGCGCTACGACGAGTTCTTCAACACCAACCAATTCAAGATCGCCCGCGGGCTCTTGCAGGAAGGCGCTGCCCGCGCCGCCGCGCTGCGCGCTGGCCACACGCCGTGGCTCAATGCGACCGGCGCCGTCGCTCGGGGCTATCTCTCCCGCATCGACGGGTCGGTGCAGCCGTACGGCCTGGTGATTCCCGCCGGCGTACAGGCTCACAGCGGCCAGCCCTCGCGCCTCGACCTCTGGTTCCACGGACGCGGCGAGACGTTGTCGGAACTGGATTTCATCGCGCAGCGCAATAACCCGAAGAATCTCGGCGAGTTCGCGCCGGCCAACGCCATCGTGCTGCATCCCTACGGACGTTACTGCAACGGCAGCCGGTTCGCTGGAGAGACGGATGCGTTCGAGGCGATGGAAGCGCTGGAGCGGGACTACTCCGTGGACCACAAGCGCATCATCGTGCGCGGGTTTTCGCTGGGTGGCGCGAGCGTGTGGCATTTCGCGGCGCACCATCCGGCGCGCTGGGCGGCGGTCGCGCCCGGCGCGGGCTTCAGCGAGACGGCGGATTTCTTGAAAGTGTTCCAAAGTGAGAAACTCACTCCGGCGTGGTGGGAGCAAAAGTTGTGGCGGCTGCACGACGCGCCAGATTGGATCGAGAATTTTCGAGACTTCCCGACGGTGGCCTATAGCGGCGAGATTGACCGCCAGAAGCAGGCTGCGGACGTGATGGCGCAGGCCTTCGAGAAGGACGGCATGAAGCTGACGCACATCATCGGTCCTCAGACGGCGCACAAATATCACCCCGACGCGAAGAAGCAAATCAACGAGTTGCTCGACGGTTACGCGGAAAAGGGGCGGGAGCCGATGCCGAAGAAAATGTCCTTCGTCACCTGCACGACGCGCTACAACCGGATGCCGTGGGGCACCGTGGACGCGCTGCTGCAACATTGGGAGCCAGCGCGCGTTATTGGTCAGGAAATGGATGTGCCATTCCCTCATCTCGACCTTCGGACGACGAACGTGGCTGCTCTGACGCTGGACCGTCCACTGCCCGGGGTGGCCGTCGTGCTGGATGGCCAGCGAGTGTTGCTGCCGCCGGAGTTCGTGTCGCCAAAAACTGCGCATGGGCTTCACCTCGAAAAGCGCAACGGCAAATGGTCGCTCCTTTCGGGAGCAGAGTTTGCCAGGCAGTCTGAAGCGATGCGCAAGCGGCACGGTCTTCAGGGCCCGATTGATGACGCGTTCATGGACAGTTTCCTTGTCGTCCGTCCGACGGGGAAACCGTTGAACGAAAAGGTCGCTGCCTGGGCTGCGGCTGAACTGGCCCACATGACCAATCACTGGCGCCAGCACTATCACGGTGACGCGCGGGTGAAGGACGACACAGCGGTGACCAAGGAAGACATGACCGCGCACAATCTCATCCTGTTCGGCGATCCGCAGAGCAATCAGTTGCTCAAGCGGATGGCCGGGAAACTTCCCCTTCGCTGGAATTCCTCCGGCATGAAGGTGGATGGAACGAACTACGGCGCCGCAGGTCACGCGCTGATTTCCATCTCGCCCAATCCCCTCCAGCCTGATCGCTACGTCGTGCTCAACAGTGGATTCACCTTCCGTGAATACGATTACCTCAACAACGCTCGTCAGACCCCCAAGCTTCCCGACTACGCCGTCGTGGATGTGAACGTGCCGGTTTCGTCACGCGCGCCCGGGGGTATCGTCGCCGCCGGGTTCTTCAGCGAAGAATGGAAGGTTAGCGTTGCGGCAAAGTGATTCGCGTCGCGAGCGGCGTCCGTTCAATCCGCGCCGGGATAGTGGCCGGTGATGTAGCTCTCCAACTGGTTTAGAGCCACGCTTTGCGCGCTGATGATCCAGTTCACCAGATCCCCGATGGATACGAGCCCGACGAGCCGGTCGCCATCGACAATGGGCAGATGACGCACGCGATGTTCAGTCATCAATCTCATGCACTCCTCGATGGTGTGCGCGGGCGTGGCGGTGACCGGAGAGCTGAGGATGTCGCGTACCACCGTGTCGCGGGAGGATCGTCCCTTGATGGCGACTTTCCGCGTGTAGTCGCGCTCGGAAATGGTGCCGACCAAGCGGCTGCCATTCATCACGGGCAGCGCGCCGATGTTCTTCTCGGCCATCATCTGTATGGCATCGAACACCGTCGCGTCAGGCGAGATGGTCCACAGTGGCTGGCTTCCCTTGTGGGAAAGGATTTCATTGATGGTGCCGGTGATCATCGGAGGTGTCTTTCGTTTCGAGGGGGGTTGAGGGGAACGCGGGGCAATAATCCGCAGCGACGCAAGCGCCAGCGGTGGTCCTGGAATGAGGTGTCCATAACTCAATTCCGATGATTTGCCGAAGATGCCGCATTGCAGGGTGAAGGCAATCTCAATATTGGCCCGTTTGCGTGACCCGCGCCGCATTGGATTCCATCTTTTCAACCGTCGGCAAATCCCTATCATCCTTTTTCATGAAACGACTCCGCTGCATTCTGGTCATTCTGCTCACGGCTCTCATCGCTCCGACATTGTGCGCCGAAATCATCGAAGCCGATGTGTGTGTCTTCGGCGGCACCTCGGGCGGCATCGCGGCGGCCGTGCAGGTGTCGCGGATGGGCAGGCGCGTCGTCATCGCGGAGCCGGGGAAATATCTGGGTGGCCTCACGACCGGAGGACTGGGTGCGACGGACATCGGCAACAAGGCGGCGGTTGGCGGGTTGTCCCGGGAGTTTTATCACCGCATCGCCAAGCACTACGGGCAGGACTCGGCGTGGAAATCCGAGACGCGCGCGGAGTATTTCGCGCGCCGCGGCAGCGGACAAACGAAGGCGTCCGACCTCACCTCGAGCAACGCCACGATGTGGACCTTCGAGCCGCATGTCGCCGAGATGGTTTACAACGACTGGCTGCGCGAGGCGAAGGTGCCGGCGTATTTC
>Ga0163144_10020327_pt1 | contig 13283 bp, 9 predicted proteins | sample OliLak19BULKMAT1_FD_123175 | JGI IMG/M metagenome (GOLD analysis project Ga0163144, IMG submission 123175) | Freshwater microbial mat bacterial communities from Lake Vanda, McMurdo Dry Valleys, Antarctica - Oligotrophic Lake LV.19.BULKMAT1 | ecosystem: Environmental > Aquatic > Freshwater > Lake... | reverse complement strand
CTCGCCAGATAATCACGACTGACAAATGCGTATCGAAGCTGATCAGATGTATGGCTACTTCGAGTGGCTGTTTTTGCACTGGGGCTTGCTTCACGGGGCACTGGTTGCGGCCGTTATGGCAGCACTCGGTTTCTTCGTGTGCTACATCGTAGCGATCAAGCAGCACGGCCCGAGCGAAGGCTTCTTCGTGGTGACGCGCGTGATCTACGAATTGATTGCTCGTGATCTGCCCAACACCACGGGGCGGCGTGTTTATGCCCTTTCCAAGCTGGCGTTTCAGGAAGCGATTCGTCGCCGAGTCCTAGTTGTCATGGCTGTGTTCATCGTCGGCTTGCTGTTTGGCGGTTGGTTCCTTGATTCGAGCACTGATAACGTGGCGAGGTTGTACATCAGCTTTGTGATGACTGGCACCAGCTATTTAGTTCTGTTGCTCGGTTTGTTTCTCAGTTGCTTTAGCTTGCCAGCAGATATCAAAAGCAAAACGATTCATACGATTGCAACCAAGCCGGTTCGTAGCACTGAGATTGTGTTAGGTCGGATTTTGGGTTTTACCGCAGTCGGTACGATGTTACTGGTTGCGATGGGTATCCTCAGTTATGTGTTCGTTGTGCGAGGCAGCGATCATCGACACGAAATCACTGAAGTGGCCGCAGACGGAACAGGTAAAACTTCTTACGATGCTCGGCATGAGCACACTTTTGAAATGATCGCTGGCGAAAGCGGCGAGCTATCGCAAGGTGCGACGAACGAAAAGAAAAGCCACAAGCATAAAGTTGTGGCAACGGTCAAGGATGGAAAAACGGTTTACGAAGTTGGCGAGCCCGAAGGTTTGTTGGCCGCTCGTATTCCTGTTTTCGGCAAGCTCCGTTTCACCAATCGCCAAGGTGAAGATGACACTAAAGGCTTGAACGTGGGCGACGAATCTGAGTACGTGGCTTACATCGAAGGCAACTCACTGATGTCCGGCGTCTGGTCGTTCAACGGCGTCACTCAATCGCGCTTCGGTGACAACTTGCCCATGGAAATGAATCTGAAAGCGTTTCGAACTTTCAAAGGTGATATCGTCACCGGTGTTCAAGGCGAGATCATCCTTCGAAATCCCAACAAGCAAATCGAAAGCGAACGGATTCCGTTTATCGTTCGCGAGTTCGCTATCGACCATAAAGAAATCAATCGTAAAGTGAAGGGAACCGTCAAAGGTGAACCCAAGGAAGAGATCGACATTTACGAAGATCTTGCACCGGACGGCAAACTTGAAGTCGTGATCCGCTGCACCGACGGCGGTCAGTACTTCGGTATGGCTCAGCCGGACCTTTACTTGCTAGCGGGTGAGAGCACGTTTGGTTGGAATTTGTTCAAGGGCTTTTTTGGTATCTGGTTGCAGATGGTTTTGATCATCTGTCTGGGTGTCATGTTCAGTACGTTCTTGAGTGGTCCAGTGGCGATGGTTGCAACTATGACGGCCTTGGTGCTTGGCTTCTGCGGTAACATGGCCTTTGATATTGCCAACGGAAAGACGCCTGGCGGTGGTCCAATCGAATCGATGATTCGGATGCCGATGCAGTCGGGGGCGATGGTCGATCTGGATCTTGGCAACAAAGTTCTTGAAACGTTCATCAAGAAGAGTGACCAAGGCATCATGTACACGATGTATGCGTTGTTCAATGCGCTGCCATCGTTTGGTTCTTTCAACACATCAGAGTATGTCGCGTACGGATTTGATATCTTCGGAGGGCTGGTCGCGCGGCATCTAACGATGACTATGGGATACTTTGTCTTGACGAGTGTCATTGCATATTTCTTCCTCAAGACTCGGGAGATGGCAGCATGAATGTGGTCGCACTACGTCGGCAACTTGTTTACATCCTGGCAATGGTCACACTTCTGGTGCCGCTCTACATGCTCGGGCGTCCCTCGGTTCGTAAGAAAGATGGATCGTCCATTCGCGACGGAGGAACGCTGGCTCAACTGCGTTCCAAATACGATCTTGGCCAAGGCGACTTGGGTGAAATCGATCCGGCCAGCGAATCGATGCGTCTGGCAACGCTAGGTCTACGCGGGGTAGCGGCCACGATTCTTTGGCAACGTGCCGAGTATTACAAGAAAGAGAAGTACTGGGATCGCTTGTCGGCGACGCTCAACCAGATCGCTGTGCTCCAGCCTCACTTTGTCAAGGTTTGGGAATTTCAATCGCACAATTTGTCTTACAACATCTCGGTAGAGTTTGATGACTACCGCCAGCGTTACGAGTGGGTCAAACGCGGGATCGAGTATCTCGTGCAAGGATCGAAGTACAACAAGAATCGGACTGAGATGCCGTATGAACTCGGCTGGTTCTTCGGTAACAAAATGGGTGTTGCGGACGAAAAGAAACAATTTCGTGAACTCTATCGCAATGACACCAATTTTCATGCTGAGATCGCAGAGACGAGCATGGACTTGACCAATGAAGCAGGGTTAGGTCCTGACAAGAAGCCTGACAACTGGCTCTCCGGTCGCTTGTACTACGAGCGCGCCTACGAGATGGTTAAGGAAGGCTCACGCCCGGCTCGCAGCCCGTTGATGTTCTATCGGATGAGTTCTTCGTGGCTGACCAAGTATGCCGAAGGCCTTCAGTCAGAAGGGGAACTTGGGGATGCGGCTCGAGTTGCATGGCGTCGCGCGGCGGCTGGGCTGAAAATTTTCGGCGACATGTCGATTCAAACAACCTTCGGCGACGAAATCACCTTGAACATCATCGGCCCAGCGAATCAGGATTTGATTAAGGCGGAGAATGAATTCCGAGAATACTGTGGTGTGACTTATCAGAAGATGCTCGACTCGCGTCGCAGTCAGCTTACGCAAGAACAACTCGCAGCACTGGACGTCGAGGACTACAAGCGTAATTTCGATCAGTTGATGTTGGCTGAGCAGGCGAGCTCGGTCTTGAACATCGATCCGAAAGAAGTTGTCAACTCGCTTGCGTCTGACGAGAAGGTTAAAGGATTCCAGCTTGCCGAGCGAATTCGAATTGCTAAAGAGTACATTCAGCACGTGGAAGTGTACCGCAACCAGATCAACTACGGTTACTGGAAATCACGTTGCGATGCGGAGCAAGAGGATGCTGCTATCGCTGCTCGGACGAACATGTACGACGCCAACAAGTTGCTTGACAAGGGTGATCTCGATGCGGCACTGGTCAAATACGATGTTGCTTGGAAGTCTTGGAATGAACTGTTCAACAAGTACCCAGCGATGATGATCGACGATGCAGCCGATGATGTTGAATCGGCTATCGACCGTTACCGGCGGTTGCTTGAGACCCCTGATTTACCGAAGGAATTTCCTTTGGCGAGCTTCCTCAAGTTCCGCGTGATCAACAAGGACAACATGGCTGACCCGGCGCTGATGAGCTTGGTGGCAGACTGGACGACACGTCATCCAGGTCGAGACTTCTTGACCGAGATGCTGCAGAAATCCTCGACGCTCGAGAAACCTTATACACCGCCGAATGACGAACCGCCATTGCCAACTCGTGGTCAACCGGCTGATCCAAAGCCGGCCGATCCAAAGCCGGCCGATCCAAACCCTGCAGTGCCAGCCGCAGAACCAGCGCCAATTGCGGAAGTTCCTGCTCCAGCCGTTGAAACGCCCGCTGCACCGGCAGTAACGCCTGAGACGCCTAACAAGGCTGAGCCAACCATCGAAGTCACTCCACCCGATGATGGCGTTGCTCCTGTACCAACGGCGAAAGCCCAATCGGGCGAAGTAACCGGCGACGCGCCTGCTACAACTGAAGATGCGAAACCTGTGACGCCGCCTGATCAAGGGACGCCACCGGCACCGGTTCCGAAGTAAGCCGCTCGTGTGTTTCCAGTTGTACAAGATTGTTGTACAAGGTTGTTGGGCAGCACAGCAGTGCACGAACACGCCATTCACCCCAAACGCCACTCGCGGATTCGCGTGTGGCGTTTAGTGTTTATAAAATCGCGATTTGGTATGCTAGCGGATCAGATTGCAAAGTTCATCTTCGAGGGTGGGAAGCTCTTGGCGTTTGCCAACGCAAGCGCACTTGTGGAACTCGGTAGCGATCTGCTGCAATCGCTCGACGACATCCAAGCGGCGCGAAGACACATCGCTGGTCTCCCACCGGTCATCGGGCTTAACGAATAGCTGAGGCAACTTATTCGTAAATCCATTTGCGCTCCAGGCAGGAGTCCGAATCCACGGCTGCTCAATGTCGTCAAAGATGCAGGCAGATTGAAATTCGGCAGGCCACTGGGAAGGGGCCGAAAATGGTCCCAACTGCAACATGCTGCGCCCCCAAATGCTTTCAGTGCTCGGCAATTCAATTTCGAGCAAGTCCAAGAACGTGATCACTAAATCGGGCAACTGACAGAGTTCGGCGCGGCGTGAACCGATGGGTTGATCGACGCGGGCTTGGATGATTGCCACGCAGTTGATTTCTTCGCCGTGCGTTTCAGGGATGCTCCAACCAACTCGGCCGTGTTCGCCGAGCGGCACGCCTCCAGGTGATACCACCATGCAAGCCCAATCATCCGCATCCGCACGCGAGTCAATTGCGCTCATCAGGATGTCGATCCCTTGGTCGACCACTGCGACTTGCGCGGCGGCGACTTGAGCCCAACCGATGATCTCGTCCGGATCTGTATCATCGGTGATGGTGATCGCAGGCACACACGCTTCGCTCGGGGGCGCTGGATCTTCGGGGTCGATAAAATGTTCTCGCAGATCCAGCGGCGCGTCCCAAGCGTGTCGCAACCCGCGGCTATGAATCCACACCAACCGATTTGATTCAGGCTCGGACAATTCTTCTACTGCTGCAATGAACACGCGAGTCAGCGCGCATTCGGTCCAATCTTGCGCAGCCTCGTCGGGCTTATCGACTTCGACGAAGATCACGCGTGGGCAACCAAGCTCTTCAGCGACCCGAGCCGCCACAGGGCAGTCCGTGATCAGCGACGCTTCGTAGCCACTGGTCATCAACTGCTTCCACATTGTCCAAGTTGGTTCGTCGCGGTCTTGAACTGCGTGGCGACCGGTCCACAAACTGAAGAGCTGCTTGCGAGGATTCAAAGAATCAACAAAGCATTGATCGAGCACCAGTCCATGCGCGGCCAAGCGGTCAAGCGAAGGGGTGACGGCCGTATTGTTTCCGTAGGCTCCCACCAGTCCCGTGTTCACTCCTTCGACAACTATCACAATCCCGTTGCGCATGCGTTACTTTCGTTATGCTCGGCACGACCCGCGTACTCGTCCTGGGGCTGAAAGGTTCCGCAGCCCGCTTTTCCGAGCTCTGAGTGTACTGGTGAAGTAGGTTTTAGTGAACGAGCCTCTTAGCCCCACGTAGGCAGAACAAAACTCACTTCATCAAAGCCGTGCGATGACCCTGACTAACAACTACTCGCATTTTCCCTCAACCTTTGTTGACGATGGTGACACGACGCTGGCGATCGCCGGATTGTCCGTCAAGTCCTTGCCGGCGCAGCGGTATCTTGAGCCGGAGACCACGGCCGTTTGGGATACGCCTTTCGCGTTGCTTGATATGCCAGCCACAGTGAGCTTGGCCGACGATATTATCCGGGCTCGCAAGCCAGAGTATTTTGTCACCGCGAACCTAAATTACTTGATGCTCATCGAACGCTATCCGCAGTTAGCGGAAGTGAACCGTCGCGCCGCTGCAGTGCTCGCCGATGGTAATCCGATTGTGATGCGGAGCAGATTTGGTGTGAGTCCGTTGCCGTGCCGAGTGGCTGGTTCGGATTTGATTCTTGAGTTAGCGAAGCTGTCGGGTGAGCGTGGTTACAGCATGTTTTTACTGGGCGCTGCCGACGGTGTAGCTGCAAAAGCGGCAGCTGAGTTGCGTGCGCGTTATCCCAAACTTCAGATTGTTGGGACTTATTCGCCTCCATTTCGCGCGTTGAATTTGGCCGAGCAGGATGAGATGGTCGCTCAAATCAATCGATCGGAAGCCGACATTCTGCTCGTCGCCTTCGGACAGCCCAAAGGTGAACTTTGGATCTATGAGAATCTGTCAAAGTTGACCGTTCCGCTGAGCATACAATTGGGAGCGTCGTTTGATTTCTTAGCAGGCACGGCCAAGCGAGCGCCGCATGCATGGCAACGGTTAGGGCTTGAGTGGATGTATCGTGCGGCTTGCGATCCGAAGCGCTTAATGCCGCGGTACTCGGCCAACATCCTGTTTTTGATGCGAAAGCTGATCGGTGATTTGAGTTGGCTCGTTAGGTAGTCGGGTCAGCACCCTTGGGTGGTTGCGGAGCACGTTCGGCTAGCTTGATCAATCGAGCGAGCAAGCGATCGAAGGTGGATGCAAAGGCGGCTTTGTCTCGCTCTCCATAAGGACGACTGCCACCCGTGATCTCACCAGCTCCTCGCGCTTGATCGAGATAGTTGCGAACGGAAAGTCGCGAGCGAATATTATCGGCCGAATACTGTTCGCCTCGTGGATCGATCACGACGACATCTTTTTCAACCAACAACGCAGCCAGAGGAATGTCAGCGGTGATAACCAAATCGTTGGCACGGGCATTGTCGACGATATAAGCGTCCGCCACGTTGGCACCTTCGCGAACAGTTACTGAAGTGATATGCCGTGCTTCAGGTGGCGTGTAAGAAGTTTGATTGGCGACTAGAACTGTTTCGACCTTTAATCGCTTCGCCGCGCGGAAGATAATTTCTTTGACTTCGCGTGGAGCGGCATCGGCATCAATCCAGATCTTCACTGACAACCGTCACTTCCTTCGTTGAACTCTTTCGCCTGTAACCGCCCTGTGCTGAGCTGGACTGGGAAACGAAACGCTAATGCGTTCCGCTACTTCGTTGAACTTATTTGACCGCAAACGCCCTGCGCGAGCCTACGGGGGACGAATGGCGTCAGCGCATTTTAGCAGAACTAGAAGGTCTCGCTCTCAATCGTTGATGCAACATGGTCGGCGATATGCTTACCACCAGGCGCGATGTTGGTGACGTTCACTTTGTTCCGCTTCAATTCTTCAATCTGAGCGGCCATGCGCTGAATCAGGTTGGCGATCTCGCTGCCAGCCGACTCGCCAAGTTGCACCGTGAGCGCCTTGCGTGCGCTGTAGCTGAGTCCAAGATTATTGTAGGTGTTCATATTTTTCTCTCTTACAACGGGCGGATTCGTCGTCGTCAGTATAGTTCCGAAAGTTACTCGACCGTAACACTTTTCGCCAGATTACGCGGCTTGTCGACGTCGCAACCTCGCAACAACGCGATCTCATATGCCAGCAATTGCAGGGGAATTGCGGTCACAATGGGCTGCAAGAAATCATCGGTCTCAGGGATCATGATCACGTCGTCAGCTAATTTGGCGACTGCGGGATCGTGGTGATCGACAATGGCAATTACTGGACCACCGCGAGCCTTCACTTCCTGAAGATTGCTGAGCACTTTGTCGTAAACGGCACCTTGGGGAACAATAAAGACCGAAGGCGTGTATTCATCAACCAGAGCAATCGGACCGTGCTTCATCTCGGCGGCAGGATATCCTTCGGCGTGGATGTAGCTGATCTCTTTTAGTTTGAGTGCACCTTCGAGCGCTGTGGGAAAATTGTAATTGCGACCGAGATATAAAAAGTTTGTAGCCTCAGCGTACTTCGCCGCAACTTCTTTAACCTTGTCGTGACAGCTCAGCGCTTGCTCGACCAGGTCAGGCAATTGCTCCAATTGCTTAATGATTCGCTGCCCGGCTTCGAAACTGAGATGCCGTAGTCGGCCAAAGTAAAGCGCGAGCATGCTGAGGACCACTAACTGCGATGTAAATGCTTTCGTGGATGCGACTCCGATTTCAGGGCCAGCGTGCAAGTAGATGCCGCCGTCCGCTTCTTGAGCGATGCTGCTGCCGATGACATTGCAGATCGCAAGAGTGTGATGACCTTTGCGTTTCATTTCACGAAGTGCGGCCAACGTGTCTGCTGTCTCGCCACTTTGTGTCATTCCGAAAATGATCGTGTCATGTTCAACAGGCGGATTGCGGTAACGCAACTCGCTGGCATATTCGACTTCAACCGGAATGCGTGCCAGTTCTTCCAGCAAGTATTCGCCGACGAGCGCGGAGTGCCAACTTGTCCCGCAACCGGTCAGAATAATTCGCTGTGTGCTACGCAGTTGTTGAGGCGTCAGGTTCAAGCCACCGAACTTGGCGGTTGCATTGTCTTTGTCGAGCCGCCCGCGAAGCGCGTTCTTGATCGACGTCGGTTGCTCGTAGATTTCCTTCAGCATGTAGTGCGCGTAACCTTCGAGTGCAACGTCCAGCGACTGAGACGAGAGCGTACAAATGTCGGGACGTACACGACCTTGATCGCGATGCAAGACTTGAATGTTATCAGGCCGCAGGATAGCGATTTGATGATCGGCTAAATAAATGATTCTTTCAGTGAAGCCAACCAGCGGTGAAGTATCGCTGGCGAGAAACTGTTCATTCTTACCGACTCCGATCACGAGCGGACTGCCGCAGCGGGCGGCGATGAGCAGATCCGGTTGGTCGCGAAACATGATTGCCAAACCGTAGGTACCGCGCAGCATCGGCAAAGTTTGCTGAACGGCATCGACGTAGCGTTGTACCGAGGCAGGAGCGACACCTGCATCCGGAGCCAGCTTTAGACATTCCGCGATCAAGTGAGCGACGACTTCGCTGTCAGTTTGCGAAACGAATCGATAACCTTTCGCGATCAACGTCTGCTTCAGGGAATCGTAGTTCTCGATCACCCCGTTATGGGCAATTGTGACGATGCCATTGCCGCCGCTGTGCGGGTGAGCGTTCTCTTCAGTGGCGGCGCCGTGTGTGGCCCAACGCGTATGGCCAATTCCTAACTGGCCAGTCATCGATCGCTGCGCCATCGCGCTTTCGAGCAACTCGACGCGACCGGCAACTTTAGTCACGCGAAAACCATCGTTGGCGCGTAGCGTCGCGATCCCGGCACTGTCGTAACCGCGATACTCAAGGCGCCGCAGTCCACCAATCAGATAGGGACATGCATCCTTGTTACCCACGTATCCGACGATTCCACACATGCCAGTGCCCAGTTTGAGTTAAAACGTTGCGTTAGGGATTCAATCATTTTCAACCGGCAGAACTTACAGTTGTGTGGTCTGCAGACGAAACAAAAGATGAGCCAAAACTAGAAACTTAGGAGTAGTCCCGAAATAGATTCCTTCTTTAGCGGAATGGCGCAAGCCGTCCGGTATCAAAAAACCGGAGGGCTCGCGTCCTACCGCTACAATTCAAATGCGGAACTTAATTCGGGACTGTTACTTAGAAGCTCTCTCGGCTGGTGCCTTGCCAAAATGTTCGCGACCCGCAGACCGTCGATATGGGCTGGGCGAGAGCCGAAACTTCATCTAAGCATATGTTGTAATTGTTCGCAAGGTTGACGAGTTGCTCGGTTTTCGGGGTTGCGTTTTCGCAGCATAAGTAGAAAGTGTTTCAAAAAAGCAACATAAACCACTCGCAACCCGCGATAGGTCTCCTGGGATGTTCAGAAAGTGACATTAAGCGATGATCGAGATCAATATTGATGGCATTGTCGGACCAACTCATCATTTCGGTGGCTTGGGAGTCGGAAACGTGGCATCGATGGAAAATCAGGATCAAGCATCTCATCCGCGACAGGCCGCGCTCGAAGGGCTGCAGAAGGCTTGGTTAGTTATGTCCCTTGGTGTCCCGCAATTTGTCTTCTTGCCCTCGCGCCGGCCTAGCTCGAGTTTATTGGCACAGTTGGGATTTGGTGGCTCGGCAGAAGAACAAATGGTTGCAGCGAGTCTGGCGGCGCCGCGCGCATTGTCGGCCGCTTACAGCAGTGCTTTCATGTGGTTAGCGAACGCAGCCACTGTTACCGCAGCTTGCGATTCGGGCGATGGTCAACTGCATTGCACTCCCGCGAATTTGATCAGCAGCTGGCATCGGGCGAGCGAGGCGAGCGAACGCGGGCCGCAATTTGAGTCGCTGTTTAAACATTTGAGATGCAAGCAGATTCATGCGCCGCTGCCCAGCATCTTGCCACTGCGCGACGAAGGGGCCGCCAACCACATGCGACTGTGCGATCCGTCGGGCAAGTCGGGATTTAACGTGTTCAGCTACGGAGTCGATGAAGACGCGACTGCGGATGAACAGCCGCGAAGATTTTTAGCTCGCCATACGCTGGCGGCTTCGCGCTCCGTGGCTCGTTTGCATCAATTGAATCCGGATCGCACCTACTTCCTACACCAGCACCCGCGAGCAATCGACGCCGGCGTTTTTCATAATGATGTGATCGCGACCAGTTGTGACCACATGCTGTTGCATCATGAGTTCGCGTTCTTGAATGGCGACAATGTTTTGCAGCGGCTTGAAGCAGACATGTTGCGAACGTGTAAGCTTCCGTTATTGCGCATCGAAGTTTCCGATTCGGAGATGCCGCTGGCGGATGCAGTGCGGAGCTATTTTTTCAATAGCCAGATCGTGAAGCCAATTAAAGTAAATGGGCAGTCATCCAGTCCTCGCTATGTTTTGATTTGTCCTCATCATTGCCAAGAGGTAAAGTCAGCGTCGAAGCTGATCGAACGATTGATAGCGGACGCTGAGATTCCAATTGATGAAGTAAAATTCGTGCGGCTTGCCGAGAGCATGGCAAACGGCGGCGGACCAGCTTGCTTGCGACTGCGCGTGATGCTCAGCGAAAACGATATCGAGCGACTGAATCCAAAGATGCGCTTGACCACAAAGTTGTTCGATCGACTGAGCTCAATCGTTGAAAAATTTTATCCCGAATCGCTTACCGCCAGCGACTTTTATCAACCTGCGTTAATCGAACAGCACGAGCGGATTGAGACGGAGTTTTTAACGGCGATTGAATAAGTAGGAGGAATGATCAAGCGAACTGCAACTTTATTACCTGGTGACTTACGTCACAGGCAGGGAGATACCGCCCACCTGGCTAGAATACTGGGACACTTGCATCTCGTTCTTTTGCCACCATTCTCTTGCTTGAAATGCGCCGGGGATTAAGATCCACGCTAACTTTATAACTCGTTCACCTACGAGTCAAGCTCGTAGGGATCCACTTCACGCGCGTGCCAATGTTCAACCTTCAACAAGGAACAAATAGCAACCACATGATGTCTCTAGAATTCCGGTCAAACTGCTAGTTGTCGCACAGCCCACGCTCAGCCCCAGCCACGCGCTGGGAATGACTTCGAGATTATTCGAGCTCATTCAAATCGAGTCGATAGAGGACTTGGTTGTAGTTGTGTCGCGGAGTTGCTTCTTGGGTTCCTGAAAAGTCCTTGGTGTAAGTCGCTTCGAACAGAATGATAGGAGAGTTTTTGTCGGTCAAGGTTGGATGCAGTTGTGGATTGTAAGACGTGTAGTTGGAATGCGTGACAATATGAATCGCGTTGGACCAGGGACCGGTTGGTTGATCCGCTTCGGCATACCAGAGTTCACCGAGCAGAGATGTTTCGCCACCCATTTGCGTGAACACAGTTATCCACTTGTTGCGATAGGCGTTCCAGGCGATCGCGCCGCGATGGGGCTTGATTGAATCGCTTTGATGCTTCGCCTTGATTCGCGGGTGAATAGGTACGGTTGCTTGGGGAGTGATCGGCTGCCAGGTGGCGGGATCGGACCAGGATTCAAAGTCGGCTGGACATTGCAGCGAGGGGAATGGATCTCCGAACAGCAGCCACTTTTTGCCAACTGCATCATCCCACCTCACTGGATGGCCCAGAGGACATTGAACCAACTCGGGCGTCGCTTCGGATTTGGTCCAAACGACACGCTTGCGATCAAAGACCTCGGTCGCTTCATTCCAAACGCACAGTCCCGCTTCGTACGTGTCGAGTGGCGGTTTTATTTTGGCATACGAGGCGACCAGATGCTTTCGGCCGTATTGGTCTGGAAGACTCGCGAAACCACCAAGCCACGTTGGACCTTCGCCAGGCATCTGCGCAATGTTACGAGGCGGCTTATAACGCGATGCGTTTTGAGGAGATGCAGCTTGATCGCCAGTGAAGTATTCGTAACGCAAATGCACCGGCGGCTCGAAACTGCTGAGCGGTTTCAACTCGGTGGTCGCGCCCAGCATGTGGAACAAACCAAGCGGATAGCCGGGCAGCGTCGTGTCTCCCCAACTCCAAAACAGCCGGCCGTTGTGCTCCGCATTTTGAACACTGTCGCAGCCGAGAATTCCCGACTCTTGCCAATCCAGTTCTTTGCCAAGTTTCTGGCTTTCGGCAAACAGACCGCCGCCGGTCAATCGCCCCAATCGCTTTGCAGGGAGTTCACGATTGACTTTCACGACCAATGTCCCGCCAGCCCGCGGCGTCAACCGAACTCCTTCGAGCCCAAAGCCATCTTTCGGAACGCGATAACCATGGCCGATAACATCGAACCACGTTTCTACATCCATTAGCTCAGGCAAATCAAAAGCAATCACACCTGCGTTGTCCGAAACGAATCGGACTTGATGCGTCGTTCGCAGCTCCACCAGCGGCACGGGCCAACCGTTGCTCGCGTCGATGATCTTGATGCTGCACGGTTCCGCTGAGTGCAAATCACTGATGCACGAGAGCGCAGCCAGAATGCCGATTGCCAGCCAATTAAATTGCATGTTGGGTGTAAGTGATCGTTAGGGTTCTGAGTCAACTTTTTAGTAAAATTGATTGTACTGGTCGCTGTTTAAAAAGGCATCCGATTGGGCCGTTGAGGGGGAGAACTCACTTTGCGGATGATTTTCTGACTTCGGGCGGTTAGAATGGTGCTCCTGCAGTCGGTGCAATCCCTCCGTTCATCTCCTCTCCTCAAGGACCATTCCGCATGAAAACGATGATGCAAATTGCTTGCACCGTTGCGTGCCTAGTTAGTTTTTCAGTGACCGCGGCGGCTCAGGAACGTCGGATCGTGTTCCTAGCGGGCCGACCGAGCCACGGTTATGGTTCGCATGAGCACTTGGCTGGCTCGCGAATTATTGCGGATGCCATCGAGCGTTCGGCGCCGAACGTCAAATGCGAAGTTTACGCGAACGGTTGGCCTGAAGATGAAAAGGTGCTCGACGGCGCGGATGCAATTGTTATGTACGCTGACGGTGGCGGCGGTCACCCAGCTCTGGCGCACCTGGATGTTCTCGGCAAACACATCGCGCGCGGAGTCGGATTTTCATGCTTGCACTATGCAGTAGAAGTTCCAAAAGAAAAAGGTGGACCAGAATTCTTGAACTGGTTGGGTGGTTATTTCGAAACGCATTGGTCGGTCAATCCGCACTGGG
>Ga0163144_10020326_pt1 | contig 13283 bp, 7 predicted proteins | sample OliLak19BULKMAT1_FD_123175 | JGI IMG/M metagenome (GOLD analysis project Ga0163144, IMG submission 123175) | Freshwater microbial mat bacterial communities from Lake Vanda, McMurdo Dry Valleys, Antarctica - Oligotrophic Lake LV.19.BULKMAT1 | ecosystem: Environmental > Aquatic > Freshwater > Lake... | reverse complement strand
TTGTACCACCGAAAGCCACAGCAGCAGCTCTGAAATAATATTGTGTATTGTCAGTAAAAGACGCACCTGATAACAATACCGTTTCGTTTCCTTCTACAACACTGTTCGAACAGCCCATGAAAGTAAGCGCGGTAGTAGCATTTACAGATATATCGCCTGTGATACTGCCAACAGATGCTACTCGTATCAAATAAGTAACCCCATTGGTGGCAGTGAAAGTACCTACAGCGAGGTCAGGAAAGCCTGCTGTATGCGATGCTGACGAACCCTTTACACCACATATAACAGATGTTCTTGTGACACACGCGCCTGTGAATGTATAGACCTCCACACTGAAATTAGCTACACTTGTACTTTTGAAAGCCGCATTTATGGTTTGTGTGCCTAAAGTGTGTGTGTAACGTATCCATTTTTCCATCGTAAACAATGCTCCACAAGTAGGGGCAGCACCTGATAAGGCTTGGTTTACAGAAAGCCCTGTTACAACACTATTGACATTGATGCTTGTAGTAGCCGCAGCCGCTGATGGACAAGTGTTATCATCTATTGAAATTTGTGTTTGTAATGCGCCCCCTTTGTAAACTTGTAAAGCAACATCTAAGGGAGTTGTAGCATTGCGTCCATCATTATTATCATATTCCACTATCAGACCTGCAGCGGGCAAGGCACCCGTAGCTATTTGAAAAGCACCCCAAACATCACGATAAGAGGTAAGAGCACCAGCACAGCCTGTCATAGGATTTGCTAAACCTGCCATATTTCGAGAACCCAAACCTTCAAACGAAGCTAAAATATTGAATGTTTTGCCACAGTCTTGTCCTGCAGGGTCTAAACTATTAGCGGCATAATACACATCTTCTGATTTTTTAGCATCTTCATACAAACACAAATAACCTGTTATATCTACTCCTACAAGATTCCCACCTAATTCTATGTAGTAAGTACCAGGTATAACATCAAAAGATGCAGAGGCAGACGGACTGCCTGAGGCCACTTGACAAGTACCAAGCACCACAGTTCCAGCGCAACTTGTAGCTACTACAGCAAACCCAATGTTTTGGTCAGAACTCAACTCTAATCGGACTCGTGTAGCGGCAGTTGCCACATATTTTACCCAAACATTAGGTGCAGGTCCAGTTCCAGTTGGTGCGCAAGCGGTTTGATCATCTGAATCATAAGTGCCACTTACAAAAACCCTCACTCCACAATCGCCTAATTTTATGTCTGCAGGGTGGACTGCAGCCTCACCACATACATCGCGTGCTATTACTTCCTCTATACAAATTTCGCCGTTCATGGTGCCGTTATCGCTTACATTGCCTATTCGTATAAAATATAGTGAGTCTAAGCCTGATTCTGTAGCGGTAAATTCTAATGCTTCTGGAGTGCTTGAGCCTGAAGCATTATTTCCACAAGCAAGTGGTACAAGCGTGCCGCAATTACCTTTTACGGTTTTGAACACTTGAATGAGCGCGTCCTTATTGGTATTTTCGTACTCTATTCGAATGCGTTTATCTTTTATGACGACCATCTTCAGCCAACCATCAGCGAGTATGGGTGCAGCACCACAAGGCATAGGCGCATTGGCTTCGTTGTGCAGATAACCGCCTGCGACATCAAAAGTAAAATCACACGTCCCAATGCCAACAGCTACAGCGTTCACGCAGAGGTCGCGCTCAGAAACGGGACCCGTATAAATAGATATGGTGGCACCATACGCAGTGTTTGTGGGAGTAGTTCGGTTCATCAGACGCACTGTATAGGTATTTCCTACTATGGCACTGATGAGTACCGTTTCTGTATTGAGGTCTGCACCTGTGTATAGGTTTGTACAATTTAATAAATTCACGCTACTTGATGCGCCATCATAAATGGCTATGGCGAGGTCAGCACCTACAGTAGGCGTAACACTGAAGGCTAACAGCCCTGTGGCATTAGCCACCACATTGAACCAGCTATCTTGTAAGAAGCTTGGTATGCTTGCATTGCAAGCAGGTATAACATCAGCAGAAACAGTTTGCGCTGCTGGTATAGCGATTGGTTTATTTTCACAAACACCCAATGATAGGTCGTGGAAAATAGTCGCACTTACTGCTTCGTTTGTTTGTGCTTTTACTATGGTAGGTACTCCTAACCCAATAGCAAATAAAATAAGTACTATAATGTTTCTCATATTTTTTAGCTGTGATGCAAACTGTTGTTTAGAACTTTAGTATTTCATACGTTTTTTTGTGCGTAATGTTTTAAGAATTATTGTTTTCTATTTTTTTGCATATAATAAAATGTAATTTTAACATATTAATTTAAATTTACAAAAAAATAATGGTTTTATCGCAAAAATCAACTTTTTTTATTACCTTTGTGCCATTTTTAACAACTATTTTAAAAAATTATGTTTGAGGAACTATCAAAATATATCAACAAACTGGTTACAATTTTGCTGAAAAACGGCAAAGAGAAGTATGGTCGTATCGTCTTTTTAGATAGTGATGACAGTACTATAACTTTCGAAGATGAAAGTACATTGGCTATCTCTTTCGTAAAGAGTGTTACAGCTGTAGGCTCGTCTGGAATAAAACAAGCAGTTGTTGCACCTGTAGCCTTGCCTGATGAGAAAGAAGAATTGGTTATTGAAACCACCATTTTACCTAAAATAGAAGAAACGGTTATCGCGCCTGTTGCAGTCTTGCCTGAGAAAGAGGAAGCCTTGCCTGCCCTGCCGCAAACCCCGCCTGAAGTATTAGCAAAATTAGTACACATTAAGAAGGCTTTTGATGGACAAGTGATAGACGCTGTATTGGCATTACACCCCCCTGAATTCAACGGAATGCCTATCGAGATAAAACGCATAGATGAGGTAGGCAAAAGCGAGGAGGCAAAAATGTGGACGAACATGCTGAATCAATACCATGATGGGCTAAAATTACACAAATTCTTGCCCAAATCTGACAAACTCGATAAGCTCTTGGCGCATGTGCATAACCTTAGCGAAAGCCCTTACCTACAAAACTTCATAGCTATTCCACAATTGCTTGGCTATTTGCATTACTTGAATGGCGAAAAAAAAGAGGCATTGGAATACATGAAACAACTCATCAAGCTATCAGACACACCTGAGAACTGGACTAATTTGGCAGTAGCAGCTATGGATTGTGGTGAGAATGAATTGGCATTATTTACTTTGAAAAAGCTATTTCTTAAATTGAATTTTACAGAGCCTAAATATACAAAAGTATGGTATAAATTCCTTGATATCATTATCAAAACGGCATCTTACAATGACTTTTCTATGGTGTTCAGTAGCAAGTATCGCCAAGTATCGCCAGAAGAAAAACAAGGTATTATGGAAGCCGTAACGTATTTTTTGTTCAAAAATAAGCAAAGGAAAGATGCAGAAGCATTGCTCATAGAGGCTATGGTTGAAGGAGCTGATTTGAAAAATATAGCCTTGGAAGCACTTAAAAAACTTGGACAAGCAGACCGAGAGTATTCTGAAGAGCCAGAAGAGGTAAAAATAGAGGTGCCTGTACTCGCATTGCAAGAAAAAATTATATTGCCGCCTTCCAATAGGTTAAAACCAGTCGATACCTCAAAAGGAGTTTCGCAATATACCTTTACAAGCACTATTTTCTCGTTGCGCGATAACTACGGCTTTATCAATTATGGTACGAATAACTTGTTTTTCCATTCTTACGATTTATTGAATTGTACTTTTCCCGAACTTTCTGAAAATGACCAAGTGGAATTTAAAATGAAAAAGGGCATCAAAGGCAATGATGTAGCTTGCGAAGTGCGCCTTTTGCATCCCCCAAAAAAGATAATTGAAAAACCAATTTAACAAAAAGCCTCCCGCTCCAAATTTTCCGTTCCACGACCTACAGCGAAAACAACGCAAGTGGCTCACTTGTGCGCCGAATGGCATACATTTTCGTTCAACTTACAGTCTGCAGATGAGTCGTCTGTGATATGTATATCCCTTAGCAATGGAAAATTTACACCAACAAAAAGCCTCTTTGCAGAGGCTTTTGTTTTTGGTTGAAAGAACTTCTTACCTCTATCAAACTTCTTGATTTTGGTAGAGGCAAGATGTTTTTTTGGGTAGGCATGTTTCTTTTTGAAAAAAAAACATTTAATTTGTACCCTTATCTGTATATCCATGAAAAAAACACTTTTCTTCTCCTTAGCGTTGGCTTTTTGTAGTGCAAATTTATACGCACAAGCCCAACTGCCTGCGCCCTATCCAAGCTCAAAGTTTGAACAGTTGGGTACTATGCTACCAACACCAAACGGCTATCGTACTGCAGACGGATCGCCAGGTCCCGATTATTGGCAACAAAAGGCAGACTACAACATAAAAGTAACCCTGAACGACAATGACCAGAGTGTACAAGGTTCAGAAACTATCACCTATTACAATAACTCGCCTTCGCCATTGTCATATCTTTGGTTGCAATTAGACCAAAACCTGTTTGATAAAAATTCGGACACCCAAAAAACAGAAACCCTCAACCCTGCCGACACATTGAATAGCTCGTTCTTGCGCTGGGTCTTTATGTCGTACTCCGAAGGCGGCTACAAAGTAGGCAATATACGTGATGAGGCAGGCAAGCCAATGCTTTTCACTATCAACAAAACAATGATGCGCATTGACTTGCCTGCGCCCTTGCCTGCGAAGGGAGGCAAGGTCAGCTTCTCCATAGACTGGTCTTACAAAATTCCCGAACAGCGCAAATACGGCGGGAGGGGAGGCAAGGAATACTTTGCAAAAGATGACAACAACCTATACGAGATGGCGCAATGGTTTCCGCGCATGGCAGTCTATAGTGATGTTACAGGCTGGCAACACAAGCAATTCTTAGGCAATGGTGAGTTTACCCTTACTTTTGGCGACTATGAAGTGGCGATAACCGTACCTGCCGACCATATAGTAGCCTCTACAGGCGAGCTACAGAACCCTGAAAAAGCCCTTGCCTCCAAACATATAGAAAGGCTCAAAAAAGCAGAAAATAGCAACGAACCTGTTGTTATTCAAACCCAATCGGAAGCCGAACTTGCCGAAAAAACAAAATCAAAAGACACCAAAACGTGGATATACAAGGCGCAAAATGTACGCGACTTTGCTTGGGCAAGCTCACGCAAATTCGTATGGGACGCGATGCGTGTAGAAGTGGGAGGCAAGAAGATTTGGGCTATGTCGTATTATCCAAAAGAAGGCAATCCACTTTGGGGGCAATACTCTACGCAAGTCGTGGCGCATACACTCCGCGTATATTCGCGTTATACTGTGAACTATCCGTACCCTGTCGCTATCTCGGTACACGGCTCTGTGTTTGGTATGGAGTACCCCATGATTTCGTTTAATGGTGGTCGCCCAAATCCTGACGGCACTATTCCTGACGGCACACGCAATGCGATGGTAGGCGTTATCATTCATGAAGTAGGACACAACTACTTCCCCATGATTATCAACTCTGATGAAAGACAATGGACATGGATGGATGAAGGGCTAAACAGCTTTTGCGAATATTTGGCAGAACTAGAACTGAAAGACCAAACATGGGCAAAAAAAGATTATGGCGAAAAAGGCTTCCCCACGCGCCGCGGTCCCGCCAAAAACATAGTCGATTATATGCGCAGCGACCCCAAAACGCTTGTGCCTATCATGACCAATTCTGAACAAATCTTGCAATTTGGTAACAATGCGTATGGCAAACCTGCCACTGCTTTGAATATCTTACGCGAAACTATCATGGGACACGAGTTATTTGATTTTGCCTTCAAACAATATGCACAAAAATGGGCCTTCAAACACCCTGAACCTGCTGACTTCTTTCGCACCATGGAAGACGCATCTGCTGTAGATTTGGATTGGTTTTGGCGTGGCTGGTTCTTCACCACAGAAGCCTGCGACATCGCACTTGAAAACGTAAAACTCACACGAATAGTCGACAAGAAAAATCAGGCAAGTGCTACTATTAGCCCTTTCCTTACACAATATTACAAACCTGAACAGCTCGAAGCGCACCGCAAAAGAATGCAAGCCACAGGTTTAGATTTTACAAAAGAGGAAGAACAAGCCCTCACAGCTGGACAATATTATTACACCTTGCAACTCAAAAACATAGGCGGTTTGTTGATGCCTGTCATTATACAAATCAATTATGAAGATGGCACAAAGGAAATAGTGCGTATCCCTACCGAGATTTGGCGCAAAAACATAAACGAAGTTTACAAAACAATCCTTACTCAAAAACCTGCCGTTTCTTTTCAATTGGACCCTATGGAAGAAACAGCCGACATCAATACCACCAACAATTACTTTCCAAGAAAAGAAAGTAATTCAAAATTTGGAGAGTTCAAAGAGAAAGAGAAATAGGAATTAGAAAAAAAGGATAGCACTACCGTAATTTTTTGTGCTGTTAGAAACTATGTAAAAAATAATAGGTACTCTGACAAATTTTGTGTTGAACCACATAGAAACATAGAGAACGTAGCCCGAAATACTGTGTGCCGTATCTTTCTATGTGGTTTATACCTTGCCCCACTAAAATTGTCGGAGTACCAAATAATATACCCAAAACAGGCTGAAAGTCTGTTCTAAATGCGTATAAATCGTTTTTTGTAGTACGGAATTTCACGCTCTAAATGGGTAGATTGTTTTTTAGCGTGTCTGTTACTGCTGTTTAGAAAAGTGCAGGTGAGCTTACATTTTATACAAATTTCTTGCTGGTGTTGAAAAACGGGTAGTACAGTGTAGCTATAGAACAAAGTTACACCCAATGTTTCTAAACAGCAACAAAGCAGAAAATTGGCAATGATATTTGATAGCCTTGCCTGCCTACATATTGGGCTTTCATCAATTTAAACACCACTTTCGTAAACTCAAACACCAGTTTCGTGAACTCATGTGTATATTTTTGCAGGCAAGGTGCTAACTTTGTAGCAACAAAAACTTACCATTGTGAAAATATTTCATAATGACTATCAGTATAAGCTAAATGCTTTTTTGAGATGAAAAAATTGTGCTTAATTTTTTTTCGAACACCTTCATACAATTTGTGTGAAGGTGTTTTTTTAGGAAAATAGTTTGAGAAACTGTTTGAAGAACCAGCTCTTTTCCGCGCCTGCCGCGTAGGTAAGGACTTTATCAGCAGTTGTGGTTAGTTCTTGTATCTCGCCTACTACTTGCTTGTAGAGTTGTATGTCTGTGTTGTTCGGGTCGCCTTCTAAATTCTCAGATAAGCCTTCTAATGCCCGCCTTAGTGGGTCGAGTTCACGTTTTTTTCGTTCACGAATAATACACTGCACGACTATAAAGATGTCTTTTTGTGCAACAAAATATTCTTTGCGGTCGCCTGCCTTGAGTTCTTTGCGCACCAATCCCCATGTGATAAGCTCGCGTGTATTCATGTTCGTATTGCCTCGTGAGATTTCGAGTTTTTCCATGACATCTTCAGTACTGAGGGCTTGTGCAGATATGAGCAGGAGGGCGTGTATTTGTGCCATAGTGCGGTTGATGCCCCACGTACTGCCGAGTGTACCCCAAGTTTGAATGAATTGTTCTTTAGCTTCGTCTAATTGCATGCGTCATGAGCCACGCACCTTGCGTGAGTAAGTATTGCAAATATAGCGTATATAATTCAGAAAAAGCGTATCTTTGCCGTAATATATGGCTTACAGTTTCGTTTATTTGTTTGATGCGTACTATTTTAATTTGTTCCTTTTGTCTTTTATATATAGTAAATACAGCCTTTGCTCAACGGATTCCACGTACCAGACCCATCCCACAAGGAGCCACAGAGGGTTATACAACGGTGGGTATTCAAGTGAATGCGTGGAATTATGTAGGCGACATTCCTGCCGGCTTTAAGTTTACTCGACCTGGCATGACTGCTTTTTTTACGCGCAAAATAAGCGCGCATTGGCAGACTCGCCTACAACTTTCGGTGGGGCGCATTGAAGGTGATGATGCCTCCGCCTTGCCTACCACAGGCATATATGCCCGCAATTTTCACTTTCGAAATGACCTCAAAGAAGTTGCAGGGCTGCTCGTTTATGAATGGAAAGGAAGCTACAGCAAGTACACCAAAAGAAGCCATTTCACGCCGTATTTTATAGGCGGAGTGGCTGTTTTACACCACAATCCACGCGCCAAAGTACCCACTAATTTGAGCGATGACTGGATAGATTTGCAGGGGCTTGGCACAGAAGGGCAGGGAAGGATAGGCTACGCAAAACCATACAGCAAAGTTCAAATAACGGTACCAATGGGCATCGGGTTCAGGTTCAGAACACCCGATAAGCGTTGGGATTTTGCTATAGAAGTATTGCCACGTTATACTTTTACAGACTATCTTGATGACGTAAGTGGGCAATATCCCGAAATGGCAGACCTCGGCAATCCTTGGAGTATCGCGCTTTCAAACCGCACCATAGAAACTACAGCAGCACGCACCAATACGCCCCGCCAACTAAGTGATGTAAGCACAAAATTTGGCCCCCCCATCACTTATACAGGCTTTGATGGGAGAACATACAGCACCTTGCCTGATTTTATCAGAGGAAAAGACAACAGGGGAAATGCCGCTACAAAAGATTTATACGTTTCTTACGGCTTTCATGTGAGTTATATCCTGAATGTAGGCTTAAAATGCCCGCAGGCAAGATGGTAATGTTTTTTTGCACACACTTTTGTTATACCTTTGCGCTCAGAAACAAAACCATACATTACTCATGATAGTTGTTACAGGCGCGGCAGGCTTTATCGGAAGCTGCCTTATCCAAAAACTCAATGCTGAAGGCTTCCATTGTATTGTGGCTGTTGATGACTTTTCAAAAGTCGCCAAAGCGCCCAACCTTGCCGAAAAACGCATACAAGAACGGGTAGAAAGGACACAGTTTTTTGATTGGTTGGACAAGAATCAAGGTGGAGTAGAATTTATATTTCATATAGGTGCGCGAACCGATACAACCGAACTCAGCACAGAAATCTTTGACGAACTCAACTTACATTATACACAACAAGTCTGGAAAGCCTGCATAGCGTATCAAATACCGCTTGTGTATGCTTCTTCTGCCGCTACGTATGGTGCAGGCGAGTTCGGATATGATGACAACGAAGCGACCATACCACAGCTTAAACCGTTGAACCCTTATGGGCAGTCGAAGCAGGATTTTGACGTGTGGGCATTGGCTCAAACCGAACAACCGTTTTTTTGGGCAGGGTTAAAGTTCTTCAACGTTTATGGTCCAAATGAATACCACAAAGGACGCATGGCTTCAGTTATTTTTCATGCCTACAATCAAATAAAGGCGACAGGTAGCATGAAGCTCTTTCAATCGCACAGACCAGACTATGCACACGGCGAACAGAAACGCGACTTCGTATATGTAAAAGACGTGATAGAGGTTTGCTACTTCCTCATGCACCACAGGCTTGATTCGGGTATTTACAATTTGGGGAGCGGCACCGCACGCACTTTCCTAGACCTTGCCTGCCAAACATTCAAAGGTATGGACACACCAGAAGATATTTCTTTTGTAGAAACACCTTTAGACATCAGAGACACATACCAATATTTTACGGAAGCAAATATGCAAAAACTCCAAAAAATAGGCTACAACAAACCTTTTCACACACTCGAAGAGGGAATAGCCGATTATGTGCGCCAATACTTGCGCGTAGGCAAGTGCTTTTAAATAGACTTCTTGCAAAAGTGTTTCGTAAGACCTCACGCCCTGCCCTCTCCCCAATTTCGAGAGAGGGAAAAGGACTTTCGCAAGAAGGCTAATGTAACAAACCGCAAACCTTTGCGACTTTCAATGTATTGTGGTAAGTAGAATAGAAATAGAGAATTTTAAATCCATTCAAAAGGCTGATATAGAGCTTCGCCCCATCAATGTCCTCATAGGCGCAAACGGGGCAGGAAAGAGCAATTTTATAAATTTTTTCAAACTATTAAATAAAATTTACGGTACTCTGACAAATTTTGTGGAGATGCCTATATTTGACTATATCGAATGGCTTTCAGACCGAAAGAGAGAGCTTTCATAAATCAAATGAGATTGCCTCCACAAAATTTGCCAGAGCACCCAAACTGTTACAATTTATAAACAAAATAACGAAAAATATAAAAAAGTAGATGATGGAATAATGATAGCCACATTGATAGGTATCAAAAAAATCCTAGAACGCACACCACGTTTTCGAGCTTGGGTAGAAAAAATAATCAACATTACTTTAAAATCCATATAATCTTTTTAATAAACAATGCGTAAAATTTTCCTATCGGCACTGTCAGCATTGATGCTCATGAGTGCGCCTATGCTTGACGTACATGCACAAGGCATTGACAAAAAAAACATGGACTTGTCCGTAAAGCCACAAGACGACTTCTATAAGTATGTCAATGGCAACTGGTTGAAAAATACCAAAATACCTGAATCCGAAAGCGTTTGGGGTTCGTTTAGTGAGATAGACGAGTACAACCGTAGCATGCTTAAGACTATCCTTGAAGAGTCGCTTGCCAAACGTAAAACTGTGAAAAAAGGCGATAATTGGCAATTACTCGGCGACCTCTATGCAAGTGGTATGGACACAATGGCGATTGAAAAAGCCGGAGCAGAACCGCTGAAACAATACTTCGCAGAAATTGAAGCTATCAAAACACCCGAAGATATCGTGAAATTAATCGCTTCCTTTCAAAAAGCATCTATACGCACTCCCTTTGGCTTTTTTGTAGGGTCAGACTCAAAAAACAGTGAGGCAAACGCGCTTTATTTGGGACAAGGTGGCACTTCCCTGCCCGACCGCTCTTACTATTTTGATGCTAATTTTGCAGAAAAACGCGAAAAATATTTGGTACACCTAACCAATATGTTTGTGTTGATAGGCGAGAGCCAAGAAGTAGCTGAAAAATCAGCCAAAACGGTCCTCAAAATAGAAACGCGCCTTGCTGAAGCGCAACGTACACGTGTAGATGGACGCGACCCTGTAAAACGCTATAACAAACGTACTATAGAGGAATTGAACCAATCTACATTCAACATCGACTGGACTAAATACTTTGAAATGGTAGGCGTTAAAAATGCAGAATGGGCTATAGTAGGCGCACCTGAATTTTTGTGCATGGTGGACAGAATGTTGAAAGACGTAAGTGCCAATGATTGGAAAACATACTTCAGATGGCGCGTGGTCAACAGTGCCGCACCATATTTGAGCAGTGCATTTGTAAAAGAAAGTTTCTCATTTTTCAGCACTACATTGAACGGTGTGAAAGTGATGCAACCGCGTTGGAAACGTGTGCAAGGATGGGTAGATAACAACATCGGTGAGGCTTTGGGGCAAGTGTACATAGAACGAACCTTCCCCAAAGAGGCTAAAACACGTATGATTGAAATGATTGAAAATATACGCGAGGCTTTTGCTGAACGTATCCAACAATATACATGGATGAGTCCTGAAACTAAACAAGAAGCACTCACCAAACTCAAAGCAATCACATGCAAAATAGGTTATCCTGACAAATGGGAAGATTATACAGGGCTTGATATACGTGACGGCGACTTGATAGGTAACATGCGCCGCTTGAATGAACGCGGATATGCACAAATGATGGACAAATTTGGAAAGCCTGTAGATAAAACAGAGTGGGGAATGACACCCCCAACTGTAAACGCTTACTACAGTCCTTCTAACAATGAAATCGCTTTTCCCGCAGGTATTTTGCGTCCACCTTTCTTTGATTTTAAAGCTGACGATGCCGTGAATTATGGTGGTATCGGTGCAGTAATCGGACACGAAATTACACACGGATTTGATGACCAAGGCAGCCAATATGACGCTAAAGGCAATCTCCGTATGTGGTGGACCAAAGACGACCGCCAAAAATTTGACGGCAATGCCAACATGATCGTAGAACAATTTGATGCTTACAAAGTTTTTGTGAACAAAGACTCGGTAGCAGTAAATGGTAAACTTACTTTAGGCGAAAATATTGCCGATTTGGGCGGCATAACTATCGCGTATGCCGCATTGCAAAAATCATACGCCAAGAAAGGCAAGCCTAAAAAAATAGACGGCTTCACAGGTGAGCAACGCTTCTTTATGGGGTGGGCGCAAGTTTGGCGAATCAAACACCGCGACGAGGCTTTGCTAAACCGTATCAAAACGGACTCACACGCACCAGGCGAATACCGCGCCAACGGAGCTATCACAAACATGCCCGCTTTCTTTGAAGCATTCAATGTGAAAGAAGGTGATAAAATGAGAAGAAAACCTAATCGCTTGATCGTAATTTGGTAAACAGTATTTCTTAATAACAATCAATTAAAAGAAACGTGCTAAAAAGTAATATTGCTTTTTAGAACGTTTCTTTCTTTCCTCAAAGAAATATTTTAGCAAAAAGTTTATTTGTATGCAGGAGATAGTTTGCAGGCAAGTTTTACCCTTGCCTACCCTACCCAAAACCTGCCTTTCTGTCCACAAGAAATTACCTTAGAAATTGCTACAAATGTAGGAAACTTCAAAGCAGAGGCATCAGGCAAGGTGTATTTTACACCTTGTAATACCATCGAGTTTTTCAATCAACACATACAACCTTTATGCTCAAACCGACATTTCCCGGCAGGTTTTTCAAAAGAAGCATTTACTAAAAAAATGATTTTAAGGTTTTTTAATAAATATTTTCAATTATAATCAACTGAACATCAACACTTTGAAGCAGATGAGTAGTTGCAAAATAAAAAACAGAACACATTTTTTAACTTATATCCGTTGCAGGTTCAAAATATATTTTTATATTTGTGGAAAAAAATGCTGGCATTATGAACAAAACATTCAAAGAACGCTTACAAAATGCTACAATAGCAGAAATTCCTGCCCTTTTGGACTTAGCAACCCAGTATTTTGATAGAATACCCTCACATTTGAAAGGTACTTTTAACCAAATTAAAAGCGATTTTTATGACCAGGCCAATCATTTTACACTATCAAGTTGGAAAGCAAAACTATTAGTTTTGATAAGTCAGTTTGTTTTTGAGATGCCTATTGAAGCTGAAACACCAATTTTAAGCCCTGAAACATCACAAAATAACCCAAATATGGAAAATCAATCCAAAACCCTTTACATCATCTTTGCTGACCTGAAAGGATACGGCTCAAATGCGGGCAACAATCCACTTTTGGCAAAAGTCACGGATTTCTTTATTAGTCTGCAAAATAAATACTTTGCAGATGGCAAAGCGTATTTTTTCAAACGCATAGGCGATGGCATACTCGTTAC
>Ga0163144_10020324_pt1 | contig 13284 bp, 11 predicted proteins | sample OliLak19BULKMAT1_FD_123175 | JGI IMG/M metagenome (GOLD analysis project Ga0163144, IMG submission 123175) | Freshwater microbial mat bacterial communities from Lake Vanda, McMurdo Dry Valleys, Antarctica - Oligotrophic Lake LV.19.BULKMAT1 | ecosystem: Environmental > Aquatic > Freshwater >... | reverse complement strand
TGTTCGCTCGGTGCGGGCGACTCGACGAGATCGAAGTGCTCGCCTGCGCGCTCCACCAGAAAACGACGGGGCATGGATGCTCCTTCCGTGGTGTTGCCGAGGCTACCGGGTTGCTCTGACGCGGGGCTCACGCCGACTGCTTGAACACCGTCTCCATGTGCCACTGCAAAAATTCACGGTGCGGCTTGTCGGCTCGCCGTGAGGGCACCCCGACGAGCTCTCCGGCCTTGGCGTAGAGGGCATCGCCATTGCCGAATTCGGCGCGCAGCCGGGAGCTCACCTGAAGGCGGTAGCGGTCGTCGATGCCGAGGTAGCCGCGGTCGTAGAGGGTGTGCATATCGCTGCGCAAGAGCATCCCGTTGTCGGGCCGATGCTGGCCGCCCGACGCGACCGGCAGAATGTGTGCTGCCTCGAGCACCGGCCGCACCTTGTCGCCTGTGATGGCGCAGTGGTTGCCGTAGTTGTGGGCGATCACGGCCTTGAACGCGTCTTGGCCGAGCCGCACGACCTGCAGGCGGGCATCTCCGAACATGCGCTGCTGCACGTCGAGAGGCACGGGCGCGCCGGGCGCGACGACTCCGGGCATGGCGAGGTGGGCTGCGGCGATGAGCACCGGATGCTGAGCATCCAGTTCATCGAGATCGTAGGTGCGCCCCTGCACGATGTTGGTGGCGAAGTCGTCAGGGCGCGGCTGCGTTTCAACCGGGTCGAAGAAGCGCACGTCGCGCAACAGAGTGCAGCCCACCTGGGCCACCGGCGTCAGCGTCTCGGGGCCCCTGCGGTACGTGCCGACCCGGGTCAGAAACTCATCGATGCTCGAGACTCCGTTGGCGAGCCCAAAGGTCTCCCACGCCTCATCGACGCGCATGAAGACGAACGCGTCGAAGACGGCGCCGCCCACGATGCGATCGCCGCGAGCCCTGTGCGTCTTGAACAGAAACAGCTCGCCGTGCTGGAGGGCGCGAAAGCTTTTGGTTCCGCCGGGGTTCCAAAAGTTCGCCTGCGCAACCTCGGGCCCGCCGACGCTGAGCGTCGCGATCCAGTCGGAATCGGTGATTCCGAGGTAGGCCTTCATGACTGCACGATAGCGAACCTTGCTCGGGAAAGGGGTCCCGAGCATGAACGGCTGGAGATGTTCGCACAGCATCTCGCGCCTGAATCTGTGACACCAGGTCGCGGCTAGTCGGCATACTTCGCGACCGTTCTGGAGGATCGCGACAGTAGTCGCGGTCTCGCCTACAGCGCCCCCAGTGCGACCGGCGCCTGCTGTCCCCAAGAATTGCAGCCGGTGGGAGCACCATTGCGCTCGGATTGTCGCCGCGAAGAGGCAGGATGGTCTCATGTCAGTGAATGCATCGATTGCTCACGACTCGAACGGCTTGCACATCAAGTCGCGCGAGCGTGTTCGTGATCTCGGCGAGGTCTATACCCAGCCGCGCGAGGTCGACGCGATGCTCGATCTCATCCCCGACGCGTTCGCCGACATCGACACGCGTTTTCTCGAGCCTGCGGCGGGCAACGGCAACTTTCTCGTCGCCATTCTCGAGCGTAAGATCGCTCGCATCGACGAAACCGTGCACGGCGGCACGCCGAACTGGTTCGAGTTCGCACTGTTGCGATGCCTCGCGTCGATCTATGCGGTCGACATCAGTCTTGAGAACGTACGTGAAGCGCGTGAACGGATGACAGCCGTGGTCGATGCCGCCCACGTGTTCGGCGGCGGCAGTGCGAATCTGAACTTCACGAAAGCCGTCGAGACAATCTTGACGACCAACGTGGTGGAGGGCGACTCGTTGAACGCCGCCGACCAGATCGTGTTCGTACAGTACAGCCCCGTTCCAAGCGAGCAATTTCAGCGCATGCCGTCAGAGCTGGAGCCGCCCGCGATGGATCTGTTCTACATGCCGCCCGCGTCGTTGCCGACTGTGCACTACTCGGAGCTCGGCGCATGAGCGACACCACGGCGACACCTTCCGTGCACGTTCCCGACGTGCTCGAGACTCTTGCGCAACTGCCGAACGACGATGTCTACACGCCGCCGAAGGTCGTCGCCGCGATGCTCGACATCTTGCCCGAGCACGTGTGGAGCGAGCCCGACTATCGCTGGCTCGACCCCGCGACGAAGTCCGGTATCTACCTTCGCGAGGTGTTCAAGCGCCTCATGGTGGGCCTTGCCGAGTGGCAGCCCGACGGACTGAAGCGCCGCGAGCACATTCTGAAGAGCATGATCTTCGGCGCCGCCACGACGCAGCTCAACGGCGAGATTGCCCGCCGCACCCTGTACCAGACGCGTGACGCGACCGGCGTCGAGGTCAAAGACCCGTCGCTCGAAGACCTGGTCGTGCACTTCGACTATCCCGAGGGCAACGTGCCCTACGTCGAAACCGAGCACGTTCTCGACAAGAAGCAGCAGTTCTGCACCGTCTGCCGCGCCCCAGCGAAGCTGATTCGCGAACGCCGTGAGTCGTTTGCCTACTCGTTCATCCATGGCACCTACCCCACGAAGGAGCTGGCAGCGATGAAGTTCGATGTCATCGTCGGAAACCCGCCCTACCAGATTGGAATGGACGACGGAAAGGGCAACCGCACCGCAAACATCACGCCGCTGTACAACCTGTTCGTCGAGAAGGCCATCGCGATGAACCCGAGATATCTCGTGATGATCACGCCGTCGCGGTGGTTCGCGGGAGGTAAGGGTCTTAACGAGTTCCGCGATCGCATGATTGCCGATCGGAGACTTCGAGTGCTTGTCGACAATCCAAAGCAGTACGACGTTTTTCCGCAGGCTGAGATCCAAGGCGGGGTTTCATACTTCCTTTGGGACCGAGATCACGATGGCGATTGCGAGTTCGCAACACGGCTCGGCGGTGTCACGCGAGATGTTGCCACACGCGATCTTCGTGACGGCGAAGGCGTAGTTCTCCGGGACAACTATGCCGCGGCCATCGTTGGCAAAGTCACAAAGCATCCGTCCGCTGACGGCTTTCTTGGCGAGATTGTGTCGCCAATGGATCCGTTTGGCCAGGGGCTGAAGACCAACTATGGCGGCAAGCCTGGGCTTCCCTTGAGCGTCGAGCCGCAGCCGGGCATGATCCCGCTCATCTTTGCGACGAAAGTCGCGTACACCTCTCCTGCTGCACTAGAGCGCCGGCACGAATGGCTCGAGCGCTGGAAAGTGCTCTTGCCGATGGCTTACAACGGAGGTCGTCAGTTTGGGCCAAACGGGGAAGTCGTCGAAACAGTCATTGGAGAGCCAATTGCCCTCGCCCCTGGGTCAGCGTGCACGCAGAGCTACTTGGTGGCCGGACACTTCGGCGATCCCGAGCAGGCTGAGAACTACGCTCACTATCTGAGCACCAAGTTCGTTAGGTTCTTGGTGCTGCAAAGGAAGATCTCTCAGCACGTGACCCCCGATCGCTTCGCCTTTGTGCCGATCGTCGATTTCTCTCAGCGATGGACGGACTTGGATCTCTACAGCCGATTCGAACTGGCTCCGGAAGAGATTGCGTACATCGAGGCATCGATCAAGCCCAGGTCGCTCATCCTTTCGCTCGATTCGCCCGTCCCGGCAACGCACCTCCCGGGCGGCCGCAAGTTCCGGGCGGGTGACGCTCTTGACGAGCCCGAGGTTGAGCGGGATGTGGACGAGTGACGAACTACATCTACGCGTACACCCACGCCGGCAAGGCGACGGGCTGGCGTCGCGGCGCACAAACAGGACAGTTTGAGATCAAAGTTGGTGAGACGCGCAACCCTGGCATCGACCGGGTGCGGCAGCAGGTCGGCACGGCCTTTCCGGGGTTGAAGGGCGTCGACATCCTTTTCCATTCAGAGCTGGCCGAGCGGCCCGACGGCACCGGATTCACCGACCACGACGTGCACAAGGTGTTGACCAGCCACGGGGTCGTGAGCACGGGTGGCGAGTGGTTCGCCGTGACCGAAAACGAGGTGTGGGCCGCGATCCGCTCGCTGCAGCGCGGCGTCGCTTTCGACCCGACCCGCGTGCAAGATTTCGCGATGCGGCCGGAGCAAGAACGCGCCGTTGACGAAACGGCCGCGTTTTTCGAAGCGCATCCCGAAGGAGCCCCTAAGTTTCTCTGGAACGCGAAGATGCGGTTCGGCAAGACGTTCACGACCTATCAGCTCGCGAAGCGAATGGGCTGGACCAAGCTGCTGATTCTCACCTACAAGCCTGCCGTGCGCGCCGCCTGGCGCGACGATCTGTTGAGCCATGTTGACTTCATCGATTGGCAGTACATCGATGCGAGTATCCCCTCGAAAGATGCCGATGCCATGCTCGACAATGGGCGGCCCACGGCCTGGTTCGCCTCTTTTCAAGACGTGATCGGGCGCACGGTCGACGGCAAGCCGAAGAAGGGCAACGAAACGCTGCACTTGGTCGAGTGGGATTGCATCGTCATCGACGAGTTTCACTTCGGAGCCGCTACTGCGACTGCTCGCGAAATCTACGACCCGCAAGACAAGAGCGAAGCGGCGCTGGCGCAGATGTTCAGAAAGGCCGCCGACGAGTCGAGTGATACCGAGGCCGATGTGGTGCCGGAGATCGACGTGGGCCTCTCGACCAAGTACCACTTGCACCTGTCGGGCACGCCGTTCAAGGCGATCACCAATGGTGACTACGACGAGTCGCAGGTGTTCAACTGGACGTATATCGACGAGCAGCGCGAGAAGTCCGACTGGCCCGAGGCGAAGGGTGCCAACCCCTACGACGAGCTTCCGCGCATGGAGATGTACACCTACGCGATGGGGGCCGGGGCCGACGAGCTGGCCGATGACGGCGAGTTCGCCGGCTTCGACCTGAACACGTACTTCAAGGCACGCAAGGTGGGCGACACGTACACGTTCGAAACGCCCGACAACGTGGTCGCCTTCCTTGACCTCATCCGCGGCAAGAAGGCGCTGCCGGCGCGCATCATCGACGCGGACGACACCGACGCCGAGTTTCCGTACGAGTCGGCGAGGTTCACCGAGGCAGTGAGGCACTCGGTGTGGTTCATGCAAGATGTCGCGTCGTGCGAGGCGATGGCCGCAGCGCTGCGGGCCGACGCGTTTTTCAACAGCTTCGAGATATACGTGGCGGCCGGCACAAAGGCCAAGATCGGAGCGGCAGCGCTGGAACCTGCTCGCGCGGCAATTCGTAAGGCTGACGACTCAGGCAAGTCGGGCTCGATCACTCTCTCGTGCGGCAAGCTCATGACAGGCGTCACCGTGCCGGAGTGGGCTTCGATCTTCATGTTGCGCTCGCTCAAGGCGCCGGAGTCTTACTTTCAGGCAGCTTTCCGCGTCCAATCGCCGTGGAAGGTTGACGGCGAGATTCTCAAGCAGGTTGCCTACGTGTTCGAGTTCGACCCCAACCGGGCGCTCAGCCTCGTGGCTCTCTATGGAACCGAGTTGGCCAACAATTCCGCTGACCGCAAGGCAACGCAGGCCTCGGTTCTGGGGGAGCTCATCAACTTCTTGCCGATCTTCGCCATCGACGGCGGTCGAATGGAGCAGCTCGATGTCACCGCGATTCTCGACTGGGCGCACGGCGGAATTGGTGCGAACTCGCTCGCGCGACGGTGGAGGTCGGTCGACCTCTATAACCTCAACGGGGTCACCATGGATCGACTGTTGCAAGATGCTGACCTCATCGCCGAGCTCGAGCAGATCGAAGACTTCCGCACGATTCGCGAAGAGGCCGAGAAGATCGTCACCGCCTCGAAGAAGCTCGGAGCCGTCAAGCGTGAAGGCGGCGGGTCGGCAGAGCAGCGCAAGCCGAAGAAAGAGATCGCCGAGAAGCGCAAGAACATTCGCGAGAAGCTCAAGAAGGTCTCGGCCAAGGTGCTGATTTTCATGTACCTGACCGACTTTCGCGAGGAGCGTCTCGCTCACGTGATCGAGTCGCTCGACACCGACCTCTTCGTGCGGTCGACCGGGCTCAGCCTCGAGAGCTACCGCAAGCTCACCGAGATTGGGGTCATCGACGTCGGCAACATGACCGATGCGATTCAGAAGTTCCGGTACTTCGAAAAGAAGAGCATCGAGGCGCTGGTTGGGTCAACAGTCAAGGACTGACGGCGCACTATTCCTAGCTTCACCGGCACCGAAAGGGTTCTCTCATGAACGTTCCAAGACTTGGCCGACTCGTCCGGGTCGAGCTTCGCGAGGTGTGGAAACACGAAGCGCAAGACTTCACTCAGTGGTTGGTCGATCCTGAGAATCTCGAACTGCTCGGAGAGGCAATCGGGATCGAACTAGTCGACCCTCACGCTGAAGTCGGTGTTGGCCCGTACCGCGTTGACATTCTCGCTCGAGACTCGATCACAGATGGCGCGGTGGTGATCGAAAACCAGATGGAGACGACCGATCACAAGCATCTCGGTCAACTGATGACCTACGCGGCAGGCCATGACGCGCAGACGGCCATCTGGATCGCGAAGAAGGCCACGGACGAACACAAGAGCGCGATCGAGTGGCTCAACGAGCACACCCTGCAGGACATCAGCTTCTTCCTAGTAGAGGCGCAGGCCTGGCGAATTGGTGAATCTGATCCGGCCCCGGTCTTCGAGGTGATTGCCCGACCGAACGATTGGGCCCGAGCCCAAAAGCAGGCGTCTACCGAAGCGGCTCTCGACTTCGACCCCGACATCCAGGCCTTCTACGAGCGTGTGCGCTCGTTCGGTGTGGCGAACGCAAAGAGCATCAAGCGCTGGCGGCCGGCATCTGCACGAAGGTGGTACGACGTATCCATTGGTTCGTCGCAGGGTCACATTGTGTTGCGGGTGACCAAACAGGCGAAGCGTGTAAGCGTCGAGATCTATATCCACGACAACAAAGAGCTATTCGCCACCATTCTCGACGAACGTGAGGCAATCGAAGCAGAGCTTGGGACGTCTCTTGAGTGGAATGAGCTACCGGGCAAGAAGGCCAGCCGCATCATTGCTGTCCGGGAGGGATCGTTCGATGACCCGTTGGTGTCGGAGGCACTTGTTGCTTGGCTTTCGGACATGGCGGACAGGTTTGCAGCTACGTTCAGCCGTTATCTCTAGTGCGAACCGGCTAGCCCGCGGTCGCACTAGTGCTCAAGTTGACGCGCAGCCACCGCGCTGAAGTCAAGCGCTCGTGCGCATCGGGGGCTGGAAGTCATTCAGTGACAATTCATCGAACTCGCAATAGTGTCAAGGTGGGGCCTGGCCGCGGGCTTAGCGGCCGACGTAAGTCATTGAGCGCACTTGCTCACCAAGCAATTGGAGCTTCTTCTGAGGCGTAAACATGGAATAAATAGACGCTCAGTGCCGGGCTCGCCCGACATGAGAGCGGACGCGGTCAGGCCCCACCGTCACGAGTTGATGTGCTGGTTGGGTCGGTTCGAAAGGCGAACCTTGCAGACCGCTCGAGGACGGATCCAGACCGCCAAGCGCTTGGAGCGGCGCGGCCACGCTTGGACAGCTGCGCTAGTCGGCTTGGTATTGCTCACCCTTTTGGGCGCCATCCTTGACCTCGCATTTTCGAGCGCAACGCCCGTCCACGACCAAGTTGTTTTGATTGCCATCTCGGTGATTGCGCTTGCGGGTTCACTTGTCGTCGCGAACCGTGAATACGGGGTGCGTGCAGCGCGGATGGCCTCGAACTACAAGCAGCTTCAGTCGCTTTCGGCGGAGGTGGAAGTCCATAGGACTCGATCGCAAACGGTTGATCTTGCCCAAGCCAGGGTGTGGATGCAGCGATACGATTCGCTCCTGGAAGCAGCGGAGAATCACACGACTGCGGACTATAGAGCTGCAATCAAGGCGAACCTTCCAGAACCCGACAGGTGCTCCTGCGGGGTGGTCGCGCAAGAAGGATCGCCCGTCGGAGATTCCAGAAAGACTCGCCCCTGGTTCTCGGTGCGTGTTGAATTGTTCTTCAGCTACGGGACGTCTTTTCTCCCGTGGGCTGTGCTGTTCGGTAGCTATGCGTTCAGTTTTTGGTACCTACTGACGCGCACTCAAGCTTGAGCCCGTGGGACGCACACTAGCTCGGGAGTTCGAAAGACTCACACGCCCGCGCGCTTTGGCCAAAGAGTTCAAAGCGAATGTAGCTGGCCGCGGCGCAAGGGGTCGCGACGGAGAATCGTGGCAGCACTTTGAGAACAATCTCGCAGACCGATGTGATCGGGTCAGCGCCTCTCTTGATTCTTACGTGTTTCGTTTCTCGTCTTACAAGCTCAAGCTAATTTCAAAGGGTCGATCAAGTCCTCCTCGCGAGATATCTATCCCCACTGTCCGAGACCGACTCGTGCTCCGTCAGATGTTTCGAGCACTGATCAAGGCACGCCCAAACCTCGAGATGCCGCTCCCGCAGGCAATCGTAAAAGAGGTCGTAACGGCCATTCGCAGCGGGAAGTACGAGACATTTGTGCGCGTCGACGTCACGAACTTTTACCCGTCTGTTGATCATGGAGTACTTCGCAATCAGCTTCGCCGACTAACGCGAAGTAGCGATCTGGTGGACCTGTACCTGCAGGCGTGCTCGACCCCAACAATGGGGATTCGTGAGAAAGCGGGAAGCGTGTCGCGCAGTCTCCGCGGACTCCCACAAGGCCTGCCAGTATCCCCGCCGCTTGCGGAGCTAGTGATCCAACGGGCGGAGTGGAAGTTTAGAGGCAGTGGTGATTTCCACTACGTCCGTTACGTCGATGACGCGCTTGTGCTGCTTCCTTCCGGCGTTGACGCGGCGGCTGTGTTCGAAGAGATCAGCGCGAGCTTTCGCGACTTCAAGCTAAATGTCCATCCGATTGAGCCGGGTTCATCAAAGTCGAGCCTCGGGAAAGTTGCCGAAGGAGTTCCGTACCTGGGTTACGAGATCTCGCCGACCGACACAATGATCCGCGAGGCAAGCGTTCAGAAGCTTCGCGAGCGATTGATCGCTGGCTTTACCCGGTACCGACGCAGATCGAAGGAAGCGACAACCCCGGAGAAGATGGCAGCCGCGACGTCCCTTCTCCTCCGCACGAACTTGGTTATTACAGGCTTCACCCTAGATAAGCGCCGTAGAGGCTGGCTCCCTTACTTCTCCCAGATGACCGACCACGGACTTCTCAGCCAGCTTGATTCGCTGGTCGCCAAGATGGCGAGAGAATCTGGTCTCTCTCCGGCGTTCAGACCAGTGAAGTTTGCTGTCGCACTTCGTCACGTCTCCAGAAAAAAGTCGTTAGGTGCCTCGAGCGTTGTGCCCGACTTTGACACTATGGACGAACCGCGAGTACGCGAGTACTTGGTGTTTCTTTTCGGCTATCGCCCGCGGTTTCTGGCAGGCAAGAGTGAGGAGCAACTTAGGGACTTAGTGAAGAAGAGGCTAAGAAAGCTCGCCAAGGAGCTGGAAGCCGATCGTGGAGAGACTTCATGAGTATCCAGTCCGAACCGTGGCGGGGCGAGTAGCACCTGGTGATTAGGCTCCTCTTGGGTAAGGTGTGCGAGCGAACGAGGTGCCATTCGGTGTTGCGGGCATAATCGAATGGTGGATAGATCACTCGCAGAGCTGGAACGAGCGACACGTCTAATCGCAGGTACCTACCGTGGGCCACATTGCGTGGAAGCTGCTGCCCTCACCCTCGAGGTTGGATCTCGGCTCGGGTACGAGCTCGATGCCCGGCCCGTCTCGATGTTCGCCGCGACCACCACCGGGCAGACCACAGCGACTGGCCTACAGGGACGTGCTTTCGGCGAGCAGTTCCTCCGGCGCTACGGATCGGTCGAAATAGGCGGCGAGTTTGAGGGCGGCACTCCGTTCCAACGTGAAGCCGGGCACATGATTGTTGTTTCGGAGGAGCATCACCTGCTGCTCGACCCGACATTCGCCCAGTTCCATCACCTCGGCGATGCGGCCACAGCCCTATTCGTCTCGGAGGTGGATGCGCGCGGCAACGGTCGGTTTTGGCACGTCGAGGGCGAGCACTTTTTCGTTCGTTACTTTGCCGCGAACGACTTTATGGCAGACGGGTTTCAGGCTGTGCGAGCCCTGTCACAGGATCGGGCGGACGAGATTGTCGACTACATCCGAAATGGACCATCTTCGCCCAGTTAGTTTGTACTGCATGATGCCCGGCCAGACGCGGCCCGCCGCTGACCGATATGCGGTCGATCACCGGGCGCTTCCCCGCCGATAGCGATGCCGCGCCCGTGCCGCTATTGATTTGGGCTTTCACCCAAACGCCCCATTTCGGGACGGTCTTGCAACCATCAGGCCGTCTCGTGGTCAGTTGGGGAATCCAAGCCGGTACTCTTTTTCCGCTTGGGTGGGTTCGGCGTCCGGTACGGATGTCTGTACTAACTTTGAGCGACCTCAGAGGCGTCTCGTAACCTAAGCGAGTCGTAGCCCATCGGCCAATGGGCGGCGGTTGGCTGTTGTTCCACTCGATGTCGTAGGTCGTCGCTAACATCAGAACATGGGTCAATGTACAGCTCCGAGAGAAGGCCACCGCACTGCGAGTGGGCGCGCGAATTGCCCTGCATGTTCGTCCGGCTATGGGCGTTCTTACTCGCCGCCTCGGTCGTACCCGTCTTACCCGACGCCGGCCGCGCCTGTGCGTAGGAGCGGAAGCCTGTCGGGCAGTAATGGTGGTGGCGGACGCAGCGCCGCCCGCCCGGCCTGGCAGCCGAGCTCGTCGACCGTCTCGTACACGCAACAGCAGGTGCGCGACCTTGAGCCGGTCCGCGCGGCAACCGTCGCACGAGCTCAGGCGAACGACGTCTTCCTATGTCACGCCTGGCCCGACCGTCAGGCGGCGGCCAACGACGTCTACGAGTTGCTCCTCGGAAAAGACGTATCGGTGTGGTTCAGCGAGGTGAGTCTCCGACCCGGCACGGACATGCGAGTAGCTATCGATCGGGGTCTGGTGAGTTCGCGGATGGGCATCGTGCTGGTGACGCCCGCCATGCTCGACAAGCTGCGCACTGATCGAAGCATTGCGAGCAATGAGCTGAGCGCTTTGCTGCGCCGAAGCCTCCTAGTACCTGTCATGCACGGTGTGACGTTCGAGGAGCTTGATCAAGTCACCCCGACACTCGCGTCGCGCGGCGGATTTAGTACGGCCGAAGAGCCAATGGAAGACATTGTCGTGAAGATAGCCGAGCTCGTCGGAATCGTTACTGAGGAAGAAGCCGACGAACTCAGCATGAAGTAAGCCGACAAGCAGCGCCGATAACGAATCATCCCCAAACGCTCATGCTGTTTCTGCCCCGTCCATCAGTGGGCCCGCGGGTGGGTGGGGCAGCCATCGGTTTCATCCACAACCGATTAGGCAGCTTCGTTCTTCAGCGCAATACTTCGCTGAACGGAGCAAATGTGCGGCGTCCGCGGCCTACGAGAGCATGACCGGGGAGAAGCCTCATAGCCCATGTGATCCAAGACGGATTGATCTCGCCTGGGACACTGACCGATCACGGATCCGCGCCCAGGAGCGCCAACATCAGAGTTGAATCCACTGAGGCCAACAAGCCGTCTCTCAATATCCGGAGTTTTGAGAGAGTCTTCTGAGACTTGCCGTCCGGGCGTGTCGGGGGCTGGGTGAGGGGTCTCAATAGACGATCCAGTGTGAGAGACCTCTTGATGGAGGCGTCGGCCGATGCAAATTTGTCGCGTCTGTACGAAAGAGAACTGGGTGCGAGAGACCTCGCCGTCAAAAGGAATTTCGAAGCCTTCAGGTCGACCGTGGCGGACATCGCAGTCGCTAGGGACGTGGTTAAATCCTCACGGGTGGCGCCGGGCGCGTTGGTGTCCTAGCGCCACCACAAGCCGGGTCAGACTTGAAATGGAGGCCACCTACATGAAAGAGATTACCTGCCCCAACTGCGGCAAGGCCTTCACCATCGACGAGGCCGGGTACGCCGACATTCTCAAGCAGGTGCGCGACACCGACTTCGAGAAGCAGCTGCACGAGCGACTCGAGCTCGCTGATCAGGAGAAGCAGCGAGCGATCGAACTCGCGGAGACGAAAGCCGCCGGCGAGCTGCAGAAGGCCGCCGCCGCGAAAGACTCCGAGATTCAGGCCCTGAAGTCGCAGCTCGACGCGGGGGAGGCCGCCAACAAGCTCGCCGTCGCCGAAGCGCTGAGCGCCCTGGAGACCGAGAAGGCCACGCTGGCGAGCGAGCTCCAGCAGGCTAGATCCGACAAGCAGTCTGCTGTGGAACTAGCCGAGGCCAAGATCGCCGCAAAGCTCGAAACACAGTTGGCGGCGAAGGCTGGTGAGATCGAGTTGCTGAAGGCGAGCATCCAGAGCACGCAGCAGGTCAGTGAGCAGGCGAAGCAGTTGGCCGTCAAGGATGCCGTGGGCGCTGTTGAGCGCGAGAGGGACGAGTTGAAGAGCGGGCTTGAGCGGTCGCAACTCGAGAAGCAGCTTGCCGAACAGTCGCTGAAAGACAAGTACGAGACGCAGATCAAAGACCGCGACGACGCCATCGAGCGGCTTCGCGACATGAAGGCTCGGCTGTCGACCAAGATGGTCGGCGAGACCCTCGAACAGCACTGTGAGACCGAGTTCAATCGCATACGGGCCACGGCTTTTCCGAAGGCGTACTTCGAGAAAGACAACGACGCGCGGTCGGGTAGTAAGGGTGACTTTGTGTTTCGCGACTATGACGGTGGCTCTGGCGTTGGTTCTGGTCCTGATGGCGCCGGCACCGAGATCGTGTCGATCATGTTTGAGATGAAGAACGAAAGTGACGAGACGGCGACCAAGAAGAAGAACGAAGACTTTCTGCGCGAGCTCGACAAAGACCGCACCGAGAAGGGATGCGAGTACGCCGTGCTGGTCTCGCTACTCGAACCCGAGAGTGAGCTCTACAACACCGGCATCGTCGACATGTCGCACCGCTATGCGAAGACGTACGTCGTGCGTCCGCAATTCTTCTTGCCGATCATCTCGGTGCTGCGCAACGCCGCGCTCGGGTCGCTGCAGTACAAGCAGGAGCTTGCGTTGGTGAAGGCGCAGAATGTTGACATCACCAGCTTCGAGAACGACCTCGACACCTTCAAGACCGGCTTTGCGCGCAACTACGACCTCGCGACGCGTCGCTTTCAGGAGGCCATCGACGAGATTGACAAGTCGATCGACCGCCTCAACAAGGTGAAGGATGCCCTGCTCGGGTCAGAGCGCAACCTGCGCCTCGCCAACGACAAGGCTCAGGATGTGACGATCAAGAAGCTGACGCGGGGGAATCCGACGATGGCGGAGAAGTTTGCGGAGTTGGGTGAGGCGGGTGATGGTGGCGACTCGTAGAGTGGTGAGCGAGCGTCAAAGAT
>Ga0163144_10020323_pt1 | contig 13284 bp, 8 predicted proteins | sample OliLak19BULKMAT1_FD_123175 | JGI IMG/M metagenome (GOLD analysis project Ga0163144, IMG submission 123175) | Freshwater microbial mat bacterial communities from Lake Vanda, McMurdo Dry Valleys, Antarctica - Oligotrophic Lake LV.19.BULKMAT1 | ecosystem: Environmental > Aquatic > Freshwater > Lake... | reverse complement strand
GCGCCGAAGAAGTGTCCCCGGCTGTTCCAGTTCTGGCCGTCCTCCGTACCCAACAGTCGAATGTAGGCTTCATGGACAAGCGCTGTCGCCTGCAGTGTCTGCCCTGGCCTCTCGTTGGCCATCCGCGCTGCCGCCAGTTTCCGCAATTCGTCATACACCAGCGGCAGCAGTTTCTCGGCCGCCTCTGGATCGCCCGCTTCGATTTGCGACAAGATTTGAGTGACATCAGACATGGGCCGAAGCTCCGAGTGTACCAAGTTTCCTATGGAGGATAATCAGGCCGCAGAATGATGACCAACTCACCTGAGATCCGGGCCGCAAATCAGCAATCCTGGGGCGTTGCCCCAGGCTGGTATGGGGTCGCCCCGTTGGGGCTGGAAGGCGGCGCCAATGCCACTTCTGCCCGGACCGGGTATTCCGCATACGGCTGGTGTCTGACCCAGGGCGTTGCACTGGGCTGGTATTGAGGCGCCCCTTTGGGACTGGTTGGCTCAGCTTCTGCATCAAGATCGGCGGATTCTTGAGCCGCTCGTCGCTCACGCCGTGGCTCTTACTTCGTAGCCGATCTTCGTATCGGCCTCGACGACTATTTCGAGATTGTGAGCCGCAAGGCGCTAGCCGCGGGTGGCAGCGAGACGACCCGCGGCTAGCGCCTCGCGGCTCACGAAATCGCGGTCTTAATGTTAGACAGGTTCTAAGATTTCCTGAATGACGCGCGCCGGCTGGACACCGGTGAGTTTTTCTCTTAAGCCGTGCTCATTCACAAATAGCTCTTCGTGGTTCAGGCCCAGGAGATGCAGGATCGTGGCGTGAAAATCAGGGACGCTGACGCGGTTCTCAACCGCAGCGAAGCCGAGATCATCAGTGGCACCATAAGTCGTGCCGCCTTTGACGCCGCCGCCGGCGAACCAGCAGCAGGCGGCGTTCTTGTTGTGGTCGCGACCGGCCTTCCGCTCATCCTTGTCTTTCGGCAACTGTGCAATTGGCAGACGGCCGAATTCACCGCCCCAGATAATGAGCGTCTCTTCGAGCAGGCCGCGCTCGCCGAGATCCTGCAGCAGGCCGGCGATCGGCAGGTCGGTTCGATTGCAGGCGGCCTGCATGTCGGTGGCCAGTCCGGTGTGGTTGTCCCAGATCTGTGCGTTGATGTAGAGCTGCACGAATCGGACGCCGCGTTCGACCAGTCGCCGAGCCATCAGGCAGCGACGGCCATACGAATCAGTCGGTTCGCTTCCAATGCCGTACATCGCCTGCGTCTGAGCGGTCTCCTGCGACAGATCGAGTGCATCGGTCGCCGACATCTGCATCCGCGCAGCGAGTTCATAACTGGCAATGCGCGCGTCGAGATTCGGCTGTGCCGGCCGTTGTCGCTGATGCAGTCGATCGAGCCGGCTGAGTAAGTCGCGCTGCATCAATGCAATCTCTGGCGAGTCAGGCGTTTCCGGACGCAGATTCAGCACGGGCGAACCGGTTGAACGGAATCGCGTCCCCTGGTAAATCGGCGGCAGAAACCCGGCCTGCCAGTTCTCGACTCCGTTGATCGGCAGCCCCAACGGATCATCAAGCACCACATAGGCCGGGAGATTCTGGCTTTCACTTCCCAACCCGTACACGACCCACGAGCCCAGCGTCGGATAACCGGTTGGCATCTGCCCCGTCTGAATGATGTATAGCGCCGGCTCGTGCGTGATGTTCGTGGTGTGCAGCGAACGGATGAGGGCAATCTCGTCGACGTGCCGCTTCAAATGAGGCAAAGCATTCGAGACCCACATTCCGCAGTCACCGTGTTGAGCGAACTTAAACGGACTGCGCATCAGCGATCCGGCGTCCTGCACGTTCTCAACCTCGCCCGCGATCCTGTCGAAATACGACTCACCATGATGCCGATCGAGTTCCGGCTTCGGATCAAACAGATCCATCTGACTCGGCCCTCCGTTCATAAAGAGGTGGATGACCGATTTTGCCCTGGCAGGAAAGTGCGTTGACCGCGGACGCACATCGGGGGAGCCAATCTGTTCCGCGGCTCGCAGATCCTTGCCAAGCAGATGCAGCAATGCAGCCCCGGAGAGGCCGGAGGCGATGCTCGCGCAAACACTGCGGCGGCTCATGCTCGAGACGTGAGGTTGTTCAACGATCGTTTTCATTTCGCACTCTGTCGCCACGTTCGCCAGAACGCGGGATACTTCAATCAATGTAAAGGAACGCGGCAGAATTCATGATGGTGTGGCAAACTGTCGTCAGTGCGCGACGTGCCCCCTCCGTGTTTGAAGTCGTTTCCGCAGACACCGGCTTCGACGATTCTTCTGTCAGTCGCTCCAGAGTTTGCAAGCAGGATTCCAGTTCTTCCGGGCCCGGAGGCCGGCTGAGTGCGATTGCGTACATGCGCTGAACTTGTGGCATCGGATCAGTTCCTGCTTCGCGAAGCACTCGATCGGCAAATTGACCGGCCAGTTCTCGCACCGTGGCGTCGTTCATGAGCTGCAGAGCCTGCGGAGCGACGAGAGATTCGGATCGAAGCAGGCAATTGGGATTCATCGCGGGTAAATCAAAACTCTCCAGCAACGATACCGGATTCTTCCGAAGTTGCTGGACATAGATACTGCGCCGTTTGCTGCTCAGTACGAGTCCGTCCGCGCGCACTGTGACTGCGTCTGCCGGCCCGAATTGAGCCTCGTTCAACTGACCGGCAACCAGCAACAGTGTGTCCCGCAGCAATTCCGCTTCCATGCGGCGCATCGGCATTCGCGACAAGAGTGTGTTGTCGGGATCGATCTGTTCGCACTCCGGCGTGACCAGCGATTGCTGACGATAGGTATTCGAAGTCATGATCAATCGATGGAGGGTCTTCAGACTCCAGCGGTGTGCGACAAAATCTCTGGCGAGCCAGTCGAGCAAATCCGGATGTGTCGGAGGGGCACCGGTCTTGCCGAAGTTTCCGACGCTGCGAACGATCCCTGTTCCGAAGTGATGCTGCCAGACTCGATTGACCATGACACGGGCCGTCAGCGGATGATCGGGCCTTGTGAGCCACCGAGTGAACGCCAGTCGGCGGCCCGTTGATTTGACGTCCGGAAACGGCGGATTGATCTCAAAAGGATTTGTCTCGTCGCACAGGACTGCCGGCGGACCGGGTGAGACCAGCGAGCCGGCCACGTTATGATCGCCGCGACGATAGATATAAGTCGGGGACGGATCACCTCGGTCCCATAACGCCATGATCCGCGGTTCGGCAGCTTGCTGAGCCTCCAGATCCGTAATCTGTTTGTCGACATCCGGCGATGGCGGGCCAGCCTTCAGTGATTTCACGTCGTCTGAAATCTGTTGCCATTTCGCTCGCTCGGCCGTAGTGACCTGCGACAGGTATCGCTCACCGAATCCTGCGCTCAACGCACCGCCGAAGGAATTCAGCTCCGGCTTCAGCCAGTCGTGCTCGTCGTACGCTCCTTTGAACACGGCCACCAGACGGTAATAATCGCGCTGCGGAATCGGATCGAATTTGTGACTGTGGCAGCGAGCACACTTCATCGTCAGACCCATCACGCCCGAGCCGACGACATCGATCACATCGGCCATGACCTCCAGACGATCGGGCACGAAGCCAGTCAGGTTGGCCCAGGTTGGATCGGGAGCCATCCTCAGAAACGCGGTCGCCACGAGATTGTCTTCGATCTCCTGAGTGATCTCCGGCGCATGTTCGTAGTCTGCGAGGTCGTCTCCCGCGAGCTGCTCCTGCAGGAAACGGTCATACGGCTTGTCAGCATTGAACGACCGGATGACGTAATCGCGATACCGCCACGCGAATGGTCGTGGCAAATGCTGCTCGCGTCGCCCTTCGCTGTCTGCATACCCTGCGACGTCCAGCCAGTGCCGTCCCCAGCGCTCGCCGTATCGCGACGATGCGAGCAGCCGGTCGATCAGTTTCTCGTAAGCATCCGGTGCATTGTCGGCGAGAAACGCATCGATCTCAGCCGGCTCCGGCGGCAGACCGGTCAGATCAAATGCTGCCCGGCGAATGAGTGTCAGTCGATCCGCTTCCGGTGACAACGACAGGCTCTTTTCCTCCAGCTTCTGCAGGATGAACGCATCGATTGGATTCCGGACTCGATCCGTGTGCTTCACATTCGGCGCGCTCACAGGTCGCGGCGGCTGAAACGACCAGAACTCCCGATCCTCGGCACGCACCAGAGGATCGGCTGCAGTTCCGGCGAGATCCGGTTCTTCGGCGGCTTCCGGAGCACTCAATTCGATCCACCGCGAAAGCTTGTTGAGCTCTTCCGCTTCCATGGGCTTGACGGAAACCTCCGTCAGTCGTTGGCGCGGCGGCATCTCCTCAGCCTGGATTCGCTTGAGGATCAAACTCTCTTCCGGCTTCCCAGGCACAAACGCCGGTCCCGATTTTCCGCCCTTTAACATCGTCGTCCGCGTCCGCAGATCGAGCCCCGCTTCCTGCTTCTGCCGTCCGTGACACGCAGTGCAACGCAGCAACAGGATCGGGATCACGTCATGCTGAGAGACCTCCAATTTGCGGGAAGACGCATCTGCACTCATCGACGCCCCACCATCGATCCAGCGCCGAATGAGATCCACCTCTTTGTCGCTCAAGGGATCTTTCTCGTCGGGCGGCATCTCTCGCGAGTGAACCTTTTCGAAGAGCAGACTTTTCGCCGAGTCACCTGGCTCGATGACCGTTCCCGATTCGCTCCCCTTCTGAATTCCCTCAGCTGTGTGCAGAGCCAACTCCCCCTTCTGCACCTCTGCCCCGTGGCACCGGAAACATTTTGCTTTGAGCAACGGTTGCACGTCGTTCTCAAACGAAACACGCTCACTGCGTTCATCGGCAGCCCATGCCGCGCCGCTGCTGCAGAGCAGAGCGAGTAATCGCACGAGCGTATGCTGCCGGAAATTCATGAAACCATCTCGACGCAACAGGAGCAACAGGAGCAACAGTCCTTAATCATGCAGGACTGCACTATACTCTGCACGGGCGTAAATGAGACATTGATCTGCTGAAGAGAACTTCTGGCGGTTCTACACTGGGCCATCCAGGCGATTTCGAAGTTTATGAAACCCGGTCGCGAGTTTGACGGCCAGCAATCCATTGCTGACCCAGACGACAGTCGCCACGCTGCCGGGCATTCCCATCAACTCGAACGGGATCGCAAGGAACAGAAAGAACCGCGGACGAACGAGCCACGAATACGGAATCTGCAGCGTGTTCCGGACCATTGCAATGGCCAGAACACCTGCATAGAGCACGAGAAAGATCGCCCCGGCGAACACTGACAGTTTCGGCGTCCCGACCATCAGCATGATCGCGACAATTGAGACGACCAGTTGATCGCAAAATGAATCCGTAAAGCTGCCGCGAGGGCTCTCGGCCTTCTGAAATCGGGCGAGTGGGCCATCCAGTCCATCCACAGCAACGTGAATCCAGAGACTCGTCACGGCGAGCCATTCTCGTTCCAAAAACCAGAGCGGACCGAATCCCACCCCGAAGGCAAGCGACAGGAAGGTGAGGTGGTCGGGGCCGACACGGAGTTTCGTCAGCAGGCTCAGCAATGGCGCACAGAAACGAGCCCGCAGCAGTTGCCCATATTCCATCCATGCTCGTTCGCCGGCGGAATAGCAGTCACCTTTGGGTGAGCTTTCGGTTCGTGATGCCATGGCCTCGTCATTCATGACTTTGCGTCACCTCGAACGTCGCAGGTATGCACGTTAAATAGCGAATTCCGCTTCCTGTGTTATGGAAGTTGAAACCACCGAACTGGTAACCTGACATGGGGATATGCGTGTGTCCAAAAAAGATGTTGCGGACGTTCGCAAGCAAATCAGCGTCGGAATGATCCAGATACTCCAGGAGCCTGCGACAGGTCTGTCGACGAGTATGTCGCAGTCGGGGGACAACGCCGTGCAGTCGAGTCTGCAGGATGGCGGAGTAAAGCAGGTTGCCGATTGGTCCTCTGGGCACGTCGTCATGAAATCCGGCTCGATAGCTGTCCAGCCCGTTCGGGTGCCTCATCCCGTCAAGCACGTCGCCATGCAGAAATACGTTGCTGCCGATTCGCCAGAAGGCGGGACTCCACGTGAAGTTTGGATACCTGTCGCCGAAAGACGAAAGCAGTTCTAGCAGCCGCGGATGACAATCATGATTCCCAAGCAGATAGACCCATGATGCGCGGGGATTGAGAGCAATGGCATTCTCAAGCCACAGGTTCGCCGCATCGAGCGTCGCGTCGAGGCTTCCGAGCTGACTCCAGCGAAAATCGAACATGTCTCCGCCCAGAACGATCGTCGACGCCGCGGAGATCAGGATCCGATTCTGATCCCAACGCTGCTGACCGACTGAACGCCGGCTGAACAGATGCAAGTCGGAAAGGAATAGTCCGGTCATCGTGAACGCAGCATGGAAAGAGAGTTGTGTATAACTCTGCCTGGTGGCAGAGATCATTTGCCCCCGCGGACCAGCACGCGGAGACATCGACAGGTCATGGAGGAAGCAATTCGTGGCACCGACTCTATCCGCAACCCAATAAAGATTGGAGTTTACCACAGAGGGCACAGAGGTTCACAGAGGAACCCCAAAGGCGATGCATTGCTAACCGGTCAGCTTGGAATCGGTTCCTCGTGATAAACGTGTGCGGACGATTCAGCGAGTCTTTCCAGGTTCAGAGCAATTCCGCAATCGGTTCACCACGATAGATGCGGTAAGGCCGCCCTGTCGAGTCGTGAAATTCCCGATCCGGCCCGACACCGAGCAAATGAAAGACGGTTGCCGCAAGGTCAGACGGCGTCCAGGCATCGGATGTCGGCTCCCCGCCATGGGCATCAGTAGCGCCAATCACGCGACCCGGCTGAATACCGCCACCCGCAAAGAAGCACGGGAACACGTCACCCCAATGATGACGACCGGGTGTGAAAACTTCACCCGACGCATTCCTGCCGCCGGCAGTGATTGGTGAGATTCTGGGAGTACGACCCATTTCGCCGCACATCACAACAACCGTCTCATCCAGCAGCCCACGGTCTGACAGATCGTCCAGGAAACCACTGAGACAGTGATCAATCGACGGCAGCAGTTTCCCTTTCAGGTCGCGAAAAGCATTCTGGTGTGTATCCCAGCCTCGCAGGTTCACCTGCACCATGCGGACTCCGGCTTCGACCAGACGTCGCGCTGCCAGAAAGCTCTGTCCCCATTCTTCGCGGCCGTACAAGTCGCGAGTTGCTGCGGACTCCTGAGTCAGATCGAACGGATTCTGCTTTCCTGGCCGTGTGGCGAGCAACAGCCGCATGGCCTGTTCGCGATGTGCATCCCATGCGAGTTCGGCCATCTGAGCCGACTGAGTTTCTGTCCGGCGTCGGAACTGTTCCAGTTGCTGGAGGAGATCAGAACGATTGGTCAACTTCGGAATTGAGATCCCGAGTTCCGTGCCGAGCGCAGGCAGATGGAAATCCGGATTCCGGCAGCTGGTGTTATCCCACCACGCATTCGGGCCCGGTCCTGGAGCTCGAGCGGGATCATTGGGATCGTCGTGGCTATAACAGTTCGGACACGATCCTCCCGCATCTTTGGAGTGACACTGCGGCGCCAGATCGACACCCCATCGCGAATATCGCGGACCGAGCAAGCCGGGTTCTCGTCCGGGGTAAGTCATTAGATTGGCGCGAGGCAATTCGATCACAGCCGGCCACCCGACATCAGGACGAGGCGGAGCAGCATACGCGATCATAGAACCAATGCTGGGCCAGGACATTCGCCCTTGCCGCGAATTTGTAATCGAGGCGTTGGTATCGCCCACGGGCAGTTCCGTCGTGCCAGTGTGCAGCAGATAGTGGCCGCTGCTGTGCTCATTACGAAACTGCCGATCCGCCGTATGATGCATTGTGCGCACCAGGGAGAACCTGTCAGCCCTTGCGGCCAGCTTTGGCAGGTACTCACAGAAATGAACGCCGGCTAGTGCTGTCTGGGTTGTTCCGTATTCGCCGCGAATCTCAGCGGGTGCTTCGGGCTTCGGATCGAATGTCTCGTGCTGCGACGGTCCGCCTGACTGGAAAATGAAGACGACCGACTTCGCCTGGCTCGTCGGGCGTTTGCGCCCTTCGTCAGCCTGCGCTTCCAGCCGCAGCAGATCGGACAACCCTGTCCCGAGCAGGGAGATTCCGCCTGCCTGCAACACACCGCGACGACCGATCGAATGGTGATCGGACCGCTGACATCCTGCTCGATGCATAGCGTGTCTCCTGTTTCGGTGAAGTTATCCAAGGAATCGAATCGGGCCGCCGTCGCTCAGCCGGGACAGGATAACACGTCGTACGCTCAAGAATGAGCATAGTCGACGCCGTGAACGATGTATTGACGTGTGTTTTTTACGTTCGCGAAGTCCCTTCTCCCCCTGGAAGTGGGAGGTGGCCGACAGTCCGGAAGAGTAGGTCCTTTCTGCCGAAAAGGACTTTCGCCGAAAGGCGAACCCGCGCGACGTGGCATCAACAAGACAGGCCGATTCTGGCGGATCTCATGCACTCAGGTCGCGGCAAGCCGCGAAGTCCCGCTCGGCAAGCGGGACCTACTTGAACTGCTTCCGGTGATCGGTACGATGTTCGTCACTGCATCGCTCTGCCTCCCCGCACCCACCAGGAGAGATCTCGTGATTGCTCGATTTGTACTGTTCCTTGTGACGACGATTTTCTGGACCATTCGCATCGCGACTGCCGGCGACTGGAGCACCGAACAGATCGCCAGGCTGCCCACCGGAGAAACGCCCGTCCGGTTGTTCAACGGTAAGGATCTCACCGGCTGGGAAGGTCATACCGGAAAATACTTCTCGGTTGAAGACGGAATCATCGTCGGACGCAATTCTCAGGAGAACGCGCCGAAGTCCAGTACCTATCTGATGACGAAACAGAAGTACCGCAACTTCCGGCTGATTTTCGAAAGCCGGCTTGTCACCAGTGAGATGCATTCCGGCATTTCGTTGTGGGGCAAGGCAATTGAGAAAGACGAAGGCCCTTTCACTTATCAGGGCCATCTGGTGATGTATCCGTCCGGCTACGGATATTACGACCTGTTCCGTCGGAACAGCGTTTACAAGGATTCGCTGGGTGTTGCTGGCAGCGTCGGAAAACAGCACGACTGGAATCGGATGGAGATCCTCGCGATCGGTCATCGCATTCGGCACGTCGTAAATGGTCGCCTGGTGGCGGACTGGGCCGATCCACAGCCTGAACTCTGCGAATCAGGCCCGATCGGTCTGCAACTGCACTCAAACAATGTGCCTCAGGAAGTCCAGTGGCGCGGGTTGATTCTCACAGAGAATCCCGTGGACCAGCTCGTGACGGCCGAAAGCCGCGATGCGGGTTTGATTGTCAGCGGTATGCCGGCGGAGTCGGGTCTGGATGAGGCCTCACTGAAGAAAATCGACACGCGCATGCAGGAGTTCGTCGCTGCAAAGCAGACATCCGGTGCTGTCACGCTGGTCGCGCGAAGAGGGCGAGTGGTTCATGTGGGGGCCGTGGGACAGGCGGATGTCGCCGACGGTCGGAATATGACTCCGGACACGGTGTTCGCAATCGCCTCAATGACCAAGCCGATCACCGCGGCCAGTGTGATGATTCTGCAGGATGACGACAAACTGAAACTTGATGATCCCGTTTCAAAGTACATCCCGGCATTCAAAGACACAAAGGTCACTGGCGGCATGGTTCCAAGCCGGGAGATCACGATTCGCGACTGTCTGATGCACACCAGCGGACTCGTCAGTGATCAGAAAAATATGGGCACACTTGCCAACACAGCAGAGATGCTGGCGAAGTCCGAACTGGCATTCGAACCTGGATCGAAGTGGCAATATGGACCGGGCCTGAGCGTCGCCGGTCGAGTCGTTGAGATCGTCTCCGGGAAGTCGTTCGATCAGTTTCTCGCGGAGCGCATGTTTGAGCCACTGGAAATGACGCAGACGGGCTTCCATCCGACCGACGAACAGCTGCAGAGACTCGCATTGCTGTATCAGCCCACCGCTGACAAGAAGGATCTTGAACGAGGGACTCACTGGCTGTACGAAGTGACGTCGGAGACGACTCCCAATCCTTCCGGTGGCTTGTATTCCACAGCCGGAGATCTCGTACGGTTCTATCAGATGGTCCTGAACGGCGGCGATCTGAATGGCAAACGAATTCTTTCGGCGGAAGCGGTGAAACACATGACTTCACTGCAGTCCGGTGATCTGGTGACCGGCTTCACTCCTGGGAACGGCTGGGGACTGGGATTTTGCCTGATTCGCGAACCGCAGGGAGCGACGGATATGCTGTCTTCGGGCTCCTACGGTCATGGTGGTGCGTTTGGAACGCAGGGCTGGATCGATCCGAAGAGCGAGATGATCTTCGTACTGCTGATTGCTCGACAGAATTTCGCCGGCGGCGATGGCAACGACATCAGGGCCGACTTCCAGCGAATGGCCACCGGAGCGATTTGCGATTGATCGCGTCTTTTCCCCACCCGACTCAGAACCCGCGCCTCCCGGCGGGTTGAAACTCACTTGTCCGGTCAATGTCCGGCGACCATGTGAAACCCTGGCTCGCTTACAGAATCCGCGTTCTAATAACGAAGTTGCCAAGAGACATCATGCCGGGCAAGACGATCGAAACCTCAAGCAGTGTCAGCCTCCCGACAATTGCTGAAAAGGTGTTTCTTCTGCTGACGGCACTTGCCAGTGGCTTCCCGATTGGTGCCCTGAACGCCCAGGAGCCGGTCGCGGTGGCCTCTCGTGACGTCGATGCCCGTGCCGGAGTCGGCGGACTGGGGCGGTACATCACAAATCGCTGGAGCGTCGTCAAGGCAACGATCTCAAACTTCAGCGACGCACCGGCGTCAAGCCTGGTTGTCGTGACGCCTTCCGATTCCGGAGGGCTTCAGTATGCAAGACAGGTTGAAGTTCCGGCGCAAGTCGCGTTTGACACGATCTGGCCGGTTCGCCTGGCCGGTGCCGTATCTCCGGGGACGGTGGAGTTTCAGTATCTGCACTTTCCGGGTGGTGAGGACGACGGTGTCATCCGGCACGAGCAGCATGACCGGCAGATCCCGACATTTTCCGGGATTACGAGGAACGGACCGGCCGGACTGACCGGATGGATCGTAGAAGCTGGTGATGTTCCGCAATCGGACACAGGAATGCACTTCCTCATTCGCGCGATGCGATTCAACAAGCACAATGATCAGAACATCCTCTCGTTTCCGGCGAGGGATATTAACGAACGCAGAGAGTGCCTCGATCCGCTGGACCAGCTGACGATCAGTGACCCGCAGCTGCACCGTTACCCGCAGGCATGCGAGGCCATCCGAAAATGGGTTCAGAGCGGAGGCCGACTGCTCATTCAGCTCGACCGAACAGGACGTGAAGCAGCGGAAATCCTGTTGGGAGAGAGTCTGCCGCTGACGATTGTCGGCGCTGCATCGAGCAACACAATTCAACTCGATCTGAATCCCGATTATCAGGAAAATCAGTATCCGGTCCGTGTGGTCAATCGCGAATTCGATGAGCCGGTTGATTACCTGCAAGTCGTTCCGGGTGCCGGAGAAACGATGTGGAGTGTCGATGGCTGGCCAGTTGCCGTACGCGTTCCGATCGGCAACGGGATTGCCGTCGTCACGGCGATTTCGCCGGACGTCTTTATCGAGCGGAAGACGGATACAGCCGAGGGCAGCCCGTCTTATTCTCTGATCCCTTCGTCACGCAGAATGCTGGAGTCCCTGTTCAGCCCGCGCACGCCTCCGCTGCTGGAAGAACCCGCGGCAGCCAGGTACGCGGCTGCGATGGTGGGTTACGAGATTCCCTCACAAAGAACTGCGTTGCTGCTCCTGGTGATCTTTCCTGTGGTGTTGATCGCCCTGGGTATTCTGCTGCAGCGCCGAGCTGTCGGAGAACGACTGATCTGGATCCTGCCAACCCTGGCGATCCTGACAGCCGCACCCGCCATCGCCATGGGAATCCGCATCAGATCCGTGGCACCCACAACGGTCATTGAAACCATCGCGATCCAATCCGCTCCTGGTGCGTCCGAAGTGGCTTCCGAGGGATTTGCGACAATCTTTGTACCGGGGACAACAGACCTCCTGGTTGCCTCACAGACCGGCACTGTGTTTGACGTACGTGCGGAAGCGGCAAATCTTGACTACCGCAGGCTCGTCTGGACAGGTGCAGATACGAACGCCTGGAAGAATCTCAGTCAGCCCGCGGGATCGAAGACGCTTCCGATTCACGGTGCTGTGAGACTGGAGTCACCACTGCAGGCAATTGCCACATTTGATGAGAATGGTCTGCAGGGAAAGTTGCTGACGGCCGGGCTTTCCAATCCACATGATCCGATTTTTTCCGGGGACAGTCCCGATCGCATGAGTCTCATCATGAACTCTGCCGGCGAATTTCGGGGTGGCGTGGCTGAGGTGCTGGCCCCCGGTCAATTCCTGAATGCATCGTTCATTTCCGAAGAACAGCGGTTCCGCTCCGCGTTGCTGGAGTCCGTCTTTTCAAAGAGGGACCGACTCGATGCATTCCCGGCCGCTCCTGCCGTCGTCTTCTGGGCCGAATCCAAAGAGCCAGGATTGATCATCGGAAACGAGGGCGTCCGGCGAATGCAGTCCATCCTTGTGGTTCACCCTCTCCGCATGGTGCCTCCTGAGGCAGGCAGGACAATTACAATTCCTCCACCACTGCTGCCCTATCGTTCAGTCCGAACGGCCAAAGGCGGGTACAGCGGTGTGTATAACAACACCAATCGGGAATGGGTGCCGCACGAGGCATCTCTGGAAACGCTGCTGCAGTTTCAAATCCCTGCTGTTTGTGCGCCATTTGAGGCCGAAACGGCAGAAGTGTCGATCCTGATTCGAGCAGCATCCAGATCTGTCACAATCCTGTCCGGTGACGCCGGCCGTCTGCAGACAGTTTCAGAACTGCAAAGCCCTCTGGGAACCTACTCCATCACGATCCCGGTCGATTGGATTCGCGAAACTTGTCGCTCCGGAAGACTGTTTCTGCAGATCAACGTGAGTGACCTGAATGATTCCCCTGAGTCAACTTCCATGTCGGGCGAACAGGACGACAACTGGAAGATCGAAAGAATCCTGCTGACACTGAAAGGGCACAGAATGTCCGAGACGCCATCAGTCGCAGCGGTGCCGTCAGCGGTGGAGGTGTCTCGATGAATGGCTGCCTGGTCATTATTGAACGCGAGTTGCTGGCGCTGCTTCGCAGTTCCCGGACGCTGGCCGTGTTTGCGGCCATTGCGGTCTCGTTT
>Ga0163144_10020322_pt1 | contig 13284 bp, 7 predicted proteins | sample OliLak19BULKMAT1_FD_123175 | JGI IMG/M metagenome (GOLD analysis project Ga0163144, IMG submission 123175) | Freshwater microbial mat bacterial communities from Lake Vanda, McMurdo Dry Valleys, Antarctica - Oligotrophic Lake LV.19.BULKMAT1 | ecosystem: Environmental > Aquatic > Freshwater > Lake... | reverse complement strand
CTCGTCGAACTGGTACGTGAAGGACGGCGCGGTGCCGCCGCGCGTCAGCTCGAGCGACTCTGCGATCGTGATGCTCGCGTCGGTCTCGGTGTACCACTCGGCAAAGTTGGTCGTGAAGCAGCGCACCGGAGCGGCGCGCACCGGCTTGCGATCCGCGCCCCACATCGCCTGCACGAGCCCGGCCGCCGTGCAGCTGCCTTCTTGAAAGTCCGAGTGCGCCGCGCGGAAGTCGCGATAGACGATCGGCAGCGTGAGCGTCGGCGGTGGCTCCGTCGTGATCAACATGCAGGCGAAGCCGGACTCTTCCGTGCACGTCGACGAGCAGCCGTCGTCGCTCGCGGTGTTGCCATCGTCGCAGAGCTCGCCGGGGAAAAGCTGCCCGTCGCCGCACACGGCAGCGCAGGTCCCGTCGCGGCAATCGGGCTCGCGGGTGCAGAGCGGCGTGCAGCCGTCGCCGATCAGCGGATTGCCATCGTCGCACTGCTCGCTGCCCTCCGTGACGCTATCGCCGCAAACCGTTACGCGGCACGCGGCGCCCGGCGTCGGGCACGTGTAGCCCGGTTCGAGCACACACGCGGCGCTGCAGCCGTCGCCGGGCGCGGTGCCGTCATCGTCACACGCCTCGAAGCCCGCGCGCACGCCATCGCCGCACTCCGCCGCCTGACACGCGACGCCCGCGACCACGCACTCCCAGCCTGCTTCGACTGCGCAGCTCGCGCTGCAGCCGTCGCCCGCCGTCGCATTGCCATCGTCGCAGCGCTCGGGTGCCTCCACCATCCGGTCGCCACACACGATCGCGCGACACGCCCCGACGACCGCCGGGCAACGAAATCCGGCCTCGACTGCGCAGCTCGCCGAGCAGCCATCGCCGGCACTCGAGTTGCCATCTTCGCAGCTCTCGGTGATGCCGAGGAGGCCGTCGCCGCACACGTCGCCGGCGTCCGCCCGCGCGCCACCGCTGTCACGCACTTCACCATCGCGCCTCCCGCCATCCACCGCGCCATCGACCGGGGGGCCCCCATCTGCAGGGGCAGAGTCGTCGTCGCTGCAGCCGGCGAACACGGAGACGCAGAGGGCCAAAGAGAACAAGAGGGCGACACGACGGTCTGACATAGACGTATCCAATGACACGTGATGGGGCCGTCGTTCAAGCCACATCTTGGTGGACCTGCGCGAACCTCTTCGCTGCGCGCCCTCGTCATGCCGGGCACCGCCAGAACGCGACATGTGAGGCATTGCGCCAATGGCCCATTCGCGCACGACCGCCTCAAATCGCCCTCCGTTCAGCGACAAGTGCGGGCACGACTCTTGCGCAGCGCTCCGCGGTCTCCGCTGTCGGCGATCACCACGGAGCACTAGAAATCTATGCCCGAATCGGTCGCACTCCAGCAGGCGGTGCCTCAGTCGAAGAAGGCGCCGGGGCCCGCAGCGCCGAGCCCCGGCGCCTACACGTGCCCGATGCATCCGGAGATCGTGCGCGACGAGCCTGGGTCTTGCCCCATCTGCGGGATGGCGCTCGAGCGACGCGTCGCGACGGCCGTGCCGGAGGAGAATCACGAGCTTCGCGACATGTCGCGGCGGTTCTGGCTCGCGCTCGCGCTGACGGCGCCGCTGGTCGTGCTGTCGATGGGCGACATGTTGCCGGGGCACCCGATCTCGGCGCTGCTCTCCGCGCGGGTGCGGACGATCGTCGAGCTCGTGCTCGCGACGCCAGTCGTGCTCTGGGCGGCGTGGCCGTTCCACGTCCGCGCGGTTCAGTCGGTGAAAAATCTGCACCTCAACATGTTCACGCTGATCGGACTCGGCGTCTCGGTCGCGTACGTGTACAGCGTCATCGCGGCGCTGCTCCCCGGCATCTTCCCTGCTGCGTTTCGCAGCCACGGCGGGGATGTCGCGGTGTACTTCGAGGCGGCCGGCGTCGTCGTCACTCTCGTCCTGCTCGGTCAGGTGCTCGAGCTGCGCGCGCGGAGCTCGACGGGCGCGGCGATTCAAAAGCTGCTCGGACTCGCGGCCACCACCGCGCGTCGCATCGCGGAGAGCGGCGCAGAGGAAGACGTCGCGCTCGAGGTCGTGGCCGTCGGCGATCGGCTGCGCGTGCGTCCGGGCGAGAAGGTGCCCGTCGACGGCGTCGTGCTCGAGGGCGCGAGCTCCATCGACGAGTCGATGGTCAGCGGCGAGCCGATTCCCGTCGAGAAACACGAGGGTGATCGCTTGGTCGGCGCGACGGTGAACGGCACCGGATCGCTGGTCATGCGCGCCGAAAAGGTCGGCGCGGACACGCTGCTGTCGCGCATCGTGTCGATGGTCGCCGACGCGCAGCGCAGCCGCGCGCCGATTCAGAAGCTCGTCGACGTCGTCTCGAGCTACTTCGTCCCCGCGGTCATCGCGGTCTCCATCGCGACCTTCATCGTATGGAGCCTCGTCGGCCCGGATCCGCGGATGGCGCACGCGCTCGTCAACGCCGTCGCCGTGCTCATCGTGGCTTGTCCATGTGCGCTCGGCCTCGCGACGCCGATGTCAATCATGGTCGCGAGCGGCAAGGGCGCGACCGTCGGCGTGCTCTTTCGCAACGCAGAGGCCATCGAGGTCCTGCGCAAGGTCGACACTCTGGTCATCGACAAGACTGGCACGCTCACGGAGGGAAAGCCGAAGTTGGTGGCAGTAGAGCCAGCCGAAGGCTTCGATGAGCCGACGCTCCTGCGCCTCGCCGGGACGCTCGAGCGTGGCAGTGAACATCCCCTCGCTTCAGCCATCGTCAAGGGCAGTGAAGCCCGCGATATCGCGCTCGGTGACACCAGCGATTTCGAGAGCATCACCGGCAAAGGAGTGACGGGAACCGTCGACGGCCGCAAGGTCGCGCTCGGGAATCTCGCGCTCATGACGCAGCTCAAGATCGAGCTCGGGACTCTCGCAGATAGAGCAGAGGCGCTGCGCACCGAGGGACAGACTGTGATGTTCGTCGCGGTAGACGGACGACACGCGGGCCTGCTCGGAGTCGCAGATCCTCTCAAGGAGGGCACGCTCGAGGCGATCCGCGCACTGCACGAAGACGGCCTGCGCATCGTGATGCTCACCGGCGACAGCGAGACGACGGCCCGCGCCGTCGCGAAGACCCTCGGCATCGACGAGATCATCGCCGGTGTGCTTCCGGATCAGAAGGTCAAAGAGGTCGAGCGACTTCAAGGCGAGGGCGCCGTCGTCGCGATGGCCGGAGACGGCATCAACGACGCGCCCGCGCTCGCCAAAGCGCAGGTGGGAATCGCCATGGGAACTGGAACCGATGTCGCGATGGAGAGCGCCTCGGTCACGCTGTTGCAGGGAGATCTGCGCGGCATCGTCCGCGCGCGCGTCCTCTCCCGAAAGACGATGGCCAACATCCAGCAGAACCTCTTCTTCGCGTTCTTCTACAACGCCATCGGCGTCTCGATCGCGGCCGGTGTCCTCTATCCGTTCTTTCAGATCCTGCTGTCTCCGATGGTGGCGGCAGCGGCGATGAGCTTCAGCTCGGTTTCAGTCATTGGCAATGCGCTGCGCTTGCGCGGCACGAAGATATGAAAAGGTACTCCATGCGCAATCTCAGGATCCTCAGTGCGGCAGTGTTCGGTTTGACAGCGATGGTCGCGGGCTGTGGCGGCGGCTCGAGCGAGTCGATGCACACCGAGTCGACACATAGCGAGTCGCATCAAGGCGCGGGCGGTATGAATCACGGCTCGGGCGGAATGGCGATGGCCGATATGTGTCCGATGCAGGTTCCAGGCACGACTGTCGCAGCCGCCGATGTCGACGGCGGCATCGAGCTCATCTTCGCGACGAGCGGTGATGTCAGCGAGCTGCGGCGTCGCGTCACGCACATGGCGGAGATGCACAACCAAGAACACGCATCGGGCGGGATGATGATGCCCGCCGCGACCGCGTCCGCGGAAGACGCCGCCGGAGGCGCGCGCATGATCTTGCGGCCGGCCGATCCGGCGCAGCTCGATGCACTGCGCGAGCATGCGCGCACGCACGCCGAAAAGATGACTCGCGGCGAGTGTCCGATGATGGCCGAGGGCGGTGAGGGCGGCGGCATGGATGGAATGCATTCCCAGGCAACATCGCCACCGGCGCGCTGACCGCACTGGATCGGATGATGATGCAGGACCGACGACTAGCGTGCCGCAGCTCCGATCGGCTCTGTGAGAGCGCGCGCAGGCCGACCTGCGTACGGCACGCGCGCAACGCTTGACGCATCCGGCCGCCGCTCCCCAAACTCTCGGCGTGTCCATCTACGCCGAGCGTCGTCAGCGCTTCTTCGACTCCATACGCGACAGCGCGAACGACGCGCCGAGCGTCGCCGTCTTTCCTTCTGCGCCGGTTGCGATCCGCAACAACGACGTCGAGCACGAATATCGGCAGGAGAGCGATTTCTTCTATCTCACCGGCTTCGACGAGCCGGAGAGCGTGCTGATCTTGTCGACGGCGCACGCGCAGCATCGGGTGATCTTGTTCGTGCGGCCGCGTGATCCGTCGCGCGAGGTGTGGGATGGGCCGCGCGCGGGCGTCGATGGTGCGGTTGTGCGCTTCGGCGCGGACGTCGCGTATCCGATCGCGGAGCTCGCGGAGCGAATGCCCGAATATCTCGGCGACACCACGCGGCTGTTCTATCGCGTCGGTCGCGACCGCGCGTTCGACGAGCGCATCTTCGCGACGCTCAACACGCTGCGCGCGCGTCAGCGTCTCGGCATCGTCGCGCCGAGCGAGATCGTCGACCCGGGCGCGCGGCTGCACGAGCAGCGCATGCGTAAGGACGCGGACGAGCTCACCTCGATGGGCCTCGCAGTCGCGGCGACCCGCGATGCGCACGCCCGCGCGATGTTGATCGCGCGTCCCGGCGTGCGCGAATACGAGGTCGAAGCGGAGCTGCTGCGCGCCTTTCGTGCGCACGGCAGCGAGCGCCCCGCGTATGGGCCGATCGTCGGCTCGGGTCCGAACGCGACGATCCTCCACTACCGCAAGAACGATCGGCGCATGGAGGAGGGCGAGCTGCTGCTCATCGATGCGGGTGCAGAGCACGGCTATTACGCGGCGGACGTCACGCGCACGTTCCCGATCAGCGGCACGTTCAGCGAGCCGCAACGCGCGATCTACGCGCTGGTGCTCGCGGCGCAGGAGGCGGCGATCGCGCAGGTCCGGCCGGGGAGCACGATCGAGGCGGTGCACGACGCGGCGGTGAACGTGCTCGCGCGCGGCTTGCTCGAGCTCGGCCTCGTGAGCGGCACGCTCGAAGAGGTGCTCGAGAAGGGCGCGTACAAGGCGTTCTACATGCACCGCACCTCGCACTGGCTCGGCATGGATGTGCACGATGTCGGCGCGTATTTCGTCGACGGCGCGCCGCGGCCGCTCGAGCCGGGCTTCGTGCTCACCGTCGAGCCAGGGCTCTACATCTCGACGACGGCGGAGGTCGCGCCGGAGTGGCGCGGGATCGGCGTGCGCATCGAGGACGACATTCTCGTGACCAGTGACGGCTCGCGGGATCTGACCAGCGCCATCCCGAAGCGCATCGACGAGCTCGAGCGGATCCTCGCAGCGCGCCCCTGAGCGGGGAGAAACCCTCGTCATTCGCCGGTGCGCGGCGGTCTTTCGTTCTAGGCCAGGTGTCTTCCGGCGGCTCGCGTGCGTCTTCCGTGACAGGTTCAGCGGGTCGTCCAACGGAGGCTCGCGATGTCGTGCGCACGTTTCGTCGTTCTTGCCGGTGTGTTCGTCGCGCTTGCGGCGGCTCAGCTCGCGCCGCCGTCTTTGACGCGCGCGCAGGACATCGTGGTGGTGCCAGCGGCAGGCGCCTACGGCGCGTACGGAGAGCCGAGCCCACAGCCGTCGCAGCCGCGTTATGCGGGGCTCGCGCCGTTCATCGAGGCGCTGTCGCCGTACGGCACGTGGGTCGATCTGCCGAACATCGGCCTCGCCTGGAAGCCGGATGACTCACGCGTCGGCGCGACGTTCGTGCCCTACGTGACCAACGGGCACTGGGCGTCGAGCGATGTCGGCTGGGTGTTCGAGTCGGACTTCGAGTGGGGCTACGCGACGTTCCACTACGGGCGCTGGCTGTTCGACGGGCAGTGGGGCTGGGTCTGGTCGCCGGACACCGAGTGGGGCGCGGCGTGGGTCGACTGGCGCACGGCGGAGAGCAACGTCGGCTGGGCGCCGCTGCCGCCGGAGGGCTACGCGTACTCTGCCGGCTACGGGCCGAGCTACACGTTCGTCGACATCACGTATCTCACGTACCTCGATCTCTCGACGTACATCTTGCCGGCCACGACGACGACGTATTGGGCCGCGCGCAGCGCGCCTTGCAACACGGTGTGGTCGGGCGGTGGACAGAGCTGGCCGGCGGGGCCGCAGGTCGCGGTGCCACCGCGTGGCGTGGTGCGCGTGAACCCGCCGCCGCGCGGGGTGGTGCAGGTGCGAGCGCCCGCGCGTGGCGTCGTGGGCGTGAATCCGGCCGGCGGGGATCGCATCGCCGCGCGCGGCGGGAGCTTCGTCGAAATGGGCGCGGGCGCGCCCATTGGCGTTGGCCCGAGAGTGGGACCTGCGTGGGGCACGGCGCGCACCGCGCCGCCAGCGCCTCCCGCGCCGAGCGCGTCGCTGCCGGGGCCGCGCCCGCGCTACGGCGTGCAGCGCACGGTGCTACCGCCGCGCTACGTCGCGCCGCCGCCGCCGAGCGTACCGTCGGCCCAGCCGACGTTTGCAGCTCCACCCGCCATCGTCGCGCGGCCCGCGGCCCCACCAGCATTCGCGCAGCCGGCATTCGCGCAGCCGCAGCGCCCGGCATTCGCGCAGCCGGCATTCGCGCAGCCGGCGTTCGCGCAGCCGCCGATGCAGCCGCAGCGCCCAACGTTCGCGCAACCGCCGCCGCCGATGCAGCCGCAGCGCCCGACGTTCGCGCAGCCGACGTTCGCGCAGCCGCCGCCGATGCAGCCGCAGCGCCCGGCGTTTGCGCAGCCTGCGCGTCCTGCGTTCGCGCAGCCGCAGAGCCAGCTGCGCCCGGCGATCCAGGCGGCGCCCGTCGTCGCGCGGCCGCCGCCGCAGGTGGTCGTCCCGCCGTCGGCGATGGGCGGCATGCAAGTGCGTCGTCGCTGACTCCGCCAGTGTTCGATCCGATGCACGCGCTGTTGTCGCATCGCGTGATGCGGCGGCGCGTCGGCCCGCGATCAGCCTTCTTCTTCGTCTTCCGCGAGGCCCCACAGCGCGGTCATGCCGATCGCCACGGCGCAGCGCTCGCATAGCGGCGGCTCTTCGCGCACGACGTCGTCGCCGCGCGGAAATACGAGGAGCCCGTGGCCTGCGGGCTCGCCGTCGATCGTGCTGTCGCATGCGTGACAGCGGACGGTCGCGTCTTCGATCACCGGCAGCGGCGGCGGCGTCGCGCCATCCCAGCGCAGCGCGAGCGGCGCCTCGATGGCCGGCTCGGCCGCGGGCAGCTCGACGTGCGCGTCGGCCGCGCCAGCGTCCTCGGGCCGCGTGCTGCGCGCGCCCTCAGGCGCTCTCCTGTGCGAGGACGACATCCGCGCAACGTAGCAGCGTCGTCCGCGCTGCGCATCGGGCCCGCGGGAGTTATCTGCTATCGCCAGCGCAGCGCGGTGATCGTGCGATCGTCGCCGCGGGAGCGCGATTGCACGACCGACGCGCGCGGCTCACGTGCGCCGGTGAGCTCGAGCAAGCGCTGATAGAAGCCGGCCATCGCCATCGTGTGCAGGTAGCTGTCGGGCGAGACGCCGAGCACCTCGACGCGCCACATGCCGGTGCCGCCTTCTTCGATCTTCACTTCACCGGTCGAGTGGTAGAGCTTCCAGATCTGCGGGATGCGATCCACCGCCATCGTGGGCGTGGCGCTCTGCATGAACGAGCGGTGGGCGGTCGGCATGTCGCGGGATGCGGTCGCTGCGCCGAGCTCCGACGCCACCATTCCGCTGCCGCTACCGAGCGCGCGCTCCGCCGCGACCAGCAGCGCCTCGTAGAGCGTCAGCGGCAGCCACGCGACGGGCAGGATCATGCCGCGTGTCGTCGAGCGCATGCCCGGCTCGAGGTCTTCGGTGATGCGCACGAGCGTGTCGGGACCGTGCTGGCGCTCGAGGTGCTCGAGCGCCGCGACGATCAGCGAGCCCTTCACGCGGGTCTCTGGCAGCGTCGAGCCGCGCACGTCTGGCAGCGTCGAGCCGCGCATGTCTGGCAGCGTCGAGCCACGCATCTCCGGCAGCGTGGACGCGCGCGCGTCGAGGCCTGCCGGGCGCGGACGCGTCGACGAGGTCGGCGTGGGCTTTGCGAGGCGCACCGGGCCCGACGGATCGCCACGCTGCGCGCGTGCCGCGGGCGGCGACGCGGCATAAGGCACGCGCGACTCGCGCAGGCCAGCGCTCGATGTGTTTTGTAGGATTATCGGCGGTGGCGGCGGTGGCGGCGGCGGCGAGGATGCGGGTCGCGTCCCCGAGATGGCCGAGCGATCGGCCGGCGACGACGTCACCCTGCGCAAGTTCACCGATGCGCCAGCCGGTGTCGGCCCCGAGCGCAGTCCGCGCGTCTCGATCGGCGTGGTGGCCCGATGCGCCTCGGTGTCGAGCGAGCCGATGTCGGCGCGCGGCGTGAACACATTCGGCTCGTCGTCGTCTTGCCCCGGGTCGACGGCGCCGAACGGCACGAGCGCGAGCAACATCTCCCGCGCCGTGGCGAATCGATCGCGCGGATCACGTGCGATGGCGCGGTGCACGATCGCCGAGAGCACCGGATCGAGCGCCGGTACCAGCGTCGCGATCTGCGGCGGCTCACTGCGCAGGATCGCCTGCAGCAGCGCGTGGTAGTTCGCGTCGAGGTACGGCACGCGCCCGCTCAAGCACTCGTAGAGCATCACGCCGGTCGCGTAGAGATCGACGCGGTGGTCGAGTCCCTTCACGCCGCGCGCGTGCTCGGGGCTCATGTAGAACGGCGTGCCGAGCGTCACGCCCGTGCGCGTCAGCGCCAGCGCCTCGGTCTCGCGGAGCATCTTCGAGATGCCGAAGTCGAGCACCTTCACGTGATCGACGCGCCCGGCGCGCTTGACCAGAAAGACGTTGTCCGGCTTCAAATCGCGGTGGACGATCTCTCTCGCGTGCACCGCGGAGAGCCCCGCGAGCACCTGCCCGACGATGAAACACGCGCGCGCCGGCGGCAGATTGCCGTCGCGGCGCAGCGTCTCGGCGAGGCTGTGGCCCTTGAGGAACTCCATCACCAAGAACGGCGCGCCGTCCTCGCCGAAGCCCATGTCGAGGATGTCGACGATGTTCTCGTGGCCTGTCGACGCGGCCGCGCGGGCCTCGCGCTGAAAACGCGCGACGGACTTCGCGTCGGCCGCGAGCTCCGGGTGCAGGCGCTTGATCGCGACGGTGCGCCCGATCAGCAGGTGCTCTGCGACGTACACGGCGCCCATGCCGCCCTCGCCGAGCAGCCCGGTGACCTTGTAGCGATCAGCGACGATGCGGCCGATCAGCGCGCGCCCGGTCGAGAGCGGTTTCCCGGTGCGTGGGCAGTGCGTGAAGGCCGCAGGATGCTCGTCGCCGCAGTGGACGCAGCGCACGGCCGACTCCGGTACGAAAGCGTTGGAACGATCATCCATTCTGAGACGGCAACTGCGGAGTGTCTCGCGCTGCACCGCACTGCGTCAAGGCTTGATGAGCGGTCGCGACCACCCGCCACCACGCTTGTCTCTTCGCGGCGCCCGTTCCACAGTCCCGCCCCCGATGCCTCACGACGCCCTCTGCGCGCACGCCGTCAGCGCCGCGTTCGGCCCCGAAGGTGCCCGACCTTTCGCCCTCGCCGGTGACTCCCCTCAATACGCCCGCGACCGCAGCTTCGCCGTCGAGCGCACCGTGCTCCGCGTGCGACTCGACCTCGACGCCCGCACCGTCCACGGCGAGGCCACGCTCGAGGTGCGCCGCATCGATCCGCAGGCACGCGAGCTGACGCTCGACGCCATCGCGTTCGACGGCGTCGAGGTCTCGCGCCTCGACGACGCAGGCGCTCTGCGCGCGGGCGCGTTCCGCTACGACGGCGCGCTGCTGGCGATCGATCTCGCCGACGTGAGCGACGGCGCGACGACGCAGCTCACCGTGCGCTGGCGCGCGACGCCACGCCGCGGCCTGTACTTCCTCGGGCCCGATGCGGCGGTGCCGGATCGACCGCGTCAGGTGTGGTCGCAGGGTCAGGACCAAGACAATCGTCACTGGTTTCCATGTCTCGATCACCCCGGCGTGCGCAGCAAGACGGAGGTGATCGTCACCGTGCCGGATCCGCTGTTCGCGCTGTCGAACGGCGTGCTTCTATCGCGCACCGCGCACGCCGCGGAGGGCACGACGACGTTCCACTGGAAGCTCGCCGAGCCGCACCCCGCGTATCTGGTGATGCTCGCCGTCGCCGACTTCGAAGAAGAGCACGACGAGGTCGATGGTCTGCCCGTCTCGTATTACGCGTTGCGCGGCCACGGCTCGGCGCTGCGTCGCTCGCTCGGCCGCACGCCGGAGATGATTCGCCTCTTCTCGCGCCTGCTCGCGCAGCCCTTCCCGTGGGAGAAATACGCGCAGGTCGTCGTCAGCGACTTCATCTTCGGCGGCATGGAGAACACGTCGGCGACCACGCTCTACGAGCGCGCGCTGCTCGACGAGCGCGCGCCGCTCGACGTCGACACCGAGTCGCTCGTCGCGCACGAGCTCGCGCACCAGTGGTTCGGCGATCTGCTCACCTGCCGCGAGTGGACGCACGCCTGGCTCAACGAGGGCTTCGCGACTTACTTCGAGCACGTCTGGCGCGAGCACGCGGAGGGGCACGACGCCTATCTCTACGAGATCGAGCACGACCTCGACGCGTGGAGCGAGGAAGACGGCGCGCGCTACCGCCGCGCGATCGTCGACAATCGCTGGGCAGCTCCCATCGATCTGTTCGACCGTCACCTCTATCAGAAGGGCGGGCTCGTCCTTCACGCGCTGCGACAGCAGCTCGGCGACGACGCGTTCTGGCGTGGCATCCGGCTCTACGTCGCGCGCCATCGCGGGACGGCCGTCGAGACGCGTGACCTGCTGCGCGCGATGGAAGACGCCACCGGCCGCTCGCTCGAGGCGTTCTTCGATCAGTGGGTGCTGCGCCCCGGCATGCCGAGCCTCGCGATCTCGTCGACGTGGGCCGACGGGCTGCTCGCGCTCACCGTCGAGCAGCGCGGCGAGTCGTTCAGCGTCGATCTGCCCATCGACGTCGTCACCGCGACCGGTACCGCGCGTCATCGCGTCGCGGTGCGCTCCGCCAAAGAGACGTTCTCGATCGTGTGCGCGACAGCGCCGCTGCGCGTCGTCGTCGATCCGGAGCTCGCGCTGCCGGCGCGCGTGGAAAACGCGCTCAGCGCCGCGCTGCTGCGAGCGCAGCTCGCCGACGACGAGCGCGCGGCGCCGCGCTGGCGTGCCGCGCGCGCGCTCGGCAAGCGCAACGAGCCCGCGGCAGTGAAGGCGCTCGCGGCCGCGCTGATCGGCGACGCGTTCTGGGGCGTACGCGCAGAGTGCGCAGGCGCGCTCGCCGAGCAGCGCAGCGCCGCGGCGCTCGACGTACTGCTCGCGGTCGCCGATGACGCCGATGCACGCGTACGCCGCGCGGTGGCCCGTGCGCTCGGCGCGTTCCGCGAGCCGCGCGCCGCGGACCGGCTGCTCGCGGATGTCGCGCGCGTCGATGCCAGCTGGCTGGTCGAAGCAGAGCGCGTGCGTGCGCTCGGTCGGACGCGCGATCCGCGCGCGCTCGAGGCGCTCAACACCGCGGCGACGCGCAGCTCTTGGTGCGATGTCGTGCGCACCGCGGCGCTCGAGGGGCTCGCGGCGATGCGCGACGCTCGCGCGCTTCCGCCGCTGATGGCGCACGTGCACTACGGCGTGTCGGCGTGGTCGCGCCGCGCCGCGATCGTCGGACTCGCGAGCGCACGCGAGGTCAGCAGCGACGAGACGCAGCTCGCGCAGATCCGTGAGCTGCTCGTCGATCAGCTCGATGACTTCGATCCGAACGTCGCGATTACCGCGATCCTCGCGCTGCGCGATCTGCGTGACCGCAGCGCGCTGGTGGCGCTCGATCGTGCGGCGCAGCGCTCGCTCGACGGTCGCGTACGTCGGCGCGCACGCGAGGCGATCCGCGACCTCTCCGCTGCGCTCGCGGGTGACGCTGCGGTGCCGGCGTTGCGCGACGAGCTCGAGAAGCTGCGCGACGAGACGCGCGCGCTGCGCGACCGACTCTCGGCGCTCGAAGCGCGTGCCCCAGGCGGCGCGACGGGCGGCGAGACCTCGCCTTCCGAGCGCGCGACCGGGCAGGGCTCGGGCCCCGCTTGACCGCTGGCGCGTGGAAGATGGTAGGCTCGTCGCTCACGCGTGCGAGCGAGGTGTTATCGTCGTGCGAGTGCGCGGGGATAACGGGGTTGGTCGGGCGATCGCAGACGTGGTGCATCGTGCAAAACGCTCCGGTCGCCTCCTGAGATATCTGGGAGACGAAGCAGAAGATGGCGAACGAGGATGCGTGCAAGCTGTTCGTCGCAGGCTTGCCCGAGGCGATGTCGGAAGAAGGACTCCGCGAGCTCTTCGTGAGCTCGGGATCGAATGTGGAAGAGCTGTCCATGCCGCGCGACCGCATGACGGGTCGTCCGCGTGGGTTTGCGTTCGTGCGATTGGCGTCGTCCGACGAAGCCGACGCGGCGCGCGCAACCCTCGATGGGACGCTGGTCGAGGGACGCAGCATCAGCGTGCGTCCGTTCTCCCCGGAGCCGCCGACGCGCGGTGCGCCAGGGATCGCGCTGCGATCGGTGACCGGCGCGTCGATGACGCGTGAGCCGGGCGCGCCGATGGGTGGCGGTGCCGGTGCCGGTGGCGGTGGCGGTGGCGGTGGTGGCGGCATGGCGGATCGCATGGGACCGCCGCGTGGGCCCGGCGGCGGCCCCGACAATGGCGATCGCACGCTATACGTCGGCAACCTGCCGTACGACGCCAGTGACAACGACGTGAAGGAGCTGTTCGAGACGCTCGGCATTCCGGCGCCGCAGCGCATTCACCTGCCGACGGATCCCGACGGCCGCAAGCGCGGCTTCGGCTTCGTGACCGTCGCGACGGCCGAGGAAGCCGTCTCGTCGCTCGACAAGCTCAAGGAGGCGCAGGTCCGCGGCCGGCGTCTCGTGGTCAACATCGCGCACCCGAAGGGCGATCGCCCAGCGCCGCGTCCCGGTGGCGGCTTCGGCGGTCCTGGCGGTGGCGGTGGCGGTGGCGG
>Ga0163144_10020321_pt1 | contig 13284 bp, 8 predicted proteins | sample OliLak19BULKMAT1_FD_123175 | JGI IMG/M metagenome (GOLD analysis project Ga0163144, IMG submission 123175) | Freshwater microbial mat bacterial communities from Lake Vanda, McMurdo Dry Valleys, Antarctica - Oligotrophic Lake LV.19.BULKMAT1 | ecosystem: Environmental > Aquatic > Freshwater > Lake... | reverse complement strand
GGCCAGCCAAACGCCCTGCCTGTTCGACCTCTCCAGATGATTTGCCCTTGCTGAATCTTTAGATGACATGCAAGCGTCAACTCCCATGAAACGCGTTCAATTGAAGCTTCGTGCAGCAGCCGTGGCCACCCGCTCCCGATCTGGACACCGCTGCGCCGGTCCCCTTTTAACCACATCAGGCACGAAACCAATCCAACACTGACCCTTGCAAACCATCTTCATCACCGGCGCGGCCGGATTCATTGGCAGCAGCCTCGCCGACCGTCTCCTCGCCGAGGGCAAACAGGTTGTCGGCTGGGATAATCTTTCCACCGGTCAGGAACGTTTTCTCGAAGGCGCGCGCAAGCATCCGAACTTCAAGTTCGTGCTCGGCGACAACCTCGACCTCAACGCGCTCACCGCCGCAATGAAAGGCTGCGACACCGTCTTTCATCTCGCCGCGAATGCCGACGTTCGCTTTGGCCTCAACCATCCGAGAAAGGATCTGGAGCAAAACACCATCGCGACCTTCAACGTCCTCGAAGCCATGCGCGCCTGCGGCATCAAGCGCATCGCCTTTTCCTCGACCGGCTCCGTCTATGGCGAGGCCACCGTCATCCCGACGCCCGAGGACGCGCCGTTCCCCATCCAGACCTCGCTCTACGCGACGAGCAAGCTGGCGGGCGAAGGCTTGATTCATTCGTATTGCGAAGGTTACGGATTCGAGGGCTACGTCTTCCGCTTCGTCTCCATTCTCGGCGAACGCTACACGCACGGACACGTCTTCGACTTCTATCAGCAGCTCACCGAGCATCCCGATTTCCTGCGCGTCCTCGGCAACGGCACGCAGCGCAAAAGCTACCTTTACGTCCAGGACTGTCTCAGCGCGATGCTTCACGTCATCAACGCCGGACTCGCGCTCAAGGCGAAGCATCGCGTGGAAGTCTTCAACCTCGGCACCGATCATTACGTGCAGGTGAACAACTCCATCGGCTACATCTGCGCCGCGCTTGGGCTCAAGCCGCGTCTCGAATACACCGGCGGCGAACGCGGCTGGGTCGGCGACAACCCTTACATCTTTCTCGAAACAAAAAAGGTCCGCGCCACCGGCTGGAAACCTGAACTCACCATCGAACAAGGCATCGGACGAACGCTGGCGTGGTTGCAGGCGAACCGGTGGGTTTATGAGAAAAGGAAATGAACATCACCGTCCTCGGTCTCTGGCACCTCGGCTCCGTCACCGCCGCCTGTTGCGCGCGGCACTTCGAGGTCACGGGGCTGGACTTCGATGAGGCCGTCGTTTCCGGGCTGGCGAATGGCAAGGCTCCCATCCTCGAACCCGGCCTGAACGAGCTTCTCGCTGCCGGTCTTGCCAAGAAATCCCTCCGCGTCACCACCGACGTCCAAGCCGCCTGCGCGAATGCCGACGTTCTCTGGCTCACTTACGACACACCTGTCAACGACCACGACGAGTCGGATGTCGCGTTCGTCCTCGACCGACTTCGCCGCGCCCTGCCGCATCTGCCCAACGGCGCGCTTGTTCTCATTTCGTCACAACTTCCCGTCGGAACGTGCGCGGCGCTGGAACGTGAGTTCCCGCAATTCCACTTCGCCTGCTCGCCGGAGAATCTTCGCCTCGGCCGGGCGCTGGATGCCTTCGAGAAAGCCGACCGCGTCATCGTCGGCCTTCGCACCGACGGCAAGCGCGCCCTGCTCAAACAGCTCTTCCAGCCGTTCACGCCGCAAGTCATCTACATGCGCGCCGAGTCGGCGGAGATGGTGAAGCACGCGCTCAATTCCTTCCTTGCCGTCAGCATCACTTTCATCAACGAAATCGCCCGCCTCTGCGAACATACCGGCGCGGATGCGAAGGAAGTCTCTGCGGGTTTGAAGAGCGACATCCGCATCGGGCCGAAGGCGTATCTCGGTCCCGGCGGCCCCTTCGCCGGCGGCACGCTCGCTCGCGACGTCGTTTCGCTCACTAAAATTGCCGAAGCCAACGGCGAAACCATCGACCTCATTCCCGCGATCAAACGCAGCAACGATCTCCATCGTGGCTGGGCCTTCCGCAAACTCCAGTCGCGCCTCGGTGATCTGCGCGGCCAGACCATCGCCGTGCTCGGCCTCGTTTACACGCCGGACACCGACACGCTCCGCCGCAGCGCCGCCGTGGAGCTTTGCCAGCAGCTCCTCGCCGCCGGGGCGCGCGTGCAGGCGTTTGATCCCGCGCTGAAATCTCTCCCGCCCGAACTCGCCGCGATCACTCTCGCATCGGACATCGCTCCCGCGCTTCAGCAGTCCGACGCCGTCGTCCTCTGCACCGAATGGCCCGCCTTCCGTGAAGCCAAGTGGTCCGAACTCATTCCCCTGCTCCGCCAGCCAGTAATTCTGGATGCCAACAGTTTCCTCGACGCCCAGCTCAAAACGGTGCCGAACGTGGAACACATCTCCGTTGGCCGGGCGGTGAAATGAATTCGTGTTCATTCGGGTGGATTAGTGGTTAATTTTCTCGTCCATGAAACTCAAAGGCCTCAACGCAATCATAACCGGCGGCAGCCAGGGACTCGGCAAAGTCATCGCCGAACATTACCTGCGCGAAGGCGCGAATGTGGTTCTCTGTTCCCGCAGTGAGAAGGAGCTGAACGCCACTCGCGACGAACTCGCCTCCAAATTTCCCGCGCAGAAAGTTCTCTCGAAGACCTGTGATGTCTCGAACGAATCCCAGGTCAATGACCTCGTCGCCTTCGCGCTGCGCGAACTGGGCTCTCTCGACATCCTCGTCCTCAACGCCGGCATCTACGGCCCGATGGGCCCGACCGAATCCGTGGACCTCAACGAATGGCGGCGCGCCATCGACATCAATCTCTTCGGCGTCCTTCTGCCCTGCCGCGCCGTCATCCCGCACTTCAAGAAGGCCGGACGCGGGAAGATCGTCGTGCTCAGCGGCGGCGGCGCGACGAATCCGTTGCCGAACATCAGCTCCTACGCCGCGAGCAAGGCCGCCGTCGTGCGCCTCATGGAAACGCTCGCCGAAGAACTCAGGCCGCATCACGTTGATGTGAACGCCATCGCGCCCGGCGCGCTCGCCACGCGGCTCGTGGATGAAGTTCTCGCGGCCGGCCCGGAGAAAGTCGGTGCCGCATTCTTCGAGAAGAACAAACAGTGGAAGGAGAAGGGCGCGACGCCGCTCGACCTCGGCGCAGGGCTCGCGGTTTATCTCGCCAGCGCGGAGAGTGACGGCATCACCGGCAAGCTCATCAGCGCGCAATGGGATCCGTGGTCCCAGCTCGCCGAACATCGCGACGAGCTGGACAAGTCCGACATCTACTGCCTGCGCCGCATCGTGCCGGAGGATCGGGGAAAGAAGTGGGAAAGTTAGAATCATTGCAGCGAGACCAAGCACCCGCTAATCTCCGGGAGCGTCACTCTAATTATGAAACCTGAAGAGATTCGAGAATTGCAGCATCGTCAGCCTTTTATCCCGTTTCGCATTCACTTGAGCAATGGTCGCCATTTCGACATTCGTCATCCCGATTTCGTCTGGGTCCTCAAGACCCGGGTGGAGATTGGTCTCGCGGACGACCCGAATTCTTCAACTCCGGATCGCGCTGAGTTTGTCTCATTGTTGCATGTGGTGAGCGTAGAGGAATTGCAAGCCGCCTGACACGCCGCTCGCATGTCGCCCACCCACCCAAGCATCGCCCTCATCGGCTGCGGCCTCGTCGGCCAGAAGCGTCTCAACCTTCTTCCGCCCGGCAGCGTCACCGTCACCTGCGATCTCGACCTCGACCGGGCGAAGAGACTCGCCGCGCAATCCCCCGGCTGCGTCGCCACCGATTCCGTCGCCCAGGCCGTCACCGCGCCGAACGTGGAGGCCGTGATGATTGCCACCATCAACGCCTCGCTCGCGCCGCTCGCCATCAAGGCCGCAGAGAACGGCAAGCATGTCCTCATCGAAAAGCCCGGCGCGATTTCGGTGAAGGAACTCGGGACGCTCGAAGCCGCCGCCGCCAAAACCGGCGCGCTCGTCCGCATCGGCTACAACCATCGCTACCATCCCGCATGCCTCAGGGCGCTGGAGATTTTTCGGAGCGGCGCGCTCGGCCCGATGATGTTTGTGCGCGGTCGCTACGGCCAGGGCGGACGCGTCGGCTATGACAAGGAATGGCGCGCAGACCCCAAGCTGGCCGGTGGCGGCGAACTGATCGATCAAGGCGTCCACCTCATCGATCTCGCCGGCATTTTTCTCGGCGAATTCACGCAGGTCGATGGCCATGCGCCGACGTATTTTTGGAACATGCCCGTCGATGACAACGCCTTCCTCAGCCTGCGCAATGCCGCCGGCCAGACTGCCTGGCTGCACGCGAGCTGCACCGAGTGGAAGAATATGTTCAGCCTCGAAATCTACGGGCACGACGCGAAGCTCCACTGGGAAGGACTCGGCGGCAGCTACGGCCTGGAGAAGCTGACTTACTACAAGATGCTCCCGCAGATGGGACCGCCCGAGACGACCATCTGGGAATTCCCGCGCGGCGACGAATCCTGGCGCATCGAGATGCAGGAATTCTTCGACGACATCCGCCTCAAGCGCACCCCCGTGCCCGGCCTTCAAGAGGCGAAGGCGGCAATGGCCGTCGTGGAAAAGATCTACGCCGCCTCGCGCAGGTGAATGGGGCGGGGCCCGCTGTGGCGCGGAGCGTTTTGGACGGCGCCGGTGCTCAGGCGCTTTTTTAGGGCGTTCAAAAGTTCAAGCAGTTCCGAAAGCGGCGCAGCGGCGCGCGCAATCCAGGACGCTGGCGCGCATGTCATCGTCTGAGGCTCCCTCTCTCCGCCATAATCACTTCGCCGCCTCCGAGAGCAGGATTGCGACACGGACGTTTCCCGCTTAAAAAGGTTCGTGCCCTTGCCCCGCCGTCGTTGGTTGCCAGCCGTGCTGCTCGCGCTCGTCTGCGTGCTGCGGATGGCAGCCCACACCTTCGCCGCCGAAGCTGACGCAGACCACATCTTGCGCGGGAGGCAGCTCGTTTCGCAGATCGGCTGCGCCCAATGCCACGGCGATCTGCCGCAGAACAATGCCCTGCGCGACCTCACTCCCGACCTCAGCAGCGCGGGTCTGCGCTACCAGCCGGCGTGGCTCTTCGACTTTCTCCAAAACCCAGTCCGCGTCCGACAACACCTCGGCGTCGCGCGCATGCCTGCCTTCCCGCTGACCGCCAAGGAAGCGCTCGCCCTCACGGCCTTCCTCGAAACCCAGCGCCACACGGATGGCACCTGGCCGCCACTGCCGGCCGGCTTGAACGCTCCTCACGACGCCGCGCCCGTCTCGAAGGAAGCGTTTCAAGCCGAGCTTTCGCGCGGGCTGATCTGCCTGACCTGCCATGATTACGAAGGCCAGGGCGGCCATCGCGCCGTCGAGTTCACCAATGTCAGCGTTCGCCTCCAGCGCGAATGGGTGGCGCAACACCTCGTCGCCCCGGAGAGGTTCGGCGTTTCGCCCGCCACCATGCCCGCGCAGTTCTTTCAACCGACGCCAGATCGCGCCCACTTCCGCGAAGTCACCGCAGGAGCGGCGGGAAGAATCCAGCGCATCACCAGCCATCTCTTCTCGCTCAACGCCACGCGACGCGACGCCCTCGCACAGAATCTCACCGCCGCCCGACAACAGTTTCCCGACGTCGCGGCGGCGCAGGGCGAGACGCTGTTCCGCGCGCTGAACTGCGCCGCGTGCCATCGTCATCACACCATCGCGCCCCGCACCGACGCCGCGCCTGCGCTCGCCGCCGAAGGATTGCGCGTCCAGAAATCCTGGCTGGAACGTCACCTCGCTCATCCCGTCGCGCTCCGCCCCTTCGGCCATCAGCCCGGTGATGGCGCGCGCATGCCTGACTTCCGTTTGTCCACTGAGGAGACCCGTTCCATCAGCGCGTTCTTGCTTTCGCAACAGAATGGCCCCGCCGCATTGAAGGCCGAATATCGTCCGCAGAACCGGAGCGCCTTCGCGTTGAACAAAGCCTCGCTCCTGCTTCGCGACAAACTCTCCTGCCTCGGCTGCCACAGTCTCGACGGCCAGGGCGGACGCATCGCGCCGGACCTCGGCCTCGCCCGCGAGCGGCTTCAACCCGGCTACGTGCTGAACATCCTCCGCGACCCGCGCGCCGTCGCTCCGCACTCGATCATGCCGCGCACGCCGATGCCGGATGACACCACACGCCTCATCGCGGACTTCCTCCTGCAACGCGATTCGACCCCGCACGAAACCAGCTACCTCTCGCCACTGGATCATCCGGTGATCGTTCCCGCCACCAGCGCGACGGAGCCGCCGTCGAAAGCTCGCGCGCGGCAGAACTACGCCCGCCACTGCGCCGCATGTCATGGCGTGGACGGCAAAGGTGACGGATTCAACGCCGCGTTCCTTCCCGTGAAGCCGACGTTTCACGCGGATGCCCGAGCGATGAGCAAGCGGCCCGACGACACGCTCTTCGACGGCATCCATGCCGGTGGATCGGTGCTGAACAAAAGCCATCTCATGCCCGCGTGGGGCGGCTCGTTTAGCGCGGAGGAAATTCGGGAACTGGTGAACCACATCCGTTCTCTCTGCCATTGCGAAGGTCCGGCCTGGTCCCGCGATGATACGAAATGACAGCACGATGAATCATCCGCTGCCAACGAAAGGTTCTCGGCTTGCTTCCGTAGGACAGGCTTCCAGCCTGTCTCCGCACAACGATGGATTCCCCAGCAGTTTGGCGCGCGGAATCCATGTGCTGAGCAACGTGCTCAAAGCTGGCCCATCGGCTTACGGGACAGGCTGGCAGCACTGTCCTGCTGCATCGTTCGGGCTCAGAACCTGGCTGCGGATCGCATGGTTGCTGCTTGCCTTTGCTTCACTCGCGAACAGCGCTCCTCGCTTTGAAGACTTCGTCGGCGCGGAAGCATGCGCGCGTTGTCATCAGAAACAATTCGATCTCTGGAAAGGCTCCACGCACGGACGAGCCGGTGGAAGTCCCGGTGAAGTCCAGCTCATCGCGCACTTCGACGGCCGTCCGCTCCAGTTCAAGGACGCCGTCGTCATCCCGACGAATTCGCCCGCCGGTTCGCCAATCTTCCGGGTGAGCATGGACGGCGTGCCGCCCTTCGACATCACGGCCGATGCGGTGGTCGGCGGCGGTCACATGGTGGGCGGCGGCACGCAGTCGTTCTTCAATCGTCATCCCGACGGCACGATGCGCTTCCTCCCGTTCGACTTCATCCGCCACGAGAATCTTTGGTTCGTCCAACTGCGCGCCGGCCTGAAGTGGACGCCGGTCAGCCGCGACATCTCGTTGAAGACCGACCTCGCCAACTGGCCGCCGCATCGCGTGCTCGGCTCCGTCACCGATAGGTCGAACTGCCAGAACTGTCACGGCAGCCAGATCAACGCCGGCTGGGACGCCACGGCAAAACGCCTCGCCACGCATTACCAGACACTGAAGATCAACTGCGAATCGTGCCACGGGTCGGGACGCGCGCACATCGACCTCATGAGCCGGCCCGGCCACGAGCGCAACGCGGACATCGGCATGAAACCGCTGGCAACCCTCTCGAAGGACGAGTCCGTGAAGCTGTGTCTCCAATGCCACGCGACCAAGGAAGTCCTGCGCGAAGATCCGTATCTGCCCGGCGCGTCGCTGGAGGATTACTTCTCGCTGAAACTTCCGGCGCTGGGACAAAATCCTTATCACGTCGATGGCCGCATCCGCTCCTTCAGCTATCAGGGCAATCATCTTTTCAGCGACTGCTATCGCAGCGGTTCGATGACGTGCGTGGATTGCCATGACCCGCACGGGAACAGTTACCGCGACGTCTCCCATCGCGCTCTCGTCGGACGCTTCGACAATGGCCAATGCACCGGCTGCCACGCCAGCAAGGCCGTCGTGCCGGAGCGGCATTCGCATCACAAGCCCGGCTCCACCGGCAGCTCGTGCGTCGCCTGCCACATGCCGTATCTGCAACATCCCGGCGTCGGCTCCAAGCTCCAGTTCGCGCGTTCGGATCATTCTGTCCCGATTCCCCGTCCGGCCTTCGACCAGAAGCTCGGCATCGAGAACGCCTGCCAGAAATGCCACGCGGATCGCGACCTCGCCTGGCAGGAACGTCACACGCGGGAATGGTGGGGAACGCTCAAGCCGCATCCTCGTGCCGTCGCCAATCAACTGCTCGCCGCTGAAACCAGCGATCCCATTGCCGCCGCCGCGCTGCTGCTCCAGCCGAACACCGGTCATGCCATCGCCGAGACCGCCGCGCTCGCGACCTGGATGCAGCGCTTTCTGCGGCCCGGCATGACGAACGATGCCCGGCTCGTCGGACCGCTCCAGGAATTCGCCCGCAGCGCTGACGTTGATCTCCGCGCGCTCGGGCTTGCGGCGTTGCACGCGGGGTTCATCCAGCACGCGCCCATCTACGATTTTCTCGCGGGCGAAGAACGGCCGCCCGCCGGTTTCACAGACGCGGTTCGACTTCGCTGGTCCATCGCGGCGGACACTCTTGCGGCGCAGCACGCGGATCGTGACGACTCTTCCACCGCGCTCCAATTTCTGGAGAAGTCGGTAGAGGCGAACCCGAACAACTACGTTTCGCTCTCGCACCTCGCGCTCACTCGTCTCCAAAACGGTGAACCCGAAAAAGCCGTCGCCGCACTTCAGAGCGCGATCAAGGCCGGGCCCACGAAGGCCGCGCTTTACTTCCAGCTCGCCCAGACTCTCGCCCAGGTCAGTCGCGGGCCGGAAGCGATTCAGGCGCTTGAAGCCGGCCTTCGCCTCGCGCCGGAAGACGCCGCCGCCCAACGCCTGCTTAACACCCTTCGTTCACCCTGAACGCGGTTCCCACCTTTGGTAGCAGCAAGGTTTAACTGCTCATGGAACATGGAGCTGACATCTATGCTCGGATTTCGGAGGGAAGCAGGCCGATCCATCATGCGATGATGGCGAATCGAAAAGGCCGTCGCTCATCTAAAAAAGAAAGGGCTGTTCTCGATTCTGAAGACGACGCCACAAAAGACTCCATCCGGATTGCGAAGATGTGGAAGGACATCTTTAGCTCCCTCTCACCTGCTTTTGACTCCCGGCGGCTCCTTATCTGAATCCACCGCATGAATCTTTCTTTGCTTCCTCGCTTCATCGCGCTCTGCCGCGTCAGCCTCGCCTTCGCATCCATCTTCCGAGCCGCTGGATGCGGCTTTGCTTGATCGACAAGTCGGCCAAGCGGCCAAAGCGGAGACAGCTCTCCGCACTCCAAATCCAAAGCTTCAATGCCGGCGGAAGGTCAGCCGATGCTCGATGCGCTTGGTCTGCGCGTAATCCAGTGGCGGCAACTCCGTGAGCGTCGGCGATTCCGTCTCGTTCAGGATTTCCCTGGCCAGCTCTTGCAGAGCCGTCCAGCGCGGCCAGTCCAATGACGGTGCCTTGCCAATCTGGCGGAGCAGACTTCGCCATTCGATGATCACGCGGTCGATGTCGCCCGCGCCGAGGAACTCAGTGATCCAGCGCGTCTTGTTCAGTGGATTCTGGTGAACGCTCGCGACGACCTGTTCCGCACCGCTGCCGTACCGCGGCGGCACTCCGTTCTCCAGACAGCCAGGAATGCTCTGCAGCCCGAAGAGCTGATGACAGGCGACGGGCAGCCGTCCGGCATAACGATTCTCCTCGCCGCAAAAGCGGAAGCCCGCGTCGAGGTTCGCGAGATCGTAAATCAATTCCTGAAGCGGATAGGACGCGTCCTCCAGCGCCGCACCGATGGCCAGCCCGTCCTCCTGCTGGAAGAAGCTGACGATGCGGCCGCGCAGCGTCGGCACGCCGCCGATATCCACCAAGCCCAGCCGCCGCCAGAGCGATGCCACACCGGTTGCCGCCGGGAGATTCCGGCACGTCGTGGAGAGCGGGCAGCCTTTGCATTCGTGCGGGAAGACCTCGCGCTCGATGGGCCTGTAGAGCGCGACGCCATGCGCGTCCACGGGAACCTTCATTGGCAGGTCCGCGATGCTGACCAGCGCCTGAAGCCGGTGTTCGTTGCGCATGAACCGCACGACCGGCGTCTTCTGCCCGGCGAACGTCTTCACGACGAGCGGCATCACCTTCTCGTTCCAGAGCGCGAGCGTGGTCTGACGTCCGCTCCAGTTCGTGAGACGCCGCAGCCATTTCGCGAGCACGACTTGGTCGCCGTTCAGCACGTCCGCCACGGTGAGCAGACGGCCATAGGTCTTCACGCCGTTCTCGTCGCTGATGAGCTCGATGGTGCCGTGGCCGACCTTCTCCAACGCGGCAGGAACACTGAGCGCGGAGAGCAGATGAATGACCGGCGGAGCGCCGGCCTCCGGCCCGGCATTCGGCTGCCCTTCCGTCACGGGCCGGTCCGGAGAGCCGCGCTCCGCGTCGAGGTCCACATGAAAATCCCGCAGCTTCAGCAGATCAATCGCGCCCTCCGGCGGACGTTCCATCACCATGACTTCGCGCACCGACTTCTCCACCCACGCCGGCATGGGCTCCCATTCGCCGCGGCTGTTGAGAATCTCCCGGATACGTTTGCGCACGAACCGCGCGCGTTCCGAATCCGTCTTCAGCCCGCACGGCGTGTCCGGGTTCTTCATGGATTCCTCCACGCCGAGGAAGATGGGCTTCGTGGTGAACAGCCGCTGCTGGATTTTAACCGCCTCAGTGAACGGATCCCTCCCCTGCTCCGCCGCCGCGCTCATGATGCCGAGCAGCGCGCTCCAGTCCACCAGCCCGCTCCGGCTGAGATGGGCCGGATGCCCCTCATGCAGGCGCACGCCGTCCGGCCCCACCAGCACGAACCCGATCTCGTCAATGCCACGGCGTCCCGCACGGCCGAACATCTGCAAAATCTCGTCGGGCCGCAGCGGCTGCTCGATGTTGTCGCGCTTGTAAGTCGCCGCCGCCAGCGAAACGCTGCGCAGGCTGAAGTTGATTCCCGCCGCGAGACCCATCGTGGCGACGACGGCGCGGAGCTGGCCGGCCTTCGCCAGCGGCTCGATGACTCCCGCGCGCGCCGCGTAGCTCAGGCCGCTGTGATGATACGCGATGCGGTTCTTCAACATCTTGGCCAGCGGTTCGCCGACCAGTTGCTTCTGCTCCAGCGTCAGCGTGAGCGGGTTCGGCGTGGGAAGATTTCGCGTGAGCTCGGCGGCGAGAGATTCTGCTCCGTGCCGGCGCGGCGCGAAGATCAGGATCGGCCCGAGATTCTCCGCCAGCGCCTTTGCCACGAAACGCGGCCAGTGTCCTTTGATCTCCGAAGGCACCTGATAGCTGAGATTGTTCGCGTGAACTTCCTCCAGCGGCACGGGCCGGATGTCGTGCCGGATCAACACTGCGTTCCGACCGAGCCGCGTGAACCACTTCACGATGTCCTGCGGGTTCGCCACGCTGCCGCTGAGCAGGAGCAACTGCGTCTGCGGCGGCGCGAGCGCCATCGCCAGCTCGTAGTTCAATCCGCGATCCGGATCGCCGACCATCTGATACTCATCCACCACGAGCAGCACCGGGCCATCGCCCTTGATCAGCCGGCTCTTCTGCGTCTCCAGCGTGGCGACAATGATCGGCGCATCGAGATTCTCCGCGAGGTCGCCCGTGGCAATGCCGACATCCCAGCCGCGCGCGCGCCATTCGGCCAGCTTGTCATTCGCGAGCGCGCGCGTGGGCACGGTGTAGATGGCCTGGCCGCGATGCTTTCCTCCGTTCGACCACAGCTCGAAGATGAGCGTCTTGCCCGAACCCGTCGGAGCCTGCACGACGACATCCCTGCCCTCGCGCAGCGCGGAGACAGCCTGCTGCTGCCATAAGTCCGGCACCGCGACGTGCTGATGGAAGGAAGCCTTTTCAAGTTGGTCACCAAGACTCTGCACGCGCGAATCCTAGCGCACGAAATGGCGGCGGGGAAATGGAAAGGCGGCGGACCGCAGGCCGTCCCCGCCCGCAGCGGGTCGCCGATGCGACGGTGCTTGAATTCTCCAAAGCCCTTCGTGCCTTCCACCCGCTGCGACCGGCGACCGTTCTCCGCTGCCTGAAAAAATCTTGCTGCCCCACATCCCACGCCGATACTCGCCGCGCAATGGAACCGTCATCACAGCCGTCCTCCTCAACCCCCCGCGCGGCGTCCCTCTACGATCTGAAAACGCAGACGCTGCTCGGCGAACCCGCCGACCTCGCCGCCTATCGCGGCAAAGTCACGCTGGTCGTCAATCTCGCGAGCAAGTGCGGCTACACGCCGCAGTACGCCGGTCTCGAACGGCTGCATCGTGAGCTGCAAAGCAAAGGGTTCGCCGTGCTCGGTTTTCCGAGCAACGATTTTGGTGAACAGGAGCCGGGGTCAGCCCAGGAGATCACGGACTTCTGCACGGTCATCTACAACGTGACCTTCCCGCTGTTTGCCAAAGTCTTCACCTTGCCGGGCTCCGCACAGTCACCCATCTACCGGCATCTCGGCGCGATTGGGAATCTGCCGGAATGGAACTTTAGCAAATACCTCGTCGGCAAGGACGGCAAAGTCCGCGCGTTTTTCCAAGGCGACGTGGAGCCGGATGCGCCCACGCTGCGCGAAGCGATTGCCGACGCCTTGGCGGCTGATTGATTCCACAGTGACGCCTTACGAAGAGCGGCCTTCGCTTCAATCCCGGTGAATTCTCATCCAGATCAAATGCCTGAACACGCGCCCAGGCACAACCCCGCGCTGCCGCCTCCGTCGCTCTCAGCGGATGTCTATTGGCCGATGATGAAGAGTGCTGCGCTCATCGCGGCGGGCGAGCTTGGTCTTTTTGCCGCGTTGAGCCAGGGGCCGCTCTCGTCCGAGGATCTCGCTGCGCGTTTGCATGCTTCCATCGATGGCACGGAACGGCTGTGCGCCGTGCTGGTGCAAACTGGCTATCTGACGCGCGCCCACGACGACCGCCTGCTAAATAGTGTTCACGCGCAAGAATGGCTGACGCAGACCGGCGACAACGATCAGACCAGCGGCCTGCGCTGGTTTGCACACGCGTGGCGGCTGATGTCGGACTTGAGTTCCGTCGTCGTCAGCGGAGCGCCCAAGACCGCGCTGTGGGATTTGATGGAGCAGAATCCCGTCATGGGACCGTCCTTCGCCGCGTTCATGAAGGCCCATGCTTCCGGAGTCATTGAGGACGTCCAACGCGCCGTTGCTCTGCCCGCCAGTGCGAAGACCTTGCTGGATGTCGGTGGCTCGCACGGCCTGCATGCCGCCGCCTTTTGCCATCGTTATCCAGAGCTGGGCGCCGTCATCTACGACCTGCCTGTCTCGTTGAGC
>Ga0163144_10020320_pt1 | contig 13285 bp, 9 predicted proteins | sample OliLak19BULKMAT1_FD_123175 | JGI IMG/M metagenome (GOLD analysis project Ga0163144, IMG submission 123175) | Freshwater microbial mat bacterial communities from Lake Vanda, McMurdo Dry Valleys, Antarctica - Oligotrophic Lake LV.19.BULKMAT1 | ecosystem: Environmental > Aquatic > Freshwater > Lake... | reverse complement strand
TTTCACCTCTCCGGCGCGCGTTTCGAGTTCATGCGGGCTAAATCAAAACCGCCAGGCGGTTTTAAACTTAGCCCGGACATCGTTGAGAGCCACGAATACAAATGGGAATTCCGGACACCGCGTCGCTTCGCCTACGAGCAGAGTGTGAAATGTCCGGGCGATGCCAGCGGCGTGGAGTGGGCGGGGTTCGGAGACAATCGGACCCGCGTTACGCGTTCGTCAGTCCGGGAGGGCACGGGTCATGTCGTGCGAACGAGGTTCACGCCGTAGTGCCAGGGCGGAAGGAGGAAGGCGTCGCCGGCGGCCGTGAGCCGACCGGCCTCCGCGGCCCAAGCGATGATGCGCTCGGGCGTGGGCCGGATGTCGCGGGTCGGTCCGCGCGGCGTGGGGAGATCGGAACGCCAGTGAATCACAGCGACGCTGCCGCCCGGACGGACGATGTCGGCCGCGGCGCGCAGCAGGGCGACGGGGGACTCGCCGTGGAGGATGTTGAAGAGGAGCGCGGCAGCGCAGGAGCCGGCAGGCCGGCCGAAACCGGCGGCCAGGACATCGCGGGTCGCCGCCTGAATTCGGGAAACGGATGCGGCGGCGGCCCGCGCCCGGGTGCGCTCGACCATTGCCGGATCGATGTCGAGGGCGTGGACCGTCCCGCCGATCCGGGCCGCCAGCGGGAGGGTGAACGTCCCGTAACCGCAGCCGAGCTCGGCGACGTCGCCGGTGGTGGCGGAGAAGCCGAAGGCGTCGAGGATGCATGGGAGGTCGAAGAGCGTCTCCCAGTAATCCTCGGCGGGCATGCCGCTCTCGCGGAGCTTCATCGATCGAACCGAATGCGACGCCGACGCGGCGTGCTCAGTGGGCGCAGATGCAGGCGTATTCGGCGTGCTTGCACTCGCCGCACTTCGAGAGATCGACGTTGAACTTCTCGGTCACGGTTTTGCCGGCGGCGGTCGGCTTGATCTGCACGACGGTGGGCAGCTCGTTGCCCTTCGGCAGCGCGGCGGTGGAGAGGAGGGTGTTACCGGTCTTCGCGAAAGTGAGCTTGGTCGGCGCGGCGCGATCGCCGGTGGTGACGGTCACGACCTGATCGGCAGGGGCGATGGCCTTGCCGGCCTGGTCGAGAAAGGCGATCTGCACCTTGCGGTCGGCGGTGACGAAGAACTCGGCGCGAGGTTCGACGGTGGTGAGGATGCGGCCGCCGTTGGGGCCGGCGACTTTCTTCTTGTGATCGTGTGCGCCGGCGTTCGTGGCGAAGAGTGCAACGGTGGCGAACGCGAGGAGGCGGAGGGCGGTGGGTTTCATTTTCATGGTTCTGGGTAGGTGGCGGGAACGGGGCGAGGTTGAACAGACGGAGAAGCGAATCATTGGGCCGCGGCGGCGTCGCGCGCGAGGGCCTGGGCGGCGGCCTGGCGGCCGAAGTGGAAAAACACGAGCGGGCGCACGAGGAATTCGAGGAGCGTCGAGGAGATGAGGCCGCCGACGATGACGACGGCGACCGGGTGGAGGATCTCCTTACCCGGCTGATCGCCGGCGAGGACGAGTGGGATGAGCGCGATGCCGGCGGCAAGCGCGGTCATGAGGACCGGCACCATCCGCTCGAGCGTGCCGCGCTCGACCATCGCGCGGGTGAAGCCCTCGCCCTCGTGTTTCATGAGGTGCAGGTAGTGCGAGAGCATCATGATGCCGTTGCGGGCGGCGACGCCGCCGACGGCGATGAAGCCGACGAGGGTGGCGATGCTGATATTGTCGACCTTGAGCCAGGTGTAGACGAGGCCGCCGACAAGCGAGAGCGGGATGCTGAGCATGACCTGGAAGGCGAGCAGCCAGCTTTGGAAATACCCGTAGAGCAGAAACAGGATGACGACGAAGACAGCCGTGCTGAAAATCACGATACGCTGGGTGGCATCCTGCCGGGCCTGGAACTCGCCCTCGTAGGTGATGAAGTAGCCCTCGGGGAGCTTCACCTTTTCGCGCACCTCGGCTTGGAGGCGGGCGACGAGGGTGCCGACGTCGCGGGCGGTCGGCTTGATGGCGAGCGTGAAGCGGCGTTGGCTGTTTTCGCGGAAGATGACGTTGGGGCCCCTGGCCTCGCGGACATCGGCGACGAGCGAGAGTGGAATGCGCCGGCCGGTCTCGGTTTCGACGGGGAGGCGGGAGAGTTTTTCCGGGGAGTCGCGCCAGTCGAGCGGGAGGCGGATGACGAGGTCGACGGAGCGCTGGCCCTCGCGGAGCTCGGCGATCTCACGGCCGCCGACGAGGGCGCCGAGTTGGGAATTGAGCGAACCGGGCGTGACGCCGTAGGCGGAGGCGCGGGCGCGGTCGGGCTCGATGCGGAGCTGCGGAATGGAGGATTGCTGGTCGAGCTTGGCGTCGGCGAAGCCGGGGATGGTCTTTGCAATCGCCTGCACCTCGGTGCCGAGGCGGCGGAGGGTGTCGAGGTCGGGGCCGAAGACCTTGATGGCGACGGGTGCGGAGACGCCGCTGAGCATGTGCCCGATGCGATCGGCGAGCGGGCCGCCGACGACGGCGAAGATGCCGGGGATGGATTTGAGCCGGCGGCTGAGGTCGGCGAGGATTTCCTGGCGGCTCCGGCCAGCTTTGCCCTCGTGGCCGACCAGCTCGCGGAAATCGACGTCGAACTCGGCGGTGGAAACGGGGACGACGTGATCGCCGCGTTCGGCGCGGCCGAGGCGGCGGCCGACTTTGCGCACCTCGGGCACGGACAGTATCTGCGTTTCAATGACGTCGGAGATCTTGTTCATCTCGTCGAGCGAGGTGCCGGGCGCGGAGGTGGCGGCGATGAGCGCGGTCTCCTCGCGGAAGGCGGGGAGGAAGTCCTTGCCCATTCTGCCGTAGAGCGAGAACGCCGCGACCACGCCGGCGGCGACGAGGGCGAGGACGGGAACGGGAAAATCGAGGCCGGCACGCAGCGCGGTGTGGCGGAGAATGGTCTTGAGGAGACGGACGAGAGGGCCGTCGCGATGGGGCTGGCCCGGTTTGGGGCGGAGGAGAAAAGAGCAGAGGACGGGGATGAGCGTGAGCGAGACGACGAACGAGGCGACCATGCTGAGGATGGTCGCGATCGCGATGGGGGCGAAAAGCCGGCCCTCGACGCCGCTGAGGCCGAGCAGCGGGAGGAAGACGAGGATGATGAGAATCGTCGCGTAGAAGATGGAGCTGCGCACCTCGCCGGAGGCGCGGGCGATGATCGTGAGACGCGGCAGCGGGGCGGCGGAGGCGGCGTTCTCGCGGAGGCGGCGGAAGACGTTCTCCACGTCGACGATGGCATCGTCCACGACCATGCCGATGGCGACGGCAAGGCCGCCGAGCGTCATCGAGTTCACCGAGATGCCGAGCCAGCGAAACGCGAGCAGCGTGATGGCGAAGCTCATCGGCATGGCCATGAGGGTGATGAAGGTCGTGCGGAAATTGAGCAGGAAGAGGAAGAGCACGACGGTCACCATGATCGCGCCGTCGCGGATGGCCTCGCGCAGATTGCCGATGGCGTGGTCGATGAAATCCTTCTGCTGGAACAGGAGCGTCGTCTCCACGCCGGCAGGGAAGGAGGGCTGCAGCTCGGCGAGCGCGGCCTGGATCTGCGCGGTGAGCGCGCGGGTGTCGAAACCGGGCGACTTGGTGATCGACATGATGACGCCGTAGGTGGGCGTCTTCTCGGGTGAGATGCTGACGGTGGCGTCGCCGCGCATCGGTTCCACGCCCCAGACGACGGCGGCGACATCGGCGATGGTGATGGGGCGGTCGTTGACCTGCTTGATCACCGTGCGGGCGAGGTCGGCGAGGTCGGTCGTCATCGCGAGGTTGCGCACCATGATCTCGGTGGGGCCGGTGCTGAGGAAGCCGCCGGTGGTGGTGGTGGCGGCGTGGGCGACGGCCGCCTCGAGTTCGGCGAGGGTCACGCGATGGGCCTCCATGCGGTAGGGGTCGGGCTGGACCTCGATGCGTTTGACGCCGCCGCCCATGTTGAGGATCTCGGCGATGCCGGAGATGCCCTGGAGCCGGCGCTTGATCGTCCAGTCGGCGAGGGCGCGGACGTCACTCGGTGGGATGTATCCACTTTCTCCCTGCTTCAGTTTGGAGCGGACACCGACGAGCAGGATCTCGCCCATGAGCGAGGCGACGGGCGTCATGAACGGCTGGACGCCGGCGGGGAGTTGTTCGCGGGCGGATTGCAGGCGCTCCTGCACCAGCATGCGGGCCTTATAGATGTCGGTGTCCCAGCCGAACTCGGCGTAGACGAGTGCAAGGGAAACGTCGGAATTGGAGCGGAGGCGGGTGAGGCCGGCGACGCCGAGGAGGGCGCTCTCGAGCGGCTGGGTGACGCGCGTTTCCACTTCCTCCGGCGCGAGGCCGGGCGCCTCGGTGAGGATAATGACGGTGGGCTTGGTGAGATCGGGCAGCACCTCGACCGGGAGGCGCTGGCCGGCGAGCACGCCGAGCGCGAGGACGAGGAGCGAGAGGCCGAGGACGATCGCGCGATGCGCGAGCGACCACTGGATGAGGCGGTTGAGCATGGCGGCGCGTCAGGTTTCCGCGCGAGGTCCGGCGGATTTTTTCCGGAAGCCGACGACGAGGAGGGCGGCGAAGAGGACGCCGCTGACGATTTTCCAGAAAGGGCTCTCGGGCGCGTGGTGGTCGTGTCCGTGAGGGTCAACGGGATGGCTCGTGGCGGCGGCCGGGTTCTTTCCCGGGCCGGGCTTGAGCTCCGAGCCGTCGGCGGCGTGTTCGTGGCCGTGCGCAGCGTCGAGGGCCGCCTTGAGCGAGATCGTGCCGCCGCCGGCGAACGCGAGTGAATAAGCGCCCTGCGTGACGACTTCATCGGCAGGGAGGAGGCCGCGGACGATTTCGATGGAGCGGTCGTTGCTGCGGCCGACGACGACGGGGGATTTGATGAAGGCGTTGGGCAGATCGAAATCCTTCACGTAGACGAAGCGGCTGGCGGGGTCGCCCTGGAGCGCGCTGCGCGGGATGCTCGTCACCTCGCCGTGGGTTTCGACGATAATGGAAAACTCGGCGCGCATGCCGGGACGCAAGGCGAGCGTGGGATTGGCGACGTGGAAGGCGGCTTCGACCGTGCCGGAGTCGGCGTCGGCGAGGGCGCCGAGATGCTCGAGGTCGGCGATAAAGGCTTCGCCGGAGACGGCGGCGACACTGATGCGGGCCTTCTGGCCGGCGCGCAGGCGGCTGGCGAGATGCTCGGGCACCCGGGCGATGGCGTAGACCTCGGTGAGGTCGAGGATCTCGGCGAGAACCTTGTCGGGGCTGACGGGTTCGCCGGGCACGATGTGCATGACGCTGACGAGTCCGGAGATGGGCGCGGTGAGCCGGATCTTCGGCGGCGGATCCTCGAACTGGCGGCTCTCGACGACAATGGCGAGATCGCCCCGGGCGATGGGGTGGTCGGGTTTGACGAGCACTTCGAGGGCGCGGCCGGGAATGCGACTGCTGATGACGGCGCGCCGGCCGGGGTAAACGTCGATGCGGCCGAGGGCGAAGAGGGTTTCCTCGAAATCGCCCGGCTCGGCGACGGCAGTTTGTATCCGAAGATTGGCGACTCCGGTGGCGTCGAGGATGACGGTATTGGCCTTGCGGGCGGCGGCGGCGGCATCCGGTTCCGCGGCGAAAAGCGGGGCGGCGAGCGCGGCGGCAGCGACGGAGAGACGGACGGCGAGACGGAGAGACGGGGAGACGGGGAGAGTGGGAGACGGGGGCTTCATGGAGCGAGGAGCGCGGCGGTGGTGGGAAACTTGGGATCGATGAGCGCTTCGGTGCGGACGAGGGCGAAGGCGCAGGACAGTTCGGCTTCGGCGATCTCGCGCTGGAGGGCGGTGAGAGCGCGTTGGGCATCGAGGACATCGAGGAGCGAGCCACCGCCGGCTTCGTAGGCGCGGCGCGTGGCCTGAAACGCCTCGACCGTGGCGGGCAGGGCGTCGCGGCGCAGGCGGACGGCGGCGGCGTGCGCCGCCTGGAGGTCGAGCCAGGCGGTGGTGAAGGCGGCCTGCAGTTCGGCCTCGATGGCGCGGGTCTGGTGTTCGGCGCCGGCAAGGGCCTCGCGCGCGGCGCGGATGCTGCCCTGGTTCCGGCGGCGGTTCGGCAGTGGGACGGAAACGGACGCGACCAGGCCGGCATCGCTGCCGTCGCGGAGGAAGCGGGCGCCGCCGCTGGCGGTGACATCGGCGACGGTCTGCGCCTGTTCGAGCTCGAGGGTGGCGCGCCGGCCGGCGATAATGGCGGCCTGCAGGGCGAGGCGCGGGTGGTCGGCGAGCCGGGCGCGAAGGGCGGCCTCCGGCGGAAGAGCATCGGGAAGTCGGATACGGCCGGCGGCGAGCGGAGTCGGGGCGGCGTGGTCTCCCCATGAGGCGGCGAGGGCGGCGCGGGCGGCGGCGAGGGCCGCCTCGCTGCGGGCGACGTCGGCCTGGGCGGCGGCGAGGGCGGCGCGGGCGCGGGCGGATTCGACGGACGAGGCGGCGCCGGCCTGAACGCGGGTGGCGACGGCGGCGACGATTTCGCGGGCGAGTTGCAGCGGTTCGGCGGTGAGCGTGAGCCGGTGCTGGGCGGCGACCGTGGCGACAAAGGCCTGGGCGGTGGCGGCGAGAATCTCGGCCCGGTGCACGGCGAACTCGCGCGCCGCGGTGTCGCGGCCGCGGGACGCCAGGGCGACGCGTTTGTCGCGCTTGCCGCCGCGCTCCCACGTCTGGCTGGCCTGGACGGTAGCCTCGAGGCTGCGGACGCCCTGGATGCGGCCGGTGCCGAGGACGTGCTCCGCGCCGAATTCGAGCGTGGGGTTGGGGCGCATGCCGGCCTGTTCAATCAAACCCTCGGCGGCGCGTTCGCCGAAAGCGCGGGCGGCGAGGGCGGGATGGCGGGATGCGGCGAGGGCGAGAGACTGGGAAAGCGTGAGGGGCGAGGGCGGCGCTTCCTGCGCGCAAGCGGCCGCGACACCCGCGGCGAGCGCCAGCGCGGAAGTCAGTCGGGAACGAACGGAAAAAATGGGCATGGTGGAACGGAGTCGAAACAAACGTGGGAAACGCCGGAAAGCCGGACGCGCGTGGGCGTCACCAGCCAAACCGGTCAGGAGCGAACCGTCCGCGCAGGGACGGATCAGCTAAACGACTCCGCGGGAGCACGCGGAGCGGGGGCGGCGCGCTCGACAAAATGCCAGGTGCAGGCGATTTCGAGTGGGGCGGCGGCGAGGTCCGACACCGCGCGAGGCGGTCGGGTCAGCTCCAGCGGAGGCGAAACGAGAGTGAAACAGAGCAGGCACGCGCGGAGCGCGGGTGCGGGCGCGAAGAGGCTCGAGGAGGAGGGCTTGGTGAATTCGCCCTCGGCGACGTCGCAGGCGTCGTCGGCACATTTGTCGGCGGGAACCTCGTGAGGTGACTCGGTGCAGCAGTTGGCATCCGGCATCAGCCCGGCCGCCTCGAGCCGGCAGTGCAGCGCCGCCGGCAGCCAGAGGGCCAGCAGCAAGAGGGTGGCGATGCGACGCGCGAGCAACATGGGCGGAAATCAGGCGAGGGAAAGACGGAATGTCAACGCGGCCGCGGGATCCCGCCGTCGCGCACGCGCGCGGCCATGGAGGCGGCTTCGCCGTCCGCCGCGGTCGCAAGGCCGGCGGACCACACCGGCGCGAGCGGCGGCCGGGCGGTTCTGGCTGACCTTCCATTGGCCGGACAATCGCGTGATGGGAATCTCAATACCGACGATGGCCGCGATCTGTTTCCCGATGAAATCGGCGGGCGCATCGGAAATGTGCCAGGGCGCGGGCCGGGCCGACTCGTGACGGTGGACGAGGCGCCCGAGAAAAAGTGTGATTGATGCGGGTCAGGGCGCGGCGGCCGCGGCCGCCGCGGGCAGGACGTTTTCCGGCACGGCGTAGATCTCGATCAGCACATCGCCGGCGGTGAAGGCGGCGGCGGCGGACTCGACGATGGCGGTGTAGGCGCCGGGCGGCAGCTCGACGAGACGGGCGGAGTCGGCGGCATCCTCGTCGAGCGGGAAGGCGCCGACGCGCGCGGCGACGTCGCGAATGGCGGTGGCCTCGCCGGCAGAGTTCCAGTTGTCGTTGAGATGGAGGGTGCGGCCGTTGGCTGGCTGGATGCGCAGGAACGGATCGCGCAGCCAGGCGCCGATGCCGAAGCGCTGGAGCGTGGGGCCGACGGCGCGGATCAGGACGGTGCGCGGGCGGCCCTCGATGACGAAGCCGGCGAACGCGCAGTTGGTGCCGACGCCGGGCGTGACGCGGCTGCGGGTGGAAACGTTGATCAGGCGGCCGTCGGCGAGGGGGCCTCGACGTTGGGTGCGACGAGCAGGAACGATTGATCGCCGAAGGTGACGCGGGCGCCGCCGTCGTGCAGCTCGAAACGACGCAGCGCCTCGTAACCAAGGGAGTAATACGCGTGCCAGGATTCGACGGGGATCAGATTGCGGCCGAGGACCCAGTCGGGGGTTTGGGCGGGACGCGGCACCCTGAAGCTGGCGCGAAGCGCGAGCCGGCTATCGTCGTGGAGGACGGCGTGCTGCTGCCGGCGGCGGCCGTCGGCCTCCGCGGTGAAGCGGACGACCGCGAGGCGGTCGAGCGGGGCCGGCTCGGCGGAGCGGGCGGGCACGACCAGAAGCAGCGCGATGAGGGCGCCGACCAGGAAGGCGGCGAGGTAGGTGGATTTGGTGTTTCGGACCGTGTGCATGACAGAAAAGTGGGCGGGAGCTTGGAGAAATGGAGCGATGAGATTGGCGGAAGCCGCGGCGCGGCACTATGGGCCGTTCGGCTAATTCCGTGGCCCGGCTGGGCCCGGATTCAGCGCGGTTGCGGAGTAGACGGAGACCTTGAGGGAATCTTGCAGGCATCGTCCAAAAATTGCTGGGGCGTGCAGCCGTGATACCGCACGCCCGGCAACGAAACGCTGCGATTTGCGGAGGCGCGTGCTGTGGTGCGTCCAGCGGCCTGGCGCGGGTTCCTGATCGCGCACAGAAGGGGCACACGCCGCCGTGGACCACGATGTCCTCGTCGACTATTGTCCGGTCACGAAACTATGGGCCGGATTCGAGCGGTTTCGTGGTGTGTGCCGTTCACGCCGCGCGATTTCGTCGAAGAGCTGACCGGAGATTTCGCGCAGTTCGGCCGGAATGTTCCGGAGGTAGCGTCGATCTCCGCGCACGTGGGCTCGCAGAGCTTCATACCATGGGCGGCGGCGCTGGTCGTCGCCGCGTTCACGGAGGCAAGCGAGGAGTTTGTCCCCCAGGCCGAGCGCGAGGAAGACGGCACTGCCGCGCATCCAGTCGTCAGCAGTGTTGTTGGGAAATGCGGTCTGCTCGCCGAGCAAGTCGAGGGCGGCGGTGAGGTGGGCGGTCGCGAGGCCCCCGTTGTCGTCTTGGGCGGCGAAGAGCGCGCGGTGCAGGGCAAGGCTGTCGAGGAATTTTTCCGGCTTTGTGGCTTCGATTTCGGCGAAGAGCGATCGGGCTTCGTCGACCTTCCGGAGGTGATCGCGAAGGACGAAGACGAGATTGCACTTGGGGCAAAGGGCATCGGTAGGATCGAGTGCGATGGCGCGGTGGTAGGCGTCGGCGGCATCGGTGGGGCGGTGGAGATCGTCGAGGAGCAGGTTGCCGAGAGTGTTCCACGTGCCGGCGTGGTCGGGCGCGAGGGCGATGGCTTCGCGGTAGGCGGCTTCAGCCTCATCGTAGCGGCCGAGTTGTTCGCGCAGCAGTGCCCCGAGATTTCTCCACGGAAAGACGTTCTTGGCGTCGTGGGAGACGGACTGGCGAAAGGCGTCTTCGGCTTCTGCAAGGCGTTTTGGATTCTTTGAGAGGATGCGGCCCAAATCGTTCCACGTGGCGGCGTGGGTCGGGTCGAGTTCCAAGCTCCGCCGATATGACTTCGCAGCATCTGCGGTGCGGTTGAGTTTGAAGTTGAGAAGGTCTCCCAGATTTCGCCAAGAGAGCGCATAGACGGGATCGATCTTCAGCGCACGGCGGTAGCATTCCTCAGCCTTGGCCAAACGAGTGGGGTTCTTGGCGAGTGCAACTCCGAGGTTGTTCCATGCCTGGGTGAACCTCGGTGCCAGTTCGACTGCTCTTCGGAAAGCGGCTTCCGCTTCCTCGGGGCGATGGAGTTTTTCCATCAGCACGACACCCAGATTGAGCCAAGGACGCGAGAACTCGGGGTTGAGGGAAATTGCTTTTCGGTAACTGGCCTCCGCTTCACTCGGGTTGTCGAGGAAAGTGTTCTGGAGATTTCCGAGATTATACCAGTAGTTGGAGATTTCGGGGGCTAGTGCGATGGCACGCTCGAAAGCGGGCTTGGCCTCTGCGCCGCGGTTGAGATATTCGAGTAGTAACAAGCCCAGGTGATTCCATGCGAAATGTGATTCGGAATTGAGTTCGATTGCTCGTCGGTAGGCGGGCTCAGCGAGGTCGAAGCGTGCAAATTTCAGGTGAAGTAGCCGGCCCCATTCGAACCACGCATTTGGGTTTATGATGCTGTCGTTTGGCTGGAGCCTAGACTGCACGATTTTCCAGGCAGATTCATCGATCTCGGACAGGGCGGATCGATTTGCGCAGGTGACACAGAGGATCGCTTGCTCCTTTGTCTGTGCGTGGAGGATAGCCTCACTAATCTGCACTGGATCACTGAAATCACACAGCGACGCATTCAAGAGCAGGCGTTGCATCCACTGGTAGGCTGGCAAGCCCGCCGATTCTCCGATGATGCGATCCATTTGAGCTACGACTTCGATTACCGAGCTGGCTTTGCGGAGGCTGAGCGGGTTCGCCGCGAGTGATTGTCGGGCGGGCACAAGACCAACGCAGCCCAGGATGGCGTTTGCGAAAGCGTCGGGGGTGATGTCGAGCTTTTCGGGCTTGTTGGCTTTTAGTTTGTCGCGCAGCTCGGCGAAGGCCCAGCGGTGCGCTGGGATTTCCGTGGGATCGATGATGTCGTCGATCTGTTGCTGGTGGCGGCGCAGGGCATCGACGAGCGTCTGATGGACGTGGTCCCGGAGTTCCACGCGGAGGCCCGGACCTTCGATGGCGGATTCGAGGGCGAGGCCGAAGATTTGTTCGGAGCGGGAGAGCTCCGGTTTGCCGAGCAGGTCGGCGGCCATGCGGTCACGTTCGGGGGCGGTGTGGACGCACTCGATGAAGCGGGTGAGAAAGGCGAGGTTGCGTTTGTCGCGACGCGTGGCTTGTCGCATCAGGAACCAGATGTTGAGGAAGCGCTCGGCGATCTGAAACCCGGTGCGGTCTTTCGGGCTGCCGCTTTCGGGCAACGGTCCCGTGCGGTCGGGTTGATCGACGGTGGTTTCCTCGACGATGCCGGCTTTTTTGAGGCGATCCAGATTGGAACTGACTTGGCCGTTCTTGAGGCGAGTGCGCTCACCGATGACGGCGCTGGTGGCAGGTTCCCAGTGGAGAGCGAGGGCGGAGACAATGACCTGCGCTTGGTCGGAGAGTTCTTCGAGGCGGGCTTTGTAGAGCGGGGTGACCCAATCGAGCAGTGCCTCCAAGTCCTGATAGGCTTCTTGGGAAAACCCGCGGGAGAAAATCTGGAAGAGGATGACGGTGGTGCGGGGATTGCCGCCGGTAAGCGCGTGAAGGGCGCGCAGGCGGCCGACCTCGGAGTCGAAGCGTTGAGGGATCTCGCGGTTACCGGTGTGCTCGGCGAGACGGAGAATGACTTCGCGCATTTCCTCCAGGCTGAGGCGCGAGAGGTGATGGGTCTTGAATTGATCGTAGAAGGGCGCGCTGTAGTCCTGAGTTTGATCGGGGGGGTAAATCGAGGCGCCAATGAGAATAGGGGCGCCGGCCTTCATGAGGAAGGCGCGGAGGACGCTGAGTTCGGTTTTGCTCAGGCGGCCGAAGACGAGGTCGAGGTTGTCCACGAGCAGGACGGGGAGGCGGCCCAACTCGCGGGCGAGAGCGAGCAGGGAGATCTCGGCCGACTCAGCGACAAGGGCTTCGGGAGAAGTGTCGGCGCGGATCGTTTCGATGGAGCGGTCGATCTTGTCGATCAAACCGGGGGCGTGGCTTTCGCGTTCGAGAGTGTCGGCGAAAGCGTCGAGGCAGTTGAGCCAAAAGGCGGAGAGGCGGTCCACGGCCCATTGCTCTTCGGGGAAACTGAGCGGGATGAATCGGGTGGCGAGCGGAGCTTCACGCAGCGCGAGGTCGAGGCGACGAAGTAACGTGGTTTTTCCCATGCCTCGCTGGCCGATGACGAGGTGGTGTTGAGGGATGCCACCGTCTCGGGTGGAGGCGATGTCCTCGAGGATGAGGGCGAGAGTGGACTCCCGCGCGATGAACGACGCCCTGATCTCGTCGTCATTTTGCCGCCCAGGCATGAAGACGGCGATACGGTGGGTCGCCAGGACGGGACGATTGGGAGAGTTCATGCGATTTCGCGGGCGTGCCAGTAGCGGCGCAGGAGGAAGGAGCGAAAAGCGTATACGGCATCCGTGGAGCGCGGTGCCGGCTGGCGTAAGAGGTAGCCGTCGCGCTCAAGCTGGCCGAGGGCAGTGGCGAGAATGCGGGCGATCTCGTCGGTGTCGCGTTGAGGGAATTTGGCAACGACGGAGGTCAAAAGGGTGGCGCGCGAGAGGCCGGAGGAGTTGACGCAAAGAGTGTTGAGGATGGTGAGCGCGGTGCGGTGGTGGTCGGCATCCATGCCTTCGGAAAGCCGCCCCCGCCACGGTTCAAAATGTTTGTAGAACTGTGGGGCGAGGAGCCTGGCGCAAGCTGAGCTCATGTCGGCGGCGGTGGGCTGCCGGGGAGGGCGGCCGAGTTGCGAGTATAGTTCGTGAAAAACGAGTTGGAGGAAGAACGGTAGGGGCCAGCCAACCTCGGCGAGGACGATGGCGCAGAGTTCGGGCGGGAGAGTGAAGCCCTTGCTGGTGGCGAGAGTTTGGAGAAATGCGATGGCGACGGGATCTGGGTAGGCGCCGAGCGAGGCGGGTTGCAGATCGTTGATGGCCGGGGTCAGGCGGCGCAATTCGGCGAAGGTGTCGAGTCCGACAGAGCCAAGAAGAAGCCAGCGGATGTTTTTTCGATAACGCAGTCGCAGGGCGCGGAACCAATTCAGGAAGTTGCGCAGTCGCTCGCGGCTGGGGTCGGCGCGCTCCAAGGCCTCGAGGAGCACGGGCAGTTCGTCGACGGCGATGAGCACGCGCTCGCCACTGGCTTCGATGTCGTGGAAAAGGCGCTCAATCTGGTGTTCGAGCGTGGTAACTTCGCCGCCGTCGACGGCCGGGATTTCGATGTTCAGGCCGCCGGCTCCGAATTT
>Ga0163144_10020319_pt1 | contig 13287 bp, 11 predicted proteins | sample OliLak19BULKMAT1_FD_123175 | JGI IMG/M metagenome (GOLD analysis project Ga0163144, IMG submission 123175) | Freshwater microbial mat bacterial communities from Lake Vanda, McMurdo Dry Valleys, Antarctica - Oligotrophic Lake LV.19.BULKMAT1 | ecosystem: Environmental > Aquatic > Freshwater >... | reverse complement strand
GCAGGGGGGCGAGCGCTGCAGTCAGGGGGGCCTCACCATCGCCCCCCATGCCGACCGCACCGATATCATCCGCCGGGCCAAGGACATGCCACGGGAAGCGCGCCGGACCGGGTGAGCCAAGCGCCGCCCGCGCCCCACCAACCCCGAGGATGGCCATGAGAGGCCCCCGCGCCTCCGCAAGGATCGCGCCGCCGTCGATGTGACGAATATAGCCGCGCGCGGCGTCTGCCCCCGGCAGGTTTGCCTGAAAATGCACCCAGTCCCCTTGCCGATGTGCGGCCCAAAGGTCAATATCTTCGGGCAGTTCCGGCACGGTTTCAGCCGGCGCTTCGTCCGATCCGCTCGGAAGCCGCAACCGCGCGGCGATATCGGCAATCACCCGGTCAGAGAGCCGCAGGACCAGCCCGGTCGCGTCATAGCGGATCACATCGCCGTTTTCGGCGGTGATGATCACACCTTCGGAGGGGGTCTTTGAGTCAGGCATCGTCAGTCCCCCTAGAACAGCGTCTTGAAACGATCGGGCAGGCGATAAACCCCCCTGGGCCGGGCGCCGCCGGGGGCGAAGTAGACCTCTTTCTTCACCCGCCAGCCATCGATCATTTCCTGCCGGAACTCGGGGAACTCCACCGTCTCGGCCAGTGGTTTCTCTTTCGACAACGCCTTGTAGGTGTCCCAGGCGGTATCCCACCCGGTTGCCTTCCGCTCAACCTCCTGCAGCGTGCCGCTTTGGATGTCGCGCTGGACGCGGCGGGTGGCAAGGCGGCTTTCGGTCATGTCATGGTCGATGAAGCGCAAATGGAAGAGGTAAAGATGCGGGTCTAGGTGCAGCACCGGATGGTTGGCAAAATGCCCGCCCGGCACGATGTCGATCTTGGTCGAGGTCAGGCAGGGCTTGGCGTAATTCGCGTTCAGCCGGAAGATGCGCCGCACGTCGAGCACGTTGCGGTCTTCGGTGATCGGGTCGGGTTCAAGGGTCGGGTTGTGCACCATCTCGATCGCGAAGGGGGTGATCACCCGTGGCCCGCCCTTGACGGTCAGCTTGGCCACGTAGTCCACCAGACTGTCCGACACGGCGGGGTCGACACAGACAATCTCGTCCACGTCGCTGACCAGCACCCAGTTGTAGAAGTTCGTGAACCCTGTGGTCAGCCGTGACAGCATCTGCCAGCGGCGTTGGTTGAAGCAGTTCCGGGTTTCGTCAAACGGCAGGTAGATGATGTTGCAGCCCGCAGCGATCCGCTTGTGCTCCGGGTCGCCGCCGTGGCTGAGGACATAGAGGTTCTCGCGACCAAGCTGGCTGCCGTAATAGCGAACCCAGCGGTCAAGAAAGAAATGATCCCCCCCAACCATCGTCATCGCCATCATCGGTGCGCGTGTCGCGTCCATTCATCCGTTCCGTGCCGACGAGATCAGCGCATCACTGTCGCATAACATGCCGATATCCTTGGGCCTAGCCTGCCTGTACGCTGCGCATTGCAGCAACCGCCCCACGTTTGGCCCGGCGGATGAAGACAAGGTCATCCTCGGGACCGTCCTTGCCAAGCCGCAGCATAGCCTCTGCCGCGCGGATGAGGAGGGGGTGGTGCCCGCGCTGCGCCGCTTCGGCCAGAATTGCACGCTGCCATTTGGTGACGCCGCGACGGGCGCGGAAGGAGCGCCAGAACGCCGGGCCAACCGTGCCCGCATGGGCCACCGCGTCAAGGAGCTGGGGAAAGGTCCCGCTTTTCAGCACCACGCGGATCGCTTCATGGGTGCAGAAGGGGACGCGCAGGAACTGGACGTTATCCCCCCTCATCCGCGCGGCATGGGCGCGGTCTTCCGCCACGAAGGGATCGTAAAGGATGACTGCCCGGCGGATGTAGGGAACGGCGGCGGCGGCATCGAGAAACGGCATCCCCTCCCAGTTGGAGCGTTTGACGGCGAAGGGGAACCGACCTTCGAACGGGGCGATGGTTTTGTTCATTGTCGATTGCGGGCTGAAGGCCAGTACCCGCGCCCCGGGGATCAACGGCGCAAAGTTGAGCGCGGCGAACCCGCCCATCGAGGCCCCGATGAGAACCACGCTGCGAAAACGGCGAAAGAACCCCTCCCCCTCCAGCGCGCGGATCAGGTCGGGGGCGGTTGGCTGCCGAAACCAATCCTTGGCGTGGCTTTGCACCCCAAGCACCGAATAGCCAAGCGGCTGCAGCCGCGACCACGCCCATGGGCCACGCGGCCAGCCTTCGTCGATCGTGGCAAGGTTGTCGAAGGACACGATCAAGACGTCTGAATTGATCTGTGGCCCGCCTTCAAACCACAGGTTGGCATGCGCGCCCTTTATCAGAAACCGATCCGCCGTGGCCGCAGCCTTTGGTTCTAGTTCGGGCGGGACGCTGATGTCCGGTTTCTGAACCCCGTCGCTCACCGGCTTACCAGACCCAGCGCAGATAGCGGTCGAGGGCCGCCAGCATGTCACGGTCCTCCGCGAGGTCCGAGCCAAGCAGCGCCCGGTCCGGCCAGAACAACACCTCATGGAGCCGCGACTGGCCAAGGGTCTTCTGCAGACCCGGTCGGTTCGAGCGGCAGCCGATGAAGAAATCTGCCGGATGGTCCATCCCCGGCACCCGGACCATGGCGGACATTGTCTGGCCGCCGCTTGCCAACCGAAGGGCCCGGCCGTCGTAACCAAGGATTGCGGTTTTCACAGCGCCGAGCGGTCTTTTCGGCAGCGAGATCTGGACCGTGCCGCTGCGATCCTGCGCGAGAAGCTGGCCATCCACCTCATTCAGATAGATCATGTTGTTGGCCTGCCCGGTCGAGACGGAGAGCAAGGTGCGCGCTTGTCCTTCGGACTGGAAGATGATTGCGGCGGTGAAGGCGTCCACCCTCGGCGCAAAGCCGGGCAGGGTGAAGCCGCAATTGCGGCCTTCCTCGCAGACGAGGGCACCGGGGGGCCCACCCTCGAACCGGCTGTTGCCGGTGTTCGGGGTGGAAGGGTCGGCCACCACCGCGTCCCTTGCCTCGCGCCAGCCGACGATGCGCCCGCCGTCGGTCAGGATGTCTGCGGCGCGGGCGATGAACCGGGCTGCATTGGTGCGGGTCAACTGGTGTTCCAGCGCCTGCTCTTCCCCGCCGATAAGCGCGCCCTGTGGCAATCTGGTGGCGATGTGCAGCATCATGGTCCTTGGGTCAGATCACCGGCATCATGCCTGCGGTCGCCGCACCCGGCAAGGCCGAGTGCCCTTAGGCCGTGATCCGGTCAAGCGCTGCCTGCAGGACCAGCGCCCCGTAGGCTGGGTTGTGATGCTCGAAATCCTGCTTCGCCTCATGATCTGCAACGGCATAGTCGACCTTGGTCCAAAGCCAGTTGGTGATGCTTTCGGGGGGTTGCGGAACCAGGGTCATTCCTGCTTCGGCCGTGATCCGCGCCACCTCCTCCCAAAGGAACGGCACAATCTCCGGGGCGATTGCCGTCATCTCGGGCGTCATCTGGGCGAGGCCAGCCGCACTCTCCGTATAAAGCGCGATGGGCGACAGCAGGACCTTGACCCCACCCGTCCCGGCCAACGCGGAGCCGAGACGAAAGCCTGCCTGATCCTGCAGATGATCCGAAAGAATGCGCGACCTCAGCCCCTGGCTGACAAACGGGCCGTGGACGTGGCACCGAAGAAGGGCAAGAAAAATCCGTGCCAGATAGGTGCGCGCGCCAGCCACCAGAATGACGTCGAAATCCGCCGCAGGCAGGGTCAGCCGCCCTTTCTCGTTGAACTTGGCAAAGCGCTGGGCGGTGAAATCATCGGTCGGATGGATCGCGCCGTCGCGAAATTCCAGATTGCGGAAGCGCCCGCCGACATGGCCCCAGTATTCCAGCTCGACCGCTGACAGGTCGACCAGGTTCTGGACATGCGCCTGTTTCAGGCAGGCATAGTGACTGTCGCCAAAGATGGCGAGACGCGGGCGATCCTCAGTCATGGCGTGGAGTCGGAGCAAAGGCGGCAAGGATTTCTTCTTCGCATCGCAACTCGTCCGCCTCGCTCAGCTCCGGCTCGGCAGCTTCCGGCACGGTTGTCGGGGCAGGCGCTTCGGCAACCACAGACCCCCGGGACGGGCCAAAGGCGGCCTCCTGATCCTGAAAGAAACAGCGCATCACGTGATCGACGCCCTCTGGCAGCACCGATCGCAGGTTGGGAGCGTAGAACCTTCCGCGATAGGCAGGCTGGGTGATGATCTCATAGGAAGGAAAATAGTCGACCAAGGCTTCGGTCCCTGTCAGTTCGGATGCAACCGCCCGCAGCATCGACTTGGAGTGGCTGGTCGCCAGAAGCACATGCTGACCCGATGCGGTGGCCGTCAACGGCACCGGGGACACGGTCAACAAAAGCCGCATCCGGGGGTTTGCGGCCTGCAAAAGCTGCATGACGGCCTGCATGTCGGCCACCAGGGCGGCAAAACCGTGGTTCACGAACAGGTGCCGCTTGGGGTCGAAACTGCCCGCGATGGTGCCGGGGCAGACGGCATATTCAACGCCCGAGGCGCGGTCAGCCCAGGCTTCCGTCAGACCCATGGTAAAGACGAAAACCTGCGAGCCGATGACAGCAGACCAAATCGCCGCCAGTGTGTCCTGACGGGAGGCGTAAAGCTCGGCGGGGGAGTGAAACCCCCCAGGCTCCACCCCCGGGCGGAACGGGTCGTAAAAGCGACCGTCACGCTCCCATACCTCGGGCGGTACCGGGGTGTCGGTGAGTGCCCAGGTCAGCCATTGGCGCAGCATCCGGGGGGTGTAGATGTTGCCAGTCCGAAAGCTGAAAGTGCCATAGTGATAGTCCAGCCGCTGCGCTGGCGTCAGGCCGGGCGGCCCCGGTTCGTGGTCCTGCCAGCGATAGCGGCGGGCAACCAGCGCCTTGGCGAAATGCTGTGCGAAACACGACCCCGCCGTGACAATCCGGGTGCGGCGGCTGATCCGCATCTTCGGCTTCCAGAGACCCGTTATGTCCAGAGCGTCCCGTTCGCCGACGGCGCTCCGCCAGAAACGATCCTCTGGCAAACTTTCATAGGGGTGCGGCATCTGCGCTGGCGATCCTTTTCGACCAGCCCGATAGCACGATCTTGTCCGGGCAAGGTCAACCGAAAACGCCAATACCCGCATCTGACCCGCTGCCGCTTGAACTGCCGCAAAAGCGCATGATACCCTCCGGGCCGGAGGGACCCCGTGGCCGATACCCCGATTTCTGTGCTTGATCCGACAAAGCAGCCAGCGGGGGCCATGACGATGGTCTATCAGGACCATTACTTCCTGCAGCGCTGGGTGGATTACTATGGCCGCCAGTTCGGTCGCCAGCACCTTTACATCCTGTCGCACGGCGGCGACCCGGAGCATGACCGGATCTGCGAGGGCGCGAATGTGATCCGTGTCCCCCGCGACCCGACCCTGTGGCGGATGGAGCGGCGGCGCTGGGGCATCTCCAGCCAGTTTTCCGCCGGGATGCTGCGATACTACAACTGGTTCATCGTCGGCGATGTCGATGAGGTGGTGATCGTCGACCCTGCCGTAGCCCCAGATCTTGTGACCTACCTTGGCCGTTACACCCACCCGAAGGCCACCCCCGCCTCGCTTTGCCCGTTCGGTATCGAGCTGATCCACAACCCCGAAGCGGAGCCGGAGCCTCTGGCGGATGACCAGCCTATCCTGTCCCGCCGCAGGGTGTTTCGCGCCAATGCCAACTATGCCAAGCCGTGCGTCTTGCGCAAGGAAACCGGCTTTACCATCGGCGGGCATGCCAACACCCACCAACCCCGTGTCCTTGACCCGCATCTCTACCTTGTCCACCTGCGGTTTTTCGACCATGAGCGGGTGACAAAGCGCCTGCAGGGCCGGAAGGACATGCGTGCCACCATGGCCGGGGATCGCGACCCCAAGGCCGTGGGCAAGGCCTGGGGTAATGATCTGGAAACGTTCATGAAGCTGTCGGCAGGTATAGCCGTGCGGGAAGATGCCGAACTGCCCGAGTTCCGTCAGAAGATGATCGAAGGCCAGCAGCACCTGCATGACGGCAAGATCACCTTTTTCGGGGGTGGCCGCAGCAAGGAGCTTTATCGCCTGCCCGACCGATTTGCCCCGGTCTTCTGACCTTATGCCAAAGGCTTTCCCATGGAATTGAACCGCCGCCCTGTCGCCTCGCTTTGGATCGGGGACAGGCTGCACTACATGAACCAGCTGTGCCTGAAGTCGCATCTGGTGATGGGCCATCCGGTGACGCTGTACACCAGCGGACCGGTGGCCAACGTGCCGGAGGGGGTGGTGGTCCGCCCGGTGGATGACATCATGTCGCTGGATGACCAGCTTCTTGCACTGACCAAACCCGCCTTCGTCGCGAATGTCTTCCGCATCCGGATGATCCGCAAGACCGGTGCTGTCTGGGTGGATTGTGATGCCTTCTGCCATCAGCCCTTTCCCGACGAGGCCGAGTACATCTTTGGCGAACACGGCCTGTCCGGTGCCTTGAACAACGGCGTCCTGGGGTTTCCACCGCAAAGCGAGATCGTGGACAAGCTTTTGGACTTTTTCGACAACCCGCCCGACTATCCGGCGTGGTGGAAAAAGAGCATGCGGCGAAAGATGGATACGCTTGACCGGTCGCTCCCTCAGGCCGCCCGCATCTTCGAGACCGAGCGGACGGCCTTTGGCCCGCAAGCGCTGACCTGGGCCGCCAAGGACCTTGGCCTGATGGGCCGGGCCCTCCCGCGTGAGGTGCTGTTCCCGGTGCCGTTCCAGCTGAACGACGTGTTCTACGACCCGCATGGCCATGTCGAAGGCCATTTCACTGACCGGACCTGGTCGGTTCATCTTTACACCAACGGCACCAAGCCCTGGTGGCGCAAGAACCCGCCTCTCAAAGGCAGCTACATCGCCCGGATGTGCGAGAGGCTGGAGATTGACCCCAGCGCCGCGCTGGAAGAATGACCTTCGCGAAACAGACCAGCCCGCAAGGCTCGCTGGTGGCGCTGTCTACCATGAAGGACGAAGGGGCCTTTGTGGTGGAGTGGGTGGCACACCACCTTGCGGTCGGCTTTACCGAGGTGATGGTCTACACCAACGATTGTTCTGATGGCACCGACACGCTCTTGAAGCGGCTGGAGGCAATGGATATCGGCGTTCACCACCGGGAAAACTTGATCCCCGAGGGCATGAAACCGCACCCGTCGATGCTGAAGCTGGCGGCAGAGGATGCGGTCATCCTCAATTCTGACTGGCTTTTGGTGCTGGACGCGGATGAGTTCATGGCGATCAACCATCCGTCGCACACGCTGGACGGGCTGGTGGCAGACCTCGATGCAATGAACGCCTCTGCCATGGTGCTGACATGGCGGATATTCGGGTCCTCGGGCATCCGCGACTGGTCACGGCAGCCGATTACCGACCAGTTCACTCGCGCCGCGCCTGAGTTCTGGAACAAGGGCTGGGGCACCAAGACCATGCTCAAGTTCGATCCAAAGTATCTGCGCCTTGGCATGCACCGCCCGATCATCAAATCGCAGCACAAGGAGACCGATTATCCCGACAGCGTCCTTTGGGTGAACGGATCGGGCAAACCGTTGGAGGAGTGGTTCAAGTTTCGCGGCTGGCGGTCGATCCGGCGGACGGTCGGCTATGACTGGGCGCAGATCAACCACTATGCCATCAAGTCGATGGACGCCTACAGCTTGCGCAAGTTCCGGGGCAACGCGAACCTGAAGAAGGACAAGTACAATTCCGACTACTGGTCCCTGCAGGACAGGAATGAGGTGGAAGATCTGACGATCGCGCGCCACCGCGACCACCGCAACGCCGTCATGGCGGCCCTGCTGGAGGATGCGGAGGTGCGTCGCCTGCACGAGGCCGCCCACGCACGGGCCGAGGCGCGGCTGGCGGACTATGCGTTGTCGCCGGACTATCACGCCTATGTCCAGACGCTGGTCGATGCCTCCAATGTCCCAATCAGTCAGGTCACAGCCAAGCCGCCCAAGGCGCGCGACCCCGAGGCGGTGAAAGCGGTCCAGACCAAGCTGGAAGAGCGGCGCAATGCGCAGCCAAAGGAAGAGCGCCGCACCCCGCCGCCGCCCGGCTGGGGCTCACCCTTCGCGTCGCCCTATGTTTCGGGTTCCGCAGATCTTTCGGCCGATATCCCGCTGGAGATCGTGGAGAACCAGGGGCTGAAGGTGCCGCTTGACCCGCGCGTCTTTACCGCGTCCACGCTGGAGGCGCTCCAGTCCGGCAAGTTCGACCGCCGTCACGCCCGCAACATCGCTGGCTTTGTCGACGGTTGTGGCAGTTTGCTTGATCTTGACTGCGGCATTGGTTTTGCCGCTTTGCGGGCCCGGCTTGCGCACCCCGGTTTGCGGCTGATCCTGCATGAAGAACGCCCGTCACTGCTGACCGTGTCGCGGCGGATCGCAGCTTTGAACCTGGAAGAGCAAGGCGGGATCAGCTGGTCAGGCATCACCCTGAACCCCGAGGGCATCTGGTCGGGTCTGCACCAGCTTTTGACCAGGACCCGACCGGAGGCGATCCGCATTTCGGGGCCGCTCATCCCCGGAGAGGTCTTTACAGAGACGCTTCTGACCGGCGTGAAACGAGTGCTAGTGCCGTTTCTTGACCCGTCAGAGGTGACTGCAGCGCGCGCCAAGCTGGTGCCTGCGCTTCTCGACCATGGATTTGTAGTGGACCCGGCAGGGGAGGCGGCAGGGTCGCTGGTCCTGCGCCGGGCCTGATGCTTTCAGGCCCGGCGGACACTCAGCGTTTTGGCCCCTTTGGCGGCACGAAGCGGCGGGACGGGTCCTTGGCGTCGGACTTTGGCGCTTCGGAGCGTGGTTTTGCCGTCTTGTCATAAACCCGCTTGCCGCCAGTGGGCGCGCCTTTCGGACCATCGCGTTTGACAAAGGGCCGTGCAGCGTCGCCTTTCGGGGCATAGGTCTTTTTCGCCGGGCGGTCGGTGGCGTCACGCGGTGCGGCCCGATCAGGCTTTGGCTTGAAGCCGGTTCCTTCCGCAGCGTGGGACTTGTAGCCCGCCGCGCGCAACGGCTTGCCCGTAGCCGGGCCACCCTGGCTTTTGTACCCGGCCGAGCGCGGGGCGGATTTGTCATCCGGGTTCCAGCGCGGCTTGCGCGGCTGGTCGTCAGCCTCGGCCCGTGGGGCGGGGGCGGCATCGCGTTTCACATACGCAGGCCGCGGACGGTCGCCATCCTCACGCTTGGCATAGGGTTTGGCGGCTGGTTTATCCTGCCATGCGGGCTTGGCATCCCTTGGTGCCGCCGCGCGGGGTGCCGGACGGGGGCCTTCCTCACGCCGGGCATAGGGCTTTTGGGCCGGGGTAGGGCGGTCACTGTCAGTCTCGACCAAGCGCGATGGTTTCGGAGTGTAAGCCGGTTTTTCGCGACGTTCGGGTCGTTCGGGCCGGGACGTCGGGCGGGCTGTGAACTGGGGACCGTCCAGATCGGGGTTGCCCTCGATGCGCTCCATCAGAAGGCCCTGGTCCAGCTCCACCGAGGCACCGAATTTGGCCGCCATGCCGTCGGCGATCTGGACGAAGGTTTCCTCCTCGCGCACGCGGATTGCCCCGATGCTGTCCTTCGAGATGCCGCCAGCCTCGCAGATTTTCGGCAACAGCCAGCGCGCTTCGGCGCGGCCAGCCCGGCCGACGGACAGCCGGAACCAGACCGAAGGGCCAAACTCGCCACGTTCCCGAGGTGCAGAAGCTGCGGGCATCGCGGCGTCGGTCGACAGGACCTCGGGCGCGGACCGCCCTTCACGCCAAAGGCGAACAAAGGCTGCGGCAAGCGATTCCGCACCGAACTGCTCCAGAAGCTGGCCGGCGATCCCCGCGTCGTCACCAACCGGGGTGAGCAGGGCAGGATGCTCCAGAATGCGCAGATCGTCCTTTGCCTGCACTTCATCTGCACCGGGGGCCGCCCCCCATTCAGCGTTGACCTTGGCACCTTGCAGCAGGCGTTGGGCCTTCTTGAATTCCGCCGGGGCAACAATCAGCGCCGAGACGCCTTTCTTGCCCGCGCGGCCCGTGCGCCCGGACCGGTGCAGCAGGATTTCCGAGTTCGACGGCAGATCGGCGTGGATGACCAGCTCCAACCCCGGCAGGTCGATGCCCCGCGCGGCAACGTCGGTTGCGATGCAGACCCGAGCCCGGCCATCGCGCAGCGCTTGCAGCGCATGGGTGCGTTCCTGCTGGCTGAGCTCACCCGACAGGGCGACGACCTGAAACCCCCGGTTGCCCATCCGCGCCATCAGGTGGTTCACGTTCACCCGGGTCTTGCAGAACACGATCGCGGTCTGTGCCTCGTGAAAGCGGAGGATGTTGAAGATCGCATGCTCACGGTCGCGGACTGCAACGCTGAAGGCGCGGTACTCGATGTCGACATGCTGGCGCGCCTCACCCTGCGCGGCGATGCGAAGCGCGTCCTTCTGAAAGGTGGCGGCGAGCTTTTCGATTTCCTTTGGCACTGTGGCCGAGAACATCAGCGTGCGGCGCTCCGGCGGAGCGGCGGCAAGGATGAACTCCAGATCCTCGGCAAAGCCAAGGTCCAGCATTTCATCCGCCTCATCCAGCACGGCGGCGCGCAGGCCGGAAAGGTCAAGGCTGCGGCGTTCGATATGGTCGCGCAACCGACCCGGCGTGCCGACCACGATATGCGCCCCACGATCCAAGGCGCGCTTTTCGGTGCGGTAATCCATGCCGCCGACACAAGTGGCGATCTTGGCCCCCGCCCCGGCGTACAGCCATTCCAGCTCGCGCGCGACTTGCAGAGCAAGCTCACGCGTTGGAGCGATGATCAGTGCCAGTGGGTGATCGGCATACAGCAGGCGGTCCTGACCGGCCAGGATTTCGGGAGCAATGGCAAGGCCGAAGGCCACCGTCTTGCCCGATCCGGTCTGCGCCGAAACCAGCATGTCGCGCCCGGCGACGCCATCGGCAAGAACAGCGTCTTGCACGGAGGTAAGGGCGTCATAGCCCTTGCCAGCCAAAGCCTGCGCCAGCGGCGCGGCCACGTTTTCAATCGTCATGGATGTCTTTCCAAAGGGGGGCAGCTTTGTGCCCGGGTTCGCCAAACGGCCCCTGTCCCCTTGGTGCGGGCCGCCTCGCCCACAGTCCCGGAATCTCGACCGTGCGGGGCCATTACATGAAACCTCATGGGGTGTACAGGGGGCCCCGGGAAAACCGAAGGCCGCGCCCCATTGCGGGTGCGCGGCCTTGGATTTGGTGCCCAGAAGAGGACTCGAACCTCCACGTCTTGCAACACTGGTACCTGAAACCAGCGCGTCTACCAATTCCGCCATCTGGGCGAGGTAACGAAACGCGATGTAACGAGCGCTCCTGACAGAGTCAACGGCCCGAGGTCGGCGCCCCGGCAAAATTTGCCGCACCGGTTTTGCCTTGCCCGACCCCCTGCCCGAAGGGTATGCCTCCGGCAAAAGCCCCGTCGCGTGCGGGCACCTCAGGCAGGAGCATGGGCATGGCTGGGCTTGTCACCATCATTGGCGGATCGGGCTTTGTCGGAAGATACATTGCCCGACGGATGGCACGGGAAGGCTGGCGGGTGCGGGTCGCGGTGCGCCGCCCGAACGAGGCGCTGTTCGTCAGGCCGTATGGCGCGCCCGGCCAGGTAGAGCCGGTGGCCTGCAACATCCGTGACGATGCCAGCGTCCGGGCGGTCCTGAAGGGTGCGGATGCGGTGGTCAACTGCGTCGGCATCCTGAACCGGTCGGGGGCCAACACCTTTGACGCGGTACAAGCCCAGGGGGCGGGCCGGATTGCCCGGATCGCGACCGAACTGGGTCTTGCGACCATGGTGCAGATCTCGGCCATCGGGGCGGATGTGGGGTCGAACAGTGACTATGCCCGCAGCAAGGGCGAAGGCGAGGCTGCGGTTCTGGCGGCCTTTCCCAAGGCGGTGATCCTGCGGCCATCGATCATCTTCGGCAGCGAGGACGGGTTCTTCAACCGCTTCGCCGCGATGAGCCGGATGGGACCGGTCCTTCCCGTAGTAGGGGCGGAAACGCGGTTTCAGCCGGTCTATGTCGACGATGTCGCCCAAGCCGCCGTGAAAGCGGTGCTGGGTCAGGCTGCGCCCGGGATCTATGAACTTGGCGGGCCGGAGGTCGATACCTTTCGCGGGCTGATGCAGCGGATGCTGGCCGTGATCCAGCGGGGGCGCGTCATCGTCAACGTGCCGTTCTTTGCCGCCCGCCTGATGGGCTTTGGCTTTGACGCGGTGCAGGTGCTCACGCTGGGTCTGGTTGAAAACAAGATGATCACACAGGATCAGGTGCGCAATCTGGCGCGCGACAATGTCGTATCCCCCGGCGCGAAAGGCTTTGCCGAGCTTGGCATCACCCCGACCGCGATGGAGGCGGTGTTGCCGGAGTACCTCTGGCGCTACCGCCCCTCGGGCCAGTTCACCGCGATCAAGGATTCGGCCAAGAACCTGCGAAAGTTCTGACCTTGGACACCACCCTCACCGCCGCCCTGTTGGGCCTTCTGGAAGGGCTGACGGAGTTTCTGCCGGTATCGTCCACCGGGCATCTGTTACTGGCGGGCCACTTTCTCGGCTTCGAGTCCAAGGGCAAGACCTTTGAGGTGGTGATCCAGCTGGGGGCCATCCTCGCGCTGACTTCGGTCTATGCGGCACTGATCCTGGGTCTGGTGTTGCGCGCCCGGCACGAGGATGCGGCGCGGCGGTCGATCGTATCCGTCATGCTCGCGTTTCTTCCAGCAGTTGTCGTCGGACTTTTGGCGCATGATTTCATCAAGACCGTCCTGTTCGAGACGCCGGTGCTGATTGCCGTGATGCTGATCGTCGGCGGTTTTGTCCTTCTGGTCATCGACCGGATGGCCCCGACCGCCGTGCATGTGGATGCGCTGGCCTTGCCGTTCGGCAAGTCGCTGGCGATTGGCGTCTGTCAGTGTCTGGCGATGATCCCCGGGGTGTCGCGGTCGGGGGCGACGATCGTGGGCGCGATGCTGATGGGCGTCGAAAAACGCGCGGCGGCAGAGTTTTCCTTCCTCCTCAGCCTGCCGACGATGGGGGCGGCGGTGGCCTATGACCTTTACAAGAACCGCGACATTCTGGACTTCGGCGCGGTGTGGCAGATCGGGGTGGGCTTTGCCGTGGCCTTCGTGACCGCCCTTCTGGTCGTGCGCTGGGTTCTGACCTTCATCAGCCGCCACGGCTACGCGCTGTTCGGCTGGTGGCGAATCGTGGTTGGAAGCGCGGCGTTGGTGGCGCTGGCGCTGGGTTTCTAGCGTCTTAGGAACTTAT
>Ga0163144_10020318_pt1 | contig 13287 bp, 9 predicted proteins | sample OliLak19BULKMAT1_FD_123175 | JGI IMG/M metagenome (GOLD analysis project Ga0163144, IMG submission 123175) | Freshwater microbial mat bacterial communities from Lake Vanda, McMurdo Dry Valleys, Antarctica - Oligotrophic Lake LV.19.BULKMAT1 | ecosystem: Environmental > Aquatic > Freshwater > Lake... | reverse complement strand
TCAGGAAGACCAAGTGTCGCAGCAAGGTCCGCCCCGGCAACTCGTCAAACCCACCGGAATGAAGCTTCGTACAGGCGGTCTGGAACCGGCCGGGTTTCCGTCGCCCGAAGTCCTCGCCGCCGTCTTGGTCGGCTGTCGCAAGACGCAGGTTCCCTTCAAGGCGACAGCGGGGCTTCATCACCCATTTCGCCGTCACTGCGCGGAAATGCAGACGAAGATGCACGGCTTTATCAACGTCTTCGCGGCCGGCTGCCTGAGCCACGCGCACGATTTGCCCGTCGGCGAAATCCAGGCCGCCCTCGAAGACGAGGATCCAAGCAGCTTCGTCCTCGACGAAGGCGGCGTCACCTGGCACGGGCATCGGCTTACGAATGAACAGATCGCCCAAGCACGCGAGTTCTTCGTTTCCTTCGGCAGTTGCAGCTTCGATGAGCCGCGTGCCGACCTTCGCGAGATTGGCTTACTGGAATCTTGACGCTCCTGGCTCTGACTTCGCGAATCATTTGCCGTCGTCGCGGATCACCCAGAGATACAACGTGTGTTCCCGATACGGCCCCTGAAACTCGACGATTTGGTCGGGCTTCATGTTGGGGAAGGGATAATCGTGCGCGACCAACCTCGTGCCGGGCCTTAGCTTCTTTACCTGCGGTTCGAGCTTTTCCATGAATTCCGGTAGCATGTAAAACGTGACGACATTGGCCTTGTCGAGGTCTTTCACCTTGAGCGCGTCTCCCAGGCGAAACTCCGCCTGCTCTTTCGTGACGCCGTACTTCTTCATGCTTTCCATGCAGTCTTTGATCCGTTGCGGATCGATGTCGACGCCGACGCCGCGCGTCCCAAATTTCCGGGCGGCGATGCAGACGATGCGGCCATCGCCGCAGCCCAGGTCGTAGACGACGTCGCTCTTCTTTTGAAGTTCTTTCAACAAGGCGACGACGGCGGGCGAGGCATATTCGCATTTGCCGGAAAGCACGTCGGTGAGGGTGACGTGCGGCGCCTTGCGTGTGTTTTCCGTGTTAATCTTGTCGATGGCCTTATTTACTTTCCCCAGCGCATCTTCCAACTCTTTCCGTTGTCCGGGCGTCAGATTTGTGAGATTGCCCGTAAAGACGTTCTTGAACGAAAGCGGATCCAACGCCTTTTTCGACTTCTCGGCATTGGCCAAATCGATCATGCGGTTGATCGAACGCAGCACGTCGGCAGTTTCCTTGTTGACGGAGGCCATGTCCAGCATCTTCTCGACGACCTCTTCCTCAGTTGGCACATAGATGATCCGGCACGGCGACTTCTCTTCCGGCTTCTGCGCGGAGATCGGCAACGGCTGTGCGCTCAGACAGAACAACAAGGGAAGGAAAAGGCTGTAATGGCGTGTCACGATACGCTCCATGGTCGACCGAACCCAGTGTCGCGGGGAAAGAAAAGACCCCGATGATTCAACGATCCTCGGGGTCCATTATAACTCGTCCTGTCGCAGCCACCAGACATTGCATTCCGGTCGCCGCCAATTATTCGCCGCTCTTCTTGCTCTTCTTGGTCTTCGTGCCACCCTTGGCTGCCTCGCTCTTGGCGACCCACATGTAAACGCGGTGGGTGCGGCTGGGGCCCTTGAAGTCGTTGATGGAGACTTCGGGATCCCAACCGTCGGTTTCCCACTTGTAGTCATGCGAGGCGATGCGGGCACCCGATTTCCACTTGCCCTTGTACTCCTCGCGCATGTGGTTGAGGAATCCGGGGAACATGTAGAGGATGACGACGTCCGCCTTGGCGATGTCCTTGACTTGGAGAGCGTCGCCGGTGCGGATTTCGATTTGCTTTTCCAGGCCCGCTTCCTTGACCGCCTTGCGGGCGTCGTCAGCGCGTTCCGGATTGAACTCGATGCCCATGCATTTGCAGCCATACTTCTTGGCTGCGAGGATCAGCATGTCGGCCTTGCCGCAGCCCAAGTCGTAGACCACCGAATCCTTGGTGCATTTGGTCAGTTCCAGCATCTTTGCCGTCACTTCGTCCGGCGTGGGCACGAACGTATCGTTGTAAAACTTGCTTTTTCCTTTGCCCATGTCTTCCTGCGCGGTCGACGCGGCGGCCAGCGCGAGCAAGACGGCGGGGACGGCGATCAGCAGACGGTTCCCTCGTAGCATGGATGCATCTCCTGGATGGATTGGGATTCTAAGCCTACAGGGAACAGGATTATCGAGAGACGGGGCGTTGTCAAGCGTCCCGTCGCCAATGACGAATTCGCGAAAAAAAACCGCTTGCGGCTTAGCGCGACCGAACTTGGTCGGGATCGCTAAGCCGCAAGCGGCAAGAAACTTGTTAACTCGATTTACGCGTGCGCCAGCGCCTTGGCGCCGACTTCGCGTTTGAGGGCCTCGGCTTTGTCCGTCTTCTCCCATGTGAAGTTGGGCAGTTCGCGGCCGAAGTGGCCGTGGCGTGCCGTTTCCCGATAGATGGGACGTCGCAGGTTGAGCGTCTCGATAATGCCCTTGGGCGTCAGCTTGAAGTGTTTGCGGATGAGATCGATCAGTTGCTCATCCGTCACGCCGGACGCGACCGTGCCGTTGGTGTTCACCCATACGTTGAGGGGATCGGGATAGCCGATGGCGTAAGAAAGCTGCACTTCGCATTCCAGCGCCAGGCCGGCCGCCACGATATTCTTGGCCACATAGCGGGCCATGTAGGCGGCCGAGCGATCCACCTTTGTCGGATCCTTGCCCGAGAAGGCGCCGCCGCCGTGCCTGCCGCGGCCGCCGTAGGTGTCGACGATGATCTTGCGCCCGGTCAATCCACAGTCGCCGTGGGGACCGCCTACCAGGAAACAACCGGTCGGGTTGATGTGGCAAAGGATGGCCTCGCCGTAATCTTTCGCGGGAGAGCCGGGCGCGATGATTTGAAATTTGCCTTTGAGCAGATCGGGGCGTTCGGCTTTCAGGGTCGGGACGATGAGCTTGTCGAGAATCTGTTGGCGGGCATCGTCGGAGAACCACTCGACGCCGTCCTTGGTCGTCATTACGCTTTCGTCGTGCTGCGTGGAGAGAACGACCGTGTGAATGCGGTTCGGCGTGCCGTCGCCTTCGTATTCGACGGTGACCTGACTTTTGGCGTCGGGGCGGAGAAACTTGAGCTCGCCGTTCTCCCGCAGCTTCGCGTGATTTTCGATGAGCCGATGCGACAGGTAAATGGGCAGCGGCATGAGGCTGGTCGTTTCCTTGCAGGCGAAGCCGAACATCATGCCCTGATCGCCGGCGCCGCCGACGTCCACGCCTTGCGCGATGTTGCCCGATTGGGCGTGCAGGTGAATGTTGATTTGGCAGGTGTCGGCCGCGAAACCGATGCGAGGATCGGTGTAGCCGATTTCCTTGATGGTCTTGCGGATGATGCCGTCGACGACGACGCGCGACAGATCGGCGGTGGTGGTGATTTCGCCGGAGACGACGCACAAGTCGGTCGTCACCATGGTTTCACAGGCGACCCGGCTTTTGGGATCGGCGGTCAGACAGTGATCAAGAATGGCGTCACTGATCTGGTCGGCCACCTTGTCGGGATGGCCCATCGAAACGGATTCACTCGTAAACAAATACCGATTGCTGGACATGGCGGAAGAATCCTTCTTCTAAGGAAGGTGAAACGGTTTGCAGGGGGCAACATCCCCATCCCCTTTGGTGAGCATGATTATAGAAAAAAGATGCGATTTGAGGGAAGTAGAACTTTTCGAGAAAACCAGCACGCCCGCGCAAGCGGGCGAAATGAGGGAGTTTGTCCCATTCGTCCGCTTGCGCGGACGTGCTGGTATTGTTTAACTGCGCGCCAACTTGCGGCGCTTGCGCGGCCGCTCCATCTGCTGCTTGAGCCGCTTGCGGGCGACGTGCAGACGGCGCTTGATGGTGCCGACCGGAGCCTCAAACTCCCGGGCCATCTGCTCCAAGGTCTGGCCGTGGATGTAGAAGGCGACGAGAGTTTCGCGGTCCAGTTCCTTCAAGCGGTCGAGGCCCTTCCAAACGCCCTGGCGATCCTCCCCGCGGACAATTTCATCCAGCGGTCCGTCGCCGCGGCCGGGAGCGTTCTGGAGAACCTCCGGATCGGCCCCATGCACCGGGCCCTTGCGGGTCAGCCGGTTGATGGCCATGCGAACGGCGATTTGGCGGAGCCAACCGACGAAGCAGTGAGGATCACGCAGCTGGCTGATCTTGTTCATGGCGTGAATGAACACGTCCTGAGAAAGTTCAGCCGCTTCGTGCGGATCGCGCAGCCGGGCCAGGCCGACCGCATGGACAGCCGGATAGAACCGCTCGACCAGCTGGCCGTAAGCCTGCCGATCCCCGGCCCGAGCACGATCGATCAATTCGAGAATTTCTTCCCAGCTCATGATGGTTTCTCTCGATCCTTCCCTATCCGTGTTCCCGTTCCGGATTGGTGCGACGGCCGCCCAGGATCGGCATTGGCCTCGCGAAACCAACCGGAATAACGTGGGTGGGCCGAGATCGCATGGATCCGACCCGGCGGAATGAGAATTCCGCGGCCACAGTTCAAAGCGTCTTCAGGTGGAGAAGAAGCCGGATCACCCGCGGACTCCGAATTCGGAGAGCGGGTGCGGGACCGTATCGCCTGGAGTAGGTGCGTTCTTATTTGGAATGAATAATCGGGAGCGGAAAAATCGCTCGTCGAAATCGGCATCCGCAAAGAAAGCGCCGACTAGGCAGCCCTCGTTGTCGCTGATTTGCCGGCGACTCGTCTTGCGACGAAAAGTCGACTGGAACGCGGCCAACTGAGGCGGGGACCAGCGAGCCGACCGGCTCGTATCGCGGTTGGATCGTCACCTAAGGTGACGCCGCGATGGCACGGTTCATGCACGCTTAGTCCGGGCAGACACGGTGGATAGGACAGGAACGCCAAAGATCGTTGCCCTTGGCGCACGTTGGCCTTATCCGAACCCGTAACGGTCCGGCCGGCGATCAAATTCGCCACCTGGATCATGCGGTTCGTAAAGGTTTTCATGGCCATGGTTCGACCTCCAGCAGTCGAGAGCGCTGCGCGATGGCAGCTAAAAACGTGGTTTGCGTTTGGAGGAATCACGCCGACCGGGGAATGAACCCGGCTCGGCTACCCTCCTCTGACACAGGTTATCAGCAAACGGTTCGCGAAAAACAAAAATACTTCCGCGCGAAACCGCCCTTGCCATTATTAGACGCAAGAATGGTGCCGAAAGATTGCGGGGATTCTGTTTTGCGTCATAAGGGTTTTTGATTTATCGACTTGCGAAGCGTTGTCGCTTTCAGCGCCTTCTGTGCGAAAGACGACTGCGTTGTCGTTGTTCGATTTGGCCGCGTGAACGTGTACGATTATCGTAGCCACACGCTGCCAGTTTGTGAGCTGAATCCGTTCCCAGCGAATCGAGCAAGCGAGCCGCTTGCTCAACGAGGATGCTGCCATCGAACTTTTTCGCGATGCCCATGAAGCTAATTTGGCGAAGGCGAAGCCCCTCGCGGCGCGGATGCGGCCTCGTTCGTTGGACGAATTCGTCGGCCAAGAACATTTCCTCGGCGAAAGCAAGTTGCTGCGTCGACTGCTTCAGGCGGATCGCCTCAGTTCGGTCATCTTTCATGGCCCGCCGGGATGCGGTAAGACGACGCTCGCCCATGTCATCGCCCAAGTCACGCAATGCCGATTTCAGCAACTGAACGCCACCTCGTCCGGGACCAAGGAAGTCCGCGAAGTGCTCGAGGAAGCACGGGCGGAGTTGGCCGACGGCGGCAGGCGCACCATCCTCTTCGTGGACGAACTGCACCGCTTCAACCGCACGCAGCAAGATGTGCTTTTGCCCGACGTCGAGGAAGGCCGCGTGATTTTGATCGGCGCGACAACGCAGAATCCTTTCTTCGCCATCAACTCGCCCCTCCTTTCTCGTAGCCAGATCTTCACGTTTCAAGCGCTGACGCGCGAACAAATCAGACAGGTCATGGAACGTGCCCTCAAAGATGAGGAACGCGGCCTGGGACGGATCGCGATCGACATGGCGCCGGACGCCCTCGACTTTCTCGCCGAAGTGTGCGACGGCGACGCGCGGCGTGCCCTCAACGCCCTCGAAGTCGGCGCTCTCTCCGCAGTCGCTCCGGACAGCGCCAACGGCGCCGTCGCATTCACATTGGAAGTGGCGCAGGACTCAATCCAGCGCAAGGCGCTCGACTTCGATCCCACCGGCGACACGCATTACGATATCGCCAGCGCGTTCATCAAGAGCATGCGCGGCAGCGATCCGGACGCGGCCATCTATTGGTTGGCCCGCATGCTGGAGTCCGGAGAGGAACCTCGCTTTATCGCGCGGCGGATCATCATTTGCGCGTCGGAAGACGTGGGCAATGCCGATCCGCAAGCACTCGTGGTCGCGGCGGCGGCATTGCAATCGGTCGAATTTGTTGGCATGCCCGAGGCGCAACTTCCGCTTGCCCAGGCCGTCGCCTACATCGCCACCGCGCCGAAATCCAATGCCGCGACCGTCGCGATCCGCAAGGCGGTAGAAGACGTTCGCTCCGGTCGAACTCTCGAAGTGCCCAAGCATTTGCGCGACGCACATTACCCTGGCGCGAAAAACCTGGGCCACGGCGCGGGCTACCAATACAGCCACGACCACGAGGGCGGCTGGGTCGATCAGGAATATCTCCCCGAGACACGCGAATACTACGTTCCCACGGATCGCGGTTATGAGAAGATCATTCGCGAGCGCATGGCTGAGATCCGCAAACGAAAGAAAGGGAAATAGCCGCTCTCCCCGTTTCGCGCTCGCGCCGCCCCACTTGGATCAGAATTCCCCGGGCAACAAAACACGAATGACCGCGCAAACCGAGCGCGAAACGAGGAATCAGCGGTGGGTCACTTGTTTTCCAGCACCCAAACCGGATGATCCTTTTCCGGTCCGCTCACGAGGCTTTGCACGGTGCGCGACAGCAATACCAGCGTCGGTCCGTCGTTGGGATATTCCGCCAGCATGCGGCCAAGAATCGAGGCCGCCTTGTGAAACGCCTTTTCCTCGAAGAGCGTCAAAGCTTGTTCGTAAAGCGTTTGCAATGTGATCTGATGATCCGCGAGCGGTTCGAAGAGATCGACCGGTTCTTGGATATTGTGAACGCGGATCTTGCCCACGCGCCGCGCCGTAATCTGCGAGCCCAGGCTTTCCCTGGTCGTGCGCGTGATGAGCCCTTGGGTGTTGAGGTATTTGTTCACGCCCTGGACGCGGCTGGCGAGATTGACGGTATTGCCCAGGGGGCCATATTTGAATTTGAAGGAAGAGCCGACGTTGCCGACTTGGGCGATGCCCGTGTGGATGCCGATGCCCAAGGACATGGGCCCTTGCAGTTGGCCGGCCCAGGCGTTGTTGATTACCGGCAAGCAGTCGATCATCGCCTTGGTGGTCCGCGCGGCGCGCAACGCCTGATCCGGTTGTTCGGTGGGAGCGCCCCACATGGCCATCAATTCATCGCCGACATAATCGACGACGACGCCTTCTTCCTGAAGGACGCATTCCGTCAGGGCGCTCATCACGGTGTTGATCCAGCGGATGCTGGTCGCCGGTCCTAATTTCTCGGTGATGCGACTGAAATTGCGGATGTCGCACACCAAGACAGTCACCAGCGCCTCGCGGCCCTCCAATAATTCCGGCTTCTCCGCCAGAATGCGGGCCAGGCGCGGCGTAAAAAAGTTCTCCAGTTGCACCTGGGCCTTGAGTGCTGCCTTTTCTTGATGAATTCGAGCCAGACCGGCCGCCACCCCGCCGGCGAGAAGTTCGACGAGCAACGCTTCCATGCGCGAAATCGGCCTAGGGAATCCTCCGCTGCCGCGCTGACGATCGCCATACAGCACGCCGATCACCTCGCCCGCTTGATTCAAGACAGGCGCGGCGACCACGGTCTCCATGAGATACAGACTGTGCTCCGAGGAGGAGCTAGGCAGCGGTTTCCAAAACGTCCGCTTCTGCTCGATGATTTGATTCAGGATGTACTTGCTCGGCTCCCAGTTGTCCACGCGATTGAGACGCACTGACCGTTCGATGGCGTGAACCTTCCAGCGCTCCCCTTCACGCAGCAAGACCCGGCCCGTATCGAGCCCGACCATTTCCACCAAGGCCTCGGCCGCACGTTGAAAGAAATCGTCGGAGTTGACGGCGGAGTGGATAACGTCCATCGCTACCTGGATCCAGCGGACCAGGTTCTCGACATCGCCGTCCCACGACGCTTTCGCGGAAGTGCCCAGCGTGCGCAGGCTGCCGAAATTCTTTTCGCCCGGCGCCATCGTCTGACCGGACAGGCTGAAAAGTTGATCCTGCGCCGTTTCGTCGGCGGAGGCGATACGCAAGGCACGCGCGCCCAAATGAAGGATCAAAGGCAGGGTTGTCTCAATCTTGTCCCCTTGGCGCGGCAACTCTTCGCCGCTGTCCAAGCGGACGGAGCGCGTGTCGCTCAGGTTGGTAAGCCGGACGCGCGGCCCCCCCAACGGTTCCATCTGGACATGCCGGCGCGAGATCCGCTTTTCCAGCGAGGGTGCAATGAGGATGCGCTGCGGATTGCTTCCCGGCACCATTGGAAAAGGATTGTCCGAGCGCGGGTCGGGTTCCCCTTGGTCCTGACGGCCAAGCACGACGACGGCGTCAAACGGGAATGTACCCCGGACGCGTGAGTCTTCCAACAGTTGCATTTGCAAGGTGGGCATAGTGGCATTATGAGACATTGACGCGGCGGATGCAATTTCGACTTTCTCGGTTTCCCAGGGTGTGTGGCGATAATTTTTTCTCACGCCGCCTTCCATAAACTATCGCCATGAACAATGCTTCCCCCATACCAATCGCCGTCCTGGTCAGTGCGGGCGGCACGACGCTGCAAAACCTCATCGACCGCATCCGCGCGGATCGCCTCCGCGCCCGCATCGTCCTCGTGGTTTCCAACAACGACGACGCCTATGGACTCGAGCGTGCCAGGAGCGTTGGCATCCCAACTCTCGTCGTCAACCGCAAGGAATCGGGGTCGCGTGAGGAATTCAGTCGCCGCATCTTCGACGCCTGTCGCCAGGCCGGCGCACAGCTTGTCTGCATGGCCGGCTTCTTGCAACTCATCCAAGTGCCAGATGATTTTCTAGGCCGGGTCATGAACATCCACCCGTCGCTTATCCCCGCCTTTTGCGGCAAGGGTTTTTACGGGCACCATGTTCACGAGGCCGTCCTCGCCTACGGCGCCAAAGTCACCGGTTGCACCGTCCATTTCGCCGATAATCAATACGACCACGGCCCGATCATCAGCCAGCATCCCGTGCCGGTCAAGGATGACGACACGCCGGACTCGCTGGGGCAGCGCGTCTTCAAACAGGAATGCGCGGCGTATCCGGCGGCGATTGAACTCTTCGCGGCCGGGAAGTTGAGAATCGAGGGGCGACGGGTGGTCCACGAAAGATAAGGCGGCGTCAAGGCAGCGGTCGCGTTATCATGACGATACTAAATCGGCGCCGCGTTACGGGAGTCGCATGTCATGCCGCTTCGCGATCATTTTCATCCACCGCTGGACCATCGGCGTCATTGGGAAGGCTTTCACGCAACTTGGCCGGTGTTGATCGTGTCGCTCCTCCAGGGCAAGCTCCCTCCCCAATATTTTGCCGAACCTCGGGTGCATCCGGGATCGACCGCGGAAATTGATGTCGCCACTTTCGAAGACGAAGGTCAAGCGAACGGGAAAATCGATTCCAGCAACGGCAATGGCGGGGTCGCGACCGCAACCTGGGCTCCGCCGCGCCCCACGCTTTCGGTCGCCACCGATCTTCCGTTTCAAGACGTCTACGAAGTGCGCGTCTTCGATGAGAAAAGACAAAACCGCCTGGTCGCCGCGGTCGAAATCGTCAGTCCGGGCAACAAGGATCGTCCGGAAAAGCGGCGCGCGTTTTGTTGCAAATGCGCCGGTTTGCTTCAAGTAGGCGTGTCAGTCGTCATCGTGGACGTCGTCACTTCGCGCGTCCATAATCTGTTCAACGAGGTGCTTGATTTGATTGGTCAGCCAAGCGAGGCGCCTGATGGAGAACATCCTTCGCTCTATGCCGCGGCGATTCGCCTCGTGAAGCGGGGTGACGATTGGATTCTGGAATCCTGGCTGCAACCGCTCGCCCTGGGCGCCCCATTGCCGACGATGCCGCTTTGGCTTGCGGACGAACTCGCCGTCCCGTTGGAACTGGAAGAGAGCTACGAGCGGAGTTGCGGCATATTGAATCTTCCGTGAATCCCATCATCCCACGCCGATCCGCTCCAATCGCGCCGGAATACTAACCCGGCTAAACCGTTCCTCTTCCAAATCCCGCGAAAGCGCCGTCGCGTTCTCGATGTCGCCATGCACGAGGCAAATGCGCGGGTCGTGTTCGAGGGCCGGCATTAGCGCGTTCATCAGATCGTTGTGTCCCGCGTGGGCGGAGAAGCCGCTTAGGTCGACGACGTCCGCCCATTTGTTCCAGCGACGGCCTCGGAACTTGACGGCCGGCCCGCGTTCCAACAATTGCCGCCCCAAACTTCCCGGCGCCTGATAACTGACGAGTACGACGCTGTTGCGCGGATCGTCGAGATTGTTTTGAAAGTGATTCAGAATCCGCCCCGCCTCGCACATCCCGCCTGACGCGACCAAGATACACGGCCCCGGCTGCCGGCTCACTTCATGGCTTTCCTTGGCGAGTCGAATGTACCGCGGCGCGTTTCTACCCGCGGGATCGGGGGAGACCGCGAGATTCTCCGGGTGCAGCGAATAAATCTCGGCGATTTGCGCCGCCAGCGCGCTGTCCACCAAAATCGGGATCGCCGGCAACTGTCCCTCGCGCATCCACTGCCGAATGTAATGGACAACTAGCTGCGCCCGTCCCAGGCTGAATGCGGGAATCAGCACCTTGCCCTCGCGCTCGATCGTCTTTTGCACTACGCCCCGCAGAGTCGTCCGCAGTTCCTCGATCGGCCGATGATGCCGTCCGCCATAGGTACTTTCGCACAGGATCAAATCAGCCTGGGGAAGCGCCTCGGGCGGCCTCAAGAAATGCAAATCGGGCCGGCCCAGATCGCCCGTGAAAAGCAAACTTTGCGTCTTCGGCGGACCATCGAACGTCAAATGCACCAGCGCGGACCCCAGCAAATGCCCCGCGTCCAAGAGCCGCAACTCCACCCCCGGCCGAATCTCGCGCGCCTCGCGGTATGGCACCGTCACACACAGCGACAACGTCCGTTCCACTTCCAGCCGGGTATACAGCAACCCCGTCGACGTCTCATCCGGCTTGCCGGCGATTTGGTCGACATTGGCATCCTGCTCCTGGATGCGCGCCGAGTCGGCCAGCATGATCGCCATCAAATCGCGCGTCGCCGGCGTACAGAAAACCGGACCTTCGTAGCCCTGTCGCACCAGGCTGGGCAGGTTGCCGCAGTGGTCCACATGGGCATGGCTGATGATGACGGCATCGAGCGATTTCGGCTCGAACGGAAAGGTGCGATTGCGCTGCAGCACTTCCGGATTGCGGCCCAAGATCAGCCCGCATTCCAACAGAATGCGCAATCCCCGCGCTTCCACCAGATGCATCGAACCGCTGACGGCCTGCGCGGCGCCGAGAAACGTGACGGAGAGCGACGGAGATGGGGACGGGCGGTGGGTCATGTTGGAGATTATAGCAGACAGAAGTAAGCCGCGCACGAGTAAGCAGCCGCGCACAAGGTAAGCGGCCTACTCCATACGCCCTCTCTCGAACTTCTCCAATCGCAACGTCACCTCTTCACCGAGAGTTTGCTTGACGATGCCAATGCCCGCTGCGAACCAATAGGACGCGGCAAACCGCATTTCCCCCATTTGCATTTCCATGTCGAGCTTGATGGTTTTGTATTTTCCCGCCGGAACCTCGATTTCCTCGCCGCTAATTTTGCAGTGTATCTTGAACCGCACTCCCCCGCTTCTGTGTTCGTCTTCCCACACTTCACCGACCTTGATCGGGAATTTCAATAGACGGATCGGCGGAGAAAATTCCGAACCGTTGAAGCGATAGCGAAACAATCCCTGCGACGTGCTTTTCAAATGCTCCGTAGTGACCGTTTCCCCGTTGACCTTACCTTCCAGACGCGCAAATGCTTGTCCGTCGATGGTTTCAATTTTTACGATCTCGTGCGTGCGCTGACCTTTCATTTTGTCGCTGGACGTCACCTGATAATGCCATTTCGTCCCGACCTGAAGAGGATAGTAACTGGCATCGGTCAAAGGGGCGAGCAGCATATGGCCCAAGGGACGCAATGCCTCGGCCCACAAACTCCGATGGAGCGGATTGGACCACAGCAAATGCTCGACCGCTTCGGCACCCAGCTTTTGCCAACGGCCATCCTCGGGGTCATACTCCGCCAGGGCTACCAACGCCCGAAAGCGCACATCGCCCGGCGTTTTGACATCCTCCGCCTTCGCCCACAGGAGCGGGATCAATTCCGCTTTGAATGGCCGCAGTGCCTGGCGGGCCAGCAAAACCTCCGCGGGATCCTGTGCATGCAGCAGCCATTCCGTCAGGGGGGCGCGCATCGCATCGTCGACGGGTAGTAGAGCGAGCGCCAGCCGCATGCGCCGCAGCTGGTCCGTTTCTTGTTGAAATCGCTCGCGGAGCGATGGCAACACTTCGTCCCGACTTGCCTCCAAGTCTTCCAGTATCGCCGGCACGCTACTCGGCGCCGCGTCCGGCAACGCCGCCACTTGTCGTTGCGTGCGCGCCGACTTTTCCGCGCGCGCCTCCCCGAGCGCCGCCACCGCCGCCCGCCATTGCCAGGTTATCAGTCCGCCCGCGACCAAAATCAGCACTGCGACCGCCGCCGTGAGGGATGCCACCGCCGGCCGCCTCCGACACCATTTGACCGCCCGTTCCCACCGCCCGACCGGCCGAGCGTGAATCGCCTCGCCGGCCTGAAAACGTCGCAGGTCTTCCGCCAGTTCCAAGGCGCTAGTGTAACGCTGCTGCGGTTTCTTCTGCAAACATTTCAAGCAGATCGTCTGCAAATCCGGCGGCACGGTTGGTTGTATACGCCGGGGCGGCACGGGATCGGCCGATATCACTTGCAGGAGCGTGTCGGCCGCGGTCGGTCCTCGAAATGGCGGCCGGCTCGTCAGACATTCATACAGGATCGCGCCCAGTGCGTAAACATCCGAAGCCACACCCACGGTTTCCGCAGGGCCGACCGCTTGCTCCGGCGCCATGTAGGAGGGTGTGCCGCAAACGGCGTTTGCGGAACTCATGTCGGCGCCGACCGAGATGTTCTTTGCCAGACCG
>Ga0163144_10020313_pt1 | contig 13291 bp, 14 predicted proteins | sample OliLak19BULKMAT1_FD_123175 | JGI IMG/M metagenome (GOLD analysis project Ga0163144, IMG submission 123175) | Freshwater microbial mat bacterial communities from Lake Vanda, McMurdo Dry Valleys, Antarctica - Oligotrophic Lake LV.19.BULKMAT1 | ecosystem: Environmental > Aquatic > Freshwater >... | reverse complement strand
TGAATGCCAGCGCCCATCGGTTGAACACGCGCCCGAGGAAATGTCTCGACGTTGCCACGCCCCTGGAAGTCTATGCGCACCTGCGCCATTATTCACCCGTTGCACGTGGAACTTGAAACCGCCTCTCCTTTGAATTCCCCGATTCCAAGGGGCTGCCAAGGCAAGCCCCATCCCAATTGCCGAGGCAAGGAGCCTGCCTGACAATGCCTTCGTGGCGAGGCGAAAGAAGTTGCGGGCTGCTGCGCTCATGAGTAATGCGGGCTAGCGCTAGAGCAGTACAGTTATCAGGATGCTCAAAACGGCCGGCCTTCTCACCCTCCCAACCCTGGCGCGCCGAGACGCGCCTTGTCCCCAGCACGGCGTCAGCGAATAAAGAGGGAGACGTACACTTCAGTACGTTGAACCTCTGAGCGATGCGAGAACGCCGCTCGCGGACTTTTTCAGCATCCTGCTAGCAGTTGGTTACGGAAGGATGATGGCCTGCTCGGAATGGCCGATCGATTTGAGTGTCGTTTCCAGTGCGTCGGCCATCGGTGGGGGGCCGCAGAGAAAGATCACGGTATCAGGACCGGGCGGCGGCAGATGCACGTGCAGCATGTCCTCGGTGATACGGCCCGTGCCTTGCGACCAACCTGCGGGCGGCTGCTCCAGCACATGATAACAATGGAAGCTCGCGTGCTCGCGTGCATCCTCGTCCCACTCCTCTCGGAATATGATGTCGGCCTCGGCCTTGTTAGCAAAGACCAGAAACAACTCGACAGGGAGACTCTGAGCAAGAATCCAGCGAATGATAGAAATCATCGGGGTGATGCCCGTGCCGCCGGCCACAAACCCCACCTGCTTCGCCATGCCATCCACCCAATGGCCGCCGGAGTTCGGCCCGCTCATCAGCACGCGATCTCCAGGCCCCCGCGCATGGAGATACTTCGACACCACGCCGGTTTCGTAGCGCTTGACCGTCAAGTCGAAATATCCCGTAGCACCAGGCATCGACGACGGCGTGTAGGGCCGTTTGACCTGTTTTCCGTCGATCGACGTATGGACATAGAGAAAATCGCCTGGCAGCATGTCCAACGTGGCATCGTCAGGAAGGGCAAAGCAGAACGTCTTTGTGTCGTGGGTATCGTGATGAATCGCCGAGAGCTCGTAGGGTACGGGCGTCTTCGACTTGATGCGTGTGACGGGCTCCACACTCATGCGTCCATCATACGAGCCTCCGCGAAAGGTCGCAACAGAGAAAACATGTGCGGTGGGCGGCAGATAGACTGATACGATCTAAGCTGGGCGTCATACAAATCTAGAACACTCCACTGTTGCATCACGGCCCCAACGCATGTAGGGGTGGTTTTCCTTCATCAGATACCGCACACTGAGACACTCACACGACATGATCGATTGGAAGAAGAGAGGGAGGAACGCGATGCTAGGACGATATTTCACGTTGCTTGGAATTGCTCTGGGGTTGAGTGCGGGTGGGTGTGGTGGAGACCAAACTTCCGACCAGAATCCAACGTTACCCTCGGCAAGTACGGCTGAGGGGCTCTGGGCTGGGACAACCAATACCAACCGAACTCTTACGACCGCGGTCCTCGACGACGGCACGTACTATTTCTTCTATTCTTTCGCAGTGAATCCCAATCAGATTGCCGGTGTCATACAAGGCGCCGGCATCTCGAACAACGGGAGCTTCACATCGCCGAACACGAAGGACTTCGGCATTGGCGGCGCGGTGCAGGAGGCAACCATCTCTGCCGACTATGCTTCACGTCAGTTCCTCAATGGTTCAATCGCATACTCTGCAGCGGGCACGGTGACGTTCACCAGTTCCTACAACACCGCGTATGATACGGCGCCGACCGTTGCCAGTCTCGCCGGCCGCTACACCGGCCAGGCCGGTAGCTCTGGGGGCGTGCAGACAGCAACTGTGACGGCCGCAGCTGATGGCACGTTTACCGGGATCGAGCAAAGCACGTGCACGTTTACAGGTAAAATAACGGCAAGGACTCGCGGAAACGTCTTCGATCAGAGCGTGATATTCGGTGGGCCGCCCTGCTTTTTCACCGGTAGCACTTTCCAGGGAATCGTGTACTTCGATATTCCAACCCGCCGACTGTTGGCAGCCGCTCCAAATAATGCTCGCACAGATGCGGCGATCTTTTTTTGGCACGAAGACTCCCTAATAAGACATACGCCCTGTTTAATGGTCCCTGGAATATTTTTCAGCCTGATGGAGCCATTCCCCTCCAGAAACGCATCCCCCGTCACCATGGTATAACTCCTCGCACACAGATTGCCTCCGCAATGTGTGGAGCCCCACGGCTTGACAGCCGTGGTCTCTCTGGTATCTTCGGCGAAACCCGCCGAAGCATACCCTCCTTCGCCAAGGCTTCGGAAAACACCCGCTGCGCATTCCTCCACGGCTTGCTAGCCGTGGCTTTCTGCGTAGGCGTGTGATGGCAAGATCTGAACCCCTAGTTCCCACACTCCCCTACATCCAGCATACATACTCACGACCTACTCCTCACGCGAGAACTCTTGGGCGACCCTCCCTCCTCAGTAGCCGGGGGAATTTTTCAATTTTTTTAGACAAGAATGCCAGCGCCCTATAAGCTGCTCAAAGCATATCGAAATCCGAAGCACATCATTCTTATTGAGGACACGACAGGCAGGAGCGTGAGCACAACGAGCCCCCAATCCTTCCTTCGCTTCTTCTAGCGAAAAGATCAGCGGAAACGATGCAACGAATCAGACACACGATCCCGTAAAGAATCGAGGCGTGCGGTGGACGCCCACGCGGTGGTGGACTGATGACACGTGAGAAGTCGAAAGATTCTGGGCACGAGTCCAAAAGCGATGAATGTTCCGGAAGGCGTCACATCCACTGTGGCGCAATTGCCGATCCCGCTCGTGCTGCACATCGATATATTCCATCGTCAGCGGTGATATCCACTCAGGCATTCACAACGCGGCACTCCTCCCTCGCCTCCTTAACGATTCGCTCGAGGGCGGCGCAGGGGATGAGCAAGAGTATCTGGCAGAACCTGCGACGTAATGCCTTCACGTAGGGCCTCCTTCGGTCAGATCACAGTAAATTTGGCGGTGCGCCTCAACCTTGCAACGTCCAGTCCGGGAGGATTCGGCCATGATGAAACACGTGACAGGAAGCGGCTGTATGGTACTCATCCTTCTTGCCGCACTGTACCACCCTGAAGTCGCTACGGCACATGAAGCAGCCAGCGGAGAAGATGACCCATGCTTACGTCAAGTAGGTGAACGGCTGGTGCACTTCAGTACCTACCAGCCGCAATTTCAGCTGAAAGAACATTACTGCACGGACATTCCCAAGGAAGGCAATACCTTTCTGGTCGTAGATCTCGTGGACCCGGCATTACGCAACGAGCCGGTCTGGATGCGGGTGATGAAGATGAAGAGGAACAATACGACCGAAGATCAGATTGTGGCAGATATTCAACCAAGCACCCTTTAGAAGGCTGGCAGACATAGCCTCGCGCTTTCCTGCTCCAACACGAAGGGATATTTACCTACTCGGAACCATTGCGTCGTCGTACAGACCTATCTTATAATGCCCCTCCTTCCTGTGAGGCCCCTATGCCCTTCCCGATACGTCCCTAGCCAACCCACCACCGAGGACACTATGACTAGAAACATCATTGCGCTAATAGGATTGGTCTTGTTAGCAGGCTGTAGCGGTGGAGGCGGAGATCCTTCCACGACTAGCCCAGCACCACCGCCAGCCACCCCTGCGGCGCAGCCTGATATGCTCACCGCCACCCCACAGGGATTACTCCGTGGCAAGGCGAACGGACAAGGGCAGCGCCTGATTTTCGCACAGCCCAATTTGCACCGCGAAAAAGTATTCAGCAGTCAGGGCGACGTGGTGTATTCACGTGGTCACGTGGTCCAGCAGGAGGATATTTGGACGGTCCGCACAGATGGGACTGGAGATCATGCCTTGCTCAATACGCCCGCGAGGGAGCGTCTGAACGCGGTCTCAAGCCCCTGGATCATGTACACCCTTACCGATCCTCAGGTTGAGAGTCGAAGTCTCCGACTGGATACGCAGGCCCAATTTGTGATGAACAATACCGGCTATCCCGCAGAGTTCGCCTTTTTTCAGAACGGGCAACGTGTGATGGTGATGGAAGAGTACGCCCTGTTCTCAAAGACCACGAATGGGACGGATGAGGTCGTTCACGCCCGCGTCGACGACTACGGACAGCAATATACGAGGTTCGGTGGTACGTGGATCGTTGAAGATACGTTGGTGTATCGAATTGTTCTCGATGATGGTCACGGCTTCTTGTCAGATCTCTATGCCGTGCCCTTGGCCGGGGGTGCAGCGGTGCAGTTGGATGATGCGCAGACCGACGTCGGGATAGCCATTTCGAGTGGGCGACGGATTGTCTATCCGCATTGTTCAGGGTTTGGTGTGGCAGGATGCGATGTCTCGAGCGTCAATCTGGACGGCACAGGCAGGGTCACGCTCGCGAATCACCCGGCCAATGAAGCCCTGCAAGGGGTGACGACCAGCCAGGCGATTATTCGCCGCAATCTCGCCGGTAGTGATCAACTGATAGCCGTACCGGTCAGCGGTGGGCCAGAGAAGCTGTTGATGACCATGACGGACAACGAGTTCGTGGACCTCATCGTCGGCGATCTGCTTATCGTGCGCCGACCATCAGGGACCTGGAGCCTGGACCTCAACGGGAAGTTCACTAAGCTAGGCACGATTGTAGGGGATTCTGGATTTGTTGCGGTTGGTGATGCGGTCTGTGTGACTAAGGTGACAGCCGTCTGGTGCATGCCGCTTGATGGATCAGGCCCGCAGTTCAAGATTGCCGACCAGGGAAAGGTCGTAGGTGTCCTATAATGATGGATGCTGGATAGCGCCAAGATTCCACACTCAGCGATCTATGTTGAGGCGGAAAAGAAGATCGACGTGCAAGGATACCCGAGTAGGCAACGATTGCGCACCTCTCCTTTTCTCTAAGCCACCACCTCGAAAGATCGAGGATGAAGTGAGTCCACGGTCTGCACTCACCGCCACACCCCGTCCCATCGACTTTCGCCTTGCGTTTGCCCGCCTTCTCTCTAGTCGGCCATAGAGAGTAGTGCACCTCCCTACACGGGGTGACAAACGCAAATTGACCGTCGCCACCCCGATAAACGGCTTCCTTGCCGATCAGTTTCTTTGCAATAGCATTCCAAGATTGTTTACGTGCCGATGAGGGTCTCCTTTGGACGGGTGAGAGAGGCGGGATGATAGCGGTCATAGGGGGTGGGATTTGAGGGCCTTACAAATCCAGTAGCTGTCTACCGAGGGGGCATTTTTGCAACCGTCAAAAATTGGTGCGCCAGCGGAATGACTTCCCACGTGGGATTTTGAATTTGGAGAATTATGGGGTACGGAGGGTAGGATGCTATTTACTTCAGGTGTTATTACGGTGTTAGGAATGCCGACAAATGCTGGGGAAAGGATACTAACAGAGACAAGCATGACCGAATGCTAAAGTGCGTGAATCGCCAGTACTGACAGGGGGATTGCCCACGTCATCAACGACTTGAGCAACCCCCGTCTCTGTGCTCCGGCAATCAGGGAGCCATGGTCGTTTCAAACGCTTTGACCACAAGTGTTTTCTCTTTCATCCGTTTCACCAACCCTGCGTAACTGAGGTCGCGGATGATGCTGGTAAACTGCGCGTGGTAATTGCCGGTGATGCTGGCCCCATCGATGACTACATCGTACACAAGCCAATTGCCCAGCCGGTTCACCAATCGGAAATCAAGGAGCGTGTCCGTCTTTTGGTCGGCCAGCCTCGTTTTTACTTCGGCAAACCGGTCTTCGAGTTGTTCCGATAGATAGAACACCTGCTCGCCCGTATAGTCGTCGATCCTGCCGGCGAACGTGTCTCGGAGCAATTGAACGAAGAGGCCGACAAATTCCTGCCGTTCACTGTCCGTCAGCTCCGTCCAGGGAACACCCAGGGCACGTTTGGCCATCTCTTCATAACTCACTCGATCCCTCACGACCTGCTCGATCCGTTGGCGTCGCTCCGCAGCGCGGTCAGGCTTATTCAACTCAGCATTGTCGAGGATATGCACTACTTCGGCAATTGTGCTCTTCACAGCCTCTGTAGGAGTCAGCTCAGCGGCAGCCGCACCAGTTCCGGTCAGCGCCAATAGTGCAACCAGGCTGGCGGTCGCAGCCCAACTCGTGCTGATACGTTTTTTGGGACCGATAGAGCCTCGACTTATCGCACTGTGGAATATCTGGCCCATGGGGTGACCCTCCTCAATTTTGCAACAAGTGAGTCGCCTTCCATCTATACAGCAAGACCCATGCTGGACCGGCAAAACGAGAGAGCACCATGATCCGACAGGTAAAAGACCAAAGAAGCCAGCGACATGAGTGGTAGATCAGAATTGTCTCATGAGGAAGATGCGCGAGCCACAGGCGCACTGTGGCAGAATGACTAAGCCGGAGCTCATATGTCATCTAATTGCCACAGTTCTTGGGGAATGGACACATCTCCAATCTGAGCGGAGAAAGGTGCGCGCCCGTGACACTATTCGATCGCGCAGGCTCTCTATTCTCCTTCTCGACAAGGCCGGACGAGTTGCCTGATGAAACAGTTGAGTTACTTCTAGGCCCAGAGAAGCTCCTTCTTTATTGAGCAAGAAATCTGGCGATTCTCTAGGCTCAATAAGATAGGCCATGCCAGCCGCTTCCAGAAACCGGGCAACAAAAAAAATTTCTTCCTTCTTCTTATCGTCCACTTCAACAGCCTCGACTCAATTCTGGCATCTTGATATTCAGGACTCTAACTACTGAGCCATCTGCGTGCGCGGATGAGCTGATCAAAAAGTAGAACGATTAAATGTGAAAAATTCCTTCGAGCTGAGGCACGGCCCACCTGCTACGGCCGAGGGAGTCTCCGGATTGCCCCTCACTGCACGCATCGAACGATATAAATGATCCTTCCAAGCTTGCTCGTTATTCCTCAGGATGGGGGCTGATTGATCTTCCACTGCGCGCGTCCAACGAGGGCCTTCTGAGGCCGCGCGTTGCGCGAGCAAGAGGACGACTAGGCTACCCTCATCTCTTATTTCTTGGCGAACGCCTCATCCCCTTCCGCCCCCGCCCGCGGCTTCCAATCCAGGCTGTAGTATTCCCCGCGATCCCGCGCCCAGGGATCGAACACGTTTACCACCCCCTGAAGTTCGCCTGCCAGTTCCGGCATGGCCCGCAGCAGGACGCGCTTCAAGGGAGACACCGGCTGCTCATGACCGTTGGGCATTTCCTCTTCCATCATCTCCGGACCTGGTCCATTGTTCGTCACCCAATCAGCCCCAAACGTGCTGTAGAACTCCGGGCGAAAGCTAGAGGTGAAGAACCGGTCGCTGAAGAGGCGGCGAGAGGCGTTAAGAATAAACACGACGAACTGGGTTTCGGAAATGGCAAAACCATGCGGCCGCCTGAATTCCGCCAGCCATCCCACCACGGTGTCGACATCCTCGATGTTGTCGATCAGGCTGCCGTTCGGATGGCCCAGACAATCGTTGATGGAGGATGTGTCGTCGTTCAACTGAGCCTCGGTGATCTTCTTAGACGCATCGCACTGGTGCTGCCCGTAGACTTCCCGCAACGTCTCCACGAGTGCCTCCTGCTCACGTCGAGCCGATCAGAACTTGAATATGCGCGTATCGACGAAATCATCGAAACTGGTCAATTGCTTCAGACCATACTGCCTGCGGAACTCGTTATAACGAGGGACGCCCCGCTCCCGATCCCTGATGAGGTCGAGCGCGGCGACATCGATCTGTTGTGTGGAGGATTGCGGGCGGGACATCTTCAGATTTTGCAAAAACTGCGGATGGTTCTGAAGGGTTAGCGCCCCCAGCCGCTGGCGGCCCATGCTGAGCGCCCAATTAGCCAGGCCCTTCTGCCTCATGACCTCGGTTGCCTTACCTCGGAAGGTTTCGATCACCGGCACTCTGTGCCGAATCACGTTCGGATCTTTGTTCCACTCACGGTACTCGATCAAGTCCGGCAGCAATGGATGTAACCGGTACGCGGTAATGAACTCCTCGGGGAAATTAAAGGGGGAACCGAAATGGTTGACACCCCCGTTGATATGATCGTCATTGTTCAGATCCCAACGATCTTCCTTATTGGGATCGAGCAGGCCCACGAGCGGCACCCCCTCGTACACCCGGTTGCCCAATCCGAAGATGCCGGGTCCGCCGGCGAACGCCGCATAGAGGCTGTTCGTCTTCTTAGCGTTCCCCGAGTCGCCGAGGCGGCGCACGACTTCCTTCAGCGCGTCCGCCACCACACCCTGCTTCCCAAAGACCCCACTCCAGTTGGCGTTCATACCTCGATTCAACGGCTCGTTGTAGAGGAGTTGTGTCGTCCACTCGATGGTGTGGATTTTAGCAATCTCGGCTGCAACAACCAGCCGGGCGACTTCGAACAACTCGGTCGGTGTGACATCGCGGTATCGGATGACTCGATGTGTGTCGGCGGGGCTTCTCAAGCCGCTGTCGATATCGGGCGCTCGGACAGCCTGCTCCCGGAATGCGTCCACAAAGACATTGTGTTCCCTGGCAAAGACGTTGTGGAAGAAGCTGGTCCCGATACTCCAATTGTCCGGAAAGGCCGTTGCCTCCTGGCCGGACCACTCAGGATTGATCGGGTCACCCGGTTCGAAGACCGGCAGATACCCCAGTTTGTCGCTCTCACCTACCCTCTCTCTGACCGGCATCAGTAACAATCTGGCTGGATCTTTCGGATCGTGCTTCACTCGCTGGCCGGACCGCTCGTCGTATCCATAGAGCTGGGAGGCATCCCACCAGGCCGTCACGTGATTGGCAGTGGTCTTCGGCGCCCGCGTGAGATAGGTCTTGCCGCCCTGCGTGAAGGACCTGGGCTCCGTCCCTTCAGCGATGATCGCCGTATCGATCTTGTCATCGGGCCGACAGCCCAGCTTCTGGGCATCTGATCCCGTCAACGGCTGCTCGATGTTCTTGACCAACTGCGTCGTGCAGCCGACGCCCATCCATTCTGGTCGATTACGCCCCTCTTCCAAATGTGAGAACCAGTCGTGGGTCATGAACTGGATCCAGAACGCCGCCAACACATTGAAGAACGGGGCTTTCTTGTATTCGCACTCGGCCTCTGTTGCGCTACCAGGCAGACCGTACCCCTCGCGACATTTGTCCGGCTGCGGCTGCGTGCGAGTGAACAGTGTTCGACTAATCACCTGAGGATCCGGTTTCAGTAGCCCTATTCGATCTCCATGGCGATTCTTGGTCAGCTCATTCAGACCCAGATCGGGAAACGTGGTGTCGAAGTCCACGTTCCGCGCAAAGAGTTGATGTGTCGATCCCATCAGCGGATTGCGGATGTCGTTGCAGATACCGGTCAGGGTACGGAAGCGTATCAACCCTCCGCGACAGACCTGTGCCTGATCCCCACCGACAGATGTGAAGTCGGGATGGCTCTGCGGCAATCGCATTTCCGGCCAGGCATTGAGCACCGGCCCGGCTTCGCCGTCGCGGCCTGTGACGTACGCTTCGTAGGTTTTGTTGTTGTCGAAGAGATTGAACTTGATGAGTTCGATACGTTGCAGCTCCAGCTCATAGAGTGTGCCATTAATCCCATGTGCGTTGGGGCCGACCACCTTGGCATTGGCCAGAAGCCGCGCAGGAGCGCGGGACGTGGCATCACCGGCAGCCCAATAATTCGGCCAATCCTGCCAGGGCCCCGCTCTCAGGCTCTCAGCCTTCTTTCCTCCAAGACAACGAGCGGTGGTGTCCGGCACCTTCCCTAAGAATCGCTCCTCTCTGGTCTTCGCTACCTTTTGAACATCTCCCTGCAAGAGCATCTCCGCGCAATCTTTCGTGGAGTCCACGAAGGTCCCGAACGGGCTTTGCCCGGCACAGCCCCCAAGCACACAGAGTCCCGCCACGATCACACACCATGACCCTCTACCTATTGGTCTCATAGGCAGCTCTCCTTAAAAACGGAAAATGGTTTGCGCCACCGGCACAGACTGGAAGCTAATAAATTGCCAGATTCATTCTCTCTATCTGTGAAGTATATCTCGTCAAACGTGGTTTGTTGCTGCACATCTTTGGTCATTTCAGGTTGTCTCTTGTATCCATGCGGATGACGCTGCAGTAGGGATAGGGCACAACCCTGTCGCGGTTGATGTCAATCTGGCTCAGAATACCGATATTGCATGATAGGTGGGAGGGGAAAATAGGGAGGAGCGCATAGCCCGCATTATTCATGAAGGTTCGCTGCGAAAGCGTGATCGAGCGCTGAAGACTGACTCGCTTCCTCACGGGGCACCGATGAATAATGCCCGATGCTGGAATGGAAGTACTGTTACCCTCTATTCCAACGCTTCCAAACAAGGAATGTCAAGGGCCGCAATAATCTCCGCGAAAGACAGACGACGCGATCATTCGATGTGGATGGCACCGCCTCTGACGTTCCTGAGCAGCTCGAGCCTTTCTCCTTCCGCATTGTCGTGCACGTGAATTTTTCCTCAAGACTTGAACATTTCAAACGGCGTATACTATACATGTCCGTACGCCTCATGATCAGAGAGGGCCTTGATCATGAAACACGCCCCTTCCCCCAGTCGCATTGGTATCGAGGAGCCCTCCATCCTTCTCAACCATTCCAGCGACCTCTGCCGGGAAGTCACGCCACCACAGGAGGTGTCATCATGTCCATCTCGCAAACACTCCACGCGTATCTCAATCACGAACGAGTTCATTATGACGTATTGCAACATCCAGAGGCCTTTCGCGCTCTTGCCATTGCGCAGATGCTCCATACCCCGGAGAGGAAAGTGGCCAAGGTCGTGATCGTAAAGGTGGATACGCAGTTCGTGATGACGGTGCTGCCTGCAAGTTGGAATGTGGATCTCCATCGATTGAGGACTGCCTTCGCCACACATTCGGTAAGGCTCGCGACTGAAGATGAGTTCGCAAGCCTATTTCCCGACTGCGAGTTGGGCGCCATGCCGCCATTCGGCAACCTCTATAGGCTCCCTGTGTATGTCGATCAATCGCTCACGGAGGACGAGGAGATCGTCTTCCAAGCTGGGACCCATTCGGACGCGATCCGCATGCGCTATTGGGACTTTGCCGCACTCGTGTTTCCGGTGGTCGCAGAATTCCATCGCTCACCCGCACGTGATGGACTACCCGATTTTGTAACAGGCGCTGGAACTGGTCGGGAAGGCCGAGTTTCCTCTGGATCGTGCCATGCTGAAGCTCAGCCGGAATGGAGCTGCCGCACAGACTCTCTTCAATGAAGCGCGCGGACTGGCAGCTATGGAACATTCGTGATTCGTCGTCAGGGTTCGAACGGAATTACACGATTCTTCGGCGGAGGGGTCACGGATCAGTGATGGCGGGATGCGCTGGCTATACGCTGTGGGTCATGGAATAACCAGGAGCCACGCTCCACCTGGTTAGCCTCATTCGCGAACAACACAACACGGGCGACCCCACAAGGTGTAATGCCGCCCGTGGATGGAATCAGGACGCCAACGGTCTTTCTCTTTCTAACCAGCCCGGTTTGTGGAAGCCCACCGAAGCTGACCGGCAGGGCTTAGTACGGGATCATGTGCAAGCAGTCCGTTCATTCGCACGGTGCTGCACAAACGGTAGGGGCCAAAGAGGATACGGGTTCTTCGGTATGGTCGGCTTGATGCGCGTAACCCTGTTTCCGGGAAGGTACCTCGCAGGCGTCCTCGCTCAGTGCTGCATCCCTTTCTCGATGAATAACCCGCGGTTGATGTCACTGATACTGACTATCCCGACGAGCGTGCCCTTATCGACGACGGGCATGCGACGGAAGTTCTTGAGACCCATGTATGAGGCAGCTTCCAGAATAGGATCGTGAGGCGCGACCGTCATTGGATTCTTGCTCATGATGTCTTCGACCTTCCCAGCAAGCACCTCGGGATACCCATCCTCCATCTCGACAAAACTCCGGCTGTGTACGTTATCGTGAATATAGTCGCCATAGTTCGGATACAGTTGTATCAAGACATCGCGCAACGTCACCACTCCAACAAGCCGATTGTCTGCCTCGACTACAGGAAGGGACCCACAGTGACGGTGCATCATTTTCATCACGGCTGATCGGATCGTATCTGTCTTCTGAACCGTTACAATTCCGGTTGACATGACGTCTTGGACTAGCATGGTGGCCTCCTCTGGTGAATGAGATCGGGGATACTTCTCCCTCCAGACAACCCCCGAGTGACATCAGCACGAGAAACGCTATTCGCATCCATCAAGGGAAGGGAGAAAAAAACAGCCCTTGTGCTGCCCGTGGGGGACCCTGGGGATGCCGACGACCGTGATTTACTTGTGATAGTGGAGAGTACCCGCGTGAGATTAAGGATCGTGAGCCTACTCGACGTGGATAATGTGGCTCACTTCATATGTCGAGCCTCGTGGTTCGCTTCCGTCTTTCGATCGGTTGAGTCTTGTTGTCTGATCCGCGCACCGGGAGAGATGTGACCGTCGAAGATGGAACAGACAGTCCAGCCGAACCACTCGCCTTCAATCCGGCGGGGCCGTTCTAATCTGGTGGACGAAGGTCTTCCATCAGTGACTTCCTCTCTGAAGGTGAGAGCACAGTCGCGCTCTTCATACTCCCGCTTCCAACTTCATGTCAATGGGGAAACATTCTCCTGGCATGTTGGTGTCACACTTCTTGAGCTTGACGGGAACGTGAAATCCGTTTCCTCACAGATTCTTGCAGCATCACTCGCAGACTATCCATAAAGACCGCAGCAATCGGAGAGGTACGCGTACTTGCAGCTGACCTTGAGCGTCTGAGCGCCGCGAGCACGCCGGCAGTGGACTTTATCAACAGCCTGCTAGCACAAAGAACACCTTTAACACTGCACTGCAAAACGGGTAGCGAGATAAACCTTCCCGGTGCAACCTACGAGAGCTCCCTCCTCTATCTCGTGATACGCTTGACTTGAAAACAACACGGGCGACCCCCATCTTGACAGGAGGTCGCCCGTATATGAGACCGAGGACGTCAAACGTCTCTCTATTTCTCACCGGCTGGTTAGCCAGCCTCTCAACCGACCGCGCGAGTTAATACGGGATCACGTGCAAGCAGTCCTTGCTCTCGTTGTTCCAGACCACATCGCACAGGTTCGACATGCGCGCCACAATCTGTGCCGCCACGCCGCCCGTCCCACCGAACAACCCGCACCAGCCC
>Ga0163144_10020312_pt1 | contig 13292 bp, 12 predicted proteins | sample OliLak19BULKMAT1_FD_123175 | JGI IMG/M metagenome (GOLD analysis project Ga0163144, IMG submission 123175) | Freshwater microbial mat bacterial communities from Lake Vanda, McMurdo Dry Valleys, Antarctica - Oligotrophic Lake LV.19.BULKMAT1 | ecosystem: Environmental > Aquatic > Freshwater >... | reverse complement strand
CGTCGAGGAGGTCAAAATCACCCGCCACCAGGGTCGACACGGGACGTCCCTTGTTGTCGGTCACAAAGGCATCGACGACGACGAGTTGCGCCACCGCTGGCGTCAGCCGGAGCGGCTCCTGCGAGTGTGGGCCGAAGGCTGCGAGTCCGGACAGCCCCACGACGACGGCCGCGATGTGACGCATCGATCTCTCCCTCGCTCCACTACCAGCAAACGACGTGCCCCGCCTGAGCGACCCGAGGTCGTTCGATCTGTCATCCCGCCCGGACATTTCAGAGCCGTCCTGTCACGAATTCCGGGACCCTTACTGCGAACAGCTACAAGTCGACCCGATACCTGAGGCCGGCCGTGCCTCCAAGTTCCATGGGTTTCAAGAACTCCTCCACGAGCACGCCGCCGTTTGCCTGGACGACCTTCCTCGACGGGAAGTTGTCGGGTTCGGTCGTGATCCCGACGTAGCGCAGGCCTTCCGCCCTCGCGTCGGGCAGCAGGAGCGGCAAGGCCTCGGTGGCGTATCCCCGGCCGCGTTTCCACGAGACCACTGCGTAGCCGATGTGACCGAGACAGGTGGGCGGCAGCGCTTCCGTGCCGGTCTGCCAGCTGAAGCCGATCGAGCCGCAAAACTCCCCGTCCCAGATCCCTATTGGGATGGGTGCTCGCACGTGATCGTTCGGGCTGCCGGGCCGCGGTGGTTGTGAGCCTGCTCGCGGCGACGGTCGGCCTATCCCGCTTTGGGCGAAAAGTGGCGGTCGTCGTGGGACTGTGGCTGACGTCCGGTGCCACGTTTTTGATCCTGCATCTGGCGGAAACGCGGGCAATCCAGGGCCAACTCGCGGAGATTCTTGCGGCCTGGGGTCCGCACCTCTTACCTCTGGCTTTCGCCGCCGTGCTGCATCGCGTGGGCCAACGAGCCCTTTGCCGTCGATTTCCCGGAAGCCGACCATGACAATCGCCTGACCTTGGTTCTTGGTTCTGGAGGGCCGGGTGGTCTTGCCCATCGCCTTTGACTTCGCCTTATGCGCGGCCGGGCATCATCGGAATCTTCGAACCGCAGCCTTCGTAAGGCCGGATCTGCTTATAGACCTCGGGATCAACCGACGGTCCCTTCTTCGCGCAATGCGCATCGAAGGCCTTGCGCAAAGCCTCGGCCACCTGGGGTTCGTTCATGCGCTGAAGGTCGGTGCGCTGAAGCATGAAGACCTGCCGGCCGTCTTTGAAGAGACCGATGCTTGGGGACGAAGGCGGATACGCGTTCATGTGGGCACGGGCGCGTTCCACCGCGTCGCGATCCACCCCTGCGAAGACCGTCACCGACCGATCGGGAATGATGGCGTTTTGCAGGGCCAGCATCACACCCGGGCGGGCCTGACCGGCGGCGCAGCCGCAGACCGAGTTCACGACCACGAGAGTGGTGCCCGATTTCGCGTTCAGGATTTCATCGACCTGATCGGGGGTGGTGAGGGGTTCGACGCCAACCGCGGCGAGCTCCTGCCAGAGGGGTTCGACAGCTTGGGGATCGTAGATAGGGGGTAGCGCCATGGAACCAGTCTACGACGCACCCCCGTGTGGTCTCGGGCCGGCGATTCAGGCCGCAGGGGCGAGGGCTTGTCGGACGCTTGTCTCCTCGATGGCAAGTGAAGCAGCCTTGCTGGAGCTTGACACACGTCGTCCCCGATCTTGACGACCCGCAGGTAGGCTTCTCCACCAATGACCATTGCCTTCAAACGACTGCCTCATGGAGAGGGCTTGCCCCTTCCCGCGTATCAGACCCCGGGCGCCGCGGGTATGGACCTATACGCGGCGATCGATGCCGATTGCACCATCGCTAAAGGGGCGCGGGAGTTTCTGCCCTGCGGCTTCGCGCTTGCGATTCCCTTGGGGTTCGAGGGACAGGTGCGATCCCGGTCCGGCCTCGCGCTCCAGCACGGCCTCGCCGTTCTCAACTCTCCTGGCACAATCGACTCGGACTACCGTGGCGAACTCGCGGTGGTCCTCATCAACCATGGAGCCGCGCCGTTTGTCGTTTCTCGCGGGATGCGCATCGCCCAGCTCGTGATTTCCCCCGTCGAACAGGCGGAGTGGACGGAAGTCGCCGAGCTTCCAGGTTCAAGTCGCGGGGCGGGGGGCTACGGCCACACGGGCCACGGCGCCTGATCACGATGGGGCGGCCACCAAGACCGCTACAAACCCGGAATCGACAAACAAGTCCCGGGAAAGAGCCGATACGCAATCGCCGAGCCGGCCCCCTACTGCGCGGCCTTCACCAGAGCGTCGAGTTCCACGGATCGGTGGTTGACGCCTTTGTGGGTCAGATGCCCGTTGATGGCCACCAGGTCCGGGCGGGTGTCGAGCAAGGCGATGACGTCGCGGGTTAGGACGAGGGGTCCCCGGTCGAGAAGATGGAAGATCTCCCGCTGCAACCGGATGTCCTCGGGATGATCGACGGTGAGCCGATACCCCGGTCGGAGCAAGGCCTGATCGAGGTCCAACAGGGCGATTCGAAAATCCGCGGGATGCTCTTTGATGTAGAGCGTCACGAGTTCCGAACGGTGTTTGGGCTCCCCTTCATTCCACGACGTTTCGAGAGCATCGTGTGAAATCACCTCGGCGAGAATGCCCATCAGCAGAGCCTCCCCGGGGACATAGGTGTAGTCGGCCTTTCGCTCGCGGTGAAGCGTCACCAGAGCGTCCATGGTGCCGACATCGGTCAGCGGATTGTCGCCGGTTACGCGGACCAGATTGTCCGCGTCAAACACCCGAGAAGCACCGATGTGCCGCTTGAGCACGTCGTCTTCATCGCCTCGAAACACCCGCACACCCAGGCTTTTTCCCAGATCGGCGATGGCATCGTTCTCGGGATTCAGTGAAGTCGCAAGCGCCACCTCGTCCACGGTCTTCGAGGTTTTCATGCGCGCGATGAGAACTGCGAGCAGCGGCTCCCCGGGCAGCAGTTCCATGAGCGCCTTCCCCGGACAACGCGCGGAAGCCATGCGCGCGGTCACGAGGCACACCGTCCGGCTCAATCCAGCATGTCCTCGCGGATGGTGGCGTCGGCCTCGATGGGGTGTTTGGCGTGACGGCCCAGGAGAAGGTGGACGTCGCGAGGCGACAACCCGGGGTCTTTGTTCGGGTCGATGCGTTTGAAGTCGAGTTTCAGGGCGGTGATGACGTCGCCCCGGGCGATGAGGGTCTTGGCCACGATGAAACGCGCCATCTTGCGGTGATAGCCGTCCGCGGCCGGCGACATGGGCTGGCCTGCGTCACCGCGTGCGCGCTCGGCGGTGCGGATCATCTCCACCATCCGGTGAAAATCTTCCGGATTCAGCGACGATTGATAGTCGAATCCCTTCTTGGACCGGTCGAGGGTGAAGTGTTTTTCGACGAGGTCGGCCCCGTAGGTGACCGAAAGTGCGGGCGCCATGAGAGCGAACAGCGTGCCGCCGTCCGTGTGATCGAGGAAGCCCACCGGCACCCGGTAGCGCGACTTCATGCTTTCGAGTTCAAGAAAGCGGATCTCTTCGACCGGGGTTGGAAACGTCTGGAAGCCGAAGAGCAGTCCGAGTTCGCGGTCGCCCACCATCGCAAGGGCGTCTTTGACCGCATCCTCGTGAACCCCGCCGGTCGCGAAGAAAACCGGCTTGCCCACGTCCACCACGGCGCGGATGAAGTCCTTGTTCTCCATGTCGGTGGTGTGGACCTTGTAGGCATCGGCCCCCGCTTCGATCGCGAGTTCGAGCGACGGTGCGTCGAAACACTCGGCGAAAAGGGCCAGGCCCGAGCCCCGAGCCTGACCGAGGACCTTGCGCCACTCCTTGTCGGTGAGCTCGATCTGCTCGAAGTCTTTGCGGAGGGGGTGGCGATTCACCACCAGCCGGTCGGCCTTGAAGAGCTGAAATTTGATGCCGTCGGCACCCATGCGGAAAGCCGCATCGAGCATTCGGAGCGCCTCGTCGGCGGAGCCTTCGTGGGCGGAGGCCACTTCGGCGAGGACGAAACAGGGCTGGCTGGAACCGACTTCGCGCGATCCGATTCGGATCGTTGGGGGATTCATGGGGAGGAGGTAAGCCTATCAGCGTGAACGGAGTCCTTGAGGCCGGCCATCGTCCTGATCAGGCCGAGGAGGCGACTCAAGGCCTGGCCGTCCACACCATGCGCCACATCGTCCAGGAAAGCCTGGCGCGCCGTCCGCCAGGCCGCGCGCACATCTTCGTCTCCCAGCAACGCCTCAATCGTCTTGCGCGGATCGACGCCGTCCGGCACGCCCAGGGCGGCTCCGCTCGTCACCACCTCGCGCAGATTCGACGGGTGCCGGAGCACCACCACCGGCACGTTCGCCACCAGCGCTTCCGTGGCGGAGAGCGACTCCACGGTCACCAGCAGATCGGCGGCGGGAAGGATCTCGGTGAGCGCTCGGTCGGCGACCACCCGCACCCGATCGCCAAGCTGTGCAGCCGCGATGTCGGTGTCGTAGGCCTCGGCCGGCTCCGCGGGATGCGGTTTCACTAGAAGTCGGACGTTCGGAATCTCGCGCACCGCCATGAGGAGGGCGGGAAATGCCGGTCCCGACGCCTGGTGGGTGTCCCGAATCCCTTTGTACCGGCTGGCCAGAACCACGAGCTTCTGACCCGCAACGACACCGAGGCTTCGCCGCCGTTCCTCTCGATTCACCGTCCGCAGTTCCGCGGCCAGTGCGTCGTAGCGTGGCGAGCCGGTCGCGACCACTCGCCCTTTCGGGTAGTGAAACGCGGTTTCGAGCAGGCGGACGCCGTCGCGGCCGTAGATTGCGGTGGTGTCGGCGATTGGCGACCCCAGGGTCACCACCTCGTTACTCCGCTCGTATGAGAAGTAGTTCGGATACAGGATTCCGTGTTGCACCCCCAGCGATTTCACCTTGAGCTCCCGCGCCGCTTCGATGGCCGCGCGGCCGAGACCGGAACTCTCCGCGTAGAGGCAAACGAGGCGTGGACAGAGTGCTGCGAAAGCGGCATCGAACTCCAGCAGACAACGCGCAGCCCACGGAACCTGATGGAGAAGGGTGCGACCCAGATCCTCCTGGGAGAGATCTTCAAAGGACACACCGCGGTGGGAGAACGCTGCGCGCAGTGAAGGAGCGTTCTGGAAGCGGTTGCGCACGGAAACCGACCGCCCGAAGGCCTTGAGAGCCGAAGCGGCCAGCCTCGGACCCACGAAATGATTGATGTGCAGGTAGCGGTCGTCTCGTCGCCGCGACAGTCGCTCTTTCCACTTCTCGCTGGTGCTTCGCGTCCTGAAAGTGTTTTGCGGTCCAACCCCCAGGGTCACCATGGGCAGACGGCTCTTCTTCGACTCCGCGAGCAGGGCATCGAAGTAGTGTTCGTAGCCTTCTTCGCCCGAGGGTCCCATTCTTGTTCTCCAGAACGCGGCGTGGGAAACAAACACGACCGCCTGAGGAATCAGGCGCTCGTCCACGCCGCCCGCACTCTTGGCCGCCGTGGCCACGAGCTTCGAGGCCTCGAGCAGACCCAGAGTCAAGGCCGAGCGTGCCTCGCGCGGCGAGGGCAGGCCAAGCCCGCCGCGCACGAAGCCGAGCCCCTGTGCTTCGCAGAAACGTTCGACCAGCACGGCGTCTGCAAGGACAAGACCGTGGGTCTGAACGCCGGAACCTCCGAAGGCACCGATCACCCGGTAGAGTTTCTCGAGGAAGCGCACCCGAAGGGCGGCGTCGGTATTGTGATGAAGGTACAGCTCAGCCCACCACCAAAGCGTGGTTTTCCGGAATCGAAGGGCCTCCCGAAGTCGGACGCCGTCACGATCCACCGCACGGTCCCCGAAGGCCTGGGTCCAGTCCGCGGCCGCTCGGTAGAGCGGCATTTCGGGGTCGTCGCCCAGTGCCTCCACCGATCTCCTGAACGGGATCTGGGCGCCGCCGAGGGCGAGAGCGGCAATTTCGGACCAGGCGATGACCCGTTGATCGCGCGCCACGGCCGCCCGGGCTGCTGAAACTTCCGTGCCCTCGAACAGGAAGAGGGAATCAGCCAAGCAGCACTCCAAGTCGGCCCAAAGCACCCAGCAGATCCGGTCTCTCCGTCAAGACGCCGCTGAGCGGGTCGTGGCGGAGGCTTTGCAGTCGAGGCACGGCATTGATGATGTTGAACTGCCGCGGGGTGAGCCCCTCCCTCACCTCGGTCCATTCGAGCGGCATTGATACCGGCGCACCGGGCAGGGCGCGCGCCGAAAAAGGCGCCACCAGCAATTTACCGTGGCCGTTTTGAAGGAAGTCGATATAGACCTTGCCTCCGCGATTCGCGGGAATGCGCACGATGGTCGCGACCTCCTCCCGTCGCGTGACAATCACGCGGGCCAGCAGCTCCGCGAAGGTCTTGCACTGTTCGTGGGTGAGTGCGCCGCCGGTGGGCACGAGCACATGGAGACCCGAAGAGCCCGTGGTTTTGGCGAAGCAGGGCAGGGCGATTTCGTCGCACAGCGCCTTCGCTTCCTGGGCCAGCGTGATCACATGTTCGAAGGGTGCCTCCTTCGGATCCAGGTCGAGGATGATCCAGTCGGGTCGCGCCGGTTCCGAGGCGCGCGCGTTCCACGCATGCAGCACGATGGCGCCCAGGTTGGCGATGAAGAGCAGGGTTTCGAGGTCGCCTGAAGAGCGGTCGCCACCAATGATCAGGTCGAGTTCTTTGCCCGTATCCTCGCTCCAGAGCCGCTCGGTCCGCATCCAGCCGGGGATGAAGGGCGGCGCATCCTTCTGGAAAAAGCTCTTTCCGTGGATGCCGTCGGGGTAACGGGTGAGGGTGATCGGCCGATCGGCGAGATAGGGAAGGAACCAGGGAGCCACGCTGCGGTAATAGTCGATGAGATCGCCCTTGGTGTACGCGACCGGATTCGCCTCGGAAGACGGCCAGAACACTTTCGTCAGATTGGTGAAGCGAACGTCTTTGTCAACGATCACCACCGGAGCGTGGACTCCCGACGACAACTCTTCGCCACCCGCGATGGGCACCCCCGATGACTCGCTCTCGCCCGGCCGAAGGCATTCCTGCGGGAGCTTGTCGTCGCGCCAGCGTAGAAACACGGGCTGGCGCAAAAGCGTTTGCGGCGCCCACGACTTGAAACGCACTTCCACGACATGTTTGGGAACAACGTAGGAGCTGCCCCGGGGTTCATCCACGATGGCGCAGGGAGCTTCTTTCACCGCGTCCTTTTCAAGCAGCGCGCCGTAGGACTTCAACTGATCCTCGGTGAAGCCGCTGCCGACCCGGCCGGCGTAAATCAGTCGGGGCTCGGCGCCCGCACCTTCGGCTCCTGCGGTGCTGCGGGTGTAGGCGGCAAGATGAAGGGCTCCAAAACCCGTGCGCATGCCGTCCGGGGGCGTTCGTCCGATCACTACGAAGTCCGCAACTTTGTCGGTCTTGAGTTTCTGCCAGTCGCTCGACCGGCCGGGTCGGTACTTTGAATCGGCGCGTTTCGCCATCACCCCTTCGAGGCCCATGCGTTCGACCTCGTTGTAGAACAAGATCCCCTCTCCCTCGATGTGATCGACGAATCGCAGGGGCCCGGCCTTGGGCAGGACCTCCTTAAGAAAGGCCTTGCGCTCCAGTAGAGGCAGGGATCGCAGGTCGAAGTCCTCGAAGGCGAGGATGTCGAAGGCGTGAAGGGTTGCGGGAAGCCGGACCGCGGCCGCGGCCACGTCGGCAGTGCGGCGCAATTGCGACCTCTGTTGCAGTCTCGAGAAGCTCGGCCGAGCGTTGTCGTCGAGACAGACCAGTTCACCGTCAAGGATCAGACGCTTGAAGGGCAGCAATGAAGCGGCCCGCGCGATCTCCGGATAAAGATCGGTGGCCCGGCTGCCCCGGCGATAGATGAGTTCGCACTTCCCGTCTTCGATCACCACCAGCATGCGGTAACCGTCGTACTTCAGTTCATAGACGAATTTCGGGTCGGCAAACGGCTCCTTCGCTTCCTCGGCCAGCATGAAGTCGGGGTTCGCCTCGACATGCGCCCGCGGGGCTTGAAGGGCGGCCAGACGTTCACGCACCGAGGCTGCTTTCTTCGAGCCGCCTTGAATCTCCTCGAGGGTCAGGCCCGAGTAGATCGACTCCGGGGTAAGGAACCGCGCGCCCGCAGCACCCGCGTAGGCGTCCGGCTTCTTGATGAGCAGCCACTCTTTCGAGTCCTTCTGGCCCTGCCTCTTGGTGCGCACCAGGGTGAAGCGGCCGTGCAACTTGAAGCCGCGCAGTTCGAAGAGGAGCTTCCCTTTCTCAAGCCCTTCGTCCGGCTCTTCCAGAGGAAGCCACACCCCCTTGTCCCACACGATCACTTCGCCCGCCCCGTAGTTGCCCTTCGGAATCACGCCTTCGAAGTCGGCGTACTCGACCGGGTGATCCTCGACCATCATGGCGAGGCGCTTCTCGGCGATATCCGTCGAGGGGCCCTGGGGGATGGCCCAGCTCACGAGCGTGCCTCGCCACTCGAGCCGGAAATCGTAGTGAAGCCGTGTGGCCGCGTGTTTTTGCACCACGAACAAACGCGGCCGGGTCCAATCGGGGTCATCGGGAAGCCCCAGACCACCGAAGGGCTCGGGGGTCTGCGATGCCGCGCGTTTCGCGCGGTACGCCTCGAGAGCGGCTTCCTTGTAAGCGGGCATCCCTCGCTTCTTAGCACACGCGACCCGGGCCTGACCCTGAAGATTCCCAAAGCCGCGATTTCAACAATTGGCCGGACCTTGAGAGAATGTCGGGGATTCCCGTCTGTTGACTTCCATCAGGCCCGCTGATAGAAGGCTCCATCCCACCCCAAAGCCCCCTTTCTTCCCAATGAATCCTCTCAAGACTCTCCTCAACAAGGTGTTCGAAACGACGCCACGCGTCGATTCCCAGAACTCCCCCAAGGATGAAGCGCCCTTCGAGTGGAATCCCGACGAAGAGTCGGTCGCTCCTACGTCCTCCAAGGCGACATCCTGGAAGCGGGGCGACACCCCCGACGACGGCCCCCGCCGTCTCCCGGGTGAGGACAGTGATGCCAGTGTCTCCGCCTCGGCCCACAATCTGCCGAAGCCGTTGTTCGAGAAGAATGCTCTTGGCGGCTCGCATCCCCGGGCGTTGTCCGCGCCTTCGGCCCCGGCCGTCGCGACCCCGGCCGCAGTGACCCGGCCCGTCTCGACCCCGGTTGCGGAAACAGATCACGCCTTCGCGGTCCCGCCCCCGCCCCCCAGTTTCGAAGCGACACCCGCGGTCGAGATGACCGCCCCGCCCTCCGCCGGACGCGCGGAACCGAGGAACCTGGTGCCGCTCTCCGACTTTGAAGATGTCTATCGGAAAGCAGGCATCAAGTCCCCCGTTCATGGTTATGGAGTGGAGCGCGTCTATCGCCTTATCACCAGCCGTCGTCTCGTCGGACTTGATCGTTCGGTACGGCGCAGCGCGCTTCTGACCGCACTTGACGCCGCCGGTGTGCCCGCCTCCGACGTTTCGCAGGATGCCGTCCTCCGTCGCAAAGCGCTCACCGCCTTCGAGGCCGAGAAGGCGCTCGAGTTGCAGAGCCTGCGGTCCCGGAACGAAAGCCGGGTCGAAGCGCTCCAGGACACGGTCGAGACGTTCACCCGGCAGAAGCAGAGCCAGATCGAGCGGCTCGCTCAGGGAAGCACCGCCGCGGTCCGCGCGCAGTCGGACCTTGAAATCCGCAAGCGCATGGAACAGGACCGGCTCTACCGGTCGCTTGCTTACTTTGTCGAGCCCCTTCCTTCGCCGGCCGAGAAACTCTCGCCTGCCCGATCCGCCCCGTCCGCGCTTTCCGCAGCGATCGAGCGTTTCGATGTCACCATCGAGACGAGTCTGCCTGAAGGCGACACCCCCGCTTCTTCTCCCGCACCTTTCATAGATGTCGAAGTGATCACTCTCAGTCCGCACGAGGAAATGGGTTCACACACGCGGCCGATTTCTTTGTCGGAGGTGGCGAGTGCGACGGAGAGTTCCGAACCTTCCGGGCCGCGCAACCCCCCCAAGACGGAGTCCGGCTCATGAGCAAAGTCCGCACACTGGCGGGACGCGGTGTTCGCCTGATCGAACCTACCGGAATCGCCGACGGTTCGAGCGAGCGGCTAGTGGAGATTCTCCCTCAGGCTTACGACGCCAAACTTCCCGAATCCGGGCCTTCCAAACTTGCCGCCGACATCATGGACTTCGGCGAGGTCTACCGCGAGGCTCGTATCGAGGCGCCCGCTCATACCTACGGTATCGACAAGGTCGAGGCGATGTTGAATCATCCCCGACTGGTCGCGATCCGTCCCGAACAGCGCGCGGCCGCGGTTCTCGCCGCCCTGGAGGCGGCCGGAGTCGAATTCACGGATGTTCTTCGAGATGCCGTGTTGCGCGACCAGGCCATCGAGCGCTTTGCTCTGGCCAAAGAGGCGGAAATGCAGGCCGAGCGCCTGCGCGCGGAGGATGCCGTGCTCAAGGCGCGGCAGGAACTCGACGCCTTCGTCACCGAAAAGCGCACAGAAGTAGAGCGCCTGCGTCGCGAAATCAAGGAAGCGGAAGAGCGTTTCGCGGAGCTTCAGGAGCGACGTCGGGTTGAGGAACGTCGCATCGTGGAGGTGGCCGATCACCTCGCCGACCCCGCCGCCCTCGTTCGGGCCGACGCCCCCTCCGCCGCCCTTGGCTCGCCGGTGGTGCTACGACCCCAGGGTGCTTGAGGCCCATAGCGGGCCGGCCCGCGGTCTGTCCATGATCGTTCACCCGTAGACTTTGCTTTTCGGGGGGCTCGTACTCCCGGAGAGGAATGGGCGATGTTGATCAGAATCAGGCGCAACTCGGGTGTTCCCGTCAAGGATCAAATACGCGCGCAGATCGAGCTCGCCATGCTGTCAGGTGAACTCCCTCGAGGTTCGCGCCTGCCCCCGATCAGGACCTGGGCGCGCAAGCTGAAGGTGCACGCGAACACGATCTCCGCGGCCTACCGTGATCTCACCGCTTCCGGGCACGTGGTGGTCCGCGCGGGGTCCGGTGTCTTCGTCGAACCGCGTCCTCGCCGAACCGCACTCCAGCCCACGGTAGCCCACAAGTTGCGGGCCGCGGTCGAAGAGGCGCTTTCCACCGGGCTCGGGAAGCAGGACATTCTTGCCGCAGTGGCGCGCTTTGCGGAGCCTCAGATCGCGGAGGGCGTGCTGGTCGTCGACCCGTCCGCCGAGATGGGGGCGGTGTATGCGAGCGAAATCAAGGAGGCGCTCGGGGCGGAGGTTCGGGTGGCCTCTCTCGATGATCTTGACGCGAATCCACGATTGGCCGCGGGAATGGTGGTGGCCGTGTTGCCGTATCACGTGGGCCGGGTGGAAGGGGTCGCCTCTCTGGGACGTCTGGTGGTCTTCACACTAAGTCTTCCGACCCCGGAAACCCTGATCCCGGAAGGGATCTCCTCGGGCATGGTTCTGGTGGTTTCCGAGAGCCCGCTTTTTCTTTCCTTTGCTCGGGTGTCGCTCAAGACGGTGTTGAGCGATGACTTCGAAATTCAGACGTGTCCGCTTGCGAGCGAAGCGCTCTGGCGCCGCTTCCTGTCCGCGTCCGATGTGATTCTCGCGGATGCGGTGGCGGCGCCCCGGCTTTCCCGGGCCGGCGCAAAACACCTCACGCGCCTTCGCCTTCTCTCCGACGACTCGATGGTGCGGCTTCGAGAGGCGATCGCGGCGGACGCCGCCGGGTGAGATTGGAACGCGACGTCCCGCGGGAAGGGTCCCGCGGGCGAATGGGGCTGCTCGCTCTGATGGCCCTGACTCTCGGGTCGCTTGCCGCCTTCGCCGTTGGTGAAACGATTCTGCGGGCCCTGGGCCTCAAAGCCCGGGAGCCGGGACGGATCTTCCGCATTTCGAACGGGGCGAATCTGCAGTATCCCGGCCGCGCCGGGCATACGGTCATCGACCTCTACGGTTCGAATCCAAGGGGCAGTTTTCCCGTCGATCTCAAGGACGAGCCCACCCGACGCCGACTCCTTGACGAGAAATTCACCCGCGTGGACGAAGCCCTGAAGACAAACCCATTTGGTGTCGCCTTCTCATACAACCGCCGAGGTTTTCGGGACCGCGAGTTCACGGTCAAAGAGAGGGGTAAGAAGCGAATCGTATTCGTGGGGGATTCCTTCACGGAGGCTCAGGGAGTGGAGGAGAGCCGCTCGGTGGTCCGGCTGCTGGAAGGCTCCCTTCAGGGTCGGGAGGCGCCGGTCGAGACCTGGAACCTCGGCGTCCGTGGTCACGACTTCCCGGAACTGGAGACCCTCTTCGATATAGCCCTAGAGCTCTCCCCGGACGCCGTGGTCTTCGGCATGGTCCTGAACGATGGGGATCGCGACGAGGAGCTGACGCGTCGATGGCCACGGGTGAATGACTGGATCATGGTCCGTCACGACCCTCCCTCGTGGCTCGCCCGAAATTCGTATCTGTTGAATCTAGTGACCAGCCGCTATCAGCAGTTTCAAGTTTCGAGAGACACCACCGCCTGGTATCGCGCCCTCTACTCCGATGAAAACCGCGGAGGGTGGATGCGGACTCGCGCGGCTCTTGGGCGAATCCAGAAGAAATGCCGGCAGCGAGGAATTGCGTTCGGGGTGGCGCTCTGGCCGCTCTTGATTGGTCTAGAAGCGGGTGCTGCCTACCCCTTTGAAGAGGCTCACGCCCAGATTCGGAAAGGCGTGGAGCGGTCGGGGATTCCTTTTGTCGATCTCCTGCCGAGCCTTCGAGGCAGGGACTCCGCCTCGTTGTGGGTGCACTCGAGCGACCTTCATCCCAACGAAGTGGCCCAGACCGTGGTCGCCCCTATTTTGGCCGATTTTGTCCGCGAAAGCCTGCGGGAAGCGGCCGACCCCCAACTTGTGGCAAAATAGGGGGCTCCCCGCGACGTTTCGAGGCGGGATTCTTGCTGGAGGCAATAAGTCATGGCGCGACGCTGCGCGATCACAGGTAAAAAACCGATGAGTGGGCACAATGTGTCCCACGCGAACAACCGCACCAAGCGGCGGTTCCTTCCCAATCTCATCACGAAGCGGATCTTCGTGCCCGAGACGGGTCAAACGGTTCGGCTCAAAATTTCCACGTCGGCTCTTCGGACCATTCAGAAGAAGGGTCTTCTGAAGACGCTGAAAGACGAGGGGCTCAAACTCCGCGACGTCGCCTGAGTCAAGGGCGGGCGAAAGCAATGCCCCCCAATTCTCGCTGATAGCGCAGAGTTTAGAGTTGACGTAGACCCGCCAAAGGAAAACCCACGTCTTGGTAGGGGGCAGGCCTTGTGCCTGCCCTTACGCCGCGTGCCTTTACGCCG
>Ga0163144_10020311_pt1 | contig 13292 bp, 18 predicted proteins | sample OliLak19BULKMAT1_FD_123175 | JGI IMG/M metagenome (GOLD analysis project Ga0163144, IMG submission 123175) | Freshwater microbial mat bacterial communities from Lake Vanda, McMurdo Dry Valleys, Antarctica - Oligotrophic Lake LV.19.BULKMAT1 | ecosystem: Environmental > Aquatic > Freshwater >... | reverse complement strand
GGTGCGCGGCAGAATAAGTACTGATCCGAATAAGATCGAATCGTAAACGCTGTTTGGTTAGGTACTGGCATAATGATGTCTTGGCCCATTCCGTTTACTTTGAACGATGGCGCTTGCGAACCAGAGCAGATCCACTGATCTTGCAAAAATCCAAAAACATCGCCTTCCTTGCAAATGTCGCAAGGTGTAATGGAATTTAAACCGTTCATGGCGGTAAATTTCACCGTGTCGAATCCGTTACTTAATTCTTTTGAATAACTGGAATCAAATACTCGGGCGTCCGTACCAGAGGCGGTTAACGACGAGAAAGTGTTGGGATTCATGACTATTTGTAAAGGTTCGCGTAAACCACCGCCGTTTACTGCGTAACCAACTCCGCGCATTAGTGCTTTTATTGAAAACGCTTTGCCGTTTAAGTTTAAAACATTCCCGCGGAATAATTCATTAGCGGAAATGTCCACATCAAACGATATGCCGGTTTGTTGCGTTATAATGGAGTGCGCTCCGCGCATTTCCCTATTTTCTTCCCAGCCGTTGTAGCACAATTTATGCGAACCGATTGCAGTGGCCGCAACGGGAACGAAATCCACTTTGATGTAACCTAAACTGGCGTCTGTGCCCATTAAGGATCCGGAAGCAACAACTTCATTACTAGAATTAAGTTGTTTGACAATTCGGCCTTTTTTTCCAACCCAAATCCCAGCAGCATATTCGCCGGGTTGTAGTAAAATCGAGCCTTTTACGCCTACAGTATTATCGCTGCCAACGTTAATTCCGTTAGTAAAAGTAATACTTGTGCCGTCAGGCTTAGGTAACACGATGTTGCCCCCGCCAGCCGTAAATTGTGTATCGCGGTAAGGCGTTCCGCCCGGGGCGTATGCAACCAACCCTAGTTTATTGACGCTGCGGCCATAAAGTTTTGCAATATCCGCAAACCGTTGGTGGGTTTTTAAATTATTTTCTATTAATAATTTTGTACCTTGGTAAAAAGCGCCATCAGACTCCATGGAGCGAGACATAAATGCCCAAGACATATTGTCAGAGATCACAATTTGACTGGGTTTAACTTTCGAGGGACTCGATGACATTGAGATGGCATCGTTTATGGTTATAATCTCTTGGCCTTCTCCACCAAAGGTAACACCCGAAGATTCGCTTAAAATAAACGCTTCGTTGTAACTATCGCCCACTCGTTCTTTTTTGCTGAAGCGAAAAATATCGCTGATACACGAATCAGAGATTGTTACGTCGTGGAGTTTATCGCCGTAAACTCTTTTGAAAATGCCAATGCCAGCTTCGCTGGAATAATTTAATGCGGTCATTTTTTATCCTATTTTAATTCTGCGGAAAGTTTAACGAAGATGTAACCAACCGTTGCGGCGGCTGAAATATTTGTAAGTTGAACTCGGCCAGCGATATTTCCAGCGGGAGTTAAAAATATTTGCGTTCCCGTGAAAGAAACGTCGGTTAAAGGGGTTTTTGTGGGAACGGAAAGTTGTGTGGTTACTACTCCGGCGATTTCAAGGTTAACTTCACAAAAAGGTAACGAGCGAAATATTCCGCTGCAGGCAACAACAAAACCGTATGTGTTGTTATCAACCATTGCGGTCGTTCCAAAAGTTGCCGCAACGTTTACATCACCAACGTTACCTAAAAGTTCGTTAACGCTCGCTTGAGTTATTGCTGTTAAAGCAGCGCCGGTGCCACCTTCAATTAAAAATCCGGGTTGTTCAATTTCGCAATATCTTGCGGTGTTTACGCCAGTGCCTGCGGTTAATATAAAAGGTAACCTTACAAGAATTCGGTCTTGGCTTTGCGCTAATCGCAAATTGCCAATCAGGGGAGTTATTGATGTCGACATTTATTTTCCTATGAGTAAATTAAATCGTTTTGTTTAAAAAAGTCAGTCAACGTTTGCTGTTTATTAACTGATTTCTTTTTTGAGGGAACAGGGTTAGCTAAAGGAACAGGAGTAGATCTTGTTTTTTTGAGTTCCTTTAAGTCATAGTCTCGAATTTGCTTTAGTAATTCCGGTGGAATTTTTCCGCTTGCTATCAATTTTTCCAAAATTGATGGCGCGCGCTTTGCATCTTCACTCTGAACTTTTTGGTACGCTTTTGCTAAATCAAAATCGCGATCGTTTTTTAGGTCAGCCATGCAAAGTTCAGCCATGCGCGCGACCGTTGCGTAATCAGGCTTCACTTTAATTGATTGGAAAAAATCAGTGAAATTCTCGTCAATTTGTGTAGCCGCTTTCTCGTAGCTTATTTCATGTTCTTTTTTTTCTTCAGCCTCTTTTTGTTTTTCAGCTTTAGATTTAAAGGAACTATTTTCGTTTTCTAGGTCGTGCAATCGCCGCTCCTGTGGAGTTAGGCTTTCATAGTGCAGATCTTGCAGAACTAATTCTTGAGCGTACTTTTTGTAGTCCACGCCTAAAGTTTCAGCCAGGGCTAAAAACCCTTTGAGATCACGAGAGTTGTTTAAAACGTCAAAAACGCCTTGGGAAGTTTTTGTAAGTTCAGCTGCTTCTTGCATTCTCTTTGAAGCTGCCGAACCGTGGGAATATCCTTTAAGTAACTCTTTTTCAGTTACCTTTTGGTTTTTTCCATCAACGACCACTTCATACAATTTTTCCGCTGGTTGCGAATTAACAGGCGCGGGGGCTTGTGTTAAATCGGCCGCAATAATTTCGTTTTCCAAAAACACCTCTAATATAGAGTACTTAGGCTAACTAAAAAACACAACCAGCGTCAACGTAACAGGCGAAAAGGGTTGAGAGGCGAAGGTAACAATGATTTCAATGTTGGAGTCAGTCGAGTTTTCCCACGAAAAGTAATTTACCGCTGGTGTTGTTGGGTTTTGCTTGCCAAGTAAAACAATTGTGGGGGGCGATTTTACTAGTACTTTTGTTGGCCCACCCAAACTTACGACGGTGAGAATAGCCGAATCGGTGTTATCCCCAAGGGATACACCGCTCTGCAGAATTTGTGTGACGTTTTGAAAAAACTGGTTTGCGTAGTCAATGAAGGGTTTGAGTTCCTTCCCGGCCGATGTGTTGGCAACGGCGGCTTCATCGAAATAACCCGGATTGCTAATTTTGGTCATAAAAAAACCCCTACTTTTACGTAGAGGTTAACATTTTTTGGAGAAAAAATGCGAGCTCAAGCAGTCTTAACACTTAGGCTGATAAAAGAGTACCCTACTTTTTCTTTTTTACAAGTAAAAGATCCCCGATGAGGTCAAGGATTTCACGGAGTTCAATTTTTACATCGTTGCTGTGACGAGCCGCGAATTCTCGCGCTTCTGGTGTAAATTCCCATGCCACAAAAACACCAACTGGAGCTTTTTGTGCATGAAGGGAGTTAAAGAAACAAAGGACATCTTTTTCTTCTGTTTTTTCCTTATTGTTTTTGATTTGAACCGGATTTTTATTCCCGTCCCATGCGTCAACGCCCTTATCATTTTCCTTGTTTAAATTACATGTCCAACCCATCAATTTGCAGATTGTTTCTGCAAATTGCTGGTGATTCATCTGCCTAAACTCATCTTCTGTTTGGTAAAGACCTAAGCTCTCGTAGTCGAAAAAATTCGTAACGTTCAGCCGTTTCATGCCTATTTTGCAAGCAACAGGTGACACGTCGCCACAAACAAATTTACGGCCTAGCTTAGAACAAACTGAAGCCGTCGTGAACCCCCCGGCAAAACAATCGAGGACTACGTCACCTTGATTAGACCCACATTCAATAATTCTCTGGATCAATTTTTCCGGTTTCTGTGTTTCATATCCAACTCGTTCGCCCGCAACCTGATTTATATTGTCAATATCAGACCACAAGTCACCAACGGTTATTCCTTTCACTTCGTCTAAATACCTAATGAGCTGTTTTTTCCCGGTTTTTGTGGTATAAATCCGACCCGCATCTTCAAATTTTTTGATACTTTCTGCGCTGTAATCTCCCAATGGACAATCACGACTGTAGGTGCGACCGTCTGCATCGACATGTACAAACTTATTATGTTTTGAATTTAAGTCATGAGGTACATAAACTTTATTAAAAGTATAATTTTTAGATTTTGAGTAAAAAAGTATATGGTCTTTTACGCGCCCGAAGCCGTCACTGACTGCCTTCGCGCCTTTTGTAACACCACTTTTCCAGATAATTTCGTTTCTAAAGTTGGCTTCACCAAAAACATCGTCCAGCAAACAACGTAACCGATGGCTTGCGTGCCAATCGCAATGTAAAAATATTGTCCCAGTTTTCTTTAGTTTTTGATGAATCAGCTCGACTCTAGGCCGAACCCACTCAATGTATTGTAAAATTCCCCCCGGAAAGCGATCGGAAAAAGAAGTAACTTCGCGGCCGTTACCTAACACTTTCTCGTACTTCGCGTTGGAAAAAAAAGGGGGGTCAAGGTAACAAAGATCAACAGATTCATTTGGAATCTGTTGAAGCCAATCAAGATTATCGCCACAAATAACAAAGTTATTTGTTACGTTAATCACTACCCTTTTTTGCCAAGTATCGCGTTTGCGACCGCCGTCAATCCGCTAGGTTTTTGTGGCCTGACCCAATATTTTATAGGGTCGTAAGTGACTGAAGGTATTGGGTTTGTTACCTTATCTATCGAGCGTACGCCGTACATAAGGGCGGCCAAGGCGTCACAATGTCCAAGTGTAACAGAGCGGTTAAAGTCTGTCTTATTCCTGTTAAATGTCGCGGACTTAAGGGTCTCAATTAAGAAGCTACAGGGAGCCCCTACAAGCAACTTTCCAGAGTTTAGGTTCAAACGTACCTGATTTAAACTAGCTTCCCAATTATCCTTGGCCGGTAAGTTGGCGTTATAATTATGTTTATTTAAGTCAACAAGAAGTTGTCCAGGCGCGTCAGCTACCCTTTTTATGAAGGCGCCGGAAGGTACTAATTTCTCTAGGTTTTTTAGCCCTTCGACTATGGTCAAGGTGTCGGTATTCTCGTGTGCAAGGTACTCGGCGATCACAATAGTTCGGGCGTTTGCAAAATCGTAGGCCAATAAGAGGCCTACGGTTTTGTCCCTTACCCCCCCAAAGTCGATGGAAATCAGCCAATTAGCAAAAACAGGGGGGTTTAACGTAACAACGTGAGTTGTTACCTTAAACTCCGGGACACAAACAACAGAGGAATCTCTAACAATTTCAACGAGGTACTCGCGTTTAAAGCTGATCGAGTCTCGCCCACCCGAGAGCTCGATAGCGGCGTCGATCTGATCTTGTTCAAGTAAAGGGTTGTCGTAAATTGTGTAGCGAAAACAGGTACTTGAGAGCTCGCACTTTGGCATGACGCTTGCATGGATAAAATGCTCGGGCTCTTGGCTCGGGGTAGTAACGTGTATAAGTTTACCCCCGCTGTGAAGTAGTTGGGGACCGATGACGGACCGCAAGGCGTACTCGTAATCATCGGAAGAGACAAACCCACCCTCTTCACAGATCACTAGATCGGCGTTTGCACCGCGTAGGGAGTCAACGTTAGACCTTTCAAGGCCGCCCAACCTCAATTCAGATTCGCCGACCAGCCAGCGGTTATCACTTTTATGGCGGCTGATTAAACCGTCAGGCGCTTCGGATATCATAGGCCGGAGATTATCATTAACGATATCAGCGGCTTGCCTTAGGGTCGGAGCGGCGATTCTGACCAGGCTACCGGGGTTTTTTAGACAATACATAAGGGAGTAGACGACGACTAAATAACTCTTCCCAAACTGACGCGAGACAAGTAAGAGGTACTCTTGCGCGGGCGAGTTTTCCAACACCTTAAGGATTTCAAGCTGTTTTTCGTGTAATTTCCACTCTAACTTGCCAAGGCACCATTTCAAATCTAGTTTAAGTAACAAATTTTCAGCTGAAAGATTTGTTTCTTTAACCAAGTTTTTCTAGGGTTTCAGCTTGTTGAGCCGCTGAAAGTTTTAAAACGTCAATCTTTTCAGTCACTTGGTGATCAAGGACTTGAGCGATTTTACCGTCGGTTCGCTCTAAAATAATATTCAAGTGACGGCAATCGCCGTCTAACGCCTTAAAGTAACAGGCTATCCAAGCCCTTGTTATGTTTGGAGTATCTGGAGCTTGGTTTAAAGCATAGGTCTCTTTCACAGAAAGAGAACCTATGTGCCTAACTAGCTGATTTGTTTCGACTCTTGAGGAGTGCCGGATTTGGGTCATTTCTAAGTAGGGGTTTGCAGAAACACCTTTCTTGAAAGGAGTTCCCTTACCCCGCTGTTTAAGCCCTGCACCTAGCATTTTTGCCCCTTTTCTTCAATAATTTCAAATCTGGCTATCCTTAGGCCGCCGTTGTCAAGCTTTAAGGATCAATTTCGTAATTTTTGTCTGAATTTCCGCTACCTGAGCTTGTTGACCTTTTAAATCACTTTCTTGTCTCAAAAAATGTTCAAAGGCTTTTTTAATATTTTCGCCCTGATTTTTTAGCTCCTTTTTTACTTGCATTAAGTAAACAAAAAAGCCAACAAAAAGGCCTACTTGGATTCCGGTGATAAAAAGCGCTGTAAAAACAATTATTTGCATATCGTTGATTCTAAAGGGTTTTTTTTACAGGGTCAAATTAAATTTTTGAGATCGTCATTTTTACTTGCGAAATCAAGGCCATAGAGGGAAATAAGAGCCGCGTCGGTCAGGCCATCGTAAGCGACTTTACCCTTGTTAGTACACCAAAGCTCGTTGGGAAACGCCTCCTTAGCCTTTAAAACGCTTTGTTTTTTTGTATTTTCGCCCCTGATAAAACCTGAGTGTTTTTGCCATGTTAGAGGGGAAACGGGGTAATAAGCGATGTTTAAAACCTCGAGACAAGCCAAAAGCCGGCCATAATTAGTCCCAAACTGTAAGGCGCCCGGAAAGCTATGAGCCAAAAATAATTGTTCCGTAAAACAGAGGGTTACAGAGAGCGTTTTAAATGTCTTAACGATTTCACGAACGTCTAAGTCGTTGTTTAGACGGGGCAAAATGTCTTTGGTTATTATTTGACGGGTCGCCGAATCAAGTAAAACAAAGGCGCCGTTTATGCCGGGATCTAACCCCATGATATTCATACATTTTATAATAAAGTAACATTTTGTTACGTCAAGTATTAAGTTTATTTATTTTGTTCCGATAAGTCTATAGGGGCATTTCGCTCTTATTCCTGAGGGGGAAAAAAATGGGTAAATATTTAAGCGAAGTTAAGAACTTTTTAGTGGAAAAACCGTCACCAACTTACGGCGAATGTGTAAGCTTTTTGTTGGGATTTGGCTCGGCCGCCGGGTACAGTTCCGGTCGTAAGGATCTGTTATTATTGGGAATAGATGTAAACGCCCTGAAATTTGCAAGGAAAGTTGACTTGGAAGTTAAAAGGGATCTTCAAGTAGCTTCGTTAAGTCATGTAATTCGGTTAACAACGGATTTTGCGAGTAAATACGATAAGTTCGCCATCGTCCAAGGTAACAATGTAATAACATTCGGCAAATCGTTCGAAGATTTGGAACAATCTCGCGGCGAGATGTTCGCCGTCATCAGGGCTATCGAAATCGCCGCCGCGACTTTTGCCAATCGCGGAATGTTTGGCCAAAAGATAGAAGTTACGACCGATGCAAAATGGATCTGTTCAAGGTCGGGAAAAGCCAGTGTAATCAATGAGTTAGAGCGCGAAACAGGCCATATAATTCAAATTAAGTGGATCCCAGGGGTAGAAAATCCGGCCGATTACTATACAAGAATCGTGGGATATCAGGCGGTTGTATCGCCGACCATTGAAATTATTGAAGAAATCACAGAAATCACCGCCGCCTAAATTAAAGTTAATTTTTTTTTGTTCCGATAAGTTATAAAGGGGGAAAAAATGAATATTTTAGTAGAAATCGAGTCGGATCTACGTTACCTTAACTTCTTCGGCGTGAACAATTTAAAGGACTTATCCGATATTTACAGCGGAAAAGTTCTGTTAAACCAAGACGTTGTAGGTAAGGAAAATTTAGCGGAAATTCTTAGCGAGAGTCATGAAAAACTTTTTTTCATGAAAAATCACGACCTTACTTTCAACGGGACACGGCTTGAAAGTTTACGTTTACGTTAAACAAAAAAAAAGGAATTAACATGAAAGAAATTATACGCGCCCTTAAGATTACACGCGCCATTAAAGAATTAGAAAAATTTGAACAACCCGAAATAATTGAACTCGTTCAAGAATTGAAAAAATTTAATAACCCGGAATTCAATTTTTTTGAAGAATTTCACCGAAAAATTAGAAAAATCATAGGGACAACGAAAGACGAAAACGGGGAAGAATTACAGTTATATTGGCTAAGACATGATATTAAGGACTTAGGCTTAGAAAACGAACAAAGGGAAGCCATTGAAGAATTGAAAAAAGACGAAAAATATCAAGCGCTTGAATACAGAGAAGACAAATTTCAATTTATCGAAAAATACCTTTTTGGTAACTATTTTTTTGAAGCTCTTGGTAGAAGAGAAAGTAGGAATAACGTAATTGTTGCGATATTAAATGGCTTGAAAGTTTACGTCTAAGGTAACTAAAAAAAACAAAGGGGAATTAACATGAAAGAAATTTTACGCGCCATTGAACAGTTGGAAAAATTTAGCCAACCTCAAATAATTGAACTCGTTGAAAAATTAAAACAATTTAATAATCCTAAATTCAATTTTTTGGAAGAAATTCACCGAAAAACCAGCGAAATCATGAGAAAAATCGGCGATGAAAATGGGGAAGAAGAACAATTGTGTTGGTTATTCGGCGACATTGGTGACTTAGGCTTAGGGAAAGAACAAAGGGAAGTTATTGAAGAATTGCAAAAAGACGAAAAATATCAAGCGCTTGAAGAAAGAGGAGAAAAATGTGATTACATAGAAAAATACCTTGACGGTAACTATTTTTATGAAGAACTGGGCGAACAAGAAAGTCAAGACGACGTAATCATTACGATATTAAACACCTTGGACGACTATGATCCCGAAGAGGATGAAAAAAGTTACTTCGAAATCGAAGAACAAGAACATGAAGATGAATTTCGACAAGAAAGGGGCTACTAGCCCTTTTTTTGTTCAAAAAAAGTCTTGTAATTAAATTTCAATAGGGTAGGTTATGGGTTATGAAAAAAATAATAATAACCCTACTCGCTTTACTCCCCCTTACCTGTTTCGCGTCTTTTGAGGACTTCTCTTCTTTCGAACTACATAGACTTCAAAATTCATTTGAGGTTTTAAGAGCCCTTGAGCCATACCCGTCTTTTAGGATATCACGGTACCTTATGTTAAAAAACTTCAAGCTAGAAAGCCACGCTTTGCATGTACGAGCGTATTCGCTTCAGTTAGCCGCGGCTAAAAGACATGACGAGTCCTATTTCTTGCTAATTTACCTCTCAAAATTTATCAAACTAGTGAAAAAATTAGAGGGAAAAATTGCACTACGCTAAAAAAAACCGTTTCCCAAAATGAAACTGGTTTTCTAAAACCAACCTGTTTTTTTGAAATGTCATTTTTACAAGCCCACGAATTTGGAAATCCGAAAATTGGTTTTTTGGGAAATCAAAAGCAAAGCCATTTTTTTTCTTTCCAAATTCGGGTTTTTCAAAATAGAGATCGGGTTTTTTTTAGAACCCACAATCATCGCGGTTGCGTTTTTTCAAGGTTGAAAAATCAAGCGTGAAATTTAACTGCGAATCCGGGCCTGTCCCGACCGTAAAGTACATTCCCAAGGTGCTAGCGTTTTGGCTTTTTATTTCTCCAGTTTTTATTAAAAACGCGATCATGTTTCTGGTATGGTTAGGTGCACACCCCATGGCAGTTGATAAAACATCGTAGGTCCAAGGGCCTGGATGCAGCGTTAAATAATCCAAAAACCTGATTTTTGACTGGGAAGTTAAACCAAAAGCGCTCAAATTTTCTCCTTGTAGAAAAATTCATTTCCTTCTTTTGTGACCACGAGTCTACTTTTTTTAAGGGCTCTCAGGGCGATCTCCGTTTTTCTTTGGCCAGCGTTAATTCTTCGAGCGAGCCGGTCGTGAGTCCAGGGGCCAGAATCTTTGCGAAAAAGTGCTAAAAGCAGTTCGGCGATCATGTCGGGGGTCCTCAGGTCATGGCAACGGGTCTCAGAACCCTTCCTAGCTAGCGTGTCTGCTTCCAATGCCCTCTCCCCTAGTCAGTGTACCTATTGACAAATTACCTTATCACCTTGGCCTTTAAAACAGGTCAAAGTATTAGTTACCCTTAATTATAGCATAAAAGTTATAAAAAACAAATGTAAAAGCTAGGTAAATCAATACTTTTTGGGTTGGTTGGGCTGCAGGTTGGGTTTTTGCCCCCGGTTTTTTTTCCCTTTCCTTTCCAAAATAAAATTTATCTTTCCCCCGGGGGGGGACTTAAAGGGGGGTTAGGATTGGAACTGAATTAGGAACTGGATCTAATACTTGTTAGGGAGCACACCGATCGCAAAGTGCGGAAGTCACCGATCGCAAAGTGCGGAAGTTGCCGATCGCAAAGTGCGGAAGCGATTGCTATGTGTCCTTTGTGATCGGTAACATTTGGCATTTTGTCAAGTCCATTTTGGGATTTTGTAAATACCATTTTGGTTTCAGGTTTGGGTTTTCTTTCCAATAGGTATTTCGAGCTCGCAAAAGGTCTTTTACATCGTCAAGATGCATGAAATATTCTGGATAAAAAGGGTCTTCTAGTAGGGTTCGCTTCATGTAATTTATAGTGGTGCTTTTTATTGCCAACCAATCAGCGTCTGAAGTGTGCACAAAAACTTCCCCGTACTTGTCAGCGCGAAACCGCGCTGCTCTGTCAATGAGCTTTAAACGCTCGGCTTTACTGAGCGGTGGGGGTTTTTGCCTATCAGGTTCGGGCGCCATTGGGGGAAGCGTATGAAATTGATTAATTCTATGCCGGCTGGGGTGATTATAAGTTTTAGTACGCCGGATATTTTTAGCCGCGATGGGCTGGATTATTATGGTTTCTTTTTTTGGTTGTGGCCGTTTTTCTTTGGCGTCTTGTAGGATTTTTAAAATGTTTGTTTTATAAACACCCTTTGAAATCAGTGTTATATAACCTAATTTTATTAGGGGAGAGATTTTTATTTTAACACTTGTTAAACCGCAATCAACCCCTTTAAAACCACCTATTTTAGCGTAGCTTGTCGTCAGTAAATAATTTGAATCTTTACTACGAAACCAAAGCTGCTGAACAATATTTTTACTGATTTTATCAGGGAAAAGAATTTTACAAGCGTCAAAGACATCGGTTTCGTTAGTACATGGGGCTTTGTTTTCTTCAGCGTCTTGTAGGATTTTTAAATAGTCTGTTTTATAAACGTTTTTAGATACAACAATTACATACCCTGATTTTATTAATTCAGGCATTTTGTTTTCAACAGTTCTTGAATCGCACTCAACGCCTTTGAAATCCGCTATTTTTGCATAGCTTGTGGTCAGTAAATAATTTGTGTGTTTGCTGCGAAAATAGAGCTGTTGGATTATATTTTTTTTAATTTTATCGGGGAAAATTATTTTGCAAGCTAGCTTAAAATCAGCATTTTCTTTTATGTCCCAAAAGGAAGTACAAAAGACTTGACTTTTTTTATCGCTGCTGATAGCTAACATCTAGAACAACTCTCTTTTAAAAGACGGTTGCTTTAGAAATGATTTCTTTGCAGTTTTCATTTTGAATATTTTCCTAGCAGTTAATATTTTTCTCTTTTTGCTAGAGTTTCTGGGCGAGAACGTGGAAACTCTAAGCATCTTCCTAATTTAGATACATTTACTTGTCAAATTCCCACTCCCGCAGCTTCTTTTCGAAGATAAAATAAAAATCTTTTTTGCTAATTATTCCCATTTTAAAAAGTTCTTTTGCGGCTTCATGTAAATCGTAGGGTATTTCAATGTTTGGAAAGCCATCGATGAAATGTAAGAGACGTTTTTGACTTGGTGTAAAATCTTTCTTTTTTATTACTTGGAAAAGTGTTTGTTTTTTCTCGGGATAAAGCATGTCTAAAAGTTCTCCGACGCTCTGCAGTGCCATTTTTTCTCCTTTGTTTGTTTGTGTGTTTTAAAACAAATTCACCGAAAGCTCCACGTGGCAACGAAAACAATAAAAATCCGCATAAAAGATGCAAATGAAAAAGCTATACTTAAAAAGATGGCAGGGAAATGCAATTTTGTGTGGAATTATTGCAACAGAACAGCCTACGAGGCTATCAGAAGTCAAAGTAAGTGGCTCAACGGTTTTGACCTGCAAAAACTCACTGCAGGGTCTTCCAAGGGACTAAGGATCAACTGCAGTACCATCCAAGAAATCTGCGCAAAGCACGCACTTAACCGAAGTAATAATAAGAAAATAAAACTTAGGTGGCGTTCTAAAAAGTCGCTGGGTTGGATTCCTTTTAAAAAAAATAGCGTTCAATTCAAAGACGGGAAAGGAATATACTATGGTCAAGAGTTTAAGCTGTTTCAGCCAGAGCGGATACCTGCGGTTGGCACACATGGCGCTGGACAATTTTGTGAGGACGCAAGGGGGCGTTGGTATCTATGTATATCTGTAAAATACGAGATGCCGCATATACCCGCTCAGGGTGAGGTCGGTATAGATCTTGGACTTAAAACACTCGCTACCCTTTCAAATGGTATAAAAGTTAAAAACGGCCGCTACTCCCGGAAGATGAAAACGAAGCTGGCGGACGCACAGAGAGGTGGGCATAAACGCCGGGCAAAGACGATTCATGCAAAGATCAAAAATCAAAGGTTAGATTATTTACATAAGGCTTCGACGCAGATAGTTTTAGAAAATAAACTCATCGTTGTTGGAAAACTTTCTGTAAAAAAATTGATAAAAACTAAGATGGCCAAGTCAATTCATGACGCCGCTCCATCTATGTTTAAAACCATGCTGGAATATAAAGCGAGTGCGCTCCAGCGTGTATATGTGGAGGTCAACGAGACCAACACAACGAGAACCTGTTCTAGCTGTGGAGTAATCCCAGATAGCAGTCCGAAAGGATTGAAAGGACTCTCGGTTAGAGAATGGGTGTGCAGCGAATGTGGAGCAATTCACGATAGAGATATCAACGCAGCACTGAACATTCTCCGATTGGGACATCAATCGCTAATGCCTGAAGTGGCTTAGGAATCCGCACGTCTAAAAGTAGCGGAGGATGTCAACTCAATCAGGTTGCGAGCGAGCGAGTTGGTTAGTGTAACACACCCCGTTTTAGCGGCGAATGACAAAAAAACTGTTAAAGGGTTTTAAAACCTTTGACGTTTAT
>Ga0163144_10020309_pt1 | contig 13293 bp, 15 predicted proteins | sample OliLak19BULKMAT1_FD_123175 | JGI IMG/M metagenome (GOLD analysis project Ga0163144, IMG submission 123175) | Freshwater microbial mat bacterial communities from Lake Vanda, McMurdo Dry Valleys, Antarctica - Oligotrophic Lake LV.19.BULKMAT1 | ecosystem: Environmental > Aquatic > Freshwater >... | reverse complement strand
CCGCCAAGTATTGAGCCATGAACATCGTTGTCCTCGACGGCTACACGCTCAATCCGGGCGACCTCTCCTGGGACGCGCTCAAGGCTCTCGGCAATTGCACCATCCACGAGCGCACGCTGGCCGATCAAATCATCCCACGCCTCGCGGACGCTGGGATCGCCATTACGAATAAAGTTCCCTTCAGCAAGGAGACGCTCGCGGCGCTGCCCGGGCTTCGCTTCATTGGCGTCACCGCCACGGGGTTCAACATCATCGACGCCGCGGCCGCGAAGGAGCGGCAGATCATCGTCACCAACGTCCCGCTTTACGGCACGCGCTCCGTCGCGCAGCACACCTTCGCGCTCTTGCTCGAACTCACTCAGCACGCCGGGCATCACGCGCAGACCGTGCGCGACGGACGCTGGGTCAAGAGCATCGACTGGTGCTACAGCGATCATCCGCTGATTGAACTCGACGGCCTGACGATGGGCATCGTCGGCTACGGCCGCATCGGGCGCGCTGTCGGAGAGCTGGCGCAGGCGTTTGGGATGAAAGTTCTCACGAACGTCTCCAGCCGCAGAAAGGAAGCGCCACAAAATGTCTCCGTCGTGGAACTCGATCATCTCTTCGCCAGCAGCGACGTGGTGAGCCTGCATTGCCCCCTCACGCCCGAGACGAAGAACCTGGTCAATGCCGCGCGGCTCGCGCGCATGAAACCCACGGCATTCCTGCTCAACACCAGCCGCGGCCCGCTCATTGACGAAGCCGCTCTCGCCGACGCGCTGAACAGTGGCCGTATCGCGGGCGCCGGCCTCGACGTTCTCTCCGTCGAGCCGCCCAAGGCCGACAATCCGCTGCTCACCGCGAAGAACTGCCTCATCACCCCGCACAACGCCTGGGCCACCCGCGCGGCGCGCGCCCGACTCATGGATGTGGCTGTAGCCAACGTGAAGGCGTTCATCGAAGGCCAGCCGCAGAACGTGGTGAATTGAGCCCGAATTCCAAAGCAGATCTCGCGCAAAGTCGCAAAGTCGCCAAGACGCAAAGCCAGAAAAGGAAACAGGGATCGGACCGGTTCAAAAAAACTCCGCCAGGCTTTCAGTGGAATTCTTTGCGCCTCTGCGCCTTTGCGCGAGGCATCCCGGTTCGCTTAGGAATTCGGGTTGAATCCAGCCGAAAAAATCTCGTCTGCTTCCATGACCATGCACGTTGCCGACACACACTCCCTGCCATGCTGAAATCCTCATCCTTCCTGTTCCTGATTCTTTGCGCCGCCCGCGTCGCTTCTCTTAACGCCTTGGACTGGCCCGAGTTTCGCGGTCCCACCGGCCAGGGGATTTCCACCCGCACCGATCTGCCGCTGACGTGGGATGCCACCAAGGGCGTTGCCTGGAAATCCGCCATCCCCGGCGCAGGCTGGTCCTCACCCTCGCTGCAAGGCGGCAAGATCTTCCTGACCACGGCGGTGAAGACGGGCAACGGCTTGTCGTTGCGCGCGCTCGCGGTGAATGAGAAGGACGGGCGCATCCTCTGGAACAACGAGGTCATAGCCCACGAAGCCGGCGCACCCAACATTCACGGAAAGAACAGCCACGCCAGCCCGACGGCCATTGCCAGCGGCGATCGGATCTATGTCCATTTCGGCACGCTGGGCACGGCATGCCTCGACCTCGATGGCAAAGTGCTCTGGCGACAGACCGGTTTGAAGTACTCCCCGGTGCATGGCAGCGGTGGCTCGCCGATTCTCGTCGGGGACGCGCTGATTTTCAGTTGCGACGGCGGGAGCAATCCATTCGTCGTCGCGTTGCATCGCGACACGGGGAAAATTCTCTGGAAGACCCCGCGTGAAACCACGGCGAAGAAGACGTTTTCCTTCAGCACGCCGTTGCTCATCACGGTGGACGGCAAGAAGCAGGTCATCAGCCCCGGCAGCGGCGCAGTCTGCGCTTTCGACCCGGCGGAGGGAACGGAACTCTGGCGCGCACGCTACGGCGAAGGCTATTCGGTGATCCCCCGTCCGGTGTTTGGACACGGACTGCTTTTTGTGAGCTCCGGCTATGACCGGCCGGTGGCGATGGCCGTCCGCCCCGGCGGCAAGGGCGACGTGACCGAGACCCATGTGGCGTGGTCCCTCACCAAGGGCGCGCCCAACACGCCGTCGATGCTGCTCGCCGGCGACGAATTGTTCATGGTCTCCGACGGCGGCATTGGCTCATGCCTCGACGCGCGCACGGGAAAAACCCACTGGCAGGAGCGGTTGGGCGGCAATTACTCCGCCTCACCCATCCTCGCCGACGGACGGATTTATTTCCTGAACGAGGAGGGAACCACCGTCGTGGTGAAAGCCTCGAAGGAGTTCGTGAAACTGGCGGAAAATCCTCTCGGCGAACGCGCTCTTTCCACGCCGGCCGCCGGCGACGGCTGCCTCTACCTCCGCACTCAAGGGAATCTCTTCAAGATCAAGGGCTGACCCTCACAGTCCCTTCCGGCGCTGCAAGCCGTGGTAACAGTTGATTTGCGCCAACACGGGGGACGTGTTGGCGCACCCTTCGCCCCTTGCCTCGCGGATTATTTCCACGCACACTCGCCGCCCCATGAAAAAGAAAAATCAGTCGAAGAACAGCAACTCCCTCCGCGCCTATTCCTCGCAGGTCGTCGATGGCGCCGAGCGCGCCGCCAGCCGCGCCATGCTGTACGCCGTCGGTTTCAAGCGTGAAGATTTCAAAAAATCTCAGATCGGCGTCGTCTCGACGTGGAGCCAGGTCACGCCCTGCAACATCCACATCGATCAGCTCGCCGTGAGCGTCGCGCTCGGGGTGAACGAGGCGGGCGGCAAGGCGCTCGTCTTCAACACCATCACCATCTCCGACGGCATCTCGATGGGCACCGAGGGCATGAAGTATTCGCTGGTGAGCCGCGAGGTGATCGCCGACTCGATTGAAACGGTCGCGGGCTGCGAAGGCTTCGACGGGCTCGTGGCCATCGGCGGTTGCGACAAGAACATGCCCGGCTGTCTCATGGGCCTGGCGCGGTTGAACCGCCCGGCGATCTTCGTTTACGGCGGCACGATCATGCCCGGTGATTACCACGGCAAGCCGGTGGACATCGTCTCGGTCTTCGAGGCGGTGGGCCAGCACGCGAGCAACAAGATCAGCGACCAGGAACTGGCGGATCTCGAGGCGGTCGCAATTCCCGGTCCTGGTTCCTGTGGCGGCATGTACACGGCGAACACCATGGCCAGCGCCGTCGAGGCGCTCGGCATGAGCCTGCCGAACAGCTCCGCGCAGGCCGCCATCTCGAAGGACAAGGAGATGGATTGCGAGGAAGCCGGCAAGGCGGTGCTGAATCTCATCAAGCAAAACATCCGTCCGCGCGACATCATGACGAAGAAGGCGTTTGAGAATGCCATCACCGTTGTCATCGCGCTGGGCGGTTCGACGAACGCGGTTCTGCATTTGCTCGCCATGGCGCACGCGGCGGACGTGAAGCTCTCCATCGACGACTTCACCCGCATCGGCAAGCGCGTGCCCGTGCTCGCGGACCTCAAGCCCTCGGGCAAATACGTCATGGCCGAGCTGGTGAAAATCGGCGGCACAGTGCCGTTGATGAAGATGCTGCTCGACCGCGGATTACTCCACGGCGATTGCCTGACCGTCACCGGCAAAACGATGGCGGAGAATCTGAAGAATGTTCGTCCCTATCCCGCCGGACAGGATGTCATCCGCTCGTTCGACAATCCGATCATGAAGAACAGCCATCTCGTCGTGCTCTACGGCAATCTCGCGCCCACCGGCGCGGTCGCGAAGATCAGTGGCAAGGAAGGAATGCGCTTCAACGGACGTGCGCTCGTTTTCGAGAGCGAAGAGAAGGCGCTCGCCGCGATCCTTGATGGCACGGTGAAGAAAGGGCATGTCATCGTCATCCGCAGCGAAGGGCCGAAGGGCGGTCCGGGAATGCGCGAAATGCTTTCGCCGACGTCCGCGATCATGGGCCGTGGCCTGGGCAAGGATGTGGCGTTGATCACCGACGGAAGATTCAGCGGCGGCAGCCACGGCTTCGTTGTCGGACACGTTACGCCGGAGGCGTTCGAGGGCGGTCCGCTTGCCATCGTTAAGAACGGCGACCCGATCACCATCGACGCCGAGAAGCGCGTGCTCGATCTAGGGATTCCCGCGAAGGAAATCAAATCCCGCCTCAAGAAGTGGAAGCAACCCGCGCCGCGTTACACGCGCGGCGTGCTCGCGAAGTACGCGAAGCTCGTCAACTCCGCGCATCTGGGCGCCGTGACGGACGCGACGTTGTAAGCGCAGCAGGAGAAGGGTGGTGGGGCAGCATCGTTGATGCTCCCGATTCCACCTGCATCTGCTGCGGGCAGGCCAGCCGGGCAGGGCGGCTGGCTCACGCTCCTTTCGAGCCGCGGAACGATCCAATCAGTCCGACAGTGACGGCAATAATGCCTCCGATGAGCATCCACACGGCCTTGTCGGTCGGAGAGCCGGTGAAGAACCGGGAAACATCGGAGCTGAATGAGTTGGTGGCGTTGATGCCGATGATCATGAGGACCACCCCGCCAACAAGCAGGGCAGGGAAGAGAATTTTATTCACAATGGTTTTTCAAAGAGGTTTTGGTTTGCCTGGCAACTGGCCTTTACGCTGGTTTGCAGTCAGACGCGCTTGCGACCTGAAATGAGGTTCACCAGAACCATGATGATGGCCACAACCAGCAGGATGTGGATGAACCCTCCAATGGTGTAACTGCTGACGAGGCCCAGCAACCAGAGAACGAGCAGAACGACCGCGATGGTGTATAACATGATTTTTTCCTTTGCTTTGGTTTGAGTGAGTGCGGGCTGGCGCGCCTGCGCGCCAGCCCGCGGTGATGGGCGGGCTCAGTTCTTCGCGACTTCGATGGTCATGTTGTTGACCACGCTGTTCACGCCATTGATGTCGGTGATGAGCTTGGTCACGAGGCTCTTCTCGGCGGCGTTCTTCGCCACACCGCTGACGGTCACCACGCCGTCCATCGTGTGAACCTTTGTCTTGAGGGCGCTGGTGGAGCGATAAGCCATCAAGGTTGATTTCACCTGGGCGGTGATGGAGGCGTCGTCGATCTTCTCGTCCGTGTTGCGGTAGTCCTTGGCCGGAGCGGTGGCCACGGTCATCTCGTTGCGAACCGCTTTGACGTGGTCGATGTCCCTGGCGTACTCGGTGGTGAGTTCCTTCTGGGCCTGGCTGGAGGCTTCCCCCTTCAGCGTGACGACGCCGTCCTTCACGTCCACGGTCGTTTTCCCGGCGCGGACGTTGCGATGAAACAGCAGTGCGGATTTAACCTTCATCCCGATCCATTTGTCAGAATGTTCTGCGGGAGCTTCGCCCTTAATCTTCAGGCGATTCTCCACCCTCTTGACTCCGGGGAGGCTCTCGACGGTGTCTTCGGCCAGTGATTTGTGATGTGCCTCGGAGACCGTTCCGGTGAGTGTGACGACTCCATCCTTGGAATGGGTCTTGATCGAATCGTCCGCCAGATAAGTCTTGAAGACGTAGGACTTCCTCGCGGCTGACTCGATGCGGTCATCCGTGTCGGAGGCGCGCAGGGATGCGGTGGTGACGAACAGGGCGCCTGCGGCGACGAGGAGCGCGAGCGAAGAGGTTGATTTCATTTTCATTTTATTTTCGATGGTTGCGTTGATGGTTGTTAACACGGAGATCACGATATGCGGCGGGCGGAGGCGGGACCATGGGGTGTAACCCTACCGGGAACCAACGAGGGGCGCCGGATACGGCACCAGCCGCCCGCAGTGGCGGGCGGCTGGATTTCAGGAGCGCGATTCGCTGCACAGGCATGACTCAGTGAATCCGCCCGCACCGGCGGCGGCTCAGGAGCAGCAGGAAGAAGAGGAGCAGGATTCCTTGACGGCTTTTTCGACGGCTTCGCGCGTCTCGCCGGTGCGCTTCTGAATGCGACCCAGCAATTCCTCCTGCTTGCCTTCGATGAACTGGAGATCGTCATCCGTGAGCTTGGCCCATTTCTGTTTCAGCTTGCCCTTGGTGATGTTCCAGTCGCCTTTGATTTCGAGTGTGGTCATGATGGTTGTTTTCTTGTGGTTGGTTTTCATTCGCCATCGTCGTGACGGCAAAAGTGGTGCGGCGTCGGGCGTCAGATGCGGGGCGCTTTTCCTGGGAGCGGCACATCAATGCCCAAGGCCGCCGCCAGATCAATTTCATGCTCCTGCTCCTGCACGATGATGGCGCGCAGGGTCTCGCTCAACGCAAACTCCCCCATTGCCTCGGCTTGTTGGATGCGTTCGCGGTAACGACCGACTGTGACTCGTTCGTTCTCCAGATCCGCGCGCAGCATCGTGACGGGGTCGTTGGAAGTCTTGACCGGCTTGGGGGTCACGCATGGCGTCCCGCCGAGATAATCGATCTGCTTGGCGATCTTGATGGCGTGGGCCAGCTCCTCCCCGGCGTGCGCCTCGAGCTCCCGCGCAATGTCGGTGTAGGCGGCACCCTTTAGCATCTGGCTGTACACGGTGTAGGCAATGATCGCCTGGTATTCGCCCGCCAGATCCTCGTTCAGCAACGCGACCATTTGTTCGCGGGTGATGTTCAGTCCGTTCGTGGTTTTCTCTTTTGCCATAAAATGTTTGGTTCAGCAGCCGGCTTGTTTGCGCAGCCGGGTTGATTGATTTGTTCCGCCATCGATCGCCCGTTCAGCCATCCACGGAGAAGCCGACTTTGATCGTCACCTGCCAGTGGTTCACCTTGCCCTTGACGATGTTGCCTCGCGTCTCGATGACTTGGAACCAGCACAGCTTCTTGATGGTTTTGTTCGCGCGTTTGATGGCGTTGTTGATGGCGTCCTCAATGGATGTGGTCGAGGTGCCGGTGAGTTCGATCAGTTTGTAGATTGGATCTTTCATCTTTGAATCCTCCGGTCAGTCCACCAGCAGCGTTACTGTGGTGTCGCCGCGAAGCGCTTTGGAATAGGGGCAGGTCTGGTGCGCGGCCTCCATGATGCGCTGGGCCTGCGCGCGCTCGATTCCAGGAAGTTGCGCATGCAACTCGACTGAAAGCCGGTAACCGCCCGCATCGTCCTCGATCAGGCTGACCAGCGCCCGGACTGTGGAATCTGGAACTGGCGTGCCCAGCTTCTTGGCCGCGTTCCCCAACGCTCCGTGGTAGCAGGCCGAGTAGGCGCCGGCAAAAAAAAGCTCGGGATTCGGCCCGCGCTCTTCGATGCCCTTATCGAGGGGATTGCCCAACGTGACATCCAGCAGCCCATTCGGTGACTTGATCGTTCCCGAACGTGCCCCTTTGGAGATCGCTTCTGCAGTGAACAAGGTTTTCATGATGATATCATGGGAAGAATTGTTTAAACGGATGAAGTCCTGATCGCAGAGCGGTCAGCGCCGAAGCAGCAGAACCACCACGACGATGACCAGCAGCAGGCCGACGGAGCCGCCACCGATCCAGAGGGCGTCGGCTAAAACAGGTGAAGAAAGTAGGTGCATAAGTTGGTTGTTTTTCCTGAAGGCAATTTGTTCGCCTTCATTTTCTGAAGTGACTTTACCGGGCGGGCCAACCCGGCACTATGGGGTGAAACCCTACCCCGGGTTCCCGGGGCGAAGGGCTTTCGCGCGCCAGGGCTTCTTGCGGAAGGTTGAGCCGTCTCGCTCCTGCATCGGGCCTGTCCCACGACGCTGCCAAGGGGAGTTCACCCCATAGCCGTATTCAGGGAATTACCCGACACTGGGACTTTACGAAGGTCTTCCCGTTCAGGGAACGAGCGAGAAATGATGACAGATGAATTGATCCGGTTGTCACAAGACTATGTGACGGCCTTGCGGCGACACCTGAGACGGGGTCCGGGCGCAATCATGTCGCCGGCCTTGAAGCTGGGTCGCCGCGCGATGGCTTTCGGGCTGGAGACGCTGGGACTGGCGCGCATCCATGCGTGGGCGCTCGCCACTGTGGAATCCACGGGGGACGGAAGGGGATCGGCCAAGCGGGCGGAGATTTTCTTTGCCGCAGCCAATACCGTCATCGAGGAAACGCATCGCGTGGCAAGGAAGGGCAAAAATGAGGCGATCAGGTTGAGCAAGAAACTCCAGCAGCGGACTGCGCAACTGGCGGCCGCCCAGCGCCAGTTGAAATGCTCCACGAGCCTGGAAGGCACCCTCAAGAGTCGCGTGGACCATTACCCCAGGCTGTTGAAGGAGTCGCTGCAACTTCAGAAAGGTTTGCGACGGCTCACGCACAAGAATCTGTCGGCGCAGGAACGGGAGCGGAACGCGATCAGCCATCACCTTCAGGACGAGATTGCCCAGACTTTGTTGAGCATCAATGTCCGGTTGCTGAACCTGCGAACGGCGGCCAGGGGCAAAAAGGCGAACCTGACGAAAGAAATCGCCAGCACGCAACGGCTGGTGAAGGCTACGGTCCAGTCGATAAATCGGTTCGCGCGCGAGTTGGGCATCCGTCCGCCAGCTTGAAGCAATCACATGATGACGACTTGCCCAGGATTGCGGACAGGATTACGAAGAAGAAATCCAAACCGGAGCGGCGGTCCAAGACGGCGCCTCACGCGCGCCGGCGACGGCCAGCGTTGGCAAGCCATCCAAATACAACGGGAACGCAACTCGCTCCCACCCCTCAGGAAAATCGCACCATGAAAAGGAAATGTTTTTCCACGGCCACGACTGCCGAATGCCGCAACGGAGATCCTGCTGAACTGCGCGAGATTGCTTCCGCGCACAAGCACCTTCCCATGATGGCCGACCTTTACAGGCGTGCGGCTGCACAGTTGCGCACGCAGAGGAGGAATCAGAAGTCGAAAACCAAACCTGCCAAGTTCAAAGCCGACCCGCAGCGGCTGCTCCACGAATTGCAGGTTCAACAGGTCGAGCTGGAGCTGCAGAACGAGGAGCTTCGGAAGACGCGGGATGAGATGGAGGCGGGGCGGGACAAATACAGCGACCTCTACGATTTCGCGCCGATTGGTTACCTCACCCTCGACCGCGAGGGAACCATTGCCGAGGCTAATCTGGCCGGGGCCAGCCTGGTGGGAGTCGCGCGGGCCGCGTTGGTGAAGCGGCGCTTCGGCGCGTTCGTTTCCCCGGCGGACCGCTCCGCTTTCGCCGCGTTCCTCCAGCGGGTCTTCAAGAGCAAAGCCCGTGAAGAATGCGACGTGCGGCTGCTTTGGAATGGCCCTGGACTGGTGGACGTGCGGATTCGAGCCATTGTTTCCAGCACCGGCCAGGCTTGCCAACTGGCGGTGACGGACATCACCGATCACAAGCGAGCGGAGGAAAAGGTGCGCGTCTCGGAAATCCGTTACCGCCGCCTCTTTGAGACCGCGCATGACGGCGTGCTGCTCGTCGACCCCGATACGCGCAAGATCACGGACGCGAATCCTTTCATGACGTCACTGCTCGGCTATTCGCACGAACAGTTCTTGGGGAAGGAGTTGTTCGAGATCGGGCTGTTGAAGGACGAAGCCGCCAGCCAGGAGATGTTTCGGAAGCTCAAGAAGAACCACGAAGTCCGTTACGAAGATTTGCCGCTCGAAAGCCGGCGCGGACGCCACCAGGAAGTGGAAGTGGTGGCCAACCTGTATCAGGAGAATGGACACGCCGTCATCCAGTGCAACATCCGCGACATCACGGCGCGCAAGCAGGCGGAGCAGGAGCTGGCGGAGAAGGCCCGCCTGCTCGACCTGAGCCACGACGCCATCATTGTGCGCGATGTGCAGGGCCGCATCCGTTACTGGAATCGCGGCGCGGAAGAGCTTTACGGCTGGTCCCGCCAGGAGGCGCTTGGAAAAATCAGCCACCACCTGCTCCACACCGAATATGTCACGCCCCTGAAGCAATTGACCGAGGAGCTGCACCGGACGAACCGCTGGATCGGCGAACTGGTGCATCGGACCCGCGACGGCCGGCGCGTCACCGTCCTCGTTCGCAAGACGCTGGATCGCGACCGCCACGGCCATCCGGCCTCGGTCGTGGAGAACATTACCGACATGACCGATCGGAAACAGGCCGAGGCAACGCAGCGCCGCGTCGAAGTGCTGGCCGCCTCCAACCAGAAGTTGGAAAAGGAAATGGCCCGGCGCCAGACCGTGGAAGAGGCGCTCAAGCAGAGCGAGCAACACCAGCGCCGGCTCCTCGCCCAATCCAACAGCCAGCAGGTACAGTTGCGGCAGTTGTCGCGCCAGATTCTCACGGTGCAGGAGGAGGAGCGCCGGACGATCAGCCGCGAGTTGCACGATGTCATCGCCCAGACCCTGACCGGCATCAACATCCGGCTGGCCGCCTTGAAGCAGGAAGCGACGCGCAGCACCAAGGGACTTGACCGGAAGATCGCCAGCACGCAGCGGCTGGTGGAGAAGTCGGTGGACATCGTGCATCAGTTCGCCCGCGAGCTGCGTCCAACAGTACTCGACGACCTGGGCCTGATTCCCGCGCTGCATTCCTTCATGAAAACCTTCACCGCGCAGACGGGAGTCCGCGCCAGCCTGACGGCCTCGGCGGAAGTCGAGCTTCTGGACATCACCCAGCGCACCGTGCTCTATCGCGTCGCCCAGGAAGCGCTCACCAATGTGGCGCGCCATGCGCACGCCAGCCGGGTGGACGTGAGGATCCGGGAATTTCCCGGCCGCATTGGCATGAAAGTGAAGGATAACGGCAAATCCTTCCGCGTGGAACGCACCTTGCCCGCCAACGGCGGCCAACGCCTGGGCCTGCTCGGCATGAAGGAACGGCTGGAAATGATCGGCGGCACCTTCACCATCGAGTCCGCCCCCGGCCAGGGCACCACCATCGGGGCGGAGATACCGCTCCGCGGCGTTCGAGCCCGGGGAGCGCAGATGAAGAATACGGCAACATAACCCAGAAAAATATTATGAAACGAATCACTGTTCTGCTGGCCGACGACCATACCATCGTGCGCGAGGGATTTCGCACCATGCTCGAACTTGAGGACGACATCGAGGTCGTCGGCGAGGCCCAGGACGGACGCCAGGCCGTGGCCCTGGTAACCAAGCTCCGCCCCGCCGTGGTCCTGATGGACATCGCGATGCCCCTGCTCAACGGCCTGGAGGCCGCGCGGCAGGTGGCAAAAGCCTTCCCCGCGACGAAGGTGATCATGCTCTCCGCGCACAGCGATGATGCGTATGTGAAGAGCGCGACCGAGTCCGGCGCCGTGGGCTTCCTGCTCAAGCAGACCTCCGCCCACGAAGTGTGCCGAGCCATCCGCGAAGTTCATCAAGGGAAGACATTCTTCAGCCCGTCCATCACCCGGCGGCTGGATCGTCTCCATTCCGCCGCGCCGGATCGCGCCGGCATGTTGCGGACCAAAGCCGCCCTGTTGACCTCGCGCGAGATGGAAGTGCTCCAGCTTATCGCCGAGGGCAAGGCCAACAAGGAGACTGCGTCCGAGCTCGGCATCGGCGTCAAGACCGTGGAGAAGCATCGCGAGCATCTCATGGCGAAGCTGGACATTCACGACACCGCCGGGCTCACGCGCTACGCCATCAGCGCGGGCATCATCGAGAGCAGCGTGCAGGTGACGATTGTTTGAAGCGATGTTGGCTGCGTGCTGATCGCCTGATACATCATGAATTGGTCTCCGCTTAATCTCACCGTGCGGGTCGGCTGTAGTCTCGCCTACGAAACGCCCGTGCCCACGCCGGTGCTCTTCGTGCTGCGGCCCCGCCTGGAGGGCCGGGTGCTGGTGATGCAGGAAAAACTCTCCTTCGGCATCGGCCAGCCGGCCTACGAGTATCAGGATTCGCACGGGAACATCACCTATCGATCCATGCTCATGCCGGGCCGGAACGAGATCCGTCACGATGCGCTCGTCGCCGTCTCCGCTTTGCCCGACACCCGCGAGGTGCAGGGTAACATTCGTTCCATCGGAGAGCTGCCCTCGGAGTTGCTGCGCTACACTCTGCCCAGTCGCTATTGCGATTCGGACAAGCTGCTGAACTTCGCCTGGCAGCAATTCGGAAAAATCCCCCACGGACTCCTGCGAGTGCAGGCCATCTGCGACTGGGTGCATGGCAACATCGAGTATCGCTTCGGCTCCGGCCGGCCCGACCTCTCGGCCTCGGAAGTGATCGAACGAAGGCACGGCGTCTGCCGTGATTTCGCGCACGCCGCCATCGCGCTGTGCCGGGCGTTCAACCTGCCCGCCCGCTACGTCACCGGACATCTGCCGGACATCGGCTACACCGATCCCGGTTCGCCGATGGATTTCCACGCCTACTGCGAAGTGTATCTGGGGCAGGACTGGCTCACGTTTGATCCCCGCTACAACGTCCCGCGCATCGGCCGCGTCAAAGTGGCCCACGGCGCGGACGCGGTGGACGGCGCCTTCGCCACGATCTACGGCGAGGCCAAGCTCGCTCATTTCGAGGTGTGGGCCTACCAGGTGAATCCCGGGCAAGTCTCCGTGGGCGATCCCATCGATCTCTCCCGGCGCCTCGACGGGAGCCAGACGGTGCGCCTGATCTAGGTTCTTCGATCGTCTCGTTCGCCGGAATGAGTGCAAAGGCGACTCATGGCCAGCAGGCAGGAAGAATTCAGCCGAAGTCCCAGACCCAAAGCTGGACTACCCCATCGCTTTGTGAACTGATACGCGCATGACTCGCCCGCGTTGTTGGATCGCTCCGGTCTTGGCGCTTTCCGTCCCCATGCTGCTGGCCACGCCTGCCTTCGCGCCCGCCGCCGACAAGGACGACGCTTCGCGCACTTCGATCCAGCACGCCGTCGATGCCGTCTATCCCGCGCTGGTCCGCATCCATGTTGTGATGGAGGAGGGCGAAGGCGGCCGGATGCAGAAGCAGCGGGGCAGCGGCAGCGGCACGATCATTTCCGAGGACGGCTACATCCTGACCAACCACCACGTCGCGGGCCGGGGCACCCGCATCGTGTGCCGGCTTTCGGATCGGGAGGAAGTGGACGCGGAACTCATCGGCACCGATGCGCTGAGCGATCTGGCCATTCTGAAAATTGATCCCAAGTCGCGCCGCAATCCCAAGTCACCGCTGGCCGTGGCGAAATTCGGCGACTCGGACAAAGTCAAGGTCGGCGACCCCGTGCTGGCGATGGGCAGCCCGGCTGGACTCTCGCAATCCGTCACACGCGGCATTGTGGCGAACACCGCGATGATTTCGCCTTACGGTTCCGGCCTTTCCCTCGATGGCGAACGCGTGGGCGAACTCGTCCGCTGGATCGGACACGACGCCGTGATTTTCCCCGGCAACAGCGGCGGGCCGCTGGTGAATCTCAAGGGTCAAATCATCGGCGT